>Ga0268386_10001885_pt1 | contig 14645 bp, 7 predicted proteins | sample RVTome_15_FD_200260 | JGI IMG/M metagenome (GOLD analysis project Ga0268386, IMG submission 200260) | Soil microbial communities from uranium-contaminated site in the Upper Colorado River Basin, Wyoming, United States - RVT150D86... ...
CGAGGACGATCCCATCCGGGCGGTGACGGCGGCACTGGCATTGCGGGAGCGTTCGGTAGACCTGGGCTTGGCGGTGACGGTCGGGATCAATACCGGAAGGGTGTATTTCGGGCCAGTGGGCTCGAGCCTCCATGAAGAGCTCACGGTGATGGGACCAACCGTCAATCTGGCGGCTCGGCTCCAGTCGGCGGCCACCTCCGGCGAGGTGGTAATCGGTGAGAGCACCGCCGCCCACGTCCGATCGGCGTTCGAGCTCACCTCGATGGTGGTGAAGGTCAAAGGGCTCAAAGAACCCGTCACGGCCTATCGGGCCGAGCGACTCCTCGGTCACCCCGAGAAGGTGAGAGGAATCGAAGGACTCCAGGCGGAGATAGTCGGCCGGGATTCAGAGCTTCAACGCCTGCAAACCGCCCTCGACGAAGGAGGAACCTTCGCTTTGCGGGGCGCAGCAGGAGTGGGAAAGTCCCGGGTCGCTGCCGAGCTCCGTCGCCAGGTGGCTGCCCGCCAGGCGATGTGGCTGGAGGGTCGCTGTCTCGAACTGACCAGCCACCTCCCCTATGGCCCCTTTGTCGACCTTCTCAATCGCTGGTGGGGACAAGCTGATCAGCCGGGCGCGCTCTTGGGTTCTCTGGATGAGCTCGTAAGACAAGGATGGCTGGATGTTGATCGAGTAGAGCAGATCGCTCCCTTCCTGGCTCACCTCCTCGGCACCTCCCTCGGTGAGGGTCGCGACCTGCGTGTCGTCGAATCGGACGCTGAGCAGCGCAGAACGCTGACGATCAGCTCGCTGGTCGAATTCCTGGTGGCGCTGGGCACCGAGTCGGTTGTCATCCTGGAGGACCTCCATTGGGCCGATCCGCTCAGCATCGAGACGATCAGCCAGCTTCACGATGCCATCGCCGATCACCAACTTCTCCTGCTTCTGATCTACCGACCAGAGACCACCGACCATCTGCAGAACTTGCGGGATCGGCTCAGAGCGACTGGAAGGTTTACCGAGCTAGGTCTGAACGAGCTGAATCGGGAACAAAGCCAGCAACTGATCAACGGCCTGCTGGCGATCAAAGGAATCCCGCCGTCACTGGAAGGACAGCTTCTTGATCATGCTCAAGGCAACCCGTTCTACATAGAGGAGCTGATCCGTTCGCTCATCCAACGCGGAACCATCGAGCGCGACAACGGACGGTGGAGGGTGGTGGCCACGGACGTCGAACTGTCTCTCCCCGAGAGCATCGAGGCACTAGTGATGAGCCGCTTCGACCGCCTCCCCGACACCACCCGCCGCGCCAGCCGGGCCGCCTCGGTGCTCGATCACACTTTCAACGAGTCGCTCTTCGCCGCTGTCGCCGGCGAGACGATCACCGGGGAGCTGACCTCCATGGTCGAGGCAGGGCTAACCCGTCTCGAAGGGGACCCGTCAGCCCGTGAATACACGTTTGTCCACGCTCTGACGCGCCAGTCCATCTACGGCAACCTCCTTCCCTCTCAACGGGCGCAGCTCCATGACCAGGCCGGTCAGGCTCTGGAGGCGATTGGCGGTGCCGACATCGAGCAGCTTGCCTATCACTTTCAGAGAAGCCGACAGCATCGAAAGGCGGTGGCATATCTCCTGGCCGCCGCTGAGCGCAGTTTGGAGTCATTCGCCACCGAGAGCTCAAGCCGATATCTCGAGGAGGCGCTGGGGCGAGTCGCGGAGCTACCCGAGGTGGAGAGGCCGACGTGGAGGGCTCGCCTCAGGGCGCGAAAGGGTGAGTTGCTCGAACGCCTCGCCCGGCACGACGAGGCGAGGATCGAGCTCGAAGCAGCCCTGACGGAGATGACCTCCGATCCCCTGGCCGAGGCGCGGACCTGGCGCCTGTTGGGCCAGACCCATCGCTTGCAAGAAGACTTCGAGGCCGCCCACATCTCCTATGACAGAGCCGAGGAAGCACTCGGTCGCCTTCCCGAGGACACCGAATCGCGGCGCGCTTGGATCGACGTTCAAAAGGAGCGGGCCTACGCCCTCTATTTCGGTGGGCGCGGTCGGGAGCTTCCCGCTCACAACGAGATGGTGAGGCCGGTGGTGGGGGCCCACGGCACCGCCGCCCAACGGGTCGATCACCTCCTCGGACAAATGCTGAGCGGCTTTGTCCGCGATCGATTTGTCGTCTCACCCGAGGACGTGGCCACCGCTCGCCGGGCCCTGGCGCTGGCCGAAGGTGGCGCCGACCCGGGCCGGATCGCTGAAGCAAGGTTTGTGCTGGGCTTCTCCCTGTTGTGGAGTGATCAGGTCGAAGAGGCGGCAGACGTCTTGGCCCGAGCGGTCGACGAAGCCCACCGCCTGGGGGCGGTAATGGAGGAGAACCGGGGCCGGGCGTACTTCGCGATCGCCCTGCGCCGCAGCGGTCGAGTCGACGACGCCGAAGCCGCCGCGCTCAGCTCTTTGGAGCTGGCTGCCCGCCTCAACGACTCCTACTACACCGGCCATGCCCGGGCCGTGCTCTGTTGGGTCGATTGGTGCCGGGGCAACGAAACGTGCACTGCCCTGGGTGAGGACGCCTATGCGGCTTGGGGTGTACTGGAGGACCGGGGTCACAGCGGGGTCGAGTGCGAATTCGCCTGGTTGGCGGCCTGGCCGCTGGCGGCGGTGGCGATGAGCCAGGGAGACCACCAGTCGGCCCTCCGCCACCTCGGATATCTGCGGGTCCCCTGGGAGCGACCTCTTCCCCCTGATCTGGCCGAAGTCGTCGAGCTGGCGTTCGCTACCGGAGACGAGTCGTCGGTCGAGCGCAGCCTGCAGCTCGCTCGCGCCTACCGATTCCTGTAGCGCTCACATGTTGCGGCGGTATTTGCCGCCGACCTCGAACAGGGCGTCAGACATCTCGCCGAGGCTGGCGGTCTTGGCCGCCTCCATCAGAGCGGCAAAGACATTGCCGTTGTGAATGGCGGCCTTTTGCAACTCCTCCAGAGCTTCGGTACTCCGGCCGCGGACAGCTTCGACGTTGGCGATCTGGCGGTCCTTGTCGTCGGTGGTGGACCGCACCAGTTCCCCGGGGATCACAAACGGTGAGCCCTCCTTCGACAAGAACATGTTGACCCCAACGATCGGGTACTCCCCCGACTGCTTCATCCGCTCGTAGTAGAGCGACTCCTCCTGGATCTTGGTCCGCTGATACTGCCGCTCCATCGCCCCCAGCACTCCCCCGCGGTGGGAGAGGTTCTCGAACTCCATCAACACCGCCTCTTCCACCAGGTCGGTGAGCTCCTCGATGATGAACGACCCCTGCAAAGGGTTCTCGTTCCTGGCCAGCCCAAGTTCGCGGTTGATGATCATCTGCACCGCCAAGGCCCTTCGGACCGACTCCTCGGTGGGAGTGGTGATGGCTTCGTCGTAGGCGTTGGTGTGGAGGCTGTTGCAGTTGTCATATACGGCATAAAGCGCCTGCAAGGTGGTGCGGATGTCGTTGAAGCCGATCTCCTGGGCATGGAGCGAACGTCCCGAAGTTTGCACGTGGTACTTGAGCATCTGCGAGCGAGCGTTGCCTCCGTACACGTCGCGGATGGCCCGGGCCCAGATCCGGCGGGCCACCCGGCCGATGACCGCGTACTCCGGATCGATCCCGTTGGAGAAGAAGAAAGAGAGGTTGGGGGCAAATTGGTCGATGTGCATCCCCCGGGCCAGGTAATACTCGACATAGGTGAAGCCGTTGGCCAGGGTGAATGCCAACTGGCTGATGGGGTTGGCCCCGGCCTCAGCCATGTGGTACCCCGAGATCGAGACCGAATAGAAGTTGCGGACGTCGTTGTCGACGAAGTACTGCTGGATGTCGCCCATCATCCGTAGTGCGAATTCGGTCGAGAAGATGCAGGTGTTCTGGGCCTGGTCCTCTTTGAGGATGTCGGCCTGCACCGTTCCCCGTACCGTCTGCATGGTTTCGGCCCTGATCTTCTCGTAGACGTCGGCAGGAAGGACCTGGTCGCCCGTCACCCCCAACAGCATCAGCCCGAGGCCGTCGTTGCCGGCGGGGAGCGGTCCCTGGTATTGCGGTCGTGGTCGATCGCCGAGGAGGGCAGCGATCTTCGCCTCCACCTCCGCTTCCAGCCCCTCTGCCTGGATGTATTTCTCACATTGCTGGTCGATGGCGGCGTTCATGAAGAAGGCGAGGATCATCGGAGCAGGCCCGTTGATAGTCATCGAAACCGAGGTGGTGGGGTCGCAAAGGTCGAAGCCGGAGTAGAGCTTCTTGGCGTCGGCGAGGCAGGCGATAGATACACCGGAGTTGCCGACCTTGCCGTAGATGTCGGGACGCTGATGAGGGTCGTGGCCGTAGAGGGTCACCGAGTCGAAGGCGGTGGAGAGCCGCTTGGCCGGCATCCCGGCGGCCACATAGTGGAAACGGCGGTTGGTCTGCTCGGGCGGGCCCTCGCCGGCGAACATCCGGGTGGGGTCCTCCTGGGTCCGCTTGAGGGGGTAGATCCCGGCCGTATAGGGAAAGGCCCCGGGCACGTTCTCGCGCAACAGCCACCGGAGCCGGTCGCCCCACCCCTGGAAGCGGGGCGTGGCCACCTTGCGGACCTTTGTGTGCGAGAGAGTCTCGTGGACGAGCGGCACCTTGATCTCGCGGCCCCGCACGGTGTAGACGTATTCCTCGCCGGCGTACCGCTCGAGGAGGTCGTCCCAACTTTCCAGTGCCTGACGATTGGCCGGATCGAGTCGCCGCGCCGCCTCCAGAGCCAGCCCCACGACGTCGTCCTTGCTCGTTCCGTCGAGCAACGCAGCTGCTCCATCCAGCCGGTACCACTCGTCGGCGATCACCGCCTGCTCCTCCACCCACGTGTCGTAGCGGCGGAGGTCCTCGGCGATCTCGGCCAGATAGCGCGAACGCTGGGGGGGAACGACGTGCTGTTTGTCCTCGTCGAGGGTTGGTAGATCGAGGTCGGAGACGAATCCACCTTGTTTGGCGTCGAGGGCGAGCATCGCTGCCCGGTAAAAGCGGTTGGTGCCGGGATCGTTGAACTCGGAGGCGATCGTCAGATGGATCGGCAGGGTCTCGTCGTGCTCTTCAAACCGCTGGTGGTTGCGCCGGTACTGCTTGCGGACATCGCGGAGGGCGTCGAGGGCCCCGAGCTTGTCGGCCTTGTTGACCGCCACCAGGTCGGCGAACTCGAGCATGTCGATCTTCTCGAGTTGAGAGGCGGCTCCGTAGTCAGGGGTCATGATGTAGGCGGAAACGTCGGAATAGTCGACGATCTCGGTGTCGGATTGGCCGATTCCTGAGGACTCGAGGATCACCAGATCAAAGCCAGCGACCTTCAACAGGTCGATGGTCGACTTGACTGCCTTTGAAAGTGCCAGGTTGGCCTGGCGGGTGGCGAGAGAACGCATGTAGGCGCGACGGTGGGGTATCGAGTTCATCCGGATGCGATCTCCAAGCAGTGCTCCGCCGCTCCGGCGCTTGGAAGGATCGACCGAGACGATGGCGACGGTGCGGTCCTCGAAATCGAGCAGAAACCGGCGGACTACCTCGTCGACCAGAGACGACTTGCCGGAACCACCGGTACCGGTGAAACCGAGCACCGGAACGGTGGACGCTGCGGCACGCGAGGCAATCTCGTCGAAGAGGTCCTGGTACTTGTCCGGGTAGTTCTCGGCCGCCGAGATCACCCGGGCCAGGGTCGCATGATCGGAGGCGGCGAATCCCTCGACCGAAAGTCCGTCTAGCTCACCACTGGGAAAGTCGGATCTCTCGAGCATGTCATCGACCATGCCTTGCAGACCCATCTGACGGCCGTCATCGGGTGAATAGATACGGGTGATCCCGTACTCCATCAACTCGGCACCCTCGTCGGGGAGAATGGTGCCGCCTCCCCCGCCAAAGAGCATTACGTGGCCGTATCCGCGTTCGGTGAGGAGATCCCGCAAATATCGGTAGAACTCCATGTGACCTCCCTGATAGGAGGTGACGGCGATCGCCTGGGCGTCCTCTTCGATGGCGGTCTCGACGATCTCGGTGCCGGAGCGGTTGTGACCAAGGTGGACGACCTCCGCCCCGGAGGCCTGAAGAATGCGCCGGAAGATGTTGATGGCGGCGTCGTGCCCGTCAAAGAGAGTGGTGGCGGTCACGAACCGCACCTTGTTGACGGGTTGGTAGGACATCGCTGCCTTCCTGGGTTACGATATCCCAGAATACTTTGATGTCAAACTATTTTCCAAACGCAGAGCGACTGAGCGATCCCATCGCTGAGGCGCGCCGGCAATGGGTGGTGCACGGATGGGAACCGGCGGCAGCGGGGATGGCGGCCGTGACCACGATCGTCCGGGTGAACCAGATTGTCATGTCCGGGGTGGAAGAAACTCTCGAACCCCTCAACCTCAGCTTCGCGCGGTTTGAGATTCTCCGTCTCCTCGGGTTCAGCCGTCGGGGCCAGCTTCCCATGGGCAAGATCGGGGAGCGCCTCCAGGTACATCCCGCCAGCGTTACCAGCGCCGTCAAGCGGCTTGAACGAGACGGTCTCGTCAGCCGCAAAGGGCATGCCGAGGACAACCGGATCATCATGGCGTCGATCCTCCCCCGGGGACGTTCCCGCCTCGAGGCGGCCACGAAGCGGATCAATTCCGTCTTCGAGAGCCTGGACATGTCCACCGATCAACTCGATCAGATGACGGATCTACTCAACCGGATACGGGCTCAGGTGGGAGACCCGGTGACGCCCCTGACCTAGATCGAAGGCAACCGTCCGCCCACCACCAGCCAGACCGCCAGGAAGTGGGCGGCGCTGGCGATGATCACCACCAGGTGCCACATCTCGTGGTGGGAGAAGATCCGGGGCGACAGACGGGGGCGGCCCGTCACAAAAGCAACCAGACCCACCAGGTAGATGACTCCGCCACCAAGGGTGAGGATCAGGGGGACCTTTTCAATCCTCATCAGGACCATACCCAGGGGGCCCAGGGCAGTGGCTCCAATCAGGAGCTGAAGGCCCAGCGACCACGGGCGACGCAGCCTGGGGAAGAACTCGCGGAGCGCCCCAACCCCCGCCAGCCCCCACATCATGGCCAATCCAAAGCGGAGCCAGCGGCCGTCAAGGACAGCGATCAATAAGGGCGTGCAGGTCCCGGCCACGAGAATGTGAATCATCGTGTGGTCAAGCCGCTGGAAACGAGCCCGCCAGGTGGTTCCCCAGGGCACCGAGTGATACAGAGCGCTGGTCAAGTAGAGACCCACGAGCGAGAAGCCGTAGATGAAGAGAGCGATTCGAAGCGAGCGGTTGCGGCTTAACTCCACGAGGAGGACTGCGCCAGCGATCGACAATAAGGCGGCCGATCCGTGGAGAATCCCCCTAACGGGGTTTTGCATACGGCCCAGAGCAACCCGATCCATGTCCCCTCGCAGTGTAGAGCCCCACCGTTGCTCCGCCTCAGGACAACGTCACCGAAGCCCGGGCTTCGGCCCCTCCCAATAGCTCCCTGGCCTGTTCCACCAGCGACCGGGCTTGTTCCACCAGCTGCTGGTACCCGGCCAGGTCGCCGGCGCGGAGGGCAAGATCGGCCTGCAAGAAAGCATCGGCGGCCGCCGCCAGAAGCTCGGCGGCATCTCCCGCCGCTGGTGGCTCGGGCTCTCCTCCCCCCCCGCTGCCGGTAAAGACCTGCTGGAGGGTGCTCTGCAAGGTTGCGCCCCATTCGATCCGCTCGCCGTGGACCACGATCACCCGCTCGAATTCCGGCAGACCGCTGGCGTCGGCCTCGAGGAACACAGGTTGAATGTAGAGAAGCGAATCCCCGATCGGCACGATCATGATGTCGCCCTGGATCGCCCGCGATCCGCGGTTGCGCCAAAGGGTGAACTGAGCAGCAATGTCGGGATCGCTCTCGATGCGTGCGGACACCTGGCTGGGCCCGGCCACCGTGGCGCCGGGGGCCATCCGGAAGTCGACCAGTTCTCCGAAGCTCTCCGGGTCGGAGTCGACCACCAGAAATGCGGAGAGGTTGCCCCGTTGATTGGGGGTAAAGGACTGCAACGCAACGTAGTTGAGTTGATCCCCCTCCGGCATCAGTAGGTAGTAGGGAAGCACCTGCTCCAGGTAGCTGACGGTGTTGGTTTGAGGTGACCGAACGTCTCCCCTGAGAAGCTCCTGACGGCGTACCTCTTGACCGTCCTCCTCGTCAATGGGCCTGGTCGGGATGGCCCACACGTCGAAAGACGAGAAGAAGGTGCCAGCGTCACGGACGTGATACTCCCGGTAGACCTCGGATTGCACGGTGAACAGATCCATCGGATAACGGATGTGACTCCTTAGCTCCTCCGGCATGGCCGAGGCCGGCTGCACCATGTTGGGAAAGGCCTGCTGCCAGGCAATAAGGATGGGATCGGTCTCATCGGCGGCGTAGAAAGCCACCGTCCCGTCATAGGCGTCGACCACGGCCTTGACGGAGTTCCGTATGTAATTGGTGCCGACTTGGATCCCCGAAGAGCGCGGCAGCCGCAGCAGCTCGGGGAAAAGGAGCGGCGTCGAATAGGGATAGTTGGGAGTCGAGGTGTACATGTCCAAAACCCACTGCACCCTTCCATTGACAACTACCGGGTACGGATCTGAGTCGATTTCCATGAAAGGAGCCAGCTTCTGGACGATGCCACGGATGTTCCGCTCCATGAGAATCCGGCTCTCGGGAAGAATTTGACCCGAGAGCACCATGTTGAAGTCGCGGTACCTGAGCGCCATCGCCGCCCGTCGCCAGATGCTCGACATCTCCACTCCACCTGTGCCCTCGTAGTCGACCAGGACGGTTTCTTCCTGGCCGGTGGGATCGATCTCCCCCACCCGGTTCCGGACGATCACGGGCTCGTCGACGTTCATCTCCCCGAAATAGATGTGAGGCTCGGTGACCTGTAACTCGGCGACCGTGCTGACCGGGGGGATCTCACTGACGAGGTAATCGGGTTGGCCGTCCAACCCGATGTGAGCAGCGCGGCTCGCCACGACGCCAAAACCGTGTGTGTAACTCAGCCGTCGGTTTTGCCAGTTGTCGTCGATCGGAGTGACATTCAATTCCCGTACCGACAACATGATTTGAGTGGGTGACCCGTCGATCAGGTAGCGGTCGGTGTCGACCCGGTTGAGGTCGTACCACTGCCTGAACTCCTGGGGCGTATAGGCCCGGCTCAAGACAAAAGAGTCCCAGAGGCGGAGATTGTCGAGAGCTGCCTGCTGCTCATCGATCTCTTCCGGCTCGATGTTGGAGTCGGCGGCAAAGGTCCGCACCTCCACCCGGTCAAGCCCATAGGCGGAGCGAGTGAAATTTATATTGTGAAGGATGTATTCCTGTTGGCGGTCGAGGGGGTTGGGGGTGACCTGAAATCGTTCGACCACCGCCGGATACACCAGTCCCGCTCCCACTGCTACCAGGGCCCAGGCCGCACCCGCCACCACAGGCAGGGTCCATCCCTGGCGCCACAGGTTGATGATGAGGGCGACCGCGGTCAGCGCCGCAACCGCCAGCAGCAGGCGGATTGCGGGAAGCCGGGCCGTTATATCGGTGAATCCCGGGCCGAAGAATTCGTCGGCCCGGCTGCTGAACAACAGCCGGTAGGCGTCCACCTGATAGAGACCTGCCCGCAAGAGTGCCACGCCGGCCAGCAACACCGACAGGTGCACCTTGGCGCCTCCGGAGAAGAAGGCTCCTCCCCGTCGAAGCCGGAGGGCACCATTGATGTAGTGGGCGCCGGCGACCACCACAGTGGTGAGGAGGAACACGTTGAACCCCCACACCAGAAGATCGTTGATGAGTGGGAGTTGGAAGACATAAAAGCCGACATCGTTGTCAAAGTGCGGATCGACCTCGCCGAAGACCTGCGGGTTGAAGAAGAGGTACAGCCGGTCGATCCAGGTAGCCGCACTTCCTCCGACCATAAGTGCCAGCACCGCCGACCCCACCAGACGCAGGGTGCGGAGCCGGGGATCGACCCATTCCCGCAACCGGAGAAGGAACTCCTCCTGGTCGTTGGCGGGCGGGTTGAGGTACCGCAACGACATACGATCGACCAGGGCAAGGTTGGCAAATAGGAAAAAGAACGAAACGCCAACCCCTACCACCAGCAGGCCCACCCTCGTCCAAAGCCGGCTCCACCACACCGATCCGAAACCCAACGAATCGAACCACAAGAAGTCGGTCCACACCCCCGCAGCCGTGGATGCCACCAGGTAAATCCCCAACAGGCCCAATCCGATCAGGAATACGAACCGTCGGCTCCCACCCGAAACAGGGTTGGGGGTGCGCATGAACATCGGGTTCGATTGTAAGGGTGGCCTGGAGTCAGATCACTACCGGCACCAGCGAACAGCCACACCCCGGATGAAGGGGCGGTACCACCTCGAGGCCCGATTCAGCGGCTTCGCGGCAACGAAGACATCCTCTGCCCGAGACCTCCAGGGCTGCTGTGACACCCTGAGTGGCGAACGTCGCCACCATCCCCCGGTGATAAGCCGTCGCCGCCATATCGCTCACTCGCCGTTCCGCTTCATCCGTCCGCCACCCCCGGAAAACTCTCGAAACCGATACCGCCAGGTCCCGGCCCGATTGGTCGGTGGCCGATTCCATCACGGTCTGCAACTGTTCTGCCAACTTCGATCCCAGCTCGGACGAGCCCTCCCGGGCCTGGACGGGAGTCCTTGGCAGAGACTGGCCCAACATCTCCTCGGCAGCTCCATGACCCATCGAGAAGCTTTCGGAGAGGAGCACAACCACGTCGGGTCGAAGCTGTTCCACCAGGGTCGACTCTTGCGGACGCCAGGACGCTTCCGCGTGGCGCAGCTCTTCGAGGGCATCGTTCTGCAATTCGGTTAGCTGGCGCTTGATGTTTCTAAGCGCACGGTTGGTGACCGGGAGAAGCAGCCGCTCGCGCAAATCAAGCACGTCGACGGCGGCTGCCGACCGGGACTTGACGGATATAGGCGCCGGCGCCGGTGAGGTGGGGTCGGGGGCAGGAGTCAGGTCGTCCGCGGGCTCCGGGCTGGCCCGCAACCTCTGGAAGATGCCAGCCACTTCATCGGGATTGACCACTGGCAGAAGCGGAGGAGGCTCCGGAACCACCTCGACCTCCTCGGGGATTGGGGTTTCCTCCGGTTCCTCGGGTTCCTCCGACTCCGGCTCGGCCAGTGGTGGTGGAGTTGTCTGGGGTTCAACCACCTTCTCCACCACGACACCCTGACGCAAACGCTTCACCTCTTCAACGACCACCTCGGGATCTTTGATAGGCGGAGGTTCGAGGAGCTTGCGGCGGGTCGGGATTATCCGCACGGTTTCTCCCGGCTCCCAGGTGGAGTCACCCTTGGGCGCATCGGGGGGACGCACAACTCGCAAAGACGCCTTTTCATCCTCGATCGCTTCATCGGTCGCACTGAGCCCCAAGCGCGAACGGCGTTCGTCCAGTTCGCCCTCCATCCGGGAAAGAGTCGAGCGGAGAGTTTCCAACTCGCCGATCAGTTCCTGGCGGCGCTGTTCGAGGGCCCGGGCCCGCTCCTGGGCCGATTCGGCCTGGCGCCGGGCCTGCTCGATGATCTCGTCATGGTGGGACTTCGCCTCGGCATTGAGTTTCTCCGCCTCCATGCGAGTTATCCGCATCAGATCCTCGGCCTCGCGGCGGGCTCCGGCGGTGAGACGATGGGCCTCCCGTTCCGCCTCACCAAGCACCGTGAGCGAATCGCGTTCGGCGGCTTCCACGATCCGTCGCGCCTCCGCCTGCGCCTGTTTGAGGAGATCTTCGGACATGGTCCAGGCGTCGGTGCGAAGGTGTTCGGCATCGGCCCGGGCGGCCCGACCCTCGATCTCCACCTCAGCCAGCGCCTCCGTGCGCCAGCGAGCAGCATCGGTAGCCGCCCGTTCCCGCATCCCCTCGGCCGCCACCCGGGCAGCCTCAAGGATGCTGGTCACCTCGTGACCGAGAGTGGCGAACTCGGCACCAATGTCACGTTCGGCGAACTCACCCAGACGGCCCGCAAGCCGGTCGCGCTGGGCGACGAGCGCCTCAAACTGACTGGCGAGGTTTTGCAGAAACCCCGTCACCTCGTCGGGGTCGAAACCCCGGAAGCTCTTCTGGAAGCGGCGGGCGGCAATTGCGCCCGGCGTCAGCTCCTGATCCATGCGAGGGTCAAGATACCTCTCTAAAGTTGCTCGAGGGCCGTCAACACCTCATCAAGGGTTGCGACGGGGACTAGTTCCATCCCGTAACGACGTGCCGTCAGGGCCTCGTCGTAGTTGGTGGCTGGCACCAGCATCACCTCGGCTCCGGCCGCTTCGGCCGCCACGACTTTCTGGCGGACTCCCCCGATCGGACCGACGTTGCCCTCGATGTCGATGGTTCCGGTGCCGGCAATAACGTGCCCCCTGGTGAGGTCCTCGGGTGAAAGCAGATCCATGACAGCCAGGGTGTACATCATCCCGGCCGAGGGCCCGCCGATCTGGCCTGCCTCAATATTGATCGCAAATGGAAAATCAAACCTCGGATTGAGGTTTTCGGCGGTGATCCCGATCATTGGTCGGGCGGGCTCGTCTTCGCGGGCGGCAAGTTCCACCGACAGACTGACCTCTTCTTCGCCACGCCGGATCTTCAACTCGATCGTGTCGCCCACCGCGTTGGCGGTGACGAGATGCGCGAGCTCCTCGACCAGGGTGACGGCCTGGCCGTCCACCTCGAGGATGACGTCGTCCACCTGTATGAGGGATGCGGCCGGCGCCCCGGCGACTACCTCGACGACCCGGATCCCGTCGGAAGTCGGAGTGATCTCGTACCCGAGCCGGCGGAGGGCGACGGTGATGGCAGTTTCCGTAGACACATCCATCGAGGCCCGGTTGCGGAGCACAAAGTCCTCATCGCTTTCGTCCGGCGAGCGAATTGCCGACTCCGGAACCAGGTCGACATCGGGGTCGAATCCGGCCACCACAGCTTCGAATAGATTCACCTCCTGGCCCGACACCGTGAGCATCATCAGTTCGCCGGAAGGTGCGAAGATCTCGGTTCCCTCCACGTCGACCGCGTCCACGGCGTCGCCCACCGGGCCGCTGGAAAACGCATAGAAGGGCAGGTCGACCGCCCAGGCACCGGTGGTCATGATGGCGAGAGCCATCGCGGTGACGGCGGCAACGATCGGCCAGCGACGGGGTGGGTTGGCGGCGGACAACTCCGTGGCGATCGTAACGGGGGTTGCCGGCTATTAGTCAATAGAGTGTCGGCCAATCCCAAGCAGGAGTGACATTGACGATCGCCGCCCCCGTCCTCGCCGCCCGCATCTTCCCCCGCTCCCGCGTTTCCACAGCAATCGCGGTGATCGGGTTTGCGGGGCTTACCGCCCTCTCGGCCCAGTTCAGCTTCCGAATACCGCCCATCGAGGTGCCATTCACGTTGCAGACAATGGCAGTGCTGCTGGCGGGCGGAGTGTTAGGCAGTAAGGCTGGTGCGGCCAGCCAGGGGCTGTACGTGCTGGCGGGGTCGATGGGCTTGCCTGTGTTCGCCGAGCAAAGCTCCGGCTACCAGATCCTCACCGAAGCCACTGGTGGCTATCTGGTCGGCTTTATCGTCTCGGCATTCATTGTCGGCAAGATGGCCGAACACCGCCATGACCGCATGATCCTTACCGGGTTCGCCGCCTTCCTCATCGGCAGCCTGGTCATCTATGGCTTCGGGGTCATCGGCCTCATGGTCAACCTGGGTCTCTCCTTCGGTGCAGCCGTGGCCAGCGGCGTGGTGCCGTTTGTCTTCTGGGACGTGCTCAAGGCATTGGCGGCAGGGATGGCGATGCCGGCGGCATGGCGTGTCACCGGGGAAAAGGGCTAAACCACCCTTCTGGCGTAGATCCTCGCCGCCGTTTGCCGGCCCGTATCTACGCAAAAAGGGTGGTCAGGCTTCCGTCGGTTCTTCTTCGATTTCGGCGCCAGCGAATTCTTCCCCGAGATAGGCCTTGATGACATCAGGATTGCGTTGCACCTCGGCGGGGGGTCCCTCGGCGATCTTCCTGCCGAAGTCGACCACCATCACCCGGTCAGCGATGTCCATCACCAGGCCCATGTCGTGCTCGACCAGGATGATGGCGATACCTAGCTCATCCTGGATGTCGAGGATGAAGCGGGCCATGTCCTCGGTTTCCTCCAGGTTCATCCCGGCCACGGGCTCATCGAGTAGGAGCAACTCGGGGTCCATGGCTAGCGCCCTCCCCAGTTCGACCCGCTTTTGAATCCCGTACGGCAATAACCCGACGGGGTACTTGCGCCATTGTTCGATCTCGAGGAAGTCGACTATGTCCTCGACCCGATGCCGGTTCACCATCTCCTCTTTCTTGGCACGTCCGACCCAGACCGCTCCTGCGAGCCATCCGTGACGCATACGGACATGGCGGCCCGTGAGGATGTTTTCGATGACGGTCATATGGGGGAAGAGGGCGATGTTCTGGAAGGTGCGGGCGATCCCCAGCTCGGCCGTCTTGTTCGGCTTGAGGCCCATGATCGACTTCCCTTTCCAGAGAATCTCCCCTTCCTGGGGGTCGTACACCTGGTTCAGGCAGTTGAAGATCGAGGTCTTGCCGGCACCGTTGGGACCGATGATTGCGAACAGTTCGCGCTCGTCGACGTGGAACGTGACCCCGTCGATTGCCTTGACCCCCTTGAAGGAGAGCTT
>Ga0268386_10001886_pt1 | contig 14638 bp, 14 predicted proteins | sample RVTome_15_FD_200260 | JGI IMG/M metagenome (GOLD analysis project Ga0268386, IMG submission 200260) | Soil microbial communities from uranium-contaminated site in the Upper Colorado River Basin, Wyoming, United States - RVT150D86... ...
CGAGAAGAACCCGAGCTTGGTCCTGACCCGGATCGCGGACGAAGGCGCTCTCGGCGAACGCCGGACCGCCTGAGGAGTGCCCCGGATCATGCGCCGCCGGTCGAGCGCGCGGAGTCGCGCATGAGCCTCCAGGATCGGCTACCTGGCGTGGACCACCGGTCCCGAGCTCAGGGCGGCTCTCTCGGCCCAGGGTTCGCTCCGCAGCGAGGGGCGATCGGCGCCGCGCTGACCGGCGACGCCCGTCAGCTCAGGTGCCGCTCGAGCGCGGCGGCGATCCGGCTCGCCATGCTCTCGATCGCGGCGGCGTCGCGGCCCTCGATCATGATGCGCGCGAGCGGCTCGGTGCCGCTGTAGCGCAGCAGCACGCGCCCCTCGCCGCCGAGCTGTCCTCGCACCGAGGAGAGGACCTCGGGCAGACCGGGGATCTCGTCGAACTTCTCCTTGCGCCGGACGGCGACGTTGCGCAGCGTCTGGGGGAAGGTCTCGAAGGGAGCGGCGAGGCGGGAGAGCGGTACCTTCGCGGCGGCGAGCAGGATCGCCACCTGGAGCGCCGACAGCAGCCCGTCGCCGGTCGAGCTCAGCTCGAGGTTCACCAGGTGGCCCGACTGCTCGCCGCCGAGCCGGACGCCGCGCCGCCGCATCTCCTCCACCACCTCGCGGTCGCCGACACCGCAGCGCACGACGGCGATGCCCTCGCGGGCGAGGCCGGCGTCGAGCCCGAGGTTGCTCATCTCGGTGACCACCACCATCGCCGGGTCGAGCCCGCCGTCCGCCTTCTTCGCTCGCGCCAGGAGGAACAGGATGGCGTCGCCGTCGAGCACGCGGCCAGTCTCGTCCGCCACCATGCAGCGATCGGCGTCGCCGTCGAAGGTCAGCCCGAGATCGCTGCCGGTCTCCCGCACCAGGCGCGCGATCTCGGACGCCACGGTCGACCCACACCCGACGTTGATGTTGACGCCGTCGGGCTGATCGTGAAACGCGTCGACGCGCGCGCCGGCCGCCTCGAACAGCCGCCGCGCCCACGGCGACGCGGCGCCGTTGGCGGCGTCGATCGCCACCCGCAGTCCCAGAAGCGCGCGCGGCGCCGGCAGGGTCGCGAGCAGCCGCGCGAGGTAGCGCTCTCCGAGCGCCGCGTCGGGCGTCGAGGTGCCGTCGGGGGGCGGGACTGTCGCCGGCGCCGCGGGGAGCCGTGACTCGAGCCGGCGCTCCTCGTCCTGGCTCCACTTGAAGCCCTGCGCGTCGAACAGCTTCACGCCGTTGTCGCGCCACGGATTGTGGCTGGCCGAGATCGAGACGCCGGCGGCGGCGGCGAGCTCGCGCACCAGCGTGGCGACGGCCGGCGTCGGCACGATACCCGCGTTCGCCACCTCGGCGCCGGCCGCGACGAGACCCGCCTCCACCCAGCTCGCGACCTCGGGCGTCGAGTCGCGGGTATCGCCGCCGAGGACGACGAGCGGGCGGGTGGCGCCCCCGCGCGTCCCCGGCGTCCCCGCTCCGGCTCGGACCAGGCCGTCGCCCAGCGCCCAGCCGACCCGCGTCACGGTGTCGGCGTCGATCGGCGGCGTCCCGAAGACGCCCCGGATCCCGTCGGTGCCGAAGATCGAGTTCATGATGGGGCTAACTCCGCGAATGGTGTCTACCATTCGCTCCAAGGCGCTGTTTCAATTTCCGGGAGCGGCGTCATCCGCCGCTGCGGTCGGCGCGGGACGGGCGCTCGACAGACTCGGCGGCTCGAGGGTCACGAAGACGCGGACCGTGCTCGACCCGAGCACCTGGATCAACGGATCCGGCGTCTCGAGCGTGACCGACTGTTCGAAGCTGCGTGCGCGGCCGCCGATCGAGACCGGAGCGAAGATCGTATCGCGGTTCTCGAGCACGCTCTGCGGACCTTTGACGGTCACGAACTCGGGTACCGCGGAGTGCTCCCCCTCGATGGCGCCGGCGGCCGGCTCGCCGCGCGAGTCGGGCACCACGCGCAGGCGCTTCTGGATCTCGCGGTCCATCCGCAGCGACAGACGGTCCGGACTGGTCGCCACCACGTCGATGCCGGGCGGTCGCGAGATATTGCGGGTCTCGATCACGATCTCCTGGATGCCGGCGCGCGGTTCGAGGCTGACCACCGCGCTCACCTGGAACGGGTTGAGCTCGCGGATCGCCTGCTCGCCGCCGCTCACCCGCACCTCGAGCGTCGAGGTCGGATTGAGCAGGACGTAGCCCTGCGGGGTGTTGTAGGTGACCGGCACGCTGGTCAGCGCGCGCTCGCTGGAGGCGCCTTCGCGCCCGCTGTAGGAGAACAGAAGCCACAGCACGATGGCGATGGCGAGCGACAGCAGGCGCAGCGGCCACGTCCTATGTTGCACGCTCCACCTTGGTCTCTGCCACCTCGCCGCGCGTCTCGCGCACCAGATGCTTGTAGAGGTAGTTGCGCAGCTCGCGCGAATCGAGGTCGAGCGTGATCTCGCCGTTGTGCGCCGCCGAGATCCGACCGGTCTCCTCCGACACCACGATCGCCACCGCGTCGGTCTCGTCCGAGATGCCGAGCGCCGCGCGATGCCGCGTGCCGAGCTCGATCGGGAGATCGGTCTGCCGTGTCAGCGGCAGGAAGCACGCGGCGGCCGCCACCTTGTCGTCGCGGATGATGACTGCGCCGTCGTGGAGCGGCGCCCCCGGCGTGAAGATGTTGATGAGGAGGTCGGCCGAGAGAGCGGCGTCGAGCTCGACTCCGCCCTCGATGAACTCGCGCAGGCCTTCGTCGCGCTCGATCACCACCAGCGCTCCGGTGCGCCCGTTGGCGAGCGCGGTGGCCGCCAGTACCACCTCGTTGAACGTCGACTCGAGCTCGGCGCGCGGTCCGATGCCGAGCATCGAGGTGCGGCCGAAGCTCGCCAGCGCCCGCCGGATCTGGTCCTGGAAGATGACGACCGCAGCGAACGGCAGGTAGAAGATGAGTCCTTCGAGCAGCGTGTGGAGCGTGCGCAGCGCGAATACGTTGGAGAGGAACGAGATCGCGAGCAGCACCACGATGCCGATCAGGACCGGCACGGCGCGGGTGCGCCGGATGACCAGGAGCAGGCCGTAGATCACCACCGCGACGGCGAGGATGTCGACCAGGTCGGCGAGCACCAGGCTGTCGAGGAAATCGCGGAACGTCACCCCCGCCCTCCAGCGGCGCCCGCCTCGGCGATCGCGCTCCACACCGCGCGGAACCGTACGGTGTCGGCGACGTCGTGGACCCGAACCACCTGCGCGCCGCCCTGAAACGCCCAGGCGGCGGCCGCCAGGCTGCCGGCGAGCCGATCCTCCGCCGGCTGTCCGGTGAGCCGGCCGATGAAGGTCTTGCGGCTGGCGCCGACGAGCACCGGCCGCCCCAGCGCGTGGAGCGCGTCGAGCCCCCTGAGGAGCCCGAGGTTCTGCTCCTGCGTCTTGCCGAACCCGATACCGGGGTCGACGAGCGTCAGCTCGCGGGCCACGCCGCGCCGCGCGGCGCGGTCGAGTACGGTGCCGAGCTCGCTCCGCACCTCGGCGACCACGTCGTCGAAGTGGATGTCGCGCTGCATCGTGGCGAGCTCGCCCCGGCTGTGCATGAGGACGATCGGCACGCCGCGGCGGGAGACGAGAGGAGCCATCTCGGGGTCGCCGAGCGAGGAGACGTCGTTGACGAGGTCCGCTCCCTCGTCGAGCGCCGCGCGGGCGACGCTCGCCTTGCGGGTGTCGACCGAGAGCGCTGCTCTGGTATGTGGACGCAGGCGCCGCAGCACCGGCAGGAGACGGCGACACTCCTCGTCCTCCGCGACCGCCGCAGCGCCGCCGCCGTAGACCCCACCGCCGGGGCGGGTCGACTCGGCGCCGAGGTCGAGCAGATCGGCGCCTTCGGCGAGGAGCCGCAGCGCATGGTCGAGCGCGCGCTCGGGATCGAGGTGGAGGCCGCCGTCGCTGAACGAATCGGGCGTGACGTTCACCACACCCATGACCAGCGGGCGGTCGCCGAGGACGAGCTCACGGTCGCCCTGGAGCGGCAGCCGCCAGGCCGGGGAACCGAGGGCGCTCGACGGCAGGGCGCTACGGCCCGGGTCGGCGACCGTAGAGCGCTGCGTCATCGCGCTGGCCCGGTTCAGATCTCGTCGAGCCGCCCTGCTCCGCGCGCCGGATGCGGCTGCGGCGGAAAGCCGGAGCGTGACGCCGGGGCGGGCTCGGGCGAGCCCGAGTAGCCGTCGGCCTCGCGATCGCCGGCGCGCTCGCCGCTTCCGGAGTCGGCGGGTGACTTGGCGCCCTTCCTCAACCGCGCGGCCGCGGCGCTCGACTTGCGATCACGGTCCTTGGCCTCGCGGATCCGAACGCGCACCGGCTTGAGCTCCCTACCGGTCATCTCGCGGATGATGTCGTAGACCTCGTCGCCCTCGAGCACCTCGCGCTCGAGGAGCTCGACGGCGAGGTGGTCGAGCACCGCCCGGTGCTCGGTGAGGATCGCGGTGGCCCGCACGTGGCCGGCCTGCACGATCTGCTCGACCTCGGCGTCGATGCGGCGCGCGGTCTCGTCGCTGTACTCGGCGCGGTTCTGGAAGTCGCGGCCGAGGAACACCGGCTCGTCGCCGGCGCCGAACGAGAGCGGCCCGAGCGACGACATGCCCCAGTCGCACACCATCTGGCGGGCGAGGTCGGTGGCGCGGTCGATGTCGTTGCCGGCACCGGTGGTGATGTCGTCCTGCGTCAGCTCCTCGGCGACGCGGCCGCCCATGAGGATCGCGATCTGGGCCTCGACGTAGCGCTTCTTGTAGGTGTGCTGGTCGTCGGTGGGGAGCTGCATGGTGAGGCCGAGCGCCCGCCCGCGCGGGATGATCGTGACCTTGTGCAGCGGATCGGCCTCCGGCGTGAACACCGCGACCAGCGCGTGGCCGGCCTCGTGGTAGGCCGTGATCTCCTTCTCCTCGTCGGAGAGCACCATGGTCTTGCGCTCGACGCCCATCAGCACCTTGTCCTTGGCGTACTCGAAGTCCTCCATCTCGACCGACTTCTTGCCGCGGCGCGCCGCGATCAGCGCGGCCTCGTTGACCAGGTTGGCGAGATCGGCGCCGGCGAAGCCCGGGGTGCCGCGCGCGAGGATCTCGAGGTCGACGTCGTCGGAGAGCGGGATGCTCTTGGAGTGGACCTGGAGGATCCCCATGCGCCCCAGCACGTCGGGGCGGTCGACCACTACGCGACGATCGAAGCGGCCGGGCCGCAGCAGCGCCGGATCGAGCACGTCGGGCCGGTTGGTGGCGGCGATCAGGATGACGCCCTCGTTGGTCTCGAAGCCGTCCATCTCGACCAGGAGCTGGTTGAGCGTCTGCTCGCGCTCGTCGTGGCCGCCGCCGAGCCCGGCGCCGCGGTGCCGGCCCACGGCGTCGATCTCGTCGATGAAGATGATGCAGGGCGCGTTCTTCTTGCCCTGCTCGAACAGATCGCGCACCCGGCTGGCGCCGACGCCGACGAACATCTCGACGAAGTCCGAGCCCGAGATCGAGAAGAACGGGACGTTGGCCTCGCCGGCGATGGCGCGCGCGAGCAGCGTCTTGCCGGTGCCCGGAGGACCCATCAGGAGGACGCCCTTCGGGATCTTGCCGCCGAGCTTCTGGAACTTCTGCGGGTCCTTGAGGAACTCGACGATCTCGAGCAGCTCCTCCTTGGCCTCCTCGACGCCGGCGACGTCCTTGAACGTCACCTTCTTGCCCGACGAGGAGAGCAGCTTCGCCTTGCTCTTGCCGAACGACAGCGCGCGGTTGCCGCCGCTCTGCATCTGGCGCATGAAGAAGATCCACAGCCCGACCAGGACCAGGACCGGCGCCCAGCCGATGAGCATGGTCAGGAGCGTCGACTCGCGAGGCTCCTCGAACGTGATCAGCACGTCGGCGCCCTCGAGCTTCTCGACCAGGCCGTCGGTGATGCGCGCCTGGGAGGTGAACTCGGTCTTCTCGGGGAAGCGTCCCGACGGCTTCAGCGTGCCGCTGATGTTGGAGCCGCGGATGGTGACGTCGTTGACGTTGCCGTTCTGGATCTGGTCGAGCAGATCGCTGTAGGTGAGCGGCTGGCTGCCGGCCTTACCGTTCTGGAAGGTGTTCCACAGCAGGATGACGACGACGAAGATGATCGCCCAGAGCACGAGGGTCTTGATGGTGGAATTCAACGCGCAGTCCTCAGAGTCTCGCTCCGGGCGTGATGGATATCACGCCCTCCGCGAGAATGATTTTGGCGCCGCGGACGGCGCTTGAGCCGTCTCGTGGTCGCTCTCGGCTGCCAACCCCCCGGTGGGCAGAATTTCGGCCAGCCAGACCTGCCGTTCGGTGCCCACCTTGAAGCGGTCGTCGATCGCCACGCCGGGGATCCAGATCACGTCCGGGCCGCTCGCGAGGAGCGGCAGGCGGGAACGGTCGCGACGGGCCACCTTGCGGTTGATGAGCAGATCCTTGACTCGGCAGCTTTTTTGCCAACCCAGGGGGCGGATGAGATCCCCGGGCCGGCGATTACGAACCGTCACGCGGCGCCCGTGCTCCGCAGGGAGCGCCAGGGCAGCCCGGCGAGGGGAGACTTCAAACATCCAGGGGAGCACGGGCGAAACGAGCACGCGGAAGCGAAGAGAAAGCTCCTTCACCTCCAGCTCCCCGGGTAGTTCCAGAGTATACGTGAAAAGATCGGGGGCCGGCTCCTTGCGCTCTCTCCTCACCAGGTGCATGCGCGCGGCGCGCGCCTCCCACATCCAGCCGCGACCGCAGTCGCACGCGAACAGGCCGCCCCGCCGCATCTGCCCCTCGATCTCCGCCGCCGCCCGGCGGCTCGCGGGGTACTCGAGGCCGGCCTGCCGGTGCAGCATCGCCAGCGCGGGCGTAACGAGCGTCGAGGGAAGCCTCCGCATGGCGGACAACGAGACCGAGGCGCCGTCGAATTCCCGCCGCGACTCGAGCGCACGGGCGAGCGTGCGGTCGGCGGCGGCGCGAGCGCCGTCGGCGCGGGCGGCGACGCGCGCCAGCCGCTCGGCGACGTCCGGGGCCGCGGCTTCGGCGGCCGCCAGGGCGAGCACCCTCCGGATCGCGTTGCGCGGCCGGGCGCGATCGAGGTTGGTCGGGTCGTCGATCCAGGAAAGCCCCTCCGTCTCGAGCGCCGCCCGGAGGTCCGCTCGGCAGAGGGCCAGGAGGGGACGGAGGATCGGGCCGCGCCGCGGTTGGATGCCCGCGAGGCCGAGAGGCCCGGATCCGAAGCGTGCGCGCAGGAGGACGGTCTCGGCTTGGTCGTCGCGGTGGTGTGCGGTCGCGATCCAGCGGCAGCCCTGCGCGCGGCGCACCTCGTCGAGGAACGCGTAGCGGATCCGGCGGGCCTCGGCCTCGAGCCCGGCGCCGCCCCGGCGGGCGGCTGGGACCGGGCGGCGTTCGACCAGGCAGGGGACACCGAGGCGAGTGGCGATCGACCTCGCTGCATCGGCGCGCTCGGCGGAGCCCGGATCGAGAGCGTGGTCGAGATGCGCCGCGACGACGCGCAGGCCCAGCCCGGGCGCGACGCGCGTCAGCCCGTGGAGCAGGGCCGTCGAGTCGGCGCCGCCCGAGAAGGCCACGACGACGCCGTCGCCCGGACGAGCGCCCGCCTCATCGATCAAGAAGGCTTCGAGGACGTCGAGAAGGTGCATGGTGGCGGTGAAGGGACTCGAACCCCTGACACAGCGGATATGAGCCGCTTGCTCTACCGGCTGAGCTACACCGCCGACCCGCCCGAGACGATGTCTCCGGCGGGTTCAGTATAACGTCCGCCTGATGGCGGAGCCGGTTCCACCTCGCGGAGACCCGCGCGCGCTACCGGACGAGGCGGGACTGTATCGAGACCTCCTCGACGCCGCGCCGGATGCGATCCTGATCGTGGACGAGGCGGGCGCGATCGTCTTCGCCAACGCCGCGACCGAGACCCTCTTCGGCTATGCCCGCGACGAGCTCCTCGGCCGCAGGGTCGAGATGCTGGTGCCCGCCGCTCGGCGGTCCGAGCACTCCGCCAACCGCGAGGCCTACCGCGCCGAGCCGCGCAAGCGACCCATGGGGACCGGGCTCGATCTTCAGGCGGTGCGCAAGGACGGCAGCCAGGTTCCGGTCGAGATCAGTCTCAGCCCGCACCGGACCGGGCGGGGGCACCTCGTCTCCGCGGCCATCCGCGACATCAGCCACCGCATCGACGTCGAGCGCGAGCTGCGGCAGGCGCGCACGCAGGCAGAGCAGGCATCGAACGCCAAGAGCCGCTTCCTTGCGGCCGCCAGCCACGACCTGCGCCAGCCGCTGCAGGCGGCCATCCTCTACAACAACGTGCTCGGCAGGCAGTTGGGTGGCGGGGCGCCGGCCGAAACCGTGGCGAAGCTGCAGAGCTCCCTCGAAGCCCTCCGCGATCTGCTCAACCGGCTGCTCGACGTCTCCCGCCTGGAGGCCGGCGCGATCGCGCCCGAGGTGAGCCCGCTCTCGGTTCGGATCCTGTTCGAGCGCCTGTGCGACGAGTTCGCTCCCCAGGCGCAGGAGAAGGGCCTGGCCCTGCGCATCCGACCGGGAGAGTGGAGGATCAGGAGCGATCCGCAGCTCCTCGAGCAGCTTCTGCGCAACCTGGTCTCCAACGCCCTGCGGTACACGGTGCGGGGTGGCGTCCTGGTGGGCTGTCGCAGGGCGGGCGGCGAGCTGCGCATCCAGGTGTGGGATACCGGGATCGGCATCCCCGCCTCCGAGATCGAGGCGATCTTCGACGAGTTCTACCAGGTCTCGAACCCCGCTCGCCGTCGACAGGCCGGGCTCGGCTTGGGTCTCGCGATCGTACGCGGGCTGTCGCAGCTCCTGGGGCACCCGGTGGCGGTCCGCTCGGTGCTCGGCCGCGGCAGCGTGTTCGAGGTGAAGGTGCCGATGGTCGCCCCCCGCGTGACCCAGGCCTTCCCCTCTCTGCCGAAGCCCATCGCGCGCCGGCGGTGCGTCGTGGCGGTGATCGAAGACGACGCCGAAGTGCTCGACAGCCTGCGGCGGTCGCTCGAACTATCGGGCCACCAGGTGCTCGCCGCCGGCGATCCCGACGAGCTCCTCCGCCTGGCGCGCAGGCTGTCACGCGGCGTCGATGTGATCGTCTCAGACTACCGGCTGGGCGAGGGGCCGACCGGTGCCGATGCCATCGGTCGACTGCGCCGGGAGCTCGGCGCGTCCATTCCCGGAATCGTCATCACCGGCGACAGCTCGAGCGCGGCGCTGCGCGAGGTCCAGGCTGCGGGATATCCGGTGCTGCACAAGCCGGTCGATGCCGAGCGGCTCGAGGAGGAGATCGCCAAGGCGCTCTCGGCTTAGGAGCTCTAAGCGCCGTGCTCGGGTGGTGGCGTTTCCACCAGTCGGTTGCGCAGCGCGTAGCTCACGACCTGCGCCCGATTGCCGAGGTGCAGCTTGTCGAGGATGTTGCGGACGTGGAACTTGACGGTGTTCTCGGTCACGCCCAGCGTCTGCGAGAGCTTGCGGTTGGTGGTGACACCCTGCACCAGGAGCTCGAGCACCTCCTGCTCGCGCTCGGTCAACGCATCGGGGTGGTGCGACCGATCTTCCTTGGCCGGACGCGCGAACTCGTGAAGGAGCTTGCGCGCGAGCGCGGGGGTGAGGCCGGGCTCGCCGGCGGCGACGCGCTCGAGCAGCGTGAAGAACTCCTCGGCGTCGAGGTTCTTGAGCAGGTAGCCCTGCGCCCCCGACTTGATCGCTTCGAAGAGCTTCTCGTCGTCATCGGCCGCGGTGAGGATGACCACCTTGGTGGTCGGCCGATCGGCGCAGATGAGCCGGGTCGCGGCCAGGCCGTCGAGCACCGGCATTCCGAGGTCCATGAGGACCAGCTCGGGAGCGAGACGCATCGTCATCTCGACCGCCTGGCGACCGTCGGCCGCCTGCCCGATCACCTCGTGCCCCTGGGCGCCGAGCAGGCTCGCCAGGCTGTCGCGGAAGAGAGCGTGGTCGTCGGCGATCAGGATCCGCATTGGCCCCTTCTCCTTGGCGGCGAGGAGTTGTGCGGCGAACTTATCAGGCTTGCCGATGGCACCGTGCGGACTGCGAAGCCCCCGCGGGCCGGCGATCGAGCCGCGCCCCTGGGGGGTACCGGGACTCGGCGCCCATGATCAGGCGATGACCGACCTGGCGGCGCTGGCCGACGCTTTCAAGATCAGCGACTTGCCGAACGACTTGAGCGTCAACACCGGGCTCCCCGATTGACGGACGACCCGCTCCGCGACGCTGCCCAGGAGCAGGTGCGACACGCCGGTGTGGCCATGGCTCGCCACCACCACGACGTCGCTCGAGTTGACCTCGGCGAAGCGCAGGATCTCCGCCACGGCGACGCCCTGCACCACGTGGAGGCTCACCGGCCCGCTCGGGCCGCCCGAACGCGCGTAGAGCTCCTCGAGAGCCGACCCCGCCTCCTTGGTGAGCTGGGGAAGGTCGGGCACGATGTTGGGTGTCGCCAGGCCGTCGTAATAGACCGGCAGCGGCGGAGGAACCACGACATGGAGGAGCTGCAGCTCGGCGTGGAAGAGAGCGGCCAGCTCCTTGGCGTGCGCGACCGCCGCCGAGGAGTGCTCCGACAGATCGACCGCCGCGAGAATGCGGTGTGGCACTGCGTCGAAGACGCTGTTCTCGCCACGCAGCGTCAGCACGGGCGCGCTCGAGCGCTGCACCACCTCCTCAGTCACGCTGCCGAGCAGGAACCGGCGCAGCCCGCGCCGGCCGTGAGTGCTCATCGCGACCAGGTCGATGTCGTGCGACTCCGCGTAGTCGAGGATGGCGGGCGCCGCGCTCACGCCCTCGATCGATGCGGAGGTGACGGTGGCGCCGCGATCGCGGGCCAGCCGTTCGCGCGTCTCGAGCTCCTGCTGCGCCTTACCCGCCAGCGTGGCGCCGACGATCGAGGGGTCGGGCAGCGCGATCGAGGCGGCGTAGAGCTCGGGCCGCAGGCTCTCGACGACGTGGAGAAGGTGAAGCTCGGCGCCGAGTCTGCGCGCCCACTGGCAGGCGGGCGTGAGCGCCGCGTCGCTGGTCGGCGAGAAGTCGGTGGGGAACAGGATGCTCTTCACTCGCAGCATGGGGCTCTCCTTCGCTTGCGCGCGCGTCGCGTTCGAGTACGGACCCGCGGTACGAGGCTAAGCCGGGCGGCGACCTCGGGCCACGTCTGCCGGGGTGGCTTCGGACGGTCTCGGGGTGAGTCCACGACCAGCGCATCGGGGTAGGTTCCGCCGCGGGGTCCGGGTACACTCTCCACCTCTTCAGGCTATCGGAGGGCTCATGGCCAAGCTCGGCGATTTCCACGACCTCGCCGTCGACCTCGACGGGCCGATCGCCACTATCGAGATCCAGCGGCCGCCCAACAACTTCTTCGACGTCGCCCTGGTGCGCGCCATCGGAGACGCGCTCCTCGCCCTCGACGAGGTGCCGGAGTGCCGCGCCGTGGTGCTCGCGTCCCAGGGCAAGAACTTCTGCGCCGGCGCCAATTTCGGCGAGGGGCGCAACCTACAGTCGACGACCTCGGCGGGCGCGCGCTCCGGACGGTCCGGATCGGGGCACCTCTATCAGGAGGGCGTCCGCCTGTTCGAGGCCGAGACGCCGATCGTCGCGGCGGTGCAGGGCGCCGCGATCGGCGGTGGCCTGGGGCTCGCGCTGGTCGCCGACTTTCGGGTGGCGAGCCCGGAGTCGCGCTGGAGCGCGAACTTCGCGCGACTCGGCTTCCACCACGGGTTCGGCCTGACCGTGACGCTGCCGGCGATCGTCGGGCAGCAGAAGGCGCTCGATCTCCTCTACACCGGCCGGCGCATCGACGGTGAAGAGGCGCACCGCATCGGGATGGCCGACCATCTCGTGCCGCTCGAGCGGGTCCGCGACCGGGCGCGCGAGGTCGCGATGGAGATCGCCGAGGCGGGCCCTCTCGCCGTGCGCTCGATCCGGCGCACTATGAGGCGCGGCCTCGCCGATCGCATCCGCATCGCCACCGATCACGAGCTGGTCGAGCAGGACTGGCTGCGCGCGACCGAGGACTTCAAGGAGGGGATCGCCTCCACCGCGGAGCGACGGCCGCCGAAGTTCCAGGGCCGGTGAGGAGCTCGGATCGGGGGTAGGGGCGGAGCTTGCCTCCGCCCGACTGCGTCGCAGCTGACCTTGGCGCGTGTAGCAGGCGCCGCGGCGGGCTGGGCGGGGCGGGGTCGCGGCTACGGGGCACCGGCGCGCGCGATGTGCAGGGCGATTTGGGTTGGCGCGCGCCTGCGCTCTCGCTTCGCTCGGGGCTCTGGAACTTCGTGACGGCCGTACCAGCGCTCGCTCGAGAGCTGCCCCTACGCCGCGACCCCACCCCACCCTCAACGCCCGCCGCTCCCAGCCCTACGAGCAATCAGTCTGCTCGATCCGCCGTTTCCGACGTGATCCTCGTCGAGTAGCGTCGGCGCATCGGGGCCTCAGAACCCTCTCACGGCGTGCGGCTGGTACGGGGCTTCAAGCCGCGCGATCTGTTCGGGCGTTAGCTGGACGTCGACCGCCTCGATAGCGGACTCGAGGTGCCGCATCTTGGTGGCGCCGATGATCGGGGCGGCGACGGCGGGCTTGGCGAGCAGCCAGGCGAGCGCGATCTGCGCGGGCTCGCGTCCGGCCTCCTGCGCCACCTCGCGCACCGCCTCCACCACCTTCCAGTCGCTCGGGTGATCGTAGAGCCGGCGCGCGAAGTCGTCGGATTCGGCGCGCAGCGTCGACTCGGTGTCGGTGGCCGAAGAGCGCGTGCCGGCGAGGAGCCCGCGCGCGAGGGGCGACCACGGGATGAGCCCGACGCCTTCCGCCGCGCACAGCGGGTTCATCTCGCGCTCCTCCTCGCGGTAGATCAGGTTGTAGTGGTTCTGCATCGAGACGAAGCGCGCCCAGCCCTGGCGCTCGGAGAGCCCGAGCGCCTGCGCCAAGCGCCACGCCGCCCCCGAGCTCGCGCCGATGTAGCGCACCTTGCCCTGCCGCACCAGGTGATCGAGCGCGTCGAGCGTCTCCTCCCACGGCGTGTGCGGGTCGAAGCGGTGGATCTGGTAGAGATCGATGGTCTCGACGCCGAGTCGCCGCAGGCTCGCCTCGCAACCCTGCACGATGTGCTTGCGCGAGAGCCCGCGCATGTTCTGGCCTTTGCCCATCTCGCCGTGGACCTTGGTGGCGAGCACCACCTCCTCGAGCCGTGCGTACCGCCGCAGCGCCTTGCCGGTGATCTCCTCGCTCCTGCCCAGCGAGTACACGTCGGCGGTGTCGAAGAAGTTGATGCCCGCCTCGACGGCACGGCGGAAGAACGGCTGCGCCTCGTCCTCCTCGAGCACCCAGGGCCGCCATGCCTTCGCACCGTAGGACATGCAGCCGAGACAGATGCGCGAGACGCGAAGGCCGGTGGAGCCGAGAAACGTGTACTTCATGCCGCTCCTGTCGTGTCCTGTCGTGCCGTTGTGTCCTGTCGTGCTGCGTCGGGAGTGAGCGCGACGCGCGGCGGCCGGGCCGCGGGGTTACCGTGGGGCCCGTCGGGCGCCGCGTCTGACGGATCAGCGGCGCAGTCTACCGCAGCGTTCCGCGCCGCCGCGCCCTCGGGCCCCGAGTAGTCGGCCCCGCCGGCGCACCATCGGCGCCGGTGCGGCCGCGGCGCGAGCCGCCGTGAGGAAGAAGGAGGGCGCGTTCGTTGTTTCCACTGTGGACCCGATGCTACGCTCCCACGGCGCTTGCGAACCGGCCGCGAGGAACATCATGACCGCCCTCGATTCGACCGCGAGACCCCAGCCCCGCCGCCTCCGAGCGGCGCTCCTGATCGTCTTTGCGACCACCGCCGCCCTGGCCGTCGGGCTGCTGCGTGGCGGCGAGGCTCGCGCTCAGGGCTCGGTGCGGTTCGAGCGCGACGTCTTGCCGATCCTCGAGGCCAAATGCGTCACCTGCCACGGTCCCGAGGATCAGTTCAACGAGCTCCGGCTGGATTCCAAGGAGCGCATCCTGCGCGGCGGCAAGAACGGCAAGGTCCTGGTTCCCGGAAGCCCCGACCAGAGCCCGATCTACGTGCGGGTGAGCCTCCCGCCCGACGATCTCGACATCATGCCCGCCGAGGGCGACCCGCTGACCGCTGCTCAGGTCGACACGCTGCGCCGCTGGATCGCCGAGGGCGCCGAGTTCGGGAGCTGGTCCGGAGCAGGCGGCTAGGAGCCCGTCCCGCGCTTACCCTTGAAGGTGCCCTGCCCGACCTGGCCGTAGCTGCAAATCCCCTCCATCGCGGGTCGACGAACGGCCGCCGCGACACAAACCAGGATCGACGCGACGACCAAACGCAGCCGAGCGGAACGCATGAGCTCCTCCTGCCGTCCGATGTCAGAGATCGAGCCGGAAGTGTAGACCGTAGACGTTCGCCCGGTAGTCGCCGTCGTTGGCCACCAGGAGCAGCGTGGACGGCAGGTAGGGGCGCAGGCCCTGCAGGTTGAAGCTGTCGATGGTGTAGTCCTCGTAGCGATAGAGGAGACCCACCTCGAACCGCGGGTTGACGACGTAGTCGAGCCGCAGCGCAAGCGCGAGCAGCTCGATGTCCTCGTAGTTGTCGAAGTCCACCGGCTCGGTCCGCGTTTGATTCTGCGTGCCTCCCGGCGGAGAGGCGA
>Ga0268386_10001888_pt1 | contig 14630 bp, 13 predicted proteins | sample RVTome_15_FD_200260 | JGI IMG/M metagenome (GOLD analysis project Ga0268386, IMG submission 200260) | Soil microbial communities from uranium-contaminated site in the Upper Colorado River Basin, Wyoming, United States - RVT150D86... ...
AAGCCCACACGGCTCAGCCTCCGGGTACAGGATCGAAGACCGCGCCGTCGACGTCGCTCTCCCGGCTGATCGTCTGACCGGGGGCGGGGACCCCGGCAACGGGACGAGGCCGCGCGCGGTTGGCAAAGGACCAGGTCGGCTTCCTGCACGAGGAGCCGTTGCGAGACGGCTCGCTGGCCCAGGGAGTATCCTCCTTCGATCGGTTGAGGAGGACTCATGCTGCGAGCCATGGCGGTCTCCCTCGGGCTTCTCCTGGTCCCGGCCGGCAACGCCGCCGTCGCCGAGGAGCCACCCGACCTTCGCGGGACGTGGCGCCTGGACGTGCAGCGCAGCGACGACGCGCGCGCCCGAATTGCGGAGGTGGCGGGGCCCCCGCAGTTGATGGGAGGAGGCGCGAGCGGGCTCACGATCCTCCCCGAGCTGAACACCCGCAGCGAGGTGGAACGGCTGGAACTGCGGGCGTGGATGATGAGCGTGGCCGAGCAGCTCGGGCGGCTGGAGATCGAGCAGACGACCGACGAGGTCAAGCTGTACCTCGGCGACGACAGCCTCCGGATCTTCTACTTGACTCGCGAGCACGTCCGACAGGACGGCCGTGGCCGCAAGCTCAGGTCCAGCGCACGGCTGGAGGGCGGACAGCTCTTCCTCGAGGAGCTCGGCGACAAGGGCCTCAAGCTCGTCGAGGTGTTGACACCGGTGCCCTCCGTGGGATGGCTCATCCACGCCTTGCGCTTCGAGCACTCGCTGCTGAAGCAGCCGCTGAACCTGCGCCTGGTCTACGTGAGGGAGGGGGAGTAGGGCTCGGTCGTCCAAGCGCCCGTGCGCCGGCCCGCGCAGCCTTTCCCGCCCCTGCACGAGCGCTTGTTCGCGACTCGCATGGATGGAACTCTCGGCCGGCTGGCAGCAGTCGACCAGGAGGTGAGTCCGGGCTCTACGCGAGTCTCGCTCGTGTCGAGGCGACGACCCGGACCTTGACTCCCAGGCGAGCCAGCATGTCGATGAGAGCGTCGGCGCTGAAGAGCTCGACGCGGCCGCGCAGCAGGCCACTGACTCGCGGCTGACTGATTCCAGGGAGCTTGGCGGCCTGAGCTTGTCGTAAGCGCGTGGGAGCGCCCGAGGTCAAGGTACCGCCTCCCGCGGCCCGACGGCGACGCCGGAACCTCGTGCGCCTCGATCCACGCCTGCAACCCATCTCGATCGAGACCGCCGGACGCAACGTGAAGGATCGCTTGCTCGGTCTCGTCCACCGTCGCCTCGATCCGCCTCCCGTTGAGCCGAAGGAACGAGACCATGGCGGCGTGCCCGACTCTCTTGTTGCCATCCACGAATCGATGGTCCTGGATCAGGGAGAAACCAACGCCGCGGCCTTGCCCGCCAAACCAGGGTAGAGGTCCTCGCCGCCGAAGGTCTGCCGCGGTTGCGCGACTGCCGATTCCAACGCACCAAGATCGCGAAGCAGAGACTGCTGGCGGCTCTGTTCCATGACGAGATGGTGAAGGTGCAATACCTCAGCCATGCTGAGGTAGCGCACTACCGCAAGCGCCCGTAAAGCTCGCGGTCCTCCCCGACGACTGCCTGCGCGACCTTGAGGAATCCGTCGTCAGGCTGGGCCAGAAGGTCCCGCACGGCGCTCTCGGCCAGGGCCTCAGGGGACACCTTCAACTGGCCCGCCACCGACCAGCTTGGCCTCTTGCTCGGGGGTCAACTGCAGCGTGATCGCCATACCAGCCTCTGCCCGATTCTACTGCGATTCCACGGCGCAGCCGTTCAGTCTCACCGGGCGCTCCAGGCTCTACGCGACTCTCCTGCGTGTCGAAGCGACGACGCGGACCTTGATTCCCAGCCGAGCCAGCATGTCGATCAGAGCATCGGCGCTGAAGAGCTCGACGCGGCCGCGGAGCAAATCGCTGACTCGTGGCTGGGTGATTCCAAGCAGCTTGGCGGCCTGAGCTTGCTTCAGGCCACGGGACACCAGCTCCTTCTCGAGCCGGATCATGAGGTCGGCGCGCACCAGGAGGTGCTCGGCCTTGTCGGGAGGGAACCCGAGGTCCCGGAATACGTTCCCGCTGGAGCGAGTCACCTTAGGCTTGGTCTTCTGCGTCATCGTACCCTCTGCCTCGTCGCCAGCACCTGGCGCAGGCGATCGCGCGCTACCTCTATGTCGCGGGCAGGAGTCTTCCGAGACCGCTTTTCGAAGGCGTGCAAGACGTAGACCCCTTCCTCGAAGCGGGCAACGTAGAAGACCCGGTGCTCTTGCCCGGTGTGGATTCGCACCTCTTCGACACCGGTGCCCACGCTGGCCATCGGCTTCCAGTCGGTGGGCTGAAGCCCCTGCTGGACCCTCCGAAGCTCGAATCCCGCCCTGCGTCGCGCCTCCTCCGGAAACGCCCTCAGATCGTCCAGCGAGGACGCAATCCAGAGAACCGGCTTGTCCACACCGGATTATACAAAGTCCAGTATAGAGGCGCAAGCCCCAAGAGTGGGGGAAGGCCACGGCGCGGCCTTGAAGCGGGTCAGCAGCACGACGCTGAGCCTGTCATCGGCGTCGCCGCTCGTCCGGATCTTCTCGCCAGGCGCCTGCTGCACATCCAGCACTTGTCTCGTGACCCTGCCATCGGCGACGCCAGCTTCGACCGTATACAGCGCCCCACTATCGTCATGGATTCCCGAGCCATTCGAGGTCTCTGAGCATGAGCTCGAGGCTGGCGTTCCCCGGAAGCTTGACGCCAAAACGGGTGAGGGACCGGATGCTGGCGGCTACCCGTGCGCACTCGCGGGGCCTCAGCAGCCTTCGACGGTCGCCCTGGCGCCATTCGCGCTGGTCCTCGGACGAGAAGCCGTCAATGGCGGCGCAGCACTTCTTGAACTCTAGGCGGCTCCCACAGGGACAAGGGTCGTTGCGACCAACGACTGGACCGCGAAGAGGGGCTGGCTGCACGAGATCATTCCGTTTCGGCCGTCGTTGCTGCGTGCCCAATGGGTGCCCAAAGCTCATCGGTGCGGCCGCCAAGTTGGTGGACCGCGGGGGGATCGAACCCCCGACCTCCTGATTGCGAACCAGGCGCTCTCCCAGCTGAGCTAGCGGCCCGAAGGCGAGAACGCCATTGTACCGGAGCCCCTATGATGCTTCAAGGTGATTGTCTTGTCCGCTATTTACGGTGCATTGGTTGGGCTGGACGCGCCGCCCGCCGGCGGCTAGATCCGCGACGCGCGTTGTGGGCAGTCAGGCGGCCTGCCAAGAGGCCCAGGCGTGGACCCTCTGGAGAGGTGCGCCCAATCGTGGGTGATCGCGGCTGGGGCGCTGAGCCAGCCAGCCAACTTCTGGTCCGTGTGCGGCCAGGCTCGCCCTCTACTCGAGCAGACGCCTGAGGATCCGCGCCAGCGCTCGCTGGTCGCGGAGCGAGAGGCGTTCGAGGGCGGCCGGCGGAGCCGTCATGCGATCGAGGAGGAGGGCGCGAAGCCGGGAGCCGGTCGGGGTGAGGACCAGTACCTTCACTCGGCGGTCCCCGGACGACGGGCGGCGACGCACGAGACCCCGGGATTCGAGCCGGTCCACCAGCCCGGTAACGTTCGACGCGTCGCAGGCGAGCGTCTCGGCCAGGCGTCCCATGGGAATGGGCCGCTCCGGCTCGATCAGGTGCAGCACGTGACACTGGGCCGGCGAGAGCTGGAGCTCGGCGGCGAGCGGAGGGAGGTTCGCCCGCTGGGCAAAGAACAGCCTGACCAGGAGCGTCCAGGCCCCGCTCTCGGCAGGAGTCGCCAGTTTCATCCAGGCCAGTATAGTTCACTACAGGATGGTTGACAACCTAAAGTATTTGGCGTAGATTCGACGTATGGCCCGCTTGAAGCTGGTCCCACTCGACGACATCGTGGTCTTTCCGGGCATGCACGTGACGCTCCCGGCCGATGTCGCCGCCGATACCCGCGTGTTCCTCATCCCGCGGCGCGGGAGCGGCTACGCCAAGGTCGGCGTGGTCGCCGAAGTGACGGAGCGCGTCGCCATCGGCGGCCGTGGCCTCACCTCGTTCATGCCGCTGCACCGGGGCGTGCCCGGCGCCGCGCACACCGAGGTCGATGGGGTCCTGCGCGTGGAAGTCGACGAGCGTTCGGACGTCACCGCCTCGCCGAGCCTGACCCGCGAGCTCGAGCGCGAGTACCGGGCGGTGGTGGAGGAGGTCCTCGAGCTTCGCGGCGACGACGGCCGGATCAGCGCCTTCGTCCGGTCCATCACCCATCCGGGCTCCTTGGCGGACACGGCCGGCTACTCCCCCGACCTGAACCTGGAACAGAAGCTGGAGCTGCTCGAGACCCTGGACGTGGTCGAGCGGCTGACCCTCGCCCTCCGGCTCCAGCGAGACCGGCTGGCGGAGCTGCGCGTTCGCAAGCGCATCCGCGACGAGGTGGAGTCGGGGACGCAGAAGCAGCAGCGCGAGTACCTGCTACGTCGGCAGATGGAGGCGATCCGCAAGGAGCTCGGCGAAGACGAGGGCTCGGTCGCGGACGAGTATCGGAAGAAGATTGCCGCCGCGGCCATGCCGGAGGCGGCCGGGAAGCAAGCCGAGCGTGAGCTGGCGCGGTTCGAGCGGATGGGGGAGTCGAACGCCGAAGGACCGATGATCCGGACCTATCTGGACTGGCTGCTCGCGGTTCCCTGGTCCAAGCGATCGGAGGAGCGCCTGGATCCCCAGCACGCGCGCGAGGTGCTGGACGCCGATCACGCCGGCCTCGACGACGTGAAGCGGCGCATCACCGAATATCTGGCCGTCCGGAAGCTACGCGCAGAGCGTGGGCTCACGGACGATCGCCGGTCGGGCGCCATCCTGACCCTGATCGGCCCTCCGGGGACCGGCAAGACGTCGATCGGCGAGTCGATCGCCCGGGCCACCGGCCGGAAGTTCGTCCGTATGTCCCTGGGTGGGGTACGTGACGAGGCCGAGATCCGGGGGCATCGTCGCACCTACATCGGCGCCCTGCCCGGCCGGCTCGTGCGCGCCCTCAGGGACGCGGGGACGATGAACCCGGTGATCCTGCTCGACGAGGTCGACAAGCTGGGAGTGGACTGGCGGGGCGATCCGTCGGCGGCGCTCCTCGAGGTGCTCGACCCCGCGCAGAACCATGGCTTCCAGGATCACTACCTCGACGTGGAGCTCGACCTGTCCCAGGTGCTGTTCCTGGCAACGGCGAACGTGGCGGATACGATTCCGGGACCGCTGCTCGACCGGATGGAAGTGATCCGGTTCGACGGCTACACGACCGACGAGAAGGTGGCCATCGCGCGCGACTACCTGTGGCCGCGCCAGGTGGAACGGAATGGCCTGCACCCAACCGACGTCGCGATCGACGCCGAGGTGCTGAGGTTCGTCGTCGCCAACTACACGCGGGAGGCGGGTGTCCGTCAATTGGAGCGCGAGGTAGGCACCGTGCTGCGCAAGACGGCCACCCGGATCGCCGCCGGTCATCAGCCGAGGCCGGTGGTCATCGATTCTTTGGCCGTGCTCGAAGCGCTGGGGCGGCCGAAGTTCCATAAGGAGGTCGCGGCACGGACCGGCGTCGCCGGCGTGGCCACAGGTCTCGCCGTCACCGGCGCGGGCGGCGACATCCTCTTCGTCGAAGCGGCGTCGATGGCGGGCACGGGTGGGCTGGTGCTCACCGGGCAACTGGGCGACGTCATGAAGGAGTCCGCTCGGATTGCCCTCACCTACGTTCAGAGTCACGCGGCCGAGCTCGGCATCGGGGAGCGGGCCTTCGACGGCCGTGAGTTTCACGTGCACGTGCCCGCGGGGGCGATCCCCAAGGATGGGCCGAGTGCAGGGGTGGCGATGGTCGCGGCGCTCGCTTCGCTCCTCACCGGTCGTCCCCTCAAGAGCACGGTGGGCATGACGGGCGAGGTGACGCTGCAGGGGCGGGTGCTGCCGATAGGCGGGCTGAAGCAGAAGGTGCTGGCCGCGCACGCGGCCGGCTTGACGGAGGTGATCCTCCCCGAGCGCAACGCGCCTGACCTGGACGACGTGCCGTCGGATGTCCGGGAGCACATGCACTTTCATCCCGTGAGGTCGGCGGACGAAATGCTCGCGCTCGCGCTGGAGCCGGGCGCGCTCGCGATGGCTGCGTAGTCGGACCGGGCAGGAGGTCCTCGGGACCCTACGCCCTCGCCCCGGCCGCCCGCGATGCACTCGCCATTGCCGCACCGGCCTTCAGCGATCGGGTGGAACAGCAGGCGGCAGGTGAGACTGCGCTACGTCCGTGAGGACGCAGCGGACACGGCGAGCTCGTCCAGGACGTCGGCGAACTCGTGGAAGCCCGTCCGGGTGGCGATCCATTCCGCGGCCAGCACCGCGCCCAGGGCGAAGCCGCGGCGTGAGCGGGCGCGGTGCTCGAGGAGGATCTCGTCGGCTCCGGAGTCGAACCCCACCGTGTGCTCGCCGACGATGCCGCCCGCTCGGAGGGCGGCGACGTGGAAGGCCTTGTCCGGCAGGAGACCCGCGAGCGTGGTCGCGGCGGTGCGGCGGGACGAGGCTTCGATGATCGACGTGAGGACCTTCGCGGTGCCGGACGGGGCGTCCTTCTTGAGGCGGTGGTGGCGCTCGAGGACGTAGGGGTCGTAGTCGGGGAAGCGGGCGAGCAGGGCGGCGGCCTCCCGGACTATGCGATAGAACAGGTTCACGCCGAGGGAGAAGTTGGCGGCGTGGACGAGGCCGCCCTGGGCCTCCTGGACGCGGATGCGGACGTCCTCCAGCCGATCGGCCCATCCCGTCGTGCCGACGACGTATCGTGCGCCGGCCGTCATCGCGGCGTCCACGTTGGCCGGAACCGCCTCGGCGCGGGTGAAGTCGATGCCGGCCGGGCAGTCGGTTGGGAAGGCCTCGCCCCGCCCGACGATCGCAGCCTCGTGGCCGCGCTCGCGCAGCACGGCCTCGACCTCGCGGCCCATCCGGCCGTATCCCACGACCGCCAGCTTCACGACCGCGGCTCTTCGAAGAACTCCCGGTGCAGGAGGCGTACGGCCGTCTCCGCCTCGTCCTGGGAGACGACGAACGACAGGTTCACCTCGGAAGCGCCGAACGAGATCATCACCACGTTGACATCCCGCAGAGCCTGGAAGACGCGCGCGGCCAGCCCGGCGCGCCGGACGAAGCCGCGCCCGACCAGGCTCACGATCGCCATCCGGCGGAGGACCTGGACCTCGCCCAGCTCGGCCAGGTCGGGCTGGAGGGCGGGCAGCGTCTCCGGGTCGTCGACGGTGAGCGAGATCGAGACCTCGGATGTGGCGATGAGGTCCACGGGCGTGCGGTGCCGGTTGAACACCTCGAATACCCGGGCCACGAAGCCGTACGCCATCAGCATCCGCGGCTGCGAGATCAGGATGACCGAGATCCCCTTCTTGAACGCGATGGCCCGCGGCTCCCCCTCGTCGCCGGGCGCGCTCTGGGCGATCAGAGTCCCCGGGGCGTCCGGCTTCATGGAGTTCAGGATCCAGACCGGGATGCCCATCTCGACCGCGGGCTTGATGGTGGCGGGGTGGAGCACCTTGGCGCCGAAGTAGGCCAGCTCGGCGGCCTCCTCGAAGGTCACCTCGGGGATCGTGCGCGCCCCGGGGACCACGCGGGGATCGACGGTCATCATCCCATCCACGTCGGTCCAGATCTGGATCTCCTCGGCCGGCAGGGCGGCGCCCAGGATCGACGCCGACCAGTCCGACCCTCCCCGGCCGAGCGTGGTGCCGACGCCCTTGCGTGTGCTGCCGATGAAGCCGGTCACGACCGGCACCGTCCCGGTCTCGACCAGGGGCCGCAGGGTCTCCTGGACACGGGCTTCGGTCTCGTCCAGCTGCGGCGTCGCCCGGCCGAAGTTCTCGTCGGTCACGATCAGGGTGCGCGCGTCGACGGCCCGGGATGGCATGCCCTGCTCCACGAAGGTGGCGGCCACGATCTCGGACGAGAGCCGCTCGCCCATACCCGAGACCGCGTCGAGGGAGCGCGGGGTCAGCTCGCCCAGGTACTGGACGCCGGTGCACACCGTCTGCAGCTCACGCATCACGGCGTCGACATGGGTCTCGAGCCGCTCGCGGACCGGGCCGGCCGGGAACAGCTCGCCCAGCACCTCCCGGTGTCGGACCGCGATGGCCTGGATCGCCTGATCCGTGCCCGGGTCCCGCTCGACGGCCAGACGGGCGGCCTGGAGCAGCCGGTCCGTGACTCCGGAAAGCGCCGAGACGACCACGACCGGGTGGCGGTGCCGGCGGTCGCGAACGAGCGCCGCGACGCCGCGGATCCTCTCGGCGGAACCCACCGAGGTCCCGCCGAACTTCATGACGATCACGCCCGGATCACGGCAGGAGGTCCCTCGCGTGGAGCAGCTCCCCGTTCAGGATCGCCACTCCGGCCGCGCCCCGGATGGTGTTGTGGACCAGGGCCTCCAGCTTGAGGTCGAACAGGCCGTCCTCGCGGATGCGGCCCACCGAGACCGCCATCCCGCGCTCGCGGTCGCGGTCGAGGCGCGGCTGCGGGCGGTCCGGAGCGTCGAGGACGTGGATGGGGCGCTCCGGCGCGAAGGGCAGCCGCCGTTCCTGGGGCTCGCCCCGGAACCCGGCCAGCGCCGCCGCGGCCTCGGCCGGCGCGGCGCGCCGGCGCAGCCGAACGAGGATCGCCATCGTATGGCCGTCCACCACCGCGACCCGATGCACGGACGCGGAGATCCGGAAGCCTGCCGGGACGAACGCCCCGTCCCGGAAGCCCCCGAGGATCTTGCGGGGCTCGCTCTCGATCTTCTCCTCCTCGCCGCCGCCGATATAGGGGATCACGTTGTCGGCGACGTCGAGGGACGCGACCCCCGGGTAGCCGGCGCCGGACAGGGCCTGGAGCGTCACCACCGCGGCCTGCTCGACGCCGAACGCGCGGTGCAGCGGCGCCAAGGCCATGGCGAGCCCCACCACGCTGCAGTTGGGGTTGGTGACGATGTAGCCGCCGCCGGTGCGGCGCCGCTGGAGGGGGACCGCGTCCAGGTGGTCCGGGTTCAGCTCCGGGATGAGCAGGGGCACGTCGGGGTCCATGCGGTGGTTCCGGGAGTTCGAGACGATCGCGTGGCCCTTGCCGGCCAGCGCGGACTCCACCTCCCCGGCCACCGACGAGTCGAGGCCGGAGAAGAGCAGCCTCGAGCTGAACGGGCCGTCGCAGCCCGACACCACAAGGTCGGCGACGCCGGCGGGAATTGCGCCGGCAAGCCGCCACGTACAGGCCTCGCGGTACCGCTTGCCCGCGGAGCGATCGGAGGCGGCCACCTCGGCCACCTCGAACCACGGATGCCCCTCCAGGAGCTGCACAAAACGCTGTCCCACCGCGCCGGTGGCGCCCAGGACTCCGACCGGGATCTTCTTGGCGCTCATGAAGAGGCCAGTGTAATCCAGAAACCGCCGGGCCCCGCGCCGCTATGACACGGCCGGCGGTCGCCTCCTGGATGCCACAGTAGAATCCTCCGAGGAGGCCCTATGGAGCTCGTGGACCGGCTCACCCAGGAGGCGCGCGAGGACCGCGACCTCGCCGTCTACGCGATGCGCAGCGCCCGCAGCCGGGGCCGGCGTTACCCCGAGCCGGAGCACCCGCTGCGGACGCGGTATCAGCGCGACCGCGACCGCGTCGTCCACAGCTCGTCGTTCCGACGCCTCGAGTACAAGACCCAGGTCTTCGTGAACCACGAGGGGGACAACTACCGGACCCGCCTGACCCACAGCCTGGAGGCGGCCCAGATCGGCCGCACGGTCGCGCGCAGCCTGGGCCTGAACGAGGAGCTGACCGAGTGCCTCGTCCTCGGGCACGACCTCGGCCACACGCCTTTCGGCCACTCCGGCGAACGGGCCATGGACGAGATGATGCGGGACCACGGCGGGTTCGAGCACAACCAGCAGACCCTGCGCATACTGGAGTTCCTGGAGGTGCGCTACCCGGGCTTCCCGGGTCTCAACCTGACCTGGGAGGTCCGGGAGGGGATCATCAAGCACAAGCCGGAGAGCGACGCGCAGGCGCCGGCGGAGTACGCATCCGGAGAGGCGCCCACCCTGGAGGCGCAGCTCGTCGATTTCGTGGACGAGATCGCCTACAACAACCACGACGTCGACGACGGGCTCAGCTCCGGCATGTTCGCGATCGACCAGATCCGCGAGGTACGGCTGTTTCGTGACGCCCACGACGCCGCGCTCTCACGCGGGATCGAGGACGAACGGATCCTGCGCCATCAGGTCGTGCGGCATATCATCGACCGCTGCTCGCACGACCTCCTCCAGAACACCCTGTCAGGGCTGCGGCAGGCCCCGGTCTCCTCGGTGGAGGACGTCCGGGCCGCCGGCCGCCGCCTCGTGGCCTACTCCGCCGGGATGGCGGAGCGCGTCCGGGAGCTGAAGGACTTCCTGTTCCGCAACATGTACCGGCACTACCGGGTCGTCAGGATGGGGGACAAGGCCGGGCGGATCGTGCGTGACCTCTTCCAGGCCTTCGTCGGCGAGCCGCAGCAGCTCCCTCCGCGGTACCAGGAGCGCCTCCCGAGCGACGGGCTTCACCGTGTCGTCTGCGACTACATCGCCGGGATGACCGATCGCTTCGCCATGGACGAGCACCGTAAGCTGTTCGATCCCCTGGTGCGCGTCTGAGCCGGCGGCCGATCGGAGGGTCCTTTCGCGGGTCGCGGGGCAGGGTCTCCCTGTGGAAAAGCTGTGCGCGGACCGGTGCGCGGCCGTCGAAGCTGTGGACCGGCGGTGGAAATGCTGTGGAAGGAGGGCGCCGGGACGAGGCGCTCGAGGCGTCGTCCCGACGCGGGACCGCGCTATCGGCCGAGGCCCGAAGCTGCGGGCGGTTCCTCCGTACGACCAACCCCTCGGCTCGCTCTGGACGCTCGACTCTCACCCACGTGGCTCCACCGCGGCCGTCCTACGGTTGCGGTGGAGCCGCGCTGCGAGGTGGAAAAACCTGTGGACGCGCTGTGGATCGGCGGCGGAGATCGTGTGCGATCGGTGCGGAGCCCCTGTGGAAAACGGTCTCAGCCTCCCGGCCGCGAGGCGCCGTCCTCGAAGAGCGCGCGGATCCGTGCCACGTCGGACGTCAGCCCCAGGGCGACCATCAGCTTGATCCGCGCCTTCTGCCCGGAAAGGTCCTCACCGAAGATCACGCCCATCTCGCGGAGCCTCTGCCCGCCGCCCTCGTACCCGTAGGCGGGGGAGACGCGGCCCTCCGGACAGCGCGACACCATCACCACCGGAACGCCGGCCGACAGCGCGTCGCGGATCCCGGGCAGCACGGTCGGGGGTAGGTTGCCGCAGCCGGTCGCCTCGATGACGAGGCCGCGAGCCCCCTCGCGGAGGGAGGCGCGGACCAGGTAGGCGCCGACCCCTGTGGCCATGACGTGGAGGTCCACCTGGGGCACGAGCCGGACCGCGGCGAGCGGCGGGGCGTGGAAGGGAGGGCGGTGGAAGACCACGACGCCGCGGTCGAGCACCGCGAGCGGACCCCAGGTGCTGCGGAAAGCGGCGAGCGCCTGCGTGTGGCGCTTCGTGGCCTCGGCCGCGGCGTGGATCTCCTCGCCGACCGCGATCAGCACCCCGCGCCCCGAGGACTGCGGGTGCGCGGCCGTCCTCACCGCCGTCATCAGGTTCGCCGGGCCGTCCCAGCCGGGGTCCGAGACCGTCCGCATCGCGCCGCAGAAGACGACCGGCTTGGGACCGTCGAGCGTGAGGTCGAGGAGGTAGGCGGTCTCCTCGAGGGTATCGGTTCCGTGGGTGACGACGACCCCGTCCACGCGGGGGTCGGCCAGGACCTTCGCCACGCGCTGCCTGAGGCGCCACATCCACTCCGGGGTGACGTGCGGCCCCGGGAGCCGCGCGTAGTCTTCGAGGACGAGACGCGCCTCCTTCCGCAGACCCTGGACCCGCGCGACGATCTCGCCTCCCGAGAGCGCCGGCACGGCCGCGCCGGTGTCCGGGTCCTTGCGCATCGAGATCGTGCCGCCGGTGAAGAGCACGTGGACGGAGCGGCGCGCGGTCAACGCGTCCCCTCGCGCACGACCGCAGCCAGCGCCGCCAGCACGACCGCCCCTCCGGCCATGGTTGGCGGGCCGGGCCGCTCGCCGAGCAACACGAAGGCGAGCAGCGAGGCCGCGACCGGCTCGCCCAGCAGGAACAGGCCCACCGTCGGAGCGGGGAGGCGGCGGAGGCAGAGGTTCACCAGGCCGTGGCCGCCGAGCGTGGGGATCAGGGCCAGGGCGAAGAGCCACACGAACGACCGGGCCGGTTGCCTGAAGAGCTCCACTCCCGCGGGCAGGGCGAGAAGGGCGAGCGTGGCGGCGGAGGTCACCCACACCGCCAGGACGTAGGCGCTCAAGGGCAGCGCCTGGCGCAGGCCACGGCCGATCACGTGGTAGAGCGAGAGCGTGACGGCTCCCGCAACCGCGAGACCGGCGCCGGTCAGGGACCCCGCCTGCCCGGTCCAGTCGCCGGCCGCGATCAGCGTGGCCCCGCCGAGCGCCACGACCGTGGCGGCCACTACCACCGGAGCCACGGTCTCGCCGAGGAACACCCGCGAGAAGGCGAGGGTGAAGAGCGGCGCCGTGTTCACGAGCAGGACCGAGGCGGCGACCGAGGTGTGCGACAGGCTCGCGATCCAGGTGGCGAAGTGCAGGGCCAGGGCGACCCCCGCGCCCGCCACCGCCGCACGGCGCCGCGGGGCGAGCGAGGGCCAGGAGCGCACGAGGCGCCCGAGCGCGAACGGGGCGATGAGGATCGAGGCCAGGAAGACGCGGTGAAAGGACACCGCCAGGGCGGGCGCCTGCGCGAGCCGGACGAATATCGACCCCAAGGAGACGCAGGCCGTCGCGAGGGCGAGCGGTGGATAAGGCGAGCCGGCGGCCTCCGGCGGGTCGCTCGGCGCGGGAACCGCGCTCACTCCCCGGCGTTCCGGAGGGCGGCGCGAGCGGCGAGCTGCAGCGCCTCGTCCAGCCGGTCGACGTTCTGGCCCCCCCCCTGGGCCACGTCGCCGCGGCCCCCGCCCCGGCCGCCGAGCCGCCCTGCGGCCTGCGACAGCAGCCCGGGGACGTCGTGGGGCAGGCCGGGGGTCTGGGCGAAGACGAGGTGTGCCTTCTCGGCGCGACTGCCCAGGAGCGCCAGGCAGGGCTCGAGCCGGACGAGATGGGCGGCGAGGCTCCGCAGGTCGCTCGCCGGCCAGGCGTCATAGGCCGTGACGACGACGCGCGGTGCGTCCCGGGGCGCGCCGGCGGGACGCTCGTAGGGGGCCGATAGGAGCCGGCGCGCTTCGCCCTCGAGCGCCCGCTCCAGCAGGTCGCGGGAGCGGCGATCGGCCGCGGCCGCCTGGCCGAGGGCGCGCTCGACGGCCTCCGGAAGGCACTGCGGGGCGGCGGAGAGGAGCGTGCCGAGGCGATCCAGGAGCGACACCTGGGCGCGAGAGGCGTTGAGCGCGCGGTGGCCGCAGACGAAGCGGACGCGGGTGCCGCCCTTGTGGTGCTCCCTCCCGATCACGAGCACGACGCCCACCTCGGCGGTCGAGCGCGGGTGGGTGCCCCCGCACGGTTGAACGTCGAACCCCGGCACGTCCACGAGCCGGATCGCGTCCCCCGCGCCGTCCGGCGCCGGCACCCCGAGCGCCAGCGCCTCCGACCGCGTGACCGTCCGTACGCCGACCGGCCGCGCCTCCCAGACGACCTCGTTGGCCCGCTCCTCCGCCGCGCGGGCCTCCGCCTCGGAGACCTCCCGGTCCAGGTCGATGGTGCACACCTCGGCTCCGAGGTGGAAGCTCACGGTGTGGGCCGGGCCCACCTCGACGAAGGCCCGGGACAGCAGGTGCTGCCCGTGGTGCTGCTGCCGATGGTCCCGCCGGCGCGCGCCGTCGACGGTCCCGTGGACCGCGTCCGCACCCAGGGGGGCCTCCAGGACGTGCAGGACCTCCTCGCCGTCCTCGACCACCGCGCGGACGTCGACGCCGCCCAGCGTCCCGGTGTCCCAGGGCTGACCGCCGCTCTCGGCGTAGAACGCCGTCCGGTCCAGGACGACCGCGAGACGACCGTCTCGCTCGCGGCGGGCGACGACGCGGGCGTCGAACTCGAGGAGGTAGGGATCCGTGCGGTAAAGGCGCTCGGTCACCACCGGGGCGCCATGGTCTCGACGTACTTGAACCCGGTTCCGGTGTTGAAGACCACGACCGTGTCGTCGGGGGTGAGGTGGCCAGACGCCTTGAGCTTGCGGAGCGCGGCCACGCAGGCCCCCCCCTCCGGGGCCATGAAGATCCCCTCGGTCGCCGCCGCGTCCCGCACCCCCTGGATGATCTCGTCGTCGGATACCGCCGTGCCCGCGCCGCGGCTCTCGTGCAGGGCGCGGAGGACCAGGAAGTCGCCGAGCGCCTTGGGGACGCGGATGCCGTGAGCGAGCGTCTGCGCGTTCTCCCAGGGGGGCGCTTCCTCGCGGCCCTCGGCGAAGGCCTTCACGATCGGGGCGCAGCCTTCGGCCTGGACCGCGTACATGCGGGGCCGGCCGGGGCCGACGAAGCCCATGCTGGCGAGCTCGTCGAACGCCTTCCACATGCCCACGATGCCGGTGCCGCCACCAGTCGGGTAGAGAATGGCGTCGGGAAGCTTCCAGC
>Ga0268386_10001889_pt1 | contig 14629 bp, 14 predicted proteins | sample RVTome_15_FD_200260 | JGI IMG/M metagenome (GOLD analysis project Ga0268386, IMG submission 200260) | Soil microbial communities from uranium-contaminated site in the Upper Colorado River Basin, Wyoming, United States - RVT150D86... ...
CGAGCTCCTCGTCGCTCAGGCCGGCGAACAGCGTGACCGCCCGCAGGTCGGCAGCCTCCACGTCGTCCCCTCTCCTCGGACGGGGATCGTAGACCTGCGGGCCAGAGGCGCTCGCCCCTCGGGGCTAACCTCTCGGGCCGGAGGGCAGCATGTACGAGCGGATCGTGGTCGGGACGGATGGTTCGGAAGGAGCCGGACTGGCCGTAGACCGGGCCTCCGAGCTGGCCCAGCTCTGCGGTGCCTCGCTTCATCTGGTGATCGGGTGCGGGGCCACCACCGTCCTGTGGGCCGACGCCACGGCCCTGGGCGAGCTGGGCTCGGGCGCGGCCATGGCCCACTCGGCGGCGGAGATGATCGCCGCCTGGCAGGCCAGATTGGGTCAGCAGGCCGAGGAGCTGCGTGGAAAGGGCCTCGACGTCGAGGTCCACGTCCAGAACGAGACGGGCGCCAACGCGGTGCTCGACGTGGCCGAGGGCATCGATGCCGACCTCATCGTCGTGGGCAACCGCGGCATGAGCGGCGCCCGGCGGGTCCTGGGCAGCGTGCCGAACTCCGTGAGCCACCGCGCCCCGTGCTCGGTGCTCATCGTCTCCACCAACTGAACCCGGAGCGCCTGAGCCCCACTGCCCGCTCAGGCGCCGGGCGCCACCAGGGCAGCGGCCATGGCCCGCAGGTCGGCCTTGCGGATCTTGGTGCCGTTGGCGCTCGGGGTGGTGGGGAACTCGTCGAGCTCGATCATGCGCAGCGGCACCTTGTAGCGGGCCATGCGGGCCAGGTCACCGGTACCGAACCATCCGTCGGTGAAGTGGCTTGCGGTGAGTCCGTCGTCGAGGTTTGCGCCCCCGTCGGCCAGGTAGCCGGCGAACATGCTGGGGCCCTTGAGCTGCAGCTCACCGGCGTCGAGCTCGTCGATGCTCACCGACCGGTCCTCGGCGATGATGGGCCGCCGCCAGCGAACAGCGCGGTGACCGTGTCCACGCCCGGATCAACCGAAGCGATCGTTGTCGACGACGAACCGTTCGTGGGTCCCCTCGCTGAGGGTGCGCTCGCCGCAGGTGACGGTGACCGCGAACGTGAGGCGGCGCCGGTCCATCTCGGCCAGCCGGCAGTGCACCTCGACCTGCTCACCCTCGGTGGCGGCGGCCTGGTGGCTGACGCAGATGTGGGTGCCAACCGTGTTCTCGCCGTCGGCCAGGTGTTCGGCCGCCGTGAGCAGGCACGTCTGCTCGATGAGTTGGACCATCGCCGGCGTCGACAGCACGATCACGGGGAGGTGCGGCGGCGACATCTCGGCGGTGACCGTGTAGTCCGACGTGCCCTCGATGCCTACGGCGAGCGTGTCCTTCATGGCGGCAAAGCTACCGGGGGGCGCCGGAGCGGGAGACCGCCGCCTCCCAGTCCGCCATGGCCGCCAGCAGCCGCGGGTGGGGCTGAGCGAAGCCGGTGCTGGACTCCACTGCCCTGGCCACCCTCAACACCAGGTCCTCGCGGTGGTGGGAGGCGACCAGCTGGACCCCTATCGGTAGCCCTGAGCCGCTGACCGCAACGGGCATCGACGCCGCAGGCTGGCCCGTGAGGTTGAACGGCAACGTGAACGGCACGGCATCGGCCCACCGGTCGAACCCGTCGGAGTGGTAGACGGTGTCGGTGGGCGGGGGGAGACTGGGCATCGTCGGGGTGAGGAGCACGTCCAGACCGAGGTGTAGGGCGCGCATGGTGGCGGCGAGCTCGGTCCTGGCCGCCTGCGCGGCGTAGATGTCGTCCAGGTCGACGGTGAGTCCGGTCTCGGCCAGGGTGCGGAACCCAGGGTCGAGCAGGTGGTGGCGATTGGATGGCACCGCCCTCAGGAGGCGGGCGAAACCTGCCTTCCAGTGCGCTTCGAAACGGGGCCGGAGCGGCTCGAACACGGCGCCGGCCTCGGTCACGTGTGCGCCCAGGTCGGCGAGATGGTCGGCTGTGCTTGCCACTGCATCGCTGATCTCGCGGTCACGCACCGCGGCCCCGCCCAGGGTGGTGGTCACGCCGATCCTCATCCCCCGCACGCCGTCGTCCAGCCCCATGCGCCAGTCACGGCCGTCGAAGGGTTGCGACCAGGGGTCCCGGGCATCCGGCTTGACGAGCTCGTTCAGGACGGTGGCGGCGTCGCGCACCGATCGAGCCAGTGGGCCACCGGCCACCAGCGCGCCGAACAGGGTGTCGTTGGGGTGCTGGGGCACCCGACCCGAGGTGGGCTTGAGGCCCACCAGCCCGCAATAGCTGGCCGGGATCCGGATCGAACCGCCACCGTCGGTCCCGAAGGCGACGGTGCCGACGCCTGAGGCCAGGGAAGCCCCGGCTCCGCCGCTCGATCCACCGGGGGTGCGGGTCAGGTCCCACGGATTGGCGGTGACTCCGCACAGCGGCGAATCCGTCATCCCCTTCCACCCGAACTCGGGTGTGGTCGTCATCCCCAGCAACACCGCACCCGCCTCCCGCAAGCGGGCCACCGGCGGGGAGTCTTCGGGGGCCAGCAGGTCCAGGTCGGTCGTGGCCGAGCCGCTCGACGTCGACCAGCCGGCCACGGCAACGATGTCCTTGACCGACACCGGTACGCCGTCGAGCGGCGAGAGGGCGCTGGCGTCGGCCCAGCGGCGGGCAGAGGCGGCGGCGGCTCGACGGGCACCATCGCTGTCGACGGTGCGGAAGGCGTTCAGCTGGGGCTGCACCTGCTCCAGCCGGGCCAGGTGTGCCTCTACCACCTCGGCGGGATCGAGGTCACGAGCCGCGTAGGCCCGGGCCAGGGCGGCGGTGTCGAGGGTGAGGACGTCGTCCACTGCCGGTCAGCGGGCCAGCGGTGGCACGCGGTACCCGCCGGTGACGGCCTCGACGTGGCGGGCGAAGGCCAGGGCGGTGCGGTCCTCGAGGTAGGGGCCGACCACCTGGATGCCCACCGGCAGCGACTCGTCGGTGAGACCGACGGGCACGACCGTCGAGGGCAGGTAGGCCATGCCGATCAGCGAGGTCCAGCACACGATGTCCGCGTAGGGACGCTCGACCCCGTCGACGTCGATGCGGCGGGTGTAGAAGTTGCCCTCGGTCATGTGGGGGAAGGCGGGGATGACCGCCACAGGGCACAGCAGGACGTCGAAGCGGCTGAAGAACTCGGTCCAGGCGTCGCGGGCGCGCTGGCGGGCGACGTGGAGGGCCAGCCAGTCCCGGTGGAAGGCGGCCGAGGATCGAGCACGCATGGCCTCCACCGGATCGGCGCCGTCGGGATCGAGGGCCAGCCTGCGGTAGTGGTCGAACTCCTCGTCCGTCCGTCCTGGCGAGACGGCGGCGGAGATGAGGGGCAGTCCCACCGTGCGCACGACCTCGAAGTCGAGGTCGGGCCGGGCCGACCGGTCGATCGACGCGCCCGCCCCCACGAGGGCGTCGACGGTCTCCTCCATGAGCTCGCCCACGGCGCTGGACACCTGGCACGCCGGGTCGTCGGTCCAGGCAGCCACCCGGAAGCCGCGCAGGTCGTCACAGCGGGGCGCAGGCAGCTCCAGCCGCCACGCCGTGGCCTCGAGCTCGGTGGGACCGGCCAGCACGTCGAAGAGCACCTCCAGATCCCCCACGGTGCGGGCCAGGGGACCGAACACGTTGATGTCGGGCTCGGTCGTACCCCCGGCCGGGTGATCGAGGTAGCCGAATGCGGGCACGACCCCGAAGGAGGGCTTGTGGCCGCACACGCCAGCGAAGTGCGCCGGCACGCGGATGGAGCCGCCGATGTCGGTGCCGACCTCGAAGGCGCTCAGGCCCGCTGCCAGCGCGGCGGAGGCCCCTCCTGACGAGCCGCCTGGCGTCCGCTCCGGTGCCCACGGGTTGCCGGTCGTGCCGAAGATCTCGTTGGTGGCCTGGGTGTCGCCCGACCAGCGGGGTAGGTTGGTCTTGCCGTAGATCACTCCGCCAGCGGCCCGCACCCTGGCCACGACCGGCGCGTCGCTGGTCGGAACGTGGTCGGACAGCTCGACCGCTCCCCCTGTGCTGCGCATGCCCGCGGTGGCTATGGCGTCCTTGATGGTGCCGGGAACGCCGTGCAGGGGACCGAGCTCCATGCCCGAGGCCGTGGTCTCGTCAGCCGCCCTGGCGGCGTCCCGAGCCCGATCGCGGTCGATGGTGACGACGGCGTTGATCGCCGGGTTGATGCGCTCAACCCGATCGAGGTGGTGCTCCAGCAGCTCGATCGCCGAGATCTCGCCGCCGGCGATGGCTGCTGCTTGTTCGGTCAACGGTCTCAGAGCCCAGTCCACGATGTCATCATGGCGCACCGACGGCAGGCGTGACCTCCTGTCCTCATCGGGGTTGCGGTGGCGGCGGTCCCAGGTGGAAGGCTTCGGTCATGACTCTGTGGGGAACTTCGGTGCCGCGCCGCGAGGACGAACGGTGCCTGACCGGCGCCGCGTCGTTCGTAGCCGATCTCGACCTGGCTGGCGCGGCCTGGGTGACCTACGTGACCTCACAGGTGGCACATGGTGTCCTGGAGTCGGTCGACGTCTCCCAGGCCAGGACCGCGCCAGGGGTGCTGGGCGTCTTCACCGCTGCTGACCTCGACCTCGGCCCTGTACCCGCGGTCATGCCGGCGTTCCCCGACTCGATGTCCCGCCACATGCTGGCCACCGACCGGGTGCGCTACGTGGGCGAGCCCGTGGCCGTCATCGTCAGCGAGACCGAGGCGGCCGGCACCGACGCCGCTGAGCTCGTGGTGGTCGAGGTGGAGCCGCTCCCCGCCGTCACCGATCCGACCATGGCGGCGACGGCCGAGGTTCTCCTCTTCGAGGGCGCTCCCGACAACGTGGCCCTCCACCAGCAGGGCGACCGACCGCGCCAGGACACGTCCGACGCCGAGGTCGTTGTCACGGCCACCCTGCGCAACAACCGCGTGGCACCCTGCCCGCTGGAGACCAGGGCGGCGGCGGCGGAGTGGCGCGACGGCCGCCTCGTCCACTGGTCCTCGTGCCAGGGCGTGCACCCCGTGCGCGACCTGTTGGTCCAGGTGTACGGCCTCGACCCGGCCCAGGTGCGCGTGATCGTGCCCGACGTGGGCGGGAGCTTCGGGGCCAAGGCCCGCCCGACGCCAGAGGAGCTGCTGCTGGGCTGGCTGGCGCGCGCCGTCGACCGCCCGGTGCGCTGGCTGCCCTCCCGCTCCGCCGACATGGTGGGGCTCGGCCATTCGCGCTCCCAGGTCCAGGAGGTCACCCTGGCCGGGGACAGGGACGGCACCTTGCGCAGCGCACACATCCGGATCCTGGGGGATTCGGGTGCCTACCCCTTCGTAGGTGCATTCCTGCCCCGCAACACCGGGTTGCTGTTCGCGGGCTGCTACCGCCTGGGGGAGGTCACCTGGGAGGCGGACGCAGTGGTCACGAACACGACGCCGACCACCGCCTACCGGGGTGCGGGCCGGCCGGAGGCGGCTGCGGCCATCGAGCGGGTGGTCGACCTCTTCGCCACCGAGATCGGCATGGACCCGGTGGAGCTGCGCCGACGCAACCTGCTGGCGCCCGACGAGTTCCCCCACGAGACGCCGACGGGGCTCACCTACGACAGCGGCGACTATGGCCAGGCGCTCGATCGGGCTCTGGCCCAGGTCGGCTACGAGGAGCTTCGGGACGAGCAGCGTCGCCGGCGTGACGCCGGCGACGAACGCATGCTCGGGATCGGGGTGGCGACGTTCCTGGATCGCACCGCCGGCGTCCCCGGTTCCGAGTACGGCGCCGTGGAGCTGCGGCAGGACGGGAGCGTGCTGGTCCGCACCGGATCGAGCCCGTACGGACAGGGGCACTACACCGGCTGGGCCATGTTGGTGAGTGACCGGCTCGGCATCCCCCTCGATCGCATCGAGGTGGTCCACGGCGATACGGACCTGGTCCCCCGAGGGGGGATAACCGGCGGTTCACGGTCGGTGCAGAAGGCCGGCTCGGCCGTGGTCATGGCCGCCGACGAGCTCGTGATCCGCGCCAGGGAGGTGGCCGCCACCCTCCTGGAGGCGGCGGTCGAGGACGTCGTGCTGAACACCGAGTCGGGTTCGTTCCATGTCGTGGGTACCCCCGTCCGCCGGCAGTCGTGGGCCGACATCGCCGCCGAAGCGGTCGAGGACCCGCTGTCGTGTGAGGCCGACTACTCAGGAGATGCCAGCTTCCCGTCCGGGGCCTATGTGGCGGTGGTCGAGGTCGACCTGGCCACGGGGCAGGTCGACCTGCGGCGGATGGTGACTGTCGACGACGCCGGCCGCATCCTGAACCCCATGCTCGCCCTGGGGCAGGTGCACGGCGGTGTGGCCCAGGGGATCGGCCAGGCGCTCTTCGAAGAGGTGGCCTTCGACGAGCACGGCAACCCCCAGACCGCCAACCTGGCCGACTACGCCATGCCGTCGGCGGCCGAGCTGCCGAGCTTCGAGGCCTCGCTGGTGGAGACCCCTACGCCCAACAACATCCTGGGGGCGAAGGGCATCGGCGAGTCAGGCACCATCGGCGCCCCGCCGGCCGTGCAGAACGCAGTGGTCGACGCGGTGGCCCACCTGGGCATCGACCACGTCGACATGCCGCTCACCCCCCAGCGCGTCTGGAGGGCCATCCAGGCCGCCGGTTGCTCCTGACCGCTGTCAGGCGTGCAGGTAGGGGCGCACCCAGCGGCGGGCCACGTCCATCTCCCCGCGCACATCCTCCAGGGCGATGCGGGCCCTGGCCAGGTCCACGAGGGCGCCGCCGTTGTAGAGCAGCCGGTCGTGCTCGATTCGGGCTGCGGCCAGGCGCAGGAGCGTGTCGTCGAAGAGCTCCCTGGCCCAGCGCTCCACCGGCGGCTCGGAGGCTTCGGCGGTGGCCTGCCCGTCCACGCCGCCGACGATAACGGCCCCGGCAGCCGGGCAGTACGGTCGGTATCGACCCAGGCCGACGGAGGGGACGGAGGGGAACCGGTGTCGATCGACTTCAGCCTGTCGCCCGAGCTCGAGGAGATCCGGAGCAGGGTCCGCAGCTTCGTGACAGAGGTGATCCTGCCCACCGAGCGGCGCATCGAGGAGGAGAACCTGCGCGATACGGATCGCAAGGAGTACGTGCGTGCCCTCGCGGCCTTGCGCAAGCAGGCGCAGGGTGACGGCATGTGGTTGCCCCACATGCCCCCCCAGTGGGGCGGCATGGGGCTGGGCCACGTCGAGCTGGCCATGGTGCAGGCCGAGGCGGCCAAGTCCTACTACGGGCCGTGGGTGCTGAACTGCCAGGCACCCGACGAGGGCAACATGCACACGCTGCTGCACTTCGGGACCGACGACCAGAAGGCCAGGTACCTGGAGCCGCTGTGCCATGGCACGGCGGCGTCGTGCTTCGCCATGACCGAGCCAGAGGTGGCCGGCTCGGACCCGACCCTCATCGGTACCATCGCCTATCCCGACGGTGACGAGTGGGTGGTGAACGGTCACAAGTGGTTCATCTCCAACGCCCACAGGGCCGACTTCGCCATCCTGGTCTGCCGCACAGAGGACGACCCCGAGCTTCCCCAGGCGGCCAACAGTGCGTTCATCGTCGACCTGCCCAGCGACGGCTGGACCGAGGTACGCCAGATCGGGACCATGCACGGCTCCACCGGGCACTCGGAGATCCTGATCGAGGACCTCCGCCTGCACGGCGACCAGATGCTGGGCGGTCGCGGCGAGGGGCACCTCCTCGGGCAGTACCGGTTGGGCCCCGCCCGCCTTGCCCACTGCATGCGCTGGATTGCCCAGGCCGAGACCGCCCTGGACATGATGGTCGACCGCTCGCTCAATCGGTTCGCCCACGGTTCGCTGCTGGCCGAGAAGCAGGGGATCCAGTGGATGATCGCCGATTCGGCCATGGAGCTGTACCAGAGCAAGCTCATGGTGCTGCACGCCGCCTACCGCATCGACCGGGGCGTGGACTTCAAGTCCGAGGTGTCGATGGCCAAGCACTTCGTGGCCAACGCACTCGGTCGCATCATCGACCGGTCCATCCAGGTGCACGGCGCACTCGGGTACTCGACGGACACCCCGCTGGCCGGCATGTACCAGCACGCCCGCTGGGCCCGGTTCGCGGACGGCCCCGACGAGGTGCACCAGATGCGCATCGCCCAGCGCACGATCGCGGCCTACCAGGACCACGGCTCCACCCGCTCGGCCACGGGCGACCTGCCGCTCTGAGAACCCAGGCCGGGCCTCAGGCGGCGATGTCGAACAGGCCCCTGGCGTTGTCGCCCAGGAACTTCCGGCGATCCGCCTCACCGAACATGCCGGCCAGCTCGGCCAGGTCGTCGAGGTAGGCGGGCGTGTGGTCGGCGTGTGGGAAGTCAGAGGCCCACATGAACCGCTCGGCGCCGAACCGCTCGGCCAGGGCGGGGATGGTGCGCTCGTCGGGGTCGCAGCTGATCCAGATCCGCTCCCGGAAGTAGTCGCTGGGCCTTCCCTGCAGCGGGACCTTCTCGCCGATGAAGGTGTGGCTGTACACCGCGTCGATTCGGTCCAACCAGTAACCGATCCAACCCCCGCCTGACTCCAGCACCAGCATCTTCAGGTTCGGGAAGGTGTCGAACACGCCGTAGTCGAACAGTGTCGTGAACTGGTGGCGCACGCCGTCCGACGCGGCCACGGACGCCAGCAAGCGGAGCTGCTTCACGTTTTCCCACGCGCCCATGCGCTCGCCCTTGGTCCACTGCGGCTCGAAGGTCGGGTGGATGGCCAGCGGCACCCCGAGGGCCTGAGCGGCGGCGAACACGTCGTGGTTGTCGGGGTGGCCGAGCGGGCGCCCGTCGTGGGTGAAGGGGGCCACGAAGCCGCCTCTGGCGCCGTCTTCGACGGCCCGCTCCAGCTCGGCGGCCGCCGCGGCCGGGTCGGTCAGGGAGAGGTGGGCGGTGGGGACCAGGCGTCCCTCCCCGTCCCGGCAGAAGTCGCAGATCCAGCGGTTGTAGGCCCGGCAGTAGGCCTGGGACAGCTCTGGGTCGTCCACCTCGGCCTCCCACAGCAGACCGACGGTGGTGTACAGCACGGCGGCGTCGATGTGCTCGGCATCCAGCAGCTCCAACCGCTGGGCCGGATCCATCGAGCCGTAGGGCGCCTCGCTCAGATATGTCCTCTCCGGGTCGAACTGCATGGCTCGCAGGTCCGGCGCCCCCATGGCCCCCAGGGTCGACGGGAAGCCCTTGCGGCTCATCTTCGAGCGCCTGCCACCGATCTCCAGTTCCTCCAGGCCGTTCTCGTCGATGACGATGCGCAACGCCCGGTCGCGGTACTGCGGCTCCAGGTAGGTCTCCCACAGGTCAGGCGGCTCCAGGATGTGCCCGTCGGCGTCGACCGCGCCGTCGTAGGGAAGCCGGTGTGTCTCGTGCAGCTCCACGTGACCCCCTTCGTCGGCTATCACGGTAGAGGTTGGCTACGTTGGGGAGCCACGAGATGGGAGACCCGATGAGCGACCGCACCTACGTCGTCCCGGCCAGCCAGCAGCGCAACTGGGACAGGTTCCACTTCGCGCCCGCAGTGATCGACGAGACCGGAACCATCTGGTGCTCCGGTGTCATCGGCGTCGAGGACGACGGCTCCGTGAGCGAGGACCCGCCCACCCAGTTCCGGCGTGCCTTCGCCAACCTGGGTGAGGTCCTGAGCGAGGCGGGCTGCGGCTATGGAGACGTGGTCGAGATGACCAGCTTCCACGTCGACCTCATGGACCACATCCGCGCCTTCATGGAGGCCAAGGACGAGGTGATGGGTGGGCCCTACCCGGCTTGGACGGCGATCGGGACCACCGGGCTGGCCATCCCCGGCGCCATGGTGGAGGTGAAGGTGGTGGCCCGCCGACCGGCGTGACCGTAGGCGGGTGGTCAGGGCGGACAGCGGCCTGCCACCGGGAACCGAGGCCGTTGGCCATCGGCCCGACGTCCGCTCGCCAGCGCCATGGGCGAGGCTGTGGCGATGGCCGCATCACGGCACCGGTGCCACCGGGGATCGCTACCGGCCTTGGTCCTGCTCGTGGTCGCCGCCGGTCTCGCCGCTGCCGCCTGCGCCGGCGGCGGGAGCACGGCCGCGCCTTCGATCCCGGCCACCACAGCGCCAGAGGGGGCGGTGGCGGAGGTCACCCTCGACGACATCGCCCTCCCCGGCCAGCCTGGCGGCGCACGGGCGGCGGCGTCGCTGCAGTCCAGTGCCACGTCGACCACCGCCCCGCTGAGGGCCTCGGGCAACTCCCCTTCCACTCCGGCGCCTGCGTCGACCCCCACCTCGGTCCCGAGTGGCCCGTCCACATCGACCAGCTCCCCGGTGACCACCTCGGCGGCGGCTTCAAGCCCGAGGGTCGCCTACGGACCCCTGGCCCTGGTCCAGAGCGGTGTGACCACGTCGACGTTCCGGTGGGAGCAGACCTCCGCCAGCCCGGCCGGGGGGAGCTACCGGTCGGTGGACTGGGTGGTGAACGGGCCCGACGAGCGTGTCCTCGTGTCCGAGGACGGCTCGAGCGAGCTGATCGTGCACCTGGGGAGCGATCACTGGATGACGACGGCGTCGGGTACCAGCCAGCGGGTCAGCGAGGCGGAATACCTCAACACAAGACGCCAGTGGCTGGCCGAGCCATTCGCCACCGGGGTGGCCGCAGCCCTGGCGTCCACCACCGTGAACGGACCTGACCGCTACGACGTCTCGACGAGCGATGTGGGCGTTATCGCCGGCGTGCTCGGCCGTGGTGCGAGCCCTGGCTCGGTCCTGCAGGGCAGCGTCCAGGTCGACGAGGCCGGTCGTGTGGTGCAGTGGGACCTGTCCGTGGTCGAACCCGCCCCCGGCGGCGGCGGGGAGTCCGCCACCGCCATCGTCGGCCAGCTGCAGGCCGCCTCGGGGATAGCCATCACCGCTCCCTGACCGGCAGCTGCCCCTTCATGTGGCGGCGACCCCGTCCAGCCAACTCAGGAGCGCACCGCGCACCGGGGACAGCCCCTTGTACCGGGCCAGGGCGGGGCTCATCCCCCGGATCGTGGCCGCCATGGAGGCCGCGCTGGCCGGCATGTCGACCAGGACCGAGAGGGGCCAGACGAACGTGCGGATGCCGAACACGATCCCGCCGGAGCGGTGCAGGCGCCTGAACGTCTGACGCTCTGCACGCAGCCACAGGTGGGCCGCGACGTCCTCTGGGCCCAGCGCTTCCAGCATCCCTGCCGGTGTGGGGGCGGCGGGCTGGTGCAGGGCGGGGTCGGAGGGCAGGCTCCAGTTGAGCCTGAGACGGGACCGGTCGGCGGTGAGGCGCTCCATGAACGCGTCCACGGGATCTCCCAGCGCCTCGGCGTACCCGGGCACCGGACCGTGGATGGCGACCACCGGCCGGCCCAGCTTGGCCCGCACGTCCCAGCGGCTGGGGAAGCAGACCGAGGCGGCGCTCAGCACCAGCCGCCCGTCGACCACGGTGTGCAGACACAGGTCCTCCTGGACCAGGCGCCCGGCGGCGTCGGTGGGGTGGAGCCCGGCTCGGACCTCGGGGCGGCGACCGGGATGGCGACGGTCCAGGAAGCCGGTCACCTCGGCCAGCAGCTCGGTGTCGGCCGGGCCGCCCTGGTCGAGCGACACGAAGCAGCGGCCGGGCCGCTCGCTCATCAGCCGCTGCTTGAGCGCGAGATCCTCCTCGTAGCGGCCGTCGACGACCAGCCAGTCGGCCTCCTCCAGTGGGCGCAGCGCCATGCGCAGCAGGTGCGGCGGGTGGCCGAACAGGTCGGACGGCAGCACCGCGGCCGGACTCACCGGGTCGCGGCCTCCACCGGGGCTCGGGAGTTGCTGGTCATCAACGCGGCCACCAGCCCACCGGCGGCGACGATCCCGCCCAGAGCGAAGGTGCGCACGAAGTCCCCTGCGGAGGGATCGTTGCCCAGGGCCACGAGCATCACCTGGATGCCCGAGACGATGCCCACGAACATCATCTGCTGGCTCATGCCGTTGGCGATGCCCAGGTCCTCGGGATCGACCGAGCCCGCGACCATGGAGGCGACGCCGGGCTGGGAGATCCCGGCCGAGACGCCCGAGAGCACCAAGCCGATCACGATGAGGGCGACGGCCCCACCGTTGCTGGCCGCTGCGAAGGCGACCATCGACACCACCATGGCCACGGCCCCGGCCACAATCGGAGGCCGGTCACCGACGCGGCTGGCCAGGTAGCCGCCGATGGGCGAGGAGACGCTGAAAGCGCCCGGCCGCGGGGCCAGTATCAACGCCGTGGCCCCGATGGCCCAGCCATAGACGTCGCTCAAGAGGATGGGGATGACGACGAACCCGCCCATGTAGGCGAACTGCATCAGGGCGCTGGCCACCATCGGCGCCGTGAAGTTCCGGCGCCGGAAGTAGCGCAGCTCGATCATCGGCGACTCGGTGCTCCGCTCGACGCGGATGAAGGACACGATGCCCAAGATGGCGAGCACGAGCCATCCGGCGGTGGGAACGTCGGTGAGCAGGGCGTCGAGGCTGCCGGCGTCGCGTACGGTCTCGGTTGCCCTGGTGACGAACAGCAGGCCGCCGAGCACCGCCGCCCCCAGGGTCACCGCCCCCATCACGTCCAGGGAGGCACTGTGCTGGCGCGGGGTTGGGCGTACGACGGCGATGCCCACCACGAGCGCCACCAGCGACACCCCGGCGAAGGCGAAGAAGATGGCGCGCCACCCGACCACGTCGATCAGCGGGCCGCCCACCACCAAGCCGATCGTCGGAGCGCCGGTCATGGCGAACTGGAACCAACCCATGGCCGTCGCCCGTCGATACGGCCCATAGGCGTTCATCATCAGGGACATCCCGTTGGGCATGACCATGGCCCCGCTCAGCCCGAACAGGACCCTGGCCCCGATGAGGGTGGCCGCGTCCCAGGCCAGGCCGCACAACGCCGTGGTGAACACGCCCGCCACCAGCCCCCACAGGAAGATCGTCCTGTGCCCGTGGATGTCTCCCAGCTTCCCGAACAGGGGGGTGCTCACGGCCATGGAGAGCATCAGGCCCGTGATGATCCAGCCCAGCGTGGCCCTGGTGGTGCCCAGGTCGTCGGCGATCGTCGACAGCGACACGGCGACGATCGTCATCAGCGAGCCGAAACCCATCACCGCCAGCATCACTACGAGCAGCAGGCGCCGGCTGTATTCCCGGTCGAACTGGTGTTCGGGGGCCACGCCGACACGAGCGCTGCCGGCAGCGGCAGTCGCGGTCCCGTCGTCGGTGGCCGCAGCAGTCGCCGGATGGTCGAGGGTCACCCCCGGAGGCTACGGGGGCTCAGGCGGTGGCGGTCTGGGTCGTCAGGCCTACCGGTGGGGCCTCCCACTCCTTCAGCTCCGGCAGGACCCAGCGGGCGAAGCAGTCGCGGTTGGCCCTGGCGACGTCCCACGGCATGCCGGCGAAGCTCAGGTTGGGGAAGAACCCGGCCATGTCGATGGTGTCCTTGATGGTGCGGATCTTGTCGAGCACCTGGTCCGGGGTGCCGTACGGCATGAGCTCCACGAAGCCCTGGCAGGCCTGATCGACGCCGTACTTGTTGATGTGCTTGGCCACCCCGTCGTAGAACTCGTACCCCTTGATGCCCTGGTGGGCCCTGGGGGCGCCGAACTCGTAGTGCTTCATGACCGTGCCGTAGTAGGCGCCGATGTAGGTGTAGGCCAGCTCGCGGGCCCGGTCCTCGTCCTCGTCGACGACGCAGAAGCCACCCGAAAGAGGCGGTGGGGGCGGACCTTGCTGGTGGGCGGTCCAGACGTCGTGGTACACGCGGAAGTCCTCCTCGACGATGTCCCACGGCTTCTGGGGGATGACCAGCAGGCCGATGCCCAGCTCGGCCATGATCGGCATCGACTCAGGCGACACCGCCGCTGCGTAGGTGCGCCCCACGAAGGAGTGCTCTGGCCGGGGCCGGATGTCCCGGCGCGGCTGGGTGACGAACTCGCCGTCCCATTCGAGGTAGCCCTGCTCGAGGCCCTGGAGGATCATCTGGGCGTACTCGATGAAGCGCTCCCTGCTGGTGTTCATGTCCACCCGGAACCCGTCGTACTCGACCCTGGCCAGGCCACGGCCGATGCCCAGGATGAGCCGACCGTCGGCGAGGTTGTCGAGCATGGCGACGCTCTCGGCCACCCGCATCGGGTCGTGCCACGGGAGGACGATCACCGCGGTACCGAGCTGCAGCTTGGTGCGGGCCGCAGCCCAGGTCAGGAACTGCACCGGGTCGGGGCACATCGTGTAGTCGGTGAAGTGGTGCTCGACCGTCCAGATGGAGTCGAAGCCGAGGTCCTCGGCCTCCTCCACCATGCGCAGCTCCTCGGCCCATACCTCACGGTCGGGCCGGCCGTTCTCCGGGTTCTGGAACACCGCTGAGTATCCGACGTGCATCGCCGTCACCCCCTCGTCGTGGCTCTAGGCGTGACTCGACCGTAGCGAAGCGGCGTTCGCGGGCCCGCATCCGCCGCATCCCTCGCCCACCCCGAGGAGGACCGGATCAGGAGGCCAGGAGGTGCTGGGGGTGCTCGAGGAGGGCGCGGACAGTCTGCATGAGCTCGGCAGCCGGTGCGCCGTCCGTGGCCCTGTGGTCGAAGGTGAGGCTGATCGTCATCCGCTTCGTGGGCCGCGGCCGGCCCTTGTCCGTCCAGCGCACGTCGTCACGGATGCGAC
>Ga0268386_10001890_pt1 | contig 14614 bp, 12 predicted proteins | sample RVTome_15_FD_200260 | JGI IMG/M metagenome (GOLD analysis project Ga0268386, IMG submission 200260) | Soil microbial communities from uranium-contaminated site in the Upper Colorado River Basin, Wyoming, United States - RVT150D86... ...
AGCACACCACGTACTGCGCGATGATGCGCCTCGGGCTCGCGATTCCCGAAACGTGGATGCTGCCGCCCAAGGCGTACGAGCAGACCGCGGACCTGCAGCCCACCCTCACCCGCTATGCCCAGCTCTTCGACCTGGGGGAAATCGGCCGCAGGATCGGCTATCCACTCTTCATGAAGCCCTACGACGGCGGCGGCTGGGTCGGCGTCTCGAAGATCGACGACGAAGCGGCGCTACGCGCCGCGTATGAAGCGAGCGGCACCAAGGTGATGCACTTGCAGGCGGCGGTCATCCCCTACGATTTCTTCGTGCGCTGCATCGGTCTCGGGCCGCAGACGCGCGTCGTCAACTACGACCCGTCGGCGCCGCTGCATGACCGTTACCGGATGGACCGCGGCTTTCTCACGCGGGATGCGCAATCGGAGCTCGAGGACATCACGCTCACGATCAACGCCTTCTTCGGCTGGGACTTCAATTCCTGCGAGGCGCTGCAGAAGACCGGCCGCTGGTACCCGATCGATTTCGCGAATGCATGTCCGGACTCCCAGGTCACTTCCCTGCACTATCACTTCCCGTGGCTGATCAAGGCAAACCTGCGCTGGGCGATCTTCTGTGCCGCCAGCGGGCGGCGCATGCGGCGCACGCTCGACTGGGAGCCGTGGTTCGAGGCCGCCGCCGGCGAGCTGCCGTACCGGGAGAAGCTCGCTCGCTACGCTTCGATCGCGCGGCAACGCCTGGCGGCGGCGGAGTTCGAGGACTTCTGCGGTCGTCACCTGGCGCACCTCGACGCGGTGGCCGCTGAGTTCTTCGCCTCATCGACCGCCCGCGATGCGGTGCGGAAGAAGGTAGCCGCGCTCTACCCGCCGCACGAAGTCGAGCAGTTCACCGAGCTCTTCGTTGGCCGGATCCGGCGCTGGACCGAGCTCGAGGGACGCGGCTGACCCCGTTGATCATGAAGGAACGATTCGGCTGGTCGTCCGAGCGGCTGCCATGCGCGGCGCGGGTGGCACGCTGGGGTCACTACGGCAGACCCGTGCTGATCTTCCCCACCGCGGGTGGCGACTTCGAGGAGGTCGAGCGGCACGGGCTCATCGCGGCGCTTACGCCACTGATCGACGCCGGCCGCATCAAGGTGTACTCGGTCGACAGCGTGGCCGGCCGGCACTGGATCGAGAAGAGCCATTCGCCGCGCTACAGCTCGCGTGTGCAGAGCCAGTTCGACGCGTTCATCTACCACGAGCTGGTGCCGCTGATCCGCCAGGACTGCGCTGCGAGCGACATCGAGCTCGTCACTTCCGGAGCCTCCATCGGCGCCTTCAACGCCGTGGCCACCCTCTGCCGGCACCCGGACGCCTTTCGACTCGCGATCGGGATGAGCGGAACCTACGACCTGTCGCACTACGTGCGCGGTCACTGGAACGACGACTTCTATTACTCCTCGCCGATGCACTACCTGCCGGGGCTGGGCGAGGACTGGCAGATCGAGGCGCTGCGGAACCGCATGGTGATCCTCGCATCGGGCTCGGGCCGCTGGGAGAACATCGACGAATCCTGGGCCTTGGCCCAAGTGCTCGGGGGCAAGGGCATACCGAATCGTGTCGACGACTGGGGCCAGGAGTTCGACCACGACTGGCCGACCTGGTGCCGGATGCTGCCGCAGTATCTGTCAGAGCTGGCCTGACCGGCCGAGAACGAGCCACGCGTCGCGCAGCGCCGCGGTCGCCGCTCGACAGGCGTCGAGCGTCTCCCGCACCGAGCGTGCCGACGATGCATCGAGCGCGCCCGCCTCGAGCAGCAGCTCGAGCTGCATGGTGGCGATGGACAACTCGTCGTTCGCGTCGTGCAGACGGTCGCGCAGCGCCTCCGCGGCAGCGTTGTTGCGCATGGCTCAGCCGAGGACCGTGCGCGCGAATCCTTCGAGGAACACCTGCATGCGCTTCGCGCCTTCCGGCGTGAGCTCGACATACGATCGGCGCCGGTCCGCGGGGTCCGGAGTGCGCGTCGCGAGGCCGCACTGGATCAGGTCCTCGATGCGCCGCAGCGCCGTCGTGGCCGGGCTCTGCGAGGACAGCGCGAGGCTGGTGACCGACAGCCGCTCGCCTGCGAGGCGCGCGCGCATCAGCTCCGCGATCATTTCCCACGCGGGCTCGGGCATCACGGCGTCGCCGAAAATCGTCTGCCGTGCGCCCTGCAGGCGGCGCAGCAGCTCGAGGGTCGCGAGGTTCGCCTTGGCGTGCGCGAGTGCCGCCGTCGGCCCGGGCCGGCTCATCAGCCGCAGGTTCCCAGCGAGCTCGGTCGCGACGTCCGCGAACTCGCGCAAGGCAGCGGCGTCGGTCGAGTCCGGCTTCGCCCGCTCCACCTTGCGCAGGCTGTCGGCGCGCTTGAGCGCATGCCCGACCGACTCGCGGAGCGCCGCGGGCTCGACCGGCTTGATCAGGTAATCGCTGGCCTCGAGCCGGATGGCGGCGATCGCGGTGTCGACCGTGGCATGTCCGGTCACCAGGATGATCTGCAGCCAGCGTCGCGCCGCGAACTCGTCTCGGAGCCGTGAAAGGAATTCGATTCCGTCGGTCACCGGCATGCGGATGTCGCTCACCACTACGTCCGCCTGCGACGATCCTCGCAGCCAGGTCAGCGCCTCGTCGGCGGAGTGCGCCAGGCGGCACGCGATGTCACCGCCCACCAGCGCCCGCTCCGCGAGCGCAAGCGCGCGGACCTCGTCGTCGACGAGCAGCACCCGGGGCTCGGAAACGGCGACGGTCATTGCTGTCTGCCCTGTCCTGCCGCGACGGCCGTCCTGACCCGGCTCAGGTGCTCATGTAGCACCGCCCGGAGCACGGGTTTTGCAAGCACATCGTCGGCACCCGCGTCGAGCGCCGCCTGCCGGGCATCCTCGTCGTCCATCCCCGTCAGGACGACGACCGGCACGTCGCGGCCGGAACGTGCGAGACCGCGGATTTTCCGGCACAATTCCAGCCCATCCATTCCCGGCATCCGCAGGTCGATGACCGCCACGTCGGGCACTTCGTCCTCGAGCAACGCGAGCGCGGCTTGACCTCCGTCGACCGCGCGCACCTCGTAGCCGTCCAGCTTGAGCAGCTGTTGCAGCAGCTCGCGGCTGCGAGCATCGTCATCGACGACGAGGGCGAGCTTGGATGGATCGGTCACAGGATGGCCCTTGCCAACGGAACAGGCCCGCAATGAGCACGCAAATCCAGCATCCGCATAGTCTGCCACGCCTCGCCTGGCTCGTCGGCCTGATGCGACGGGTGCCCAGCATGGTGCTTGGTCGCAAGGCCCATCTCCGGCGTCCGCCCGCCGCCCGCTACCGCCCCTTGTCGCCGGCGCCGCGGCTCGGCCCGGCCGGCGCCAATGGCTCGGGTGGCGATCCGGGCACGCGCCGCGGCGTGGCGGACGAATGGGCGGACTGGGAGCTGCCGCGGCTGTACTTCGAGCTGCCGTTCGTCGGGATGGCCATCTCCTCGGCGAGCTCGCGCCGCCTGCTGCGCGTGAACAGCGAGTTCTGCCGGATGATGGGTTACAGCCGGGAAGAGCTCCAAGCCAAGACCTGGCCGGAGATCACGTATCCGGACGACCTCGACGCGAACGAGCAGCAGTTCTCGGCAATGCTCGCCGGCAAGATCGAGGGGTACCGGCTCCGTAAACGCTACGTTCGCGCGGACGGCAGCCTGCTGCACGCCGAGCTCGAAGTACGCTACGTGCAGTCGCCGGACGGTAGCGCGCGATATACGCTCGCGACGGTCAACGACATCACCGAGCGCCGCGTCGCCGAGCTGCGACTCACCCGCGCGCGCGACCTGAACGCGATGCTGTCGCGGGTGAACTCCGCCGTGGCGCACGCCGAGGACGAGCGCAGCCTGCTCGCCGACACCTGCCGCATCGCGGTCGAGAGTGGCTATTTCGGTTACGCGCGCGCCACCTGCGGCGTCGCGGGTGCCGACTCCCCGACGCTGGTGGAATACCCGACGACATCCGGCAAGGGCTGTGCCGCGCCGACCGAGGCGCTGGACGATCCCTGTGCCATTGCCATCTCGCACGGCAACGCCGTGGAGTGGAGCGACCTCAGCGACGTCGCCGCACCCGGACCCTGTGCGCGCAATGCGCTTGACCGCGGCCTGCGCTCGGTCGCAAGCGAGCCGCTGCGGCGCGGCGACATGGTCGTGGGGTCGCTGTGCCTCTTTGCGCACGAGCCCGGGTTCTTCGAGCCGGACGTGCGTGCTACGCTCGACGAGGTCACGCGCAGCTTGTCGTTCGGGCTGGATTCCATCGCGCTCCGACGGGAGCGCGAGCAGGCCGTGCGCGCGCAGGAGGAGTCTTACCTGCGTCTGCGTGCGATCGTCGACGCGAGCACCTCCGCGATCTGGCTCACCGATCGCGAAGGACGCTGCCTGCTCGCGAACCAGCGCTGCGCGGAGTGGTTGCAGACGCCGCTCGAGCGCCTGCTTGGCCGGACGCGCGAAGAACTGTTCTCGCCGGAGGACGTGGCGAAGATCGCGGCGCGTGACCGCGAGGTGCTCGAGACTGGGCAGGCGAGTTCACTGGAGGAGACCGTGTCGCTCGCCGGCGCCGAGCGCACCGCGCTGGTTGTCCTGTTTCCCGTACGCGACACTTCCGGACGCATCTATGCCATCGGCGGCATCTCAACCGACGTCAGCGAATCGCGCCGCGCCGCCGTCCAGATCCGGGCGCTCAACGATCGCTGGGGTTCGCTGATCGCGGCCTCGCCGGCGGCGATCTTCGACCTCGACAGCGAGGGACGGGTCTGGTCGGTGTGGAACCACGCGGCTGAGGAGCTCTCCGGCATATCCGCGAAGGACGCAATCGGCCAGCCGCCACCGATGATGCACCCGTCGGCGCATACCGCGGAACGTCTGCGCCAGCGCGCGCTTGCCGGGGAGACCGTGCGCGGCGTCGAGGTGACCCGGCGCCGGCTCGACGGGTCCGTCGCGCACGTCAACGTATCGTTCGCTCCGCTGCGCGACGGCGACGGCCAGGTCGAAGGCGTGCTCGGCGTGCTGATCGACGTGACGGATCGCGTGCGCGCGACGCGCGCGCTGCGTGAGAGCGAGGCGCGCCTGCGCAGCCTCAACATGGAGCTCGAGGACCGCATCCTCGAGCGGACCCGCGAGCTCGTCCTGGCCAGGGACCGGGCCGAGACGGCGGACCGCGTAAAGAGCGTGTTCCTCGGCACGGTGTCGCACGAGCTGCGGACGCCGCTCAACTCGATCATCGGCTTCACCGACCTGATCCTCTCCGGCATGGCGGGGCCGGTGACCGCCGAGCAGCGCAAGCAGCTCGGCATCGTTCTCGCGGCGGGACGGCAGCTGCTGGCGCTGATCAGCGACTTTCTCGACATCTCGAAGATCGAGGCGGGCGCGATCACTCTGAGGACGGCGCCAATGCACCTGCCCGACGATCTCCACAACGAGCTTGCCGCGTTCGACGGCCTGGCGCGCGAGCGTGCCATCGATCTCGAGGTGCAGACCAAGGGCTGCGAGATCGTGGTGGCCGCCGACTTCCAGCGCGTCCGCCAGGTCCTCGGCAACCTGGTGTCGAACGCGCTCAAGTTCACCGACTCGGGCCGTGTGCGCGTGCGATTCGAGACCCGCCAGAACGCGGCACTGGTGAGTGTCGAGGACTCCGGCATCGGCATCCCGGCCGAGCACCTCTCGACCTTGTTCGAGCCGTTCAAGCGCATCGAGATCCCGGGCCAGCGCGCAAGGGAAGGCACCGGGCTCGGGCTCGCGATCGCGCGCCGCCTGACCGAGGCCATGGGCGGGCAGATCGGCGTGGAGAGCAGTCCGGGACGCGGCAGCCGTTTCTGGTTCACGCTGCCGCTGGCGGGCGGAGCCGCCGCACATGCGGTGCCTGCTGATCGAAGATAACGCCGCGAACGCGTACCTCGTGGAGGTGCTGCTCACGCACCGTGGCCACGCCGTCAGCGTCGCGCGGTCGGGGGCCGAGGCGGTCGCAATCACCCGTGAGGAGCCGTTCGACGTGATCCTCATGGACCTCAAGTTGCCAGACGGTGATGGCTGCGCATTCGTCCCGCGGCTCGCAGCTACCGGCAGCGGCAGCGCGCCAGTCATCGCGGTGAGCGCGCATGCGCTGGCCGTCGACCAGCAACGCGCCCTCGACGTCGGCTGCAGCGGCTTCATCGAGAAGCCGATCGACGTCGCGACATTCGTCGATCGTGTGGAGGCGCTTGCAGCCGGACGTGCCTGACGCAACGGGGCGGAATCAGGCGCCCCGAAATTGCGGTGCGCGTTTCTCGCGGAACGCGGAGATCCCTTCCAGGAAGTCGCGCGTATCGGCCAGCGACTGCTGGGTAACCGCCTCGCGTTCGAGCTGCTCGCTGAGCGTTCGTGATGCGCCGTCGTCGATCAGGTCACGCAACGCGAGCTGTGCGCGGGTCGGGCCCGCGGCAAGCTCGGCCGCGAGCACCCCGGCACGCGATTCGAGCGCGGAGTCGTCCACGCACTCGGCGATCAAGCCGATCCGCTCGGCCTCTTCCCCGCCGATCGGGCGACCGGTGAGCGCCAGATACCGTGCGCGGGCCAGGCCGACACGCCCGGGGAGCAGGTGCGTCGCGCCCATGTCGGGCGCCAGTCCAAGCTTCGGCGTGAACAGCACGGCGAAACTGGCCGATCGCGCCGCGATCGTCACGTCGCCGAGGAGTGCGAGCGATACCCCGGCCCCGGCCGCGATCCCGTTGACGGCCACGACCAGCGGCACCGGCAGGCGGCTCCAGAGCTCGGCCACCGGGTGGAAGTAATTGCGCATGCGCGCGGCGACCCACTGGCCCATCGACTCCCCCGGCTCAGGCGCACCGTCCGGATCCGTGAGGTCCGCGCCGGCGCAGAACCCGCGGCCGGATCCCGTGAGCAGTACGGCGCGCACCGCCTCGTCCGTCCGCAGGGCCTCCGCGCACGCGCGCAGATCGCGCAGTAGCGCCCGCGAGAGGCTGTTCATTTTCCCCGGCCGGTTCAGGCGCACGGTAAGCACCGCTCCGTTTCGCTCGCAGATCAGGGTCTCGTATTCCATGGGGAGGCCTCTGGGGCGGGTAACACCGGGACACTGTAATGGCAGGTGGCGGACCGCTCCAGCCAGGGCGGGTCGGCAGCCTGCACGGTGGACGAGGTTCCCGCGATGCCGTTAGATGCGTCGACGCCAGAGCCCCGGGGGGTTCCATGATCGTCAATTTCTCGACCCGGTTCGACCGCCTGACCATGTTCGCCGAGCCGGCGCTCGCGCTGCTCGGCATGCTGGGTCACTCGTCACGTGTGCCCGGCGCGATGCTCGCCGCCGAGCTGCCTGCGGCGCTCGCGCGTCTGCGCTCAGCACTCGAGGAGTCGGGCCACGTACCCTCTCCCGCCCCGGTGGCCGAGCCCGGCGACCAGGAAGGCAATCCTCCGCGCGACCTTCCAGTCAACCTGGCGACGCGCGCCGTGCCGCTCATCTCCATGATCGAGCGGGCGATCACCGGCGGGTCGGACCTGATGTGGGACCGTGGTTGAGCGCACGCGCGAGCCGTGTCCCGTCGCACGCCGGAAACGCTTCACCGCAACGAAGGCCTGGCCGGGCGACGAACTTGGGTTAGGCTCGGCGGCCAACAGCGGGCCGGTCGGCCCTCAGGGGAATGAACCATGCATGCACGAACACAGCTCGCCGGCGTCGCCGCTGCGGCGCTTCTTGCAGGGGCCGTCACGGCCAGCGCGGCGGACGTGAAAAGCTCGCCCGCGACGGCCGCGAATCCATTGCTCGCCCCGTGGTCGGGCCCATACTCGGGCGTACCCCCGTTCGACAAGGCCCGTCCTGAGCACCTGGCGCCTGCGCTCGAGACGTCGATGGCCGAGAACCTGGGCGAGGTCGACCGGATCGCAAATGACCCCGCGGCCCCGACCTTCGAGAACACGATCGCGGCCATGGAGCGGACCGGCCGCACGCTGGATCGCGTCGGCACGGTGTACGGCATCTTCGTCTCGAACCTGAACGACGACGCGGTGCAGGCGGTCGAGCGCGAGATGTCGCCGAAGCTCGCGGCATTCAGTGACAAGATCACCCAGAACGCGAAGCTCTATTCGCGCATTGCCGCGGTCTACGACACGCGCAACACCTCGGGGCTCACGCCCGAGCAGAAGCGGCTCACCTGGCTCTACTACACGAACTTCACCCGCGCCGGCGCGAAGCTCGATCCGGGTGCCAAGGAGAAGCTGTCGGCCATCAACCAGCGGCTCGCGACGCTCTACACCAATTTCAGCCAGAACGTCCTCGCAGACGAGGGCGAACAGATGCTGCTGCTCGAGGACGAGGCGGCGCTCGCCGGCCTGCCGGAGACCGCACGCGCCGCGGCCTCGACCGCCGCGGAGTCCCACGGCCAGAAGGGTAAATGGGCGGTCCTGAACACGCGTTCGAGCATCGAGCCCTTCCTCACCTATTCCGACCGCCGTGACCTGCGTGAGAAGGCGTGGCGCATGTTCGTCAATCGCGGCGACAACGGCGGCAAGACCGACAACAACGCCATCATCACCGAGATCCTGGCGCTCCGCGCCGAACGCGCGAAGCTTCTCGGCTACGAGACGCACGCACACTGGCGGCTCGAGAACGCGATGGCGCGCAACCCGACGCGCGCGATGGAGCTGATGGAAGCCGTGTGGACCCCGGCCGCGGCGCGGGTTCGCGAGGAAGTCGCCGACATGCAGGCTGTGGCCGACGGGGAGAAGGCCGGCATCCGCATCGAGCCCTGGGACTATCGGTACTACGCCGAGAAAGTGCGCAAGGCGAAGTACGATCTCGACGAGACCGAGATCACGCCCTACCTGCAGCTCGAGAACCTGCGCGAAGGCATGTTCTACATGGCGTCGCAGGTCTTCGGCTTCAGCTTCAAGCCGGTCGACGCTGCGAGGGTGCCGGTCTTTCACGCGGACGTGCGGGTCTGGGAAGTCAACGATCCGGCGGGCCAGCTGGTCGGGCTCTGGTACTTCGACCCCTACGCGCGCCAGGGCAAGCGCTCCGGCGCCTGGATGAACTCCTATCGCACGCAGGAACGGTTCGATCGCGACATAAGGACCATCGTCTCGAACAACTCCAACTTCGTGAAGGGCAAGCCGGGCGGGCCGGTGCTCATCAGCTGGGAGGACGCGACGACGCTCTTCCACGAGTTCGGCCATGCGCTGCACGGCCTCAGCTCGAACGTGAGCTATCCGTCGCTGTCGGGCACGGCGGTCGCGCGCGATTACGTGGAGTTCCCGTCGCAGCTGCTGGAGCACTGGCTCTCGACGCCCGAGGTCCTCAATCGCTACGCGCTGCACGTCGAGACCGGCAAGCCGATTCCGGCCGAACTGGTCTCGAAGATAGAGCGCGCCGAGAAATTCAACGAGGGCTTCAAGACCGTCGAGTACCTCGGGAGCGCGCTGGTCGACATGAAGCTGCATCTCGAGGGTGCGAAGCCCGTCGATCCGGACAAGTTCGAGCGCGAGACGCTGGCTGCGCTAGGCATGCCGTCGGAGATCGTGATGCGCCACCGTACGCCGCAGTTCACGCACGTGTTCGCGGGCGATGGCTATTCCGCGGGCTACTACAGTTATCTCTGGTCGGACACGCTGACGGCGGACGCCTGGGAGGCGTTCACCGAGGCGAACGGCGCATGGGACAAGGCGGTCGCGAAGCGTCTGCGCGACAACGTCTTCTCGGTCGGCAACACCGTCGACCCGGCCGACGGCTACCGCGCGTTCCGCGGCCGCGACCCCGCAATTTCGGCGCTGATGCGCAAGCGCGGCTTCCCCGTTCCCGGCTCTACCTCGGCCGCATCGCCCGCCAGCGGCACGAACCGCTGAGGGCGCTCGGACGGGCGCGGCTGATCCAAGGGGAACGGTGACGGATGGCCGTTCCCCTTTTTTTGCTTTTTCCTCGGTTTCGCGGCCTTTCGTGGCTATACCCGCTCTTCCATCCCCTTCACGTTCTTCTCGTCCGCCGGTTCGCCCAGGCCGACCTGGTCGAGGATGAAGGCATAGTCCTCGGCGCTCTCGCGCAGCTGACGGAAGCGGCCGGTGCGGCCACCATGACCAGCTTCCATCTCGACGCGAAGGTATAGCGGCCGGTCGTCGGTCTTGAGTCGCCTCAGCCTCGCCACCCACTTCGCGGGCTCGAAGTACTGGACCTGGCTGTCCCACAGCCCGGTGGTGACCAGCATGGCCGGGTAGTCCTGCGGGCGCACGTTGTCGTAGGGTGAATACGAGAGCATATAGTCGTAGACCTGACGCTGGCGCGGGTCGCCCCACTCGTCGTACTCGTTCGTCGTGAGCGGAATCCCGCTGTCGAGCATGGTCGTTACCACGTCGACGAACGGCACGTGCGCGACGATCGCGCGGTAGTTACGCGGCGCGACGGTGGCGACGGCGCCCACGAGCAGACCGCCCGCGCTGCCACCGGTCGCCACCACGCGCGAGGGATCGGCGTACCGCTCCTTGACCAGCCAGTGCGTGACGTCGATGAAGTCGTTGAAGCTGTTGCGCTTTGCGAGCAACCGCCCCTGGTCGTACCAGCGTCGGCCGAGCTCCTGCCCGCCGCGTACCTGCGCGATGGCGAAGACGACACCGCGGTCGAGCAGGGACAACCTCCGGGACGAGAAATAGGGATCCGACGACAGGCCGTAGGCGCCGTAACCGTACTGCAGCAGCGGCGCCGTTCCGTCGCGAGCCCGGCCGCGTCGGTAGACGAGCGCGACCGGTATCTGTTCACCGTCGCGCGCCGGGGCACGCACGTACTCGGTAACGTAGTTGGCCGGATCGAAATCGCCCAGCACAGTCTCGCGCTTCAGCAGCGTCGTGCGCCCCGTGTCGAGATCGTAGTCGTACGTCGAATTGGGCGTCGTGAGCGATGCGTATATGTATCGGACCACCCGGCTGTCCGGTTCCTCGTTCGGCCCGAGCGCCATCTGAAACGCGGGCTCGGAGGACTCGATGTACCGATCGTGCCCGCCGTCCCAGTCGCGGAGCCGCAGCCGGCGCAATCCGCCGGAACGCTCCTCGACCGCGAGAAACGTGTCGAACACGTCGAAGCCCGTGATGCTCGCGTCCTCGCGGTGCGCGATCAGCTCGCGCCAGGCACCGGGCTCGCGAACCGTGTCGAAACCGGCTTCGACGAGCCGGAAGTTCGGCGCTTCACGGTTGGTGCGGATGATCCAGCGCTCGCCGAACGGCTCGGCTTCGTACTCATGGTCGCGTTCCCGCGGCAGCACGACCTCGAAGCGGAGCGAGGGATCGTCGGCGCGCGCAAAGCGCAGCTCGGTCGAGAGAGTGCTCGTCGAGCCGATCAGGAGAAATCGCTCATCCTTGCTGGAATCGATCCAGGTGTAGAAGGCCTCGTCGTGCTCCTCGTGCACGAGCGCATCGTCCCACTGGGGGGTGCCGAGCCGGTGCCGCCGCACGCGGATTCCGAGCAGCGTGCGGGGATCCTTCTCGACGTAGAGCACGCTCTCGTGATCGGCTGTCCAGACCACCTGCGGTTCGACACCGGTGATCGTGTCGGCGAGCACGAGGCCGGTGAGCAGGTCGCAAAACCGGAGCGTGTATTCGCGCCGGCCAACCGTATCCTCGGTCCACGCCAGCAGGCGTTCGTCGCGGCTGATGTCGAAACCTCCGAGATCGTAGAACTCGTGTCCGAGCGCGCGTTCACGCTGATCGAGCAGGATCTGTTCGGGCGCATCCAGGGCACCCTTGCGCCGCGCATGAACGGGATACTCGTCGCCTGTCTCGAAGCGGCTGTAGTACCAGTGACCGCGCTTGCGATACGGCACGGACGCATCCTCCTGGCGGATCCGTCCGAGGAACTCCTGGTAGAGCCGCTCGGTCAGCGGCGCGAGGCGCGCGAGCCCGGCCTCGCGCCAGCCATTCTCGGCTTCGAGATAGGCAAGGACCCGCGGATCGCTGCGCGTGTCGTCGCGAAGCCAGTAATACTCGTCCGTGCGCGATCCGTGCGGAGACGTGATGATCTCCGGTCGCTGCTCGGCGACCGGCGGCGATGGCTGCTGCGCGACGCAAGTGCCCATCCGGGCGATGCTACCGGGGCGCACGCATCCCGTCGCGCCGGCCGCGCGGTCCATTGGCGGGTCGTCCGCGGCGCTGCCGCGGAGTCGGCGGGATCAGATGCGCCGGCGCAGCCAGGCGACGCCGAACAGCCCCAGCAACATCAGGCCCGCGCTGCCCGCCTCGGACACGCGATGCAGCTGGCCCCGGATTGCGCCGCCGGGAAACGGTCCCGTGTGCACGTTGACGTACCACCCCGAGGGATTGGAGGCGACGAGCACCGCATCCGGATCGGTGACCGACCCGACCAGCTGCCCGGAGAAGTCGATCCGCACGTCGCCGTTGGTCGTCGAATCGCCGATGTGGATGTGCGCCGCAACGACCTCGTCGATATTGGCTACCGTGATCTCCCAAACCACCGTCATTGCGATGGTGTCGATTGTCACGGTGGCGAACCCGCTGCCGTCCGGATCGGCGGGGGGAATCTCGTTGGCGCCGGAGAGCTCGGCCTGCAGCACGATCGTCGCTGCCTGCACGGGTCCAGAGAACAACAATCCGGCGAGTACGGCGGCGAAGAGGTGTCGTCCTTGCATGGCTGCTCCTTTCGCTTTAAGCGCGGCCGGCTCGACGCCGGGGCAAACGCGCTGCATACCGCGTGCCACGATCGTGGGGAGCCCACGAAACAAGTGCTTGCGCCTGCTTGCGCCGGAGCGCCCCCTCCGATGGTGCCGGATATGTAAAATCCACCGACGCCCGAAACTCCCCGAGCGGCGGCCCAAGCGGCCGACGGCGCGGGGACCATGCCCCCCGGTGTATGATCGCGGCCGGCCGGCACAGCGAATCCGTCGAGGAACGGGTGCACGGGGGAGGGGGAACGACCATGCTGACGCGCGACCAGCTCACCGACGACCAGTGGCGGACGGTGCGGAACACGCCTCATCACATCGCGATCGCCGTCTCCGCGGTGGGCGGCAGCATCTTCGACGAAATGCTCGAGCGGTCCGCCGCGATGTCCGGCATCGCCGATGCGCTGAACAGCCGCCATCCGCTGGTGCAGGGAATCGGCGCCAGCGCCGACATCATGGCCGCGCAGGACCAGCTCCGCACCTGGTATCACGGCCTCGAGGATTCGGAGCGGCACGCCACGAACCTGCAGGCCAAGGCGCTCGCCATGTTCAAGGACGCCGTCGGGACGCTTCAGGAGCGCGGCCAGCACGACGACGTGCGCCACTACTGCGATTTCGTGATCGCGCTGGCGACGCGCGTGGCTCGCACGGCGCGCGAAGGCGACATGCTCGGCATGGGCGGCGAGCTGGTGAGCAGCGGTGAGCGCACCTTCATCGCGCTGCTTGAAGCCGCGACCACGACCAACGGTCGCTGAGCGGCGCGCCTGCCGGTCAGGCGCCCGACACCCTGCCCATGTCCTCGGGCGCGACGTCGCCCCACTCGACGCCGTGCGGGCGACTGGCCCTCAAGCGGTCGCCGACCAGGTAGGCCGCGAGCGCGGGCAACAGCAGGATCGCGCCGAACATGTTCACGAGGAACATGAAGGCGAGCAGGATTCCCATGTCGCCCTGGAACTTGAGCGCCGAAAACATCCACGTGACGACCGAGATGGTCATCGTCACCGCCGTGAAGACCGAGGCCGTGCCGCGCTGCTTGAGTGCCTGCTCGAACGCATCCTTGAGCCTGAGCCCCATGTCCTGGGACTCGTGCTTCATCCGCTCGAACAGGTAGATGCCGTAGTCCACGCCGACGCCCACGCCGAGGGCCACGACGGGCAGAGTGTTCACCTTCATGCCGATGTCGAGCATCGCCATCACCGCGTTGCACAGCACGGTGACGATCGCCAGCGGAATGATGATGCACAACGTCACCCGCCACGACCGGAATGTCAGCAGACATAGCAGCGTGACCGATGCGAACAGCGCGAGGTTCACCCACTTTTCCGCGGCTTCCACGACCTCGTTGGTCGCGGCCATGACGCCGACGTTGCCACTGGCGAGACGGAACCGGATCTGGTCGGTGTCACCACCGGCCCTCTTGAACGCCTTGATCTTCTCGACGATGTGCTCGATGGTCGTCGCCTGGTGATCCGTCGTGAAGACGCTGACCGGCATCGCCGTGCAGCGTGAGTTCATCAGCTCGTTACCCAGCCGTGTCGCGAAGCCGACTCCCTGGGCGATCTGCGCCCGTTCCTCCGGCAGCATGCGCCACTTGGCGAAGGTCTCTGCATAGGACTGCGTCACCGATTTGACGAATCCCGACAGGCTGCGCACGGTGGCGACGCCGTCGACCTGGCGCACCTGGAAGTCGAAATCCTCCATGCGATCCATGACGTCGCGGTTGACGCAGGGCGAATCCTCCTCGCTCTCGGCCTTGGCCTCCGCGATCACCTGCAGCAGATCGACGCCGATCGCGAAGTGGCTCGTGATCATGTCGACGTCCCGGTTGTACCGCGAGTCGGCCCTCAGCTCCGGCACGCCCTTGCCGAGGTCGCCGACGTGCAGGTCGCGTGCCTTCCAGATGCCGAATGCGAGCAGCAACGCCCCGACGAGCACCGATACCCA
>Ga0268386_10001891_pt1 | contig 14606 bp, 12 predicted proteins | sample RVTome_15_FD_200260 | JGI IMG/M metagenome (GOLD analysis project Ga0268386, IMG submission 200260) | Soil microbial communities from uranium-contaminated site in the Upper Colorado River Basin, Wyoming, United States - RVT150D86... ...
CTGCAAGAATGGCGCCGAAGATGAATCTTAAGAGAATAGTCACAGGGCTCACAATTACATCTAACCATACCCAATTAACTCGGTGCCAAAAATTGTTTCCTTTATGAGGAATACTGAATGGTGTGCCTGAACGGAAAGTCGCAGCGTATCAGCGCTATCTGCAAGGTCGTTGGAGGAGGAAATTTACGCCTCAGTAAAGCAATCTTTAGTGTTAATTCTGCTTCCTGCTGCTTTTCAGCAGATAATCCAGCGAGAATCGGTCATCTGCTCGTGGTAGCAAAAGAATAAACAGTACGAGAGCGAGACGGGGAATGACATGCGTGTGAAACTCATAGAGCGGCGCCACTAACAGATGACCAAACGTCACAATTGCCAGAACGAAACCGAGGCAGACGAGAGCCTCACGAGTGCGCAGGCCAAGCATTACTAAACCACCAGCGACGAGCTCAACGAAAGGGATAACGACGCCGGTGGCCCACAAGGACCAGATCGGCAGGAACGTTTCAGCATACGGCAGGAAATACTTGCGCGCATGTTGAAGTGGGCCAAGTTGAAAGACTTTGTATATGCCCGCCATGAAGAATATCAACCCGAGAACCAGCCGCGCGAAGAGAAGTGCCCAACTGCGATCAAGCGTGCTTGATTTTTGTGAGTTGATGCTTTCTTGAGTGGTTCGCAAGTTCGACCTCCCGCCTGCGGCTCCATTCAACTGTTATCCGCGGATCGCTGGCAAACTTCTTTCGGTCTCGCGATAACCCGCACGCGCAAGGCTTTCGGAACGATCTGGAAGGTGGCGGGTAGTCTTCCAGGAAGTTCGCCATCGATTTCAAGCGCGACTTCGGAGGTGCGATCGTGCGATCGGACTGTGATTTTACGCGCCAGCGCGTGACTCACCTCCGGCATGGAAAGATGCGAACCAAGATAGACTCGGGGTGCGCTTGTAAAAATCTTCAGGGCGGTCAGATCTCCAACGCCGACAATATCAAACTTCCCGTCTGTCAGTTTAGCATCAGGGGCTATCTTCATCCCACCGCCAAAGTAACGTGCATTTGCGACGCACAGGTTGGAGACGACGAGGTGGCGCTCGGGAGAATCGTCGAGCTGGACCACAAGCCGAGTTGGCTCATTGCGCATGGCGGTTTGCAGTAATGAAGCGCCAAACCGGATCCGGCCCCCAAGCCACTTCGGCGTATTGCCTGGAAGCCATTCGGGCCCACCTTGTTTTACTCGCTCGATGACTGCGGTGCTCATCCCACAGGACGCGACGCCCAAAAAATAGCTCATGGCCTCGCTCCCGTTGTGATCGACGAACGAAACTCGACCCACGTCGATTTTTACTGTACGACCGGTACTTAGAACCCTTGCAGCCGCGCGACTTTGTGAAGGAATCTCGAGCGTTCTTCTGAAGTCGCCGCCGGTGCCGCTGGGCAAAATACCGAGTTCGACGTCTTTGCCCGATGACAGAATGCCGTTAGCCACTTCCGAGACAGTTCCATCACCACCGCAGGCAATAATAAATTTCGCTCCCCTTCGCGCGGCTTCACTGGCCAATGCTACGGCGTCACCACGCTTTTTGGTGAAAACAGCTTGGAATGCGCCGAATTGTGAACGCAAATCACTCGCGATTTGCGGCCACGCCTCGCCTGTGCTGCCATTGGCCGAAGCAGGGTTGATGATTACTGTCGACATATTATCGGCCACGGATTTACACGGATTTACACGGATCTGATCTGTGTAAATCCGTGTAATCTGTGGCTAGTCTGAATCACTCTATCTTGTTCGCCGAGTTCCGCGATCTTTTCCATAACGGCGTCAGCGATCTCTTTGTGCGTACGCAGTCGATCGGGCTTTGAAAGGTACTCTTCGAAATCCAACAAGGGTCCGAAGTGGATCCGAATAACATCCTCTCGGTTCCAGTTTCGTGCCACCTGCCTCGGCAAACTATTACACAAGCCTGCGATGAAAACCGGTATCACCTGTGGCCGCGCCTCCATGATCAACTTTCCGACTCCCGGCTGCGCGCGCAGATAGGAATAGGGATCGTCGCTCTTGTTGCGCGTTCCTTCCGGATGAAAACCGATAATGTTGCCTGGTCCAGTGCGAGCCAGGTCGGCAAGCACGAGAAATGAATACTTGTCGAAAGCCCGCTTCTCGGGAATCGGATGATCGCCGGTGGCAAAAAAAGGCGGATACATGGACCACCAGCCCATGATCAGGTTTACAAACAATCCCAGCGGTGATTGATAGAAAAACCTTCCTCGAACTGGAAAGAACAGTTGCTTTCGCCAACTGGTCTCACGAAAGAGCACCGTTGAGACTGCATACATATCGAAGAACGAACGATGATTGGCAACGAGCAGGAGTGGTCGATCGCGAGACGCTGCCTCGACATGCTCGAGGCCGTAGACGTTCATGATCTTGTAAGTGGAAAGATGAATCCATCCGGCGCCCATGGTGCGTTGACACCACGTCCAGAATTGTTTCCAGGCGCCGCGATTCATGCGCCCGACAAAGCGGAATGCGAAGCGTTCGAACCAGGATAGGACTTGGAGCTCACTCAATCGAGAGTTATCGACTAATTCGTCTCTGTGCAACCTCTGTGTCCTCTGTGTCTCTGTGGTTGTTTTAACGCAACAACCATTTAACCACAGAGACACAGAGGACACAGAGATTTCCGATTGCGTTACTACTCAATCGAGAAGTATTTTGCCTCCGGATGGTGAACAATAATAGCCGAAGTCGATTGCTCGGGCTCCAACTGAAACTCTTCGGTGAGCTCGACATCGATGCGGCCAGGATCAAGTAACGTGAAAAGCTTCGCCTGATCCTCTAAGTCGGGACACGCAGGGTAACCGAAACTGTAACGCGCACCCTGATATTCCTGTCGGAACAAACGCGACAACTCCGGCGAATCTGCACGGGCAACGCCCAACTCCTCACGAATGTGCTTATGCCACAGTTCAGCAAGTGCTTCAGCACTTTCCACGCTCAATCCATGGAAATATAGATAATCGGAGTAATTGTCAGCCTTGAACAACTGCTGTGAATACTCACTCGCACGACGCCCCACAGTAACAAGGTGAAAAGCAACGACATCCATCTTCTCCGAATCTCGCGAGGCGAAGAAGTCAGTCAGGCAAAAGTGCTTTCCCACGGGCTGACGTGGAAAAGTAAACCTCACTTCTTTGTCTTCGTTGTAGACGATGAGGTCGTTTCCGTATGACTGGCAGCGGAAATATCCATAAACCAACCTTGGCACAAGCAGCTCTTCACGCCTGGAACGTTCCTTGAGCTCCTCGTAGATTGGACGCACCTTATTTTGGACCAACGTCTGATAATCATCAACCGGCATCTTGCCCTGTTTGAATTGCCATTGACCCTTGAACAGAGCCGTCTCATTTATGAAGGCGAACACATCGTCGAGCTTGATATCGTCCACGACGCGAGACCCATAAAAAGGCGGGGTGGGAATCGGCACTTCAGGATTGACTTGTGAACGAACGGTGTGGGTGGTGTCGCCGCTGATCCGCGTTGCAGCTCGCGGCCTCGCTGGTTTTCTAATACCAAGCTTCGCCTCTTCACCGATTAGATCTTCCGGGTCTTCCTCAACCCCGAACGTCGCCCCGTCTCCCTCTCTCCCCTTCCCCCCGTCATCTTGCCCCGTCCCGCCAACGAGTTGGTCCATGGTGTGGAGACCGGCAAAAGCATCGCGCGCGTAGAACAGTTGCCCGTGGTAGAGTGATTTCAGATCGACTTCCACATAGCGCCGTGTCAACGCAGCGCCTCCGAGCACAACCGGCACCTTGATGCCACGTTCGTTCATCAGCTCCAGGTTCTCTTTCATGATCAAGGTCGACTTCACAAGCAGACCACTCATCCCGATCGCATCGGCGCCGTGTTCGTCATACGCTTGCAGAATGCTCTCGATCGGTTGCTTGATACCGAGATTCAATACTTTGTACCCGTTGTTGGTGAGGATTATGTCGACCAGGTTCTTTCCGATGTCGTGAACATCGCCCTTTACGGTCGCGAGCACCATCGTGCCCTTGGCAGTTGCGCCGCCCTTCTTTTCCATGAAGGGTTCAAGAAATCGGACGGCAGCCTTCATGGCTTCAGCAGACTGCAACACGAAAGGCAGTTGCATCTGGCCGCTGCCGAAAAGATCTCCGACAACCTTCATGCCTTCCAGCAGAATATTATTGATGATGTCCAATGCGGAATACTTCTCGAGCCCGAGTCGTAACTCATCTTCCAATCCGATCTTCTCGCCATCGATGATGTGATTCTTTAAGCGCTCTTCGACAGTCTCACCTTTCGAGGCTTTCTTTGCGCTCTTCGACTTCACGCCCTCGAAAAGCTTGGTGAATTCGGTGAGCGGATCGTAGACACAGACGTCTCCTTCAAACTTGCGCTGGTCATAAATCAACTCGCGCGCGACTTTGAGTTCCTGTTCGCCGATGCGGTTTAGTGGTTCAATCTTGCTCGCGTTGACGATTGCGGCATCAAGCCCGGCTTCGACTGCATCGTGGAGAAACACGGAATTCAAAACCACTCTTGATGCAGGGTTCAGACCGAACGAAATGTTCGATACTCCCAGAATGGTGAAGGCGCCGGGAAGTTCGGCCTTGATTCGTTTGATGGCTTCGATGGTTTGGAGCGCGTTGCGGCGATCCTCTTCAATTCCGGTTGAGATCGGCAGCGCAAGCGGATCGAAGAAAATGTCGGAGGCAGGAAGGCCTGCTTCGGTGGTCGCTTGTTCGTAGGCGCGTTTCGCTATCTTCACCTTGCCTTCGCTCGAGCGAGCCATTCCCTCTTCATCGATTGTTCCAACAACCACGCTTGCCCCATAGCGTTTTGCCAGATCGATCACTTTGAGAAACCGAGGTACGCCGTCTTCGTAGTTGGTTGAATTCAGAATGCACTTGCCGCCGGCATGTTGGAGTCCGGCTTCCATCTTCTGCCACTCCGTCGAGTCGAACATCAGAGGGATCTTGACGTTTGTCACCAGACGCGAGGCCAGTTCATGCATATCGGCTTCACCATCACGGCCGACGAAGTCGACGTTTACGTCGAGTATGTGCGCGCCTTCACGTTCCTGCTCCTTACCGAGTGCAACCAAACCGTCCCAATCCGCTGCGTCCAGCAGGTCGCGCATCTTTTTCGATCCGCTCGCATTGACGCGCTCGCCAACAATTAAAAACGATGCATCCTGCACGTAAGGCTGTTGAAAATAGATCGACGATGCAGCCGGAAGGGTCTTCGCATTCCGAAGCTTCGGAGTGATTCGCTGCATCGCTTCGACAGCCAAACGCAAATGCGCGGGTGTTGTTCCGCAACAACCTCCCACGACATTGACGCCGAAGTCGCTTGCGAAGTGGACCAGTTGAGCTGTGAAACTCTCCGGAGTCTCGTCGTAGTGCATCTTGCCCTCGACGACTGATGGCAAACCGGCGTTTGGAAGAACAGACACTGGCAACGGAGAATTGTCGCAGATGTAACGAATACTCTCGGTCATGTGCTTTGGCCCAGTGCCGCAGTTCATTCCAACAACATCAATCGGGAACGGCGCGAGCGCTGTTAACGCCGCAGCGATCTCGGTGCCGTTGAGCATGGTCCCAAAAACTTCGATCGTTACCTGAGCAAAGACGGGTACGCGTGAGCGTCTTTCCTCAAAGAGGGCAAAGATCGCGGCGAGCGCAGCTTTGGTTTGCAACAAGTCCTGGCAGGTCTCGATAATCAGTAGATCAGCGCCACCATCGAGCAAACCACGAGCCTGCACACCGTAAGAATCTCGAAGTTCGGCGTAGGAGATATGGCCCAATGTTGGGAGTTTGCGCCCGGGGCCCATCGAACCGGCAACCCATCTTGGTTTTTCTTTAGTTGAATAGTCAGAAGCTACGCGTTTGGCAAGTCGCGCAGCCAGCACATTCATTTCGTAAGCTTTATCCGCGATGTCATACTCGGCAAAGTCAACCGGCGTTCCGTTGAACGAGTTGGTCTCGACCACGTCACAACCAACATCGAGGAAGCCTGCGTGCACCTTCTCAACGGCGTCAGGCCTCGTTACGAGCAGATTCTCATTGCAGCCTTCAAAACGCGGACCGCCGAAATCGTCAAGCGTCAGGTTCTGGACCTGCAGGTTGGTACCCATCGCGCCATCAAAGACGATGATGCGCTCTTTTAGTGTTTCGAGAAAACTGGACATAGGATTATTGCCAATTTCCAATTGCCAATTGCGAATTTGACCAACCGGCAATTGGCAATGAATTAAGGGCTCCGCGCTTAACAACGCGGAGCCCTTGAAAAAGACTCACCGAGCTGTTTAGCGGATTATTTTACGTGGCCGCAAGTCGCTTTAACTCACCACGTCAATTATCAAAGCGTATTGAAGCATCGGTACCATTCACTGTCAAGTAGCGTCGTAATTTCCACTCTGCGCAATCTCTGCGTCCTCTGCGCCTCTGCGGTATAAGACTTTCTCTTCCAGCTTTACCGCGGAGACGCCGAGGACGCAGAGATTGCGCAGAGAAAACGTTTTCAAATTGCAACGCTGCTATCCTGCACATCTTGCAATCCTGTCTCCATATTCCTAACATGCCTCTGCATGCTACGCGCCATCTATCCCGGTACGTTCGATCCAGTCACCAACGGCCACCTGGACATCATCGAGCGCGGCTGCAAACTCTTTGACGAAATAATCATCAGCATACTCATCAACCCTGACAAGCAACCGTTCTTCACAGTCGAAGAACGCTATGAGATGCTCACGGAAGTTTTGCAGCACATCAGTCAGGGTGCCTGCAAAGTCCGCGTGGATTCTTTTCGTGGATTGCTGGTTAATTATGCTGTGGCCCAGCAGGCCAATGTGATCGTTCGAGGCATACGCGCCATCTCCGATTATGAGTACGAACTGCAGATGGCGTTGATGAACCGTCGCCTGGAGCCGGGCATTGAAACTGTCTTTATGATGCCTGCCGAAACTTACTCTTACGTCAGCTCGCGTTTGGTTAAAGAGGTGTTTCAACTTGGCGGTACGGTCGATGGTTTGGTACCACCGGTGATTGAGAAACGAATGAAAGAAAAGATGAATCAAGGATGAAAACCTGGCCCGCTATGTCATCATTTCCCGTTTCTGAAAATGTCTCTCGAATGCAGTCATCAGCCACGATGGCCGCGATGCAGGCAGCCGAGGCATTGCGCGCGTCAGGCGCGAACGTTTGCGACTTTGGCGCCGGCGAGCCCGACTTCGATACGCCCGAGAACATCAAGCAAGCAGCAGACAAGGCTATGCGCGCCGGCTGCACGAAGTACACGGCAGCGGGCGGTATTCGCGAAATTCAGCGCGCCATAATTGATTTTTACGAGCGCGAATTCAGCACGGAGTATCAACCCAACGAAGTCATGGCAACTGCCGGTGGCAAGCAGGCACTCTTCAATGCCGTCGTCACCTTATTGAATCCAGGCGATGAGTGCCTGCTTCCCAAACCCTACTGGGTAACATTTCCCGAAATCGTGGTTTTCGCAGGTGGTAAACCGGTCTTTATCGAAACTGAAGAGACCGGCTTTGTGCTTACCGCGGATCAGGTTGAGCGCGCGATAACACCCCGGACCAAACTGCTTATTCTGAACTCTCCTTCAAACCCTTCCGGCCGCGTCCTGCCGCCGGCACAGTTTCGCCGGATCATGGAATTAGCAAATGAGCGCGGGATCTACGTAGTCTCTGACGAATGTTACTTGCGATTTGTTTATCCTCCGGGAGAGGTGTTTAGTGCGGCCAGTTTGCCTTCAGAATTGAGATCGCGGCTGTGCATCGCGGGATCGTTCTCTAAAACCTACGCGATGACCGGATGGCGAATGGGATACGCGCTCGCGCCTGCCGAATGGACCAGGGCGATGTTGAAAGTGCAGGGCCACTCGACTTCAAATGCTAATTCGATCGCTCAATGGGCCGCGGTGGAGGCGCTCACCGGCCCGCAGGAATCCGTAGGGACGATGCTTGCCGAATACACTGCGCGCAGGAAGTGGTTGCTGACCGCACTCAGAGAAATCCCAGGTATACAGTGCAGCGAACCTGAGGGAGCGTTCTATGCCTTCCCGGACGTGCGTGGATGTTTGAATAGAGGTTTGAAGACTTCTGGTGAGTTTGCTCAGCGTCTCCTCGAAGACGAACAGACAGTCGTCACAGACGGCGCCGGATTCGGAGCAGAAGGCTTTGTGCGCATCTCTTACGCTACCTCGATGGAACAGATCCAAGAGGGTATAAGGCGAATCAAACGCTTCGCGCAAAAGCACGCTTAGCCACGGATGAACACGGATAAGGCGCTGAGATGATCTCTCAGCGCCTTATCCGTGTTCATCCGTGTAATCCGTGGCTAAATTAATAGAGATTGAAGTTGTATTCGAGCTGCATCCACATAGAGACGTTATGTCCGTCCTTGGTTGCAGGCACGAACTTGATCTGACGAGCTGCAGCAATCGCTTTTTCGGTCAGTCCATATGGAAGTCCCGAAACCTTTCTGATATTAGTCACCTGCCCTGAAGAGGCAAACACCACTTTCAACACCACGGTGCCGGTGATCTGGTTCTTTCGCGCGTCTTCAGTGTACTGCGGCTCGGGCTTTGAAATCAGACGTGCTTTCGACGTGACATCCCTACCGGTAAAGACTCTGGAGTAGTCTCCGCCGCCGGGTCCGCCCGGTCCACCACCACCGGCCCTAAAGTCTCCACCACCGATGTTACCGCCGCGACCTGGTCCCAGACCTCCACCTTCGCCGGGGCCAATACCGCCACCAGTTCCGGTTCCGATACCGTTTCCAGAACCCGGACCAGACGATGGATCGGTGCTCTTGGATTTGTAGTCACCATACGGCAACATCCTGGCATCAGGCGGTACCAGCATGGGATCCGCAACCACTGTCGCAGCCACCGGCAACGCTGGATTCTTGGGTAGAACCGGCTTCGGATCCGGCGCTACTACCTGCGGAACTTCCAAAGATGCCTGCGGTACTTTGCCGGCCGATGCCGGCTTCTGCTCTTCACGTCCGCCACCACCGCCGCCCGCAGCTCTTTCAGGCTTGGGCTTGCTTCCACCGCCGCTGCCCTTATTCAAGCCCGCCGTACCCGGATCGGGAGTTGGTTGTTCGTCAGGAATATCGAGCATCTGCTCGACCTGAAGCTCTTCGTTATTCTCCGCCAGCAACTCGTGCTGCTGATTCCTGTGGTCCAACCAGACAATTAAACCGAGAATGGTAAAAAGGAAGACAAACGATGTCACCATCGCGGTAACCACGCTGCGGGAGTCAGAAGGCTCAGCGCCCATTACTGCGGCCCCGCGCTCGCGACCGAGCCACGTAGAAAACAGCGCAATGAGCATGCCGCCCGCGATGACCGCAAAAACAACCATGCCCACTCGCGACGATTGCGTCGACTGTGAACGATCCATCAGAAGGATCGCGCCAACCAGCGCCAGCATACCCAGGACGGCCGCGCCCATCGCGAGCAGAACATTTGGCTTACCGAGAAACTTACGAAACATCTGGCCATAGCCAACAAATGTTCGTTTCGTAAATCCAAACGGATCGCGTTTGAACTCGGGCCATGTCAATTCATACTCGTGGGCGACGTCTCTGAGTTCGTGAGTAAGACGAGCAGCCAGGCCGGCGTCGTCCATGATCGTAAGGTGATACTCGTCGCGTAACACCATTGCTGAGGAAGTATTAGAAGCTGCGTAAACCGGTTCGCTGCCAGCAGGCAGATCTGACTGAGTGAAAGGAACTTCGATCACCGGCGCCCGATCTCTACTGACTGTGACGCTGGAATCTTCACCATTCGGCGAAACCAGCGTTAGCGGCGTCCCATCGACGGGACAAAAGCTGAACTTGTCAGCAAACTCTTCTTCACATACGGAACAGAACTTCATCGATACTACCTCTTCTCGCCTGTGGGGGAGCAGCACCGACTGAGACAGTCTGTCTGCACCAGAAAATTCTCTTGCAAAGCTCGTTTCGATTCGCTTGTCGAGAACTCTCGAAGGCCCCGGCGCTACCCAGCGTTCGAGCAACGACTTGAACTCATTGTCGGAACCAAATCCTTCTTCCGGCTCAATGCCCATCTCAGGCCTCCCTCAAAGTAACAATTTCCCGACCACTATTCAATTCCTGATTGCTGTTTAAGTATGGCTGCAGGAACCTTCTCAAACCTTCCCGAGCTCTGTATAAGCGGGCCTTAATCGCGCCCACGTCTGTGCCGGCAATCTCGGCAACCTCGCTCAAACTCAACCCTTCGTACTCAAAAAGAATGAGTGCCTCCCGCTGTAGTGGAGGGAGACTAAAAACAGCCTCTCTAACTTGAGTCGCCAGCTCTTCGTCCAGCAACCTTCGCAAAGGCCCTCGCCGCGGCGAATCCTGCGGTTCCTCGGTGACCTCATCCATGCCGGCTTCACGTCCCTGGTTCCTGAACTGTTTCAACGCCAGGTTACGCGCGGCCGCGTACAAGTATGTTTTCAACGACGCTCGCCCAGGACGAAAGTTCTCAGGCTTGCGAATCAAGCTGAGAAAGCAGTCGTGCGTTACGTCTTCAGCAATTTCAACCGAACCCAGCAACCGGTAAGCAAAACGGAAGATTGGCTGCCTGTATCGATCGTACAACTCCAGAAAGGCTGCCTGCTCGCCGTCTCCTGCCTGTTGAAGCAAAAGCTCGTCTGTGGTTCTCTCGGGCAATCAAGCACTCGATCCTGCAGGATTCGCTCCTGCTTTAGTTACCTAGACCCGTGAAAAAGTGACGGTCCGAATGGAAAAAAACTTGCGCTCCAGAGCAATACTAATCCCGCCAGGGCGGCAAGTACATACTCTTTTGCATTTTTGCCGGGTCAGATCGACCAGATCCCTTTGTCAACCAGGGCTTAGGATGCACTCAAAAGCCAAACGGTTGACGGGCAAACACCCGGCATCTAAGATGTTTTGGTCCGCTTAGAGCTTGTCATGAACTTTCCCGCAAAGGCGCAAAGGCGCCAAGAGAGAATCCGTCCTGCACTATCGCCTTTGCGCCTTTGTGCCTTTGCGGGAAACCTGCTCCTTTGTCTCCTGCTCCTGCCGCATCCTGTTGTTTCCCAGACTCCCTCAGAACCTCAGCGAGAGCAGCTATTGAACGGTCTTCGCCTCCTGCTTTGGTCGAAACCCGGAAGTCCGGAAGTAATTCTAAAACTTCGGATTAATAGCGGCGCTGCGTTTGACCTGTCAGGGAAGTCCGGCCAAATGGCGCTGCTCGGCGACCTGCTCTTCCCCGATCCAGCCACGGTGGACTATTTCACCGATGAAATGGGCGGGAAACTTGACGTCAGCGTTAACTACGATTCGACTACGATCACAATGGTTGGAAAAGCTGCCGAACTCGAGCAGATCGTGGAAGTCTTGCGCAATGCCCTGTTGGCGACTCAACTGACTCCGGAAGTCGTCACACGTATGCGGGAGGTGCGAATCAAGCTTCTGCGCGACTCGACAATCGCGCCCTCATCGGTCGCCGATCGCGCGATTTCTGCAAGACTTTTTGGTGATTTTCCTTATGGACGTCTGGCAGCGGGATCGCCCGAAGATGTCGCGCGAGTCGAACGCGCTGACTTGATGCTGGCTCGCGATCGCTTTTTGAATTCAAACAATGCCACACTCGCAATAATTGGCGGAGTCACAAAAGCGCGCGCGATGCGGACACTGCGCCAGCTACTCGGTCCATGGCGCAAAAGCGAGCAAATAGTGCCCACAACGTTTCGCCAACCAGTTCCACCTGACGCCCGAACATTAATCGTCAATGTTCCCGGATCAAGTGTCGAGGTTCGCCTGGCTTCGCGTGGCGTTTCCAGAACCGATCCTGATTTCCACAAGGCAACAGTTTTGGCGAGACTCGCCCAACATCGATGGCAGGGAACAACTCCCGAATTGGCAACGCAGCCCGTTTTTGTAAGGAGCGACAGTTACGTCTTACCGGGCGCCTTCGTGATGGGCGCTGCCGTCAATAGCCAAATTGCTGCCGACGCAGTTGCGAACGCAAGGAAGGTACTCGACTCATTGGTGAACACACCCGCCACGGCTGCTGAATTGGAGCGCGCGAAAAACGAAGCGATCAATGAGATGGCGGCTATGCTGGCCAGACCTGAAAACGCTCCTGACCCGTGGCTCGATTTCGATACATATCGTTTGAGCGCAATTCAAGACCAGATCGCATTGCTTAGAGAAGTAACAGCTTCAGATATTCAGCGTGTTGCGAGCCGGCTCTTTAAGACAGCCGCTATCGCCACAGTCATCGCCGGCGATACGCTGCAACTCAAACCGGCACTGCAGGGACGTCTTCAGTATGAAGTACTGGGCGAAATCGCGGCTCCAACTCCATCAACAAAGCCACCAGCAAAACCAGCAGGCAACGACAATCCCAGGTAATCACAAATTGTTTGCAAGCGTCTTGCAACCAAACCTCCATCAGATTTGGCTTAACTGTGCCTGAGAACGGAAATGCCGCAAAAGAGCATGCGGGCCGCGTTCGCGAGATGTTTTCATCGATCGCGAGCCGTTACGATCTTTTGAATCACTTACTTTCCGGAAACGTCGACAAGCGTTGGCGGCGGATCGTAGCGAGCAGAGTACGCGATAAGCTTTCGTCGAGCAGTAGTTCGCGTATTCTTGATGTCGCATGTGGCACTGGCGATTTAGCGCTTACGTTGTTTGAAACTACAGGAGCAGGAGTTGTTGGGACTGATTTTTGCCGGCCGATGTTGACGATCGCCGCCGGCAAGACGTCTGGTCGCATACGTTTGATTGAGGGTGATGCGTTAGACCTGCCCTTTCGAGATGGCACATTCGATGTAGCGACGATCGCTTTTGGATTGCGGAATCTGTCGGGTGTCGAAAGCGGTCTGGCGGAACTCGCCAGAGTTTTGAAGCCGGGCGGTTGGGTGGCTGTGCTCGAGTTTTCAAGACCTTCAAACGCGATTCTACGTCCCTTGTTTAATATGTACTTTCGGAAACTACTGCCGTGGATGGGTGGCCTGATAAGTGGTTCGCACAGCGCCTATGCCTATTTGCCGGCATCAGTTCAAAAGTTTCCGGACCAGTCTCAACTCTCGTTCATGATGGAAAAGGCAGGTTTTGATCAGGTTGGATATGAAAACCTGACTGGCGGGATAGCGGCCTTGCATATGGGCAGAAGGCCGACAGGATTGCAGAATTAACAGGATTTTGGCATTGGTTGCAGCGTTCTAATAGTTTGCAACCAGATACGTAGTCACGGGGTATGGTTTGGTAAGCGCGCGGTTGTCGGGGCTGTGCGAGTATTCGAACCTACCCTGGGCTACGTTTTTTGTTGTTGGGCCACCGACTTAACGGATGAACACTGATCATCTGATGAGTGTTCATCCGTGCAAATCTGTGGCCGTGCTATCATGCGCCGCAGTGCGAACCAAGCTTCGGTATCGGATCTTCGGCGCCTTTAGACGACTGCTTATTCTGTTGCTCGTTGTTTGGACGGTCGTCTCTCTCGTGACATTACTGATCGAGCTTGTGCCGGGCGATCCGGCGGTCGCCGTTCTTGGAGAACAAGCAACTCCCGAGCAGTTTGTACAGTTTCGCGAAAAACACGGTCTCGATCGTCCTCCATTCTTCTTCTCCTTCCCACGCGACAACAATGAGGAACGACACTTTGTCTGGCACGGTGTCGACAATCGCTACACAGATTATTGGCGTTCACTTCTTCGCGGCGATATGGGTTTGTCGTTCCGCAACGACCAGCCGGTCAGAAGTCTCATTCTCGAACGTTATCCCGCAACAATAGAACTCGCGATCTTCGCAATGGCTATTGCGATAGTCATCGCGATCCCGCTAGGCGTGATTGCGGGCACAAACCGAGGCACGGTCATCGACAACGTTGCTTCAGTTGTCGCACTGCTGGGTATCAGTCTGCCAAGTTTCGTAATTGGACCAATGCTGGTCTACGTATTTGCCGTGAAACTCGGCTGGCTTGCTCCGTCAGGACGTTTCGAGTGGAGCGACATCATTCTTCCTGCCTTCACGCTGGGCGCCGCCCTTTCGGCAATTCTGACTCGTATGGTGCGTTCCTCGGTGATCGAAGAATTAGGCGAGGATTACGTTCGCACTGCGCGCGCAAAAGGGCTAAGCGAACGAAAGGTTGTTTACAAACACGTATTGAAGAACGGACTTATTCCGGTAGTTACGATTCTCGGTTTGCAGCTTGGAGTTTTGCTTGCAGGAGCGATCATTACTGAGAAGATCTTTGGTTGGCCCGGCTTGGGATTACTGCTCGTTGAGGACGGAATCGGAAAGCGCGACTACCGCGTAGTGCAAGGCTGTGTACTTGTGATCAGTATGACCTACATAATCGCGAACCTGCTCACGGACATGGTTTACCGTTGGCTCGATCCTCGCATTCGGGTCGGCTGAATGCATCGTTGTAGGGGCGGCACTCCGTGGCCGCCCCTCTATTTGCCGAGGAGGGGCGGCCACGGAGGGCCGCCCCTACAATGAACCAAGAATGAATCGTCTAACAATCGTCGGCTTGGTGATCGTCGTAATGCTGGTTATCGTGGCGCTCTTTGCGCCCTGGAT
>Ga0268386_10001892_pt1 | contig 14605 bp, 14 predicted proteins | sample RVTome_15_FD_200260 | JGI IMG/M metagenome (GOLD analysis project Ga0268386, IMG submission 200260) | Soil microbial communities from uranium-contaminated site in the Upper Colorado River Basin, Wyoming, United States - RVT150D86... ...
CGCCCCGGCGATCCCTTCGCGCACGTCGAGGCGGAGCCCACCGCCGCGCTCAACCGCGAGCGCGAGGTGCTGCTCGTCTGGCTGGGTAGCGACGTCGCGCAGGCGGACACGGCGCCATGAGCGCGGTCGCGGGGCCACGGGTCTGGCCGTATTTCGTCTGCGTGCTCGTCGCGCTATCGCTCGAGGTGACTCCGCTGCCCGGCGGCATGATCGGCTGGCGCCCGCCGTGGCTGGCGCTCGTCGTCGTCTATTGGGCCGTCGCGCACCCGCGCCGTTATGGCCTGGGTCCCGCGTGGCTGGCGGGGCTGGTGCTCGACGTGCTGAAGGGCGGGATCCTGGGGCAGCACGCGCTCGCCACGGCCGTGGCCGGCTGGCTGGCACTGCGCTTCCATCAGCGGCTGCGCCTGTTCCCCATCTGGCAGCAGACCGTCGCGGTGGGCGCCATCATCGGCGTGCAGCAGTTCCTCGTCTTCTGGGTGGACGGCATCACCGGCGACGCGGCCCTGTCGTGGCAGCGCGCCGCACCGGTGCTGGCCGCCGCCATCATCTGGCCGCTGGCCGCCCCGCTGCTCGATCGGCTGGTCGGCCGCCTGCACACGATCTGATGGGCACCGACCGCTTCAAGGATCACTGGCGCGAGCAGCAAATGTTTGCCGGCCGCATCATCGCGGCCGCGGTCATCATCGTGGCGCTTGCCGTCATGCTCGCCATCCGGCTCGTGGACCTCCAGGTGCTCAATTTCGAGCACTTCAGCCGCCTCTCGCAGGGCAATCGCGTGCGGCTGGAGCCGGTGCCGCCCGTGCGGGGGTTGCTTTACGACCGCCAGGGCCGCGTGCTGGCCGAGAACCGGCCCGTCTACCAGCTCGAGCTGGTGCCGGAGCAGGTCACCGACATCGACGGCACGCTCGCGCGGCTCATCGCGCTGGATCTCGTCCGCGAGGACGAGCTGCCGCGCATCCAGGCGCAAATCCGCAGCCAGCGCCGCTTCGAGCCGACCATACTGCGGACGCGCCTGAGTCCGGAGGAAGCGGCCCGCTTCGCGGTGAAGCGGCCGCATTTCCCGGGCGTCGACATCCAGGCGCGGCTGGCGCGCCAGTACCCGGGGCGCGCGCTCGGCGCGCACGCGGTCGGCTACGTCGGCGCGGTGAGCGAGCGGGATCTCGAGGTCATCGACGTGGCCAACTACGCGGGCACGGCGCAGATCGGCAAACTCGGCGTGGAGCGCGCGTGGGAGAGCCTGCTGCACGGAACCACGGGCCACCGCCAGGTGCTCGTGAACGCGCAGGGGCGCATGCTGCAGGAGCTGGAGCGCACCGACCCGGTGCCGGGCCGCAACCTTTATCTGACGCTCGACCTCGAGCTGCAGGCCGCCGCCGAGGCCGCGCTCGAGGGCGGCCGCGGCGCGGTCGTCGCGCTGGATCCGCGCAACGGCCACGTACTCGCGCTGGTCAGCCTGCCGGGCTACGACCCCAATCTGTTCAGCACCGGCCTGTCCTCGGCGCAGTACGACGCCCTGCAGGAGGACATCGACCGGCCGCTGTTCAATCGGGCGCTGCGCGGCCAGTACCCGCCCGGCTCCACCATCAAGCCCCTGCTGGCGCTCGGCGGGCTGCACTTCGGGGTCACCACCGCGACCGACTCGGTATTTTGCCCCGGCTGGTTCAGCCTGCCGAACCACAGCCACCGCTATCGCGACTGGAAGCGCGGCGGTCACGGCACGGTCAACCTGGTGGAATCCGTGGCGCAGTCCTGCGACGTCTATTTCTACCGCCTCGCCGTTGCCCTGGGCATCGAGCGCATGAACGAGATTCTCGGCCGCTTTGGCCTCGGCCGGCCGACGGGGCTGGAGATCCCCGGTGAGGCGGCCGGCCTCGTGCCGTCGCGTGAATGGAAGCGCGGCGCCTTCAGCCGGGCCGAGGACCAGGTGTGGTTCCCGGGCGAGACGGTCATCACCGGCATCGGCCAGGGCTACCTGCTCGCCACGCCGCTGCAGCTCGCGCACGCCGCGGCGATCCTCGGCGCGCGCGGGCGCGGCTACCGGCCGACGCTCCTCGCGGCGGTCGAGGATCCGGTGACCGGGGAGCGCCAACCGCTCGAGCCCGAGCCGCTACCGCCGATCGACGTGGATGCCACGATGGTGGAGCAGGCGGTCGCCTCGATGGTCGCCGTCGTGCACGGCCCGCGCGGCACGGCGCGGGCGGCCGGCCTGAAATCGCCCTGGACCATCGCCGGGAAGACCGGCACGGCGCAGGTCGTGGGCATCGGGCAGACCGAGCAGTACGACAAGGACGAGATGGAGGAGCGCCACCGCGACCACGCGCTGTTCATTGCCTTCGCACCGGCCGAGGCGCCGCGCATCGCGGTGAGTGTGCTGGTGGAGAACGGCGGCAGCGGCAGCGGCGTGGCCGCGCCCGTAGCCCGGCGGGTCATCGAGGCGTGGCTGGGCCAGCCTGGGGCGGTGGACTGATGGCGCTCTCCGAGTCCGCATGGGAACGGCGGCCCCTGGGCATCGCGGCCAGCGTCATGGACGGGCTCAAGCTGGACGGCCCGCTGCTCGGCGGCCTGACGCTGATCTGCGCCTTCGGCCTGGTCGTGCTGTGGAGTTCCGGCGGCCAGGACATCGGGTTGATCTACCGCCAGTGCGCGCGGCTCGCGATTGCCTTCGCCACGATGCTGGTCGTCGCCCAGATCCCGCCGAAGGTCCTGCGCCTGTGGTCGCCCTGGCTGTTCGGCGTCGGCCTGCTGCTACTGGTGCTGGTGCTCGTGGGTGGCGACGTCGGCAAGGGCGCGCAGCGCTGGCTGGACCTCGGATTCATGCGCTTCCAGCCGTCCGAGGTCATGAAGCTGTCCGTGCCGATGATGGCTGCGTGGTACCTGCACAACCGGCCGCTGCCGCCGCGCCTGCTGGAGCTGGCGATACTCGCCCTGCTGGTCGTCCTGCCGGTGCTGCTGATCGCCCAGCAGCCGGATCTCGGCACCGCTCTGCTCGTGGCAAGCTCCGGGGTCCTGGTGCTCCTGCTCGGCGGCCTCAGCCTGCGCCTGATATTCCTCCTGGGCGCCGCGGCGGTCGGCTTCGCGCCGGTCCTGTGGCACTTCATGCACGACTACCAGCGGCAGCGCGTGCTGACGTTCCTGAATCCCGAGTCCGACCCGCTCGGCGCCGGCTACCACATCATCCAGTCGAAGATCGCCATCGGCTCGGGTGGTTTGTTCGGCAAGGGTTGGACCAACGGTACGCAGGCGCAGCTCGAGTTCCTGCCGGAGCGCTCGACGGACTTCATCTTCGCCGTGCTCGGCGAGGAGTTCGGCCTGATCGGCCTCGTGCTGCTGCTCTGCGCCTACCTGTTCGTCATCGGGCGGGGGCTCTACATTGCCGTGCAGGCCCAGGACACGTTCTCCCGGCTGCTGGCCGGCAGCATCGCACTGACGTTCTTCGTCTACGTCTTCGTGAACACCGGCATGGTCACAGGCCTGCTGCCCGTCGTCGGCGTGCCGCTGCCGCTCATCAGCTATGGCGGCACTTCCATGGTGACCCTCATGGCGGGTTTCGGTATGCTCATGTCCGTCCACGGCCACCGTAACCTGCTCGCCCGGTGAAGCCCTTTTTCCTCCTTGCCCTCTGCGCCGTCACGGGCTGCGGACAGTTGGTCCTCGCGCGTGAGGAGCTGCCGCTCGACGTGGCGCGCGAGGACGTCGCGGGTTTCGTCAGCCGCGTGCACGAGCGGCACGGAATGGATCGCGACACCGTCGCATCCATCCTCGGCCTGGCACGGATCCAGCCCCGCATCATCGAGGCCATCAGCCGCCCGGCCGAGAAGGTCAAGCCGTGGCACGAGTACCGCGCGATCTTCATGACGCCCGACCGCATCGGCGCCGGCGTGGAGTTCGCAAGGACACACCGGGAGGAGCTGGAGGAGATTGCGGCGCGGACAGGCGTGCCGCTGGAGATCCTCGTGGGCATCATCGGCGTCGAGACGTTCTACGGGCGCATCACCGGCCGTTACCGCGTGCTCGATGCGCTGGCGACGCTCGCCTTCGAATACCCGCCGCGCAGCGGGTTCTTCAGCGGCGAGCTGGAGCAGTTCCTCCTCATGCTGCGCGAGCAGGGCCTGGAGGCGGAAGGCCCCACCGGCTCCTACGCCGGCGCCATGGGTCTGCCGCAGTTCATACCTTCCAGCTATCGCGCCTACGCCGTGGACGGCGACGGCGACGGCCGCGTGGACCTTTGGGAGAGCACGTCCGACGTACTGTCGAGCGTCGCGAACTATTTTTCCGCCCACGGCTGGCAGGCCGGCGCGCCGGTCGTGGCGTGCGCCAGGCCGGGGGACGTGGATGCCGGGGCGCTGACCGATCCGGGGCTGAAGCCCTCGACAACCGTCGGCGCGCTGCGCCAGGCCGGCGTCGAGCTGACCGGCGCGGTGCCGGAGTCGCCGGAGGCGCCGGCGGGCCTGTTCATGCTCGAGGGTGCCGACGGGCCGCAATACTGGGCAGGCTTCCATAATTTCTACGTCATCACGCGCTACAACCGCAGCCTCATGTATGCGCTGGCCGTGCACGAGTTGGGGCAGGCCGTGCGCGAGCGCCTGGGAGCCGCCACCGGTGCGGCTAGCCCGCATTTCTCGCCGATCCACGGCTGCGGCCGCGTAGCAACGGAAAATACTGCGTTGCACTCGGTCCGGGTGCTCGACGTACTGTCAAGTACGCCTGCGCGCCCGGACTCTCGCGCGCTTTGTCTTTTCCGCCGCTACGCGGCCTCGCTTCGCGCACCGGTGAGAAATGCGGGCTAGCCCAGCCGCGCTGGCGGTGTTGCTGCTGGCGGCCTGCGCGGGTCCCGGTGGCGGCGACGGGGGGCCCCCGCGCAGCGGCGACATTGCCGCCGTCCCGGATGCGGTGCCCCGCGCGGAACCCCGCAGCCGCCGGGGCAACCCGCCCTTCTACGAGGTCGCCGGACGGCGCTACTACGTGCTGGGCGAATCGAGCGGCTACCGCGAGACCGGCGTCGCCTCATGGTACGGCACGAAGTTTCACGGCCGCTCCACGTCCAGCGGCGAGCCGTACGACATGTACGCGATGACGGCCGCCCACAAGACCCTGCCGCTACCGAGCTACGTGCGGGTCACGCATCACGGCAACGGGCGCAGCATCATCGTGCGGGTCAACGATCGGGGCCCCTTCGTCGGGGAACGGATCATCGACCTGTCGTACGCGGCGGCGGTGCGGCTCGGCATGCACGACGACGGCACGGCGCTGGTGGACGTCGAGGCGCTGGATCCGCGCAGCGTGCCCGGCCTGCCTGCCGTGCCGGTGGCGGAGGCCGGCGACGACAGCCGCCGTACCTGGCTGCAGGTAGGGGCCTTCGCCGACGTGCGCAACGCGGAGCGGTTGCGCGCGCGGCTCGAGGCCGAGGGCATCGAGTATGTGTCGCTCGCAGCCGACAGTCAGGCAGACGGCACGCTGCATCGCGTCCGGATCGGGCCGCTCGGGGACGTCGCGGCCATCGAGGCGATGCTCGCGAGGGTGCGCGCGCTGGAAATCCCCGATGCACACCTCGCGCACGAGTGAGGTAACATCCCGCGCGTTTCGCCGTTCCTCGATAACTACACCGTCCGCCGCACCGCGCTACGCCGCCCAGGGAGTCATGCCCACGATCAAGTTTTCGGCCGTCCTGGCTTTGCTCGCCCTCCTCGCGCCCGCCGCTTTCGCGCAGGAACCCGTGGCGGTCATTCCGCCCGTCCCGGCGGCCCCGGAGATCGCTGCCCGCGGCCACATCCTGATGGATTTCCACTCCGGCGAGGTGCTCACGGAGCAGAATGCCGATGCCGCCATGGATCCGGCCAGCATCACCAAGCTGATGACGGCCTACGCCGTGTTCCACGAGCTGGCGAAGGGCAAGATGTCGCTCGACGACCAGGTCCTCGTCAGCGAGCGCGCCTGGCGCACGCAGGGCTCGCGCACGTTCATCGACGTCGGCAGCAGCGTGCGGCTGGAGGATCTGGTGCGCGGCATGATCGTGCAATCCGGCAACGACGCCTCGGTCGCACTGGCGGAACACACCGCTGGGACGGAAGAGGCGTTCGCGGACCTGATGAACGCCTACGCGCAGCGCCTCGGCATGACGGGCACGAGCTTTCGCAATGCGACTGGGCTGCCCTCGGAGGACCACTACAGCACGGCGCGCGACATCGCCCTGCTCGCCAGCGCGCTCATCCGGGAATTCCCGGACTACTACCAGTACTACTCCGAGCGCGAATTCACGTACAACAAGATCACGCAGCGCAACCGGAACGCGCTGCTGTGGCAGGATCCGACCGTGGACGGCCTGAAGACCGGCATGACCGACGCCGCCGGCTATTGCCTCGTCACGTCGGCCAGCAGGGACGACATGCGGCTCGTGTCGGTGGTGCTCGGCACCTCCGGGCCGAAGGTCCGCGCCCAGGCGAGTCTGAGCCTGCTGAACTGGGGGTTCCGTTTCTACGAAACGCACCGCCTGTATGCCGCCGGTCAGCCCGTGACGACCGCGCGCGTCTGGAAGGGCTCGCTCGAGCTCGCCGAGCTGGGGCTCGAGCAGGACCTGTGGATTACGCTGCCGCGGGGCCGTTACGAGCAGCTGCAGGCGGCCATGGAGCTCGAGTCGCCCCTGCTTGCGCCGCTGGAGCCAGGGCGCTCCGTCGGCCAGCTCCGCCTGAGTCTGGAAGACCGCATGCTCGCCGAGCGCAGCCTCCACCCGCTGGCCCCCGTACCGGCAGGGGGCCTGTGGCGGCAGGCGATGGATTCCGTGCTGCTCTGGCTGGAATGAACGAGGAGCTGATCAGCTTTCCCTGCGACTTCCCGATCAAGGTGCTGGGTCGCTCGGATGCGGAATTCCACGCGCTGGTCGTCGGGCTGGTCGAGCCGCTGGTGGGCGCGCTCCCGGCGGAGCGCGTCACCTCGCGTGCGAGCCGCGATGGCAACTTCGTCGCGCTGACGCTGCACCTGCGGGTAGAATCCAGGGCCCAGCTCGACGACGTCTACCGGATCCTGTCGGGCCACGAGCAGGTCCTGATGGTGCTTTGATGTCGCTGCCCCTCGTCCGCCACCTCGGCCTTGTGCCCTACGAGCGCACCTGGCGGGAGATGCAGGCGCTCACCGAGCGCCGCGACGCGGCGAGCGTGGATGAGCTGTGGTTCCTGGAGCACCCGCCCGTCTTCACGCTCGGGCTGAATGGCAGCCGCAAACACGTGCTCGCGCCGGGCCACATCCCGGTCGTGCACATCGACCGCGGCGGCCAGGTGACGTACCACGGCCCGGGCCAGCTCGTCGTGTATCCGCTCGTCGACCTGCGCCGCGCCGGGCTCGACGTGCGCCGGTTCGTCTCGGCGCTCGAATCGGCGGTGATCCGCTGCGCCGCGCGCTACGGGATCGAGGCGAGCGCGCGCCGCGACGCGCCCGGCGTGTACGTGCAGGGCCGGAAGCTGGCCAGCCTCGGGCTGCGCATCCGGCGCGGCTGCAGTTATCACGGCCTCGCCTTCAACGTCGACATGGACCTCGAGCCGTTCTCCCGGATCAACCCCTGCGGTTTCGCCGGTCTGGAGGTCACGCAGCTTGCCGACCTCGGCGTGAGCAAGACGCCCGCGGAGGTGGCCGCCGACCTGGAGCCCGAGCTTCTGGAAGCGCTGGGCTACGCGCTGCCCAGCCGGGAACGCAGTGCATAGAGACGCTCCGGCGTCCCCACGTCGATCCACTGTCCCTCGTGCAGCTGGCCGCTGACCCTGCCGCGAGCCGCGGCCGCCGCCAGCAGCGGCGCGAGCGGAAACCGCCCGGGCCTGCAGTCGTCGAACAGCGCCGGCGCGATTACCGCGACGCCCGAATACGTGTGACGGATGCCGCCGTCCGGCGCGATGCGGCCGGACTCCAGCGCGAAGTCCCCCTGCGGATGGTGCTCCGGGTTCGGCACGAGGACGAGGTGCGCCAGCATGCCCTCGGGCAGCGCCAGCGTCTCCAGCGGCACGTCCGTCCATACGTCGCCGTTGACCAGCAGGAACGGCGCCGGCCCGAGGAGCGGCAGGGCATTGTGGATGCCGCCACCCGTCTCGAGCGCCGGCCAGGGTTCGACGGAGTAGCGAATCCTGACGCCCCAGCGCGCACCGTCGCCGAGCGCCGCGCGAATGTCGTCTGCCAGCCAGGCGACGTTCATGACGATATCGCGGACGCCCGCGGCCGCCAGCGCACGCAGCTGGTGGGCGGCCAGGGGCTCGCCACCGACAGAGAGCAGCGGTTTCGGCGTCCGGTCGGTGAGCGGCCGCAGCCGCTCGCCGCGCCCGGCCGCGAGGAGCATCGCTTTCATGGCGCCGTGGGGTGCGAGGCGATTCGCTGCACGCGTTTTTCCGGCCGGGCCGTAATTGCTGGGCGGCGCCGAAGTATGCCATGTTAGCCGCCGCCCGCCGGGAAGCCTGATGCGCCGCATCGTCCCCCTCCTCATCGCCTTCTCCGGTCCGGCCCTTGCGGCGCCGGTCTGCCCCGCGCCCGAGGCGGAGGAGCTGGAGTTCGAACCGGGCGGCCCCGTGCAGGTGGACGCCGATCGCGCCGACGTGTCGGCCGAGGGCCATTCGGAGTTCTCCGGCGCCGTCACGGTGCGGCGCGGCGCGCAGGTGCTCGAGACCGAGGGGGCGACCTACGACCCGCAGACCGGCCGCGTGGCCGTCACGGGCGGCGCCCGCTTCAGACAGCCCGGCCTGCGCGTGGATGCCGAGGCGCTCGAGTATCTGCCCGCCGAGGGCCTCGCGGTGCTGGAGCGCACCGAGTACGAGCTGCCGCGGCAGCCTGCGCGGGGCGCGGCGGGGCGGATCGAGGCGCGCGACACCGGCCGGATCGCCATGGACGACGTGCTGTACACGACCTGCCCCGGCGACGATCCGGACTGGCTGCTGAAGATCAAGGAGCTGCGGCTCTACGGTGACAAGGGCATCGGCGAGGCGGAGCAGGTGAGCCTGCGCTTCCTCGGCGTGCCATTGATCTACTGGCCGTACCTGAGCTTTCCCGTCTCCGACCAGCGCAAGACGGGCTTTCTCGTGCCGGAGTTCGGGCAGTCGGAGCGCAGCGGTCTGGAGTTCCGGGTCCCGTACTACGTCAACCTCGCGCCCAACTACGACTACACGGCGACGCCGGCCTGGTACTCCAGTCGCGGCCTGCAGCTGGGCAACGAATTCCGCTACCTGACGGGGGGCAGCGGCGGCGAGCTGGAGCTCGACTACCTGCCGAGCGACGACGCTCGCGACGGCGACGCCCGCAGCTACCTGAACTTCGAGCACCTGACCCGGTTCGACAGCGGCTGGCGGTTCGTCGCCGATCTGGAGGACGTCTCCGACACCGAGTACTTCCAGGACCTCGGCAGCGGCGTCGCCATCACGAGTCAGACCCATCTCGAGCGCACGCTCGAGGCGCAATACACCGGCGACGTGTGGGAGATTACCGGCCGCGCGCAGAACTTCCGCACCCTGGACCTGAGCATTCCCGAGGACGAGCGCCCGTACGCCCGCCTGCCGCAGCTGCTCGCCATCGGCTACTGGCGCGACGGGACGCTCGGGCTCGACTGGCGGATGCGCACCGAGGCCACCAATTTCTCGCGCGATGTGGGCGCCGAGGGATTCCGGTTCGTGGTCGAGCCGGCGGCGAGCCTGCCGCTGGAGGGCCCCGGTTATTTCTTCGTGCCGGGCGCGAGTCTGCGTTACGTGAACTACCAGCTCACGGATAGCGTCGGCGTCTCCAGCGACTCGCCGGACCTGGCGGTGCCCACGGCCAGCGTGGATTCCGGGCTGCTGTTCGAGCGGGACATCTCCTCCGGCGAGTTCGTGCAGACGCTGGAGCCGCGCCTGCTGTATGCCTGGATTCCGCACCGCGACCAGGAGACCTTGCCCCTGTTCGACACCGGGCTGCCGGATTTCAATTACGTGCAGCTCTTCCGGCCGAATCGCTTCGTCGGCGCGGACCGCCTCGGCGATACCAACCAGCTGAGCGTCGGCGTCACCAGCCGCCTCATCGAGAGCGCCTCGGGGCGCGAGTTCCTGACCGCCTCGCTGGGCAAGGCCTGGTTTTTCGACGAGCCGCAGGTAGCGCTGCCCGGCGAGCCGCCGCCGGACGCGGACAGTTCGCCGATCGTGCTGGAGCTCGGGCTGGGGCTGTTCAAGGCCTGGAACGCCGACATCGGCTACCAGTGGGACGACACGGACGCGGCCACGCGGCTCGCGCAGTTCCGTGTGCAGTACCAGCCCGCGCCGAACCGCGTGATGAACCTTTCCTACCGGTACCGGCCCGGCCTGCTGGAGGACGTGGGCGCCTCCGTCGGCTGGCCCCTGTCGGATCGCTGGAGCTTCGTCGGTGCGATCGAGTATTCGACGCGCGACGCCGCCACCGTGAACCGCCTGCTCGGCGTGCAGTACGAAAGCTGCTGCTGGGCGATCCGCCTGGCCTCCGCGGAGCAGGTCAGCCGGCGCGACGGCACGACCGACAGCTCCTACCGGCTGCAGGTCGAATTCAAGGGTCTGGCGGGCCTGGGCAGCAACGCCAAGGCCCATTTCGAGGGTGATATCCTTGGCTACTCCGTTTACGACTGATCGCAGCTTCCTGAGCATGACCTACCGACGCATTGCTTCCCCGCTCGTCGCGGCCCTGGCTGCGCTCCTGATGGCGCCCCTGCAGCCTGCGCTGGCCCAGCAGGGGGCCGGCGACGGCGGCGTCCTCCTGAACCGGATCGTCGCGCTCGTGGAGGGCGGCGTGGTGCTGCAATCCGAGCTCGATGCGCAGGTCGAGCTGGTGACCGGCCAGCTCCGCGCACAGGGCACCCGGCTGCCGCCCGAGAGCGTGCTTCGCCAGCAGGTCCTGGAGACGCTCATCGTCCAGGAGTTGCAGATGCAGCGCGCCCAGAGCATCGGCATCCGGGTCAGCGACGAGGAGCTGAACACCGCCCTGCAGCGCGTGGCGGAGCGCAACGGCATCTCGCTGACGGAGCTGCCCGGCGCGCTCACGTCCCAGGGCATCGACTACGGCCGCTACCGCCAGCAGATGCGCAAGGAAATGATCATCGAAAGGCTGCGGCAGCGCGACGTCGTCGCACGGATCGCCGTTTCGGAGCGCGAGATCGAGCGCTGGCTGCGGGAGCAGGATGCGGACAAATATGACCGCACCGAATACGACATCTCGCAGATCCTCGTGGCGCTGCCCGCGGACGCCGGCCCGAAGGCCGTCGAGGAGGCCGAGGCGCGCGTCAACGAGCTGCACACGCGGCTGCTCAATGGCGAGGACTTCGCCGATGTCGCCGTCGCGAGCTCCGAAGGCCAGCAGGCGCTTGCCGGGGGGCGGCTGGGCTGGCGCCGGGGCGAGCAGCTCCCCCGCAATTTCTTCGCGACGATCCGCGAGCTCGAGCCCGGCGAGATCAGCGATCCGGTGAAGAGCTCCAGCGGCTATCACATCTTCCGCCTGAACGACACGCGCGGCTCCGAAAAGAAAGTCGTCGAGCTGCAGACGCATGCCCGCCACATCCTGCTGCAGCCGAACGAGGTGATGGACGACGCCGCCGTGCGCGATCGGCTCGACGAGATCCGCGCGCGCATCGTCGCGGGGGAGTCCTTCGAGGACGTCGCGCGGCTCGAGTCGGAGGATCCGGGCAGCGCGCCGACGGGCGGCGACCTCGGCTGGACCGGGCGCGGCGACTTCGTGCCCGAGTTCGAGGAACAGCTCGCGCGGCTGGAGCCCGGCGAAATCAGCGAGCCCTTCAGGTCGCCCTTCGGCTGGCACCTGGTGCAGGTGCTGGCGCGTGAGCGGCGCGATACGACCGAGGAGCTGCGCCGGCGCAAGGCGGTGGATGCCATCCGGGCCAGCAAGCAGGAGCAGGAAACCGAGCTGTGGCTGCGCCGGATGCGCGACGAGGCCTGGGTGGAGATCCGCGGCGGATAACCGGGCGTTGCCGCCGGCCATCGCTTTGTCGGCCGGCGAACCGGCCGGTGTCGGGCCGGAGCTGTGCCTCGCCGTCGCCGCGCGCGACTGGCCCGCGCGCCTCGCGGTCTACGGGTCGCTCGATCACCTCACGAAGCTTGCCCACCGCCTGTATCCCGCGCTGCGCGTAAGAGGGGTCGCCGGCCCCGGACCGTACCGCGCCGGCGAGCTGCAGGTCGTGGACGTGCCGCTGGAGGTGCCCGCGCAACCGGGCCGCCTGGAGCGCCGCAACGCCCGCGCGGTCCTGCGCGCGCTCGACGCCGCGACGCACGCCTGCCGGTCGGGCGAAACCTCGGCGCTCGTGACCGGGCCGGTCCACAAGGCCCTGATCAACGACGCCGGCATCCCGTTCACGGGCCACACGGAATACCTCGCCGCGCTGACGGGCGGCACGCCCGTGATGATGCTCGTCGCGGCCGGGCTCAGGGTCGCGCTCGCGACCACGCACCTGTCGCTCGCGGCCGTGCCGGCGGCCATCACGCCGCAACGCCTGGAGACGGTGATCCGCATCCTGTACCGGGACCTCGTGCGCCGCTTCGGCATCGACGCGCCCCGCGTCCTGGTTGCCGGCCTCAATCCGCACGCCGGCGAGGGCGGGCACCTCGGCGACGAGGAGATACGCATCATCGCGCCGGTCCTCGAGGCGCTGCGCGCCGAGGGCCTCGACCTGCAGGGACCCCTTCCCGCGGACACGCTCTTCACGCCCGCCCGGCTCGCCGGCGCGGACGCGGTACTCGCCATGTACCACGACCAGGGCCTGCCGGTGCTGAAGTACGCCGGCTTCGGGCACGCCGTGAACGTTACCCTGGGTCTGCCGATCATCCGCACTTCGGTGGACCACGGCACGGCGCTGGATCTGGCCGGCACGGGACGCGCCGACGCCGGCAGCCTGGAGGCCGCCATCGAGCTGGCGATTGCGCTGGCGCAGCGCGCCGCCGCATGACGCACCGGCCCCGGAAGCGCTTCGGCCAGCACTTCCTGCACGACCCCGGGGTAATCCGCCGCGTCGTCGACGCCGTGAACCCTTCGCCGGGCGACCACCTCGTCGAGATCGGCCCAGGTCGCGGCATCCTCACCCGACCGTTGCTCGCCACCGGCACCACGCTGACGGTGATCGAGCTGGATCGGGATCTTGCCGCGCGGCTGGCGGAGCTCCCCGAAGCCGGCGGCCGTCTCTCCGTCGTGCAGGGCGATGCGCTGCAGGCCGACCTGGCGCACTACGCGCCGCCGGGCGTGCGCCTGCGGCTCGTCGGCAACCTCCCCTACAACGTCTCGACGCCGCTGCTCTTCCACCTGCTGCGGCAGGCCGGTCACATCCGCGACATGCATTTCATGCTGCAGAAGGAGGTGGTCGCGCGCATGGCCGCGGCGCCCGGCGGCCGCGAGTACGGCCGGCTCACCGTCATGCTCGCGATGGCGTGCCAGGTGGAGCCGCTCTTCAACGTCGGGCCCGGCGCCTTCCATCCGCCGCCGAAGGTGTGGTCGTCCGTCGTACGCCTCACGCCGTGGAGCGAACCGCCCGTGCCCCTGCCGGATCCGGCGCGCTTCGCGGAGCTCGTGCGCCGCGCCTTCTCTGCCCGACGCAAAACGCTCAGGAACGCGCTGGCCGGGTTCGTCCCCGAGGACGTCATGCGTGCCGCTGGCGTAGACCCCGGCGTGCGCGCCGAAACCCTCGAGCCCGCCGCCTTCGCCCGCCTCGCCGCGCTCCCTGCGCCGTAGCCTTACCCTCTGCGCAATTCCTGCGGGGCAACCTGTGCGGCACCGTCGCCGCAGGACGCGCGCGGCGGGGGTTTCGGCTGGAGGGTCGGCCTGGCGGAGACTCGGGCAACGCCAGCGGGACGCAGAACAGGCAAGCAACGGCAGGGGGGCCACCGCTATACTCTGCGGCGAGCGGGCCACGGTGGAGATAGGGAATGAACTACCGGCGGATCCTGGTAGCGGTCGACCTGGGTGAACACAGCGGCCACGTGCTGGCGCGCGCAAAGCGACTGCAGGAGGCAACCGGCGCTACGCTGAAGCTCCTGCACGTCGTCGAATACGTGCCCGTCGAACCGATGGGCGAGGCGTTGCTGCCTGCAGTGAACATCGAGGAAGAGCTCGTATCGGGAGCGCGCGCGCGGCTTCGGGAGGTAGCCGCGTCCGCGGCAATGACCGACATCGAGCAGGTGGTCATCGCCGGCACTATCAAGGCGGAGGTCGTGCGCGCGGCACGCGAATGGCCGGCCGACCTCATCGTGCTCGGCAGCCGCGAGCGCCACGGACTCGCGCTCATCGTCAACCTGACAGAGGATGCCGTCCTGCACGGCGCACCCTGTGACGTGCTGGCGGTACGATTGCCCGGATGAACGAGCACGCGATACGGGTGAAGGTCGAGACGACCTACCTGGACAGCCAGTCGGATCCCGAGAACGACCGGTTCGTGTTCGCCTACACCGTTACCATTCGCAACGAGGGAAACGCGCCGGCGCGCCTGTTGTCGCGGCACTGGATCATCACCGATGCCGGCGGCAACACGCAGGAAGTGCGCGGCGACGGCGTGGTGGGCGAGCAGCCGCGCATCCAGCCGGGCGAAGGCTTTCGCTATTCCAGCGGCGCGGTGCTCAGCACGCCCGTCGGCTCGATGCGCGGCTCCTACCGC
>Ga0268386_10001895_pt1 | contig 14583 bp, 11 predicted proteins | sample RVTome_15_FD_200260 | JGI IMG/M metagenome (GOLD analysis project Ga0268386, IMG submission 200260) | Soil microbial communities from uranium-contaminated site in the Upper Colorado River Basin, Wyoming, United States - RVT150D86... ...
CGAGCGCCGGGTGATCCTCGAAGAGATCGCCATGTACGAGGCGGATCCCTGGGACGCCCTCGAGGCCCGGGTGCTCGCGGCGCGCTTCCCCGGCCACGCCTACGGCCGGCCGGTCCTCGGCACCGCGGGGGAGCTGCGGGCGACCGGCCCGGCCGAGCTCGCCGCCTTTCACCGCCGCTTCTACCGGCCGTCCAACGCGGTGCTCGTGGTCGCCGGCGACGTGGGGGACGAGGCGGTCGAGGCGGTCGAGCGGGCGTTCGCCGGCGTCGACGGGGAGGCCGGCGGGCCCGACGGCGGGCCCGACGGCCGCGGTAGGCCGTCGGGGATCGGCGATCCGCCGGAGCCCCTGCCCTCCGGCGGCGCGCGGGGGGCCCGGGCCGACGCCCCGGAGCCGCCGTCCGGCGCGGCGCGGGTCGAGCGGCGGCAGGGCGAGGTCGCCCGGCTCCTCGTCGCCCTGCCGGCGCCCCCCGCCGACCGGCCGGAGCACGCCGCGCTGCGGGTCGCCGCGACCCTGCTCGGCGCCGGCCGCGCGAGCCGGCTGACCCGGCGGCTGGTCGACGAGGACCAGCTCTGCCAGTGGATCGCGGCCGACGTCGGCGAGACGGCCGAGCCCGGCAGCTTCACGATCGCCGCCGAGCTCGTCCCGGGCGTCGAGCCGGCGCGGGTCGAGGACGCCGTCGTCGAGGAGCTCGCGGCCCTCGCCGGAGGCGACCGCCCCCCGACGGACGACGAGCTGGCGCGGGCGCGCCGGATCGCGGTCGCCGACTGGGTGTTCGCCCACGAGAAGGTCCACCAGCAGGCCCTGGCCGCCGGCTTCGCGCTGTCGCTCTTCGATCTCGGCTACCCCGAGCGCGAGATGGCGCGGGTGCTGGAGGTCGACGGCCCGGCGCTCGGCGAGGCCGCGGCGCGCTGGCTCGTGCCCGCTCGGGCGGTCGTCGGCTGGTCGCTGCCGACCGAGGGGCGTCCGTGAGCCGGCGGGTCACGGAGGCCGGAGAGGCGGCCGCGGCGGCCGCGGCGCCCGAGAGCTCGACACGAGGCGGCGGTCTCGCCGCGCTCCCGCCGGAGGGCGGCCTCGCCGCGCTGCGGGTGCGCCGCGTCGAGGGCGCCCCGGTCGCCGCGGTCCGGGTCTGGCTCGAGGGCGGAGCCCGCCGCGAGCGGGTGCCGGGCCAGGCGCTCGTCACCGGCCGGCTGCTCGCCGAGGGGACCCGGCGGCACGGCTGGCGTGAGATCGCCGACCGGGTCGAGGCGCGCGGCATCGTCCTGCGCACCGGGGCGACCTTCGAGAGCCACGGCGCGTCGATCGACGCCCTCGCCGACGACTGGGCCGAGGCGCTGGCCCTCGCCGCCGAGATCGTCCTCGAGCCCTCCTTCCCGGCCGACCGCGCCGCCTGGATCGCGAAGCAGGCCGCGGCGGAGCTCGACAGCCTCGGCGACCAGCCCGAGGTCCGCACCGCCTTCGGCTTCCTCGACCAGCTCTACGCCCCCCACCGGCGCGCCCTGCCGCTCCACGGCACGGCCGCGTCCCTCGCCTCGTCGACCCCGGCCGACTGCGCCGCCTTCCACCTCGACCGGCTCGCCGGCGGCGTCCGGGTCGCGGTCGCGGGGACGGTCGACGAGGAGGCGGTCGAGGGCCGGGTGTGCGAGCTGTTCGGCGGCGCCGCCGGCGTCGCCCGGACCGCCGGAGCGGAGCCGACCCTCGCGCCGGGCTCGCCGGGAACGGGGGACCGCCGCCGGGTGGTCGAGCTGCTGCCCCCCGACGAGGGCGAGCCGGGCCAGGCCCACCTCTACGTCGGCGCGATCACCGTGCCCCGCGCCCACCCCGACCACGACGCCCTCGAGCTCGCGGCGGTCGTCCTCGGCGCCGGCGCCGGCCTGACCGGCCGGGTGCCCGAGCGGGTGCGCGAGCGGGAGGGGCTGGCCTACACGGCGACCTGCCACACCGTGGCCGGCTCGGGCCTCGACCCCGGTCGCCTCGTCGCCTACGTCGGCACCGCGCCCGAGACCGTCGGGCGGGCCGAGCGCGCGGTCGTCGAGGAGCTCCGCCGGATCGTCGACGACGGCGTCTCCGACGCCGAGCTCGAGGAGGCCCGCTCCTACCTCCTCGGCCGCGAGCCCTTCCGCCGCGAGACCGCCCGCCAGTGGGCCGACCTCCTGACCGCCGCCGAGCACTACGGCCTCCCCCTCGACCGCCCCGGCTGGCGCGAGACCCGCCTCGCCGCCCTCACCCGCGGCGAGGTCGAAGCCGCCGTCCGCCGTTGGGTCCGCCCCGACGAGCTCCGCGTCACCGTCGGCCTGCCGGGCCGAGCCTCCCGCTAAGATCGCGACCATGAGCGAGACGCCTGGGGCCGGCCTTCCGGTCTACGAGAAGCTCGGGGTGTTCTACCTGGGGCGGCCGTACGACCTGGAGCGGGGGGAGACCCTGCCGGCGCCGTTGCTCTACGACTCGCGGGACCTGGTGACCCACGGGCTGTGCGTCGGGATGACCGGGAGCGGCAAGACCGGGCTGTGCGTGTCGCTGCTCGAGGAGGCGGCGCTCGACGGGATCCCGGCGCTGGTGATCGACCCGAAGGGCGACCTGGCGAACCTGCTCCTGACCTTCCCGGACCTCGCGGCGGAGGACTTCCTACCCTGGGTCGAGCCCGAGGCGGCGCGGCGGGCGGGGGTCGGCGTGGAGGAGCACGCTGCGCGGCAGGCGGAGCTGTGGCGGGAGGGGCTCGCGGAGTGGGACCAGGACGGCGGGCGGATCCGGCGGCTGCGGGAGGCGGCGGAGTTCACGGTCTACACGCCGGGCTCGACGGCCGGGGTGCCGGTCTCGGTGCTCGCCTCGTTCGCCGCGCCCTCGCCGGCCGCGGCGGCGGACCCGGAGCTGACCCGCGAGCGGGTGGCGACCACGGTCTCGGGCCTCCTCGGGCTCGTCGGGGTCGAGGCGGACCCGGTGCGAAGCCGCGAGCACATCCTGCTGTCGCTGCTCGTCGAGCGCGCCTGGTCCGAAGGCCGCGACCTCCGGCTCGCCGAGCTGATCCGGCTCGTCCAGTCGCCGCCGGTCGAGCAGGTCGGGGTGATGCCGCTCGACACCTTCTACCCGGCCAGGGACCGCTTCGAGCTGGCGATGGCGCTCAACAACCTCCTCGCCTCGCCGGGATTCGCGGCCTGGCTCGAAGGCGAGCCGCTCGACCCGGGGAAGCTGCTCTACACCGCGGAGGGGAAGCCGCGGGTGGCGATCTTCTCGATCGCCCACCTCTCCGACGCCGAGCGCATGTTCTTCGTCTCGCTGCTGCTCGCCCAGACGGTCGGCTGGACCCGGACGCTGTCGGGCTCGGGCAGCCTCAGGGCCCTCGTCTACATGGACGAGGTCTTCGGCTACCTGCCGCCGGTCGCCGAGCCGCCGTCGAAGCGGCCGCTCCTGACCCTCCTCAAGCAGGGGCGGGCCTTCGGGGTCGGCGTGCTGCTCGCGACCCAGAACCCGGTCGATCTCGACTACAAGGCGCTGTCGAACATGGGCACCTGGTTCCTCGGGCGCCTGCAGACCCAGCGCGACAAGGACCGGCTGCTCGACGGCCTCGAGGGCGCCTCGGGCGGCGCGGCGCTCGACCGGGCGGCGCTCGACCGCGCACTCTCGGCGCTCGGCAAGCGGGTGTTCCTCATGCACAACGTCCACGAGCCCGGGCCGACGCCGTTCCACACGCGGTGGGCGATGTCGTACCTGGCGGGGCCGCTGACGAGGGATCAGATCCGGCGGCTGGCGGACAAGAAAAAGAAAGACATGGACGACGTCAACGTCAAAAGATCGGTGAAGGGGGGTGAGGCGGCCGGCGAGGCTGCCCCTGGGGATACGGGAGTCGCGTCAGGAGGGATCGGTGGTCGTGCGGCTTCCGGCGCGGGAGCGGCGGCGCCGGGTGCTGCGGCCTCGTCCGGAGCGGGCGCGGGAGCGACGGCCGGAGCCGGAACCCAGCCCGGGGCCGTCGGTGCGGAGGCTGCCGGTCGTCCCCCGGGCACGCCGCTGCCGACGGTCCCTTCGCCTCCCTCACCAGCCGCCGTTTCGACCGGTGCTGCGGCGCCGGGCGGCACCGCCGCCGGGCCGCCGGTGCTGCCGCCGGAGGTGCCGCAGGTGTTCCTGCCGGCGCGGGGCGGCGAGGGGCGGGACGTCTACCACCCGTTCGCGCTCGGGATGGCGCGGGTCCACTTCGTCGACGACAAGCACGGGGTCTCGCACCGGGAGGAGGTGGCGCTGCTCGCGCCGATCGAGGACTGCCCGCCGGACTGGCACGGGGCCGAGCCGCGGCCGATCGACGAGCGCGACCTGCTCGACGCTCCGGAGATCCCCGGGGCCCGGTACGCGACGCCTGAGGCCGCGGCGGCCGACCCGAAGACGTGGCGGGCCTGGGAGAAGGACTTCTGCGACGCGCTCTACCGCGACCGGCGCCTGGAGCTGTGGAAGAGCTCGCGGCTGGGGCTCGTGTCGCGGCCGGAGGAGAGCGAAGGGGAGTTCCGGGGGCGGCTGACCCACGCCCTCCACGAGGCGCGCGACGAGGCGGTCGACGAGCTGCGGGAGCGGTTCGCGAAGCGGATCGAGTCGAAGAGCGAGCAGGTGGTCCGCGCCGAGCAGGCGGTCGAGCGGGAGGGCGAGCAGGCCGAGGACGCCAAGCGCCGCGCCTGGCTCGACGCCGGCTCGTCGCTCCTCGGCGCCTTCCTCGGCCGCAAGAGGCTCTCGGTGACCAACGTGCGCCGCGCCGGCTCGGCGCTGTCCGGGTTCTCGCGGTCGCGCGACCAGTCGGGCGACGTCGAGCGGGCCCAGGAGACGGTGGAGCTGCGCAGGTCCCAGCTCGCCGAGCTCGAGGCGAAGCTCGAGGAGGAGATCGCCGAGCTCCACGAGCGCTTCGCGCCCGAGTCCGAACAGCTCGAAACCGTCACCCTCCGCCCCCGCCGCTCCGACGTCGAGGTCCGCCGCGTCGCCCTCGTCTGGGAGGCCTGAGCCCGGGCGGCCCCTGCCTCTAGCGGTTCTCGGAGAGGAGCTGCAGCCCCGCCAGGCCGGCCCCGAGGAGCAGCGGCGCGGCGACGAGCAGGGCGAGCCGGCCGGACCCGCCGCCGAGCGCCGCGGCCTCCCCGGCGGCGCGGGCCATCCAGCCGAGGAGGTCGGGCTCGAGCCAGAGCGCCGCCGCGGCGGCCAGCGCGGCCAGGGCGAGTGCGGCGAGGAGCTGGACGAGCTCGAGCGGCCGGCCGGCGCGCTCGGCGGCCTGCTGGCGCTCGGCGAGCCGGCCGATCACCCGGGCGCGCCAGTAGATCGGCTCGGGGTCGGGGAGCGGCGCGGCGTCCGCGGGGTCGGCCGCGAGACGGGCGAGGGCCGCGTCGACCAGCGCCTCGCGCCGGGGGGCGTGGGTGGGATCGGCAGGTCGGGTCATCGGAGGTCCTCCGCGGCGACGCCGCGACGGTCGAGCGCCCGGGCGAGCCGCCGGCGGGCGCGGAAGAGGAGCACCTTGACGCTCGCCTCGGCCAGCCCGAGGACCTCGGCGACCTCGCGGTGCGGGGCGCCCTCGACGCAGGCGAGCCAGACGAGGGCGCGCTCGCGCGGCTTGAGGTCGCCGAAGGCGCGGTCGAGGTCGAGGGCCAGGGCGCGGTCCGGCGGCGGGGCGGCCTCGGGCTCGGGCGGGGCGGCCGCGCGGCGGCGGCGCTCGCGGGCGGCGCGGCGCCAGCCGTCCTGGGCCAGGCGCGTGGCGGTGCGGTAGAGGTAGGTCGTCCGCTGCCTCTCGTCGAGCGGCGGGCGCTGGGCGCGGAGGAAGCGGTAGAAGGTCTCCTGGAGCAGGTCGTCGGCGCGCTCCGGGTCGCCGGTCAGCCGGCGGAGGTAGGCGCGCAGCGGCCGGGCGACCCCATGGTAGAGGGCGGTGAACCCCTCCTCGTCGAACGGCGCGGGGGCCGCGGGCGAGGCGGCCGCAGCGCCGCCGGCCGAGGGCCGACCCGCCGGTTCCTGCCCGGCGGCGCCGGCCTCGGCTGTTGCCCCGGCGCCCAGGGCGAGGCTCCAGATCACGTGGCGGTCTCCCCGATCCCGGCCGGATCAGCCGGAGAGGTCGCCGAGGAGGTCGGTCCGGCGGACGGCCGGCTCGCCGAGCAGCCCCCAGCTCTTCGACAGGTGATACGAGACCGCGGCGCCGATCAGGAAGCCCGCGCCGATGCACAGGAACACCACGCCGGGCAGGAACGGATCGGTGCTCCTCTCGATCCAGCCGATCAGGCACAGGCCGACGCCGAACATGGTGACGACGATCCCGAGCTGGACCGCGGTCAGGATGCGCTGCGTCGGCCGCCGCACCGCCGGCGGCTCGGCCAGGCCGGAGAGGAAGGTCCGGCCGCCATCGGTCTGCAGGAAGCCCGCGAAGTCCTGGGCGGAGTCGAAGCGGGCCAGGATCTTCGTCTGGAGGTCCATCTGGGTCTGCAGCCGCTCGCGCGCGCGGCGGTCCCGGATGTGGATCCAGTACCCGAGGCAGGCGAAGAAGCTCAGGACGATGATGGGGATGATGACGGCTTCGTCGGACATGGGCGCTCCCTCCGGAAAGGTCTGGACCGGTCCGCCGCGTCGTGCGCCGGACTCGCCCGTACAGACGCCCGGCCCTCACTTCGGTTAACCGCCGCCGCGAAGCTCAGGCCGACGCCGACTCCGCCTGCGGGCCGGCGAGGATGCGCCACCCGACGACCTTCTCGTCGATCTCCCGCAGCCGGTCGGCGAGCAGGCGGCACAGCAGCCGGAGGAACTCGAGCGAGGCCGCGGAGTCCATCGAGAGCACCGCCCGCACCGTAGCCTCGTCGAGGGCCAGCAGGGTCGCCGGCCCGCCGTGGGCGCGGGCGTCGGCCGAGCGCGGCTCGCCGTCGAGCAGCGACATCTCGCCGAAGAAGTCGCCGCGCTCGAGGATGGCCAGCGCCTCCTCGCCGCCGCCGGGGATGTACTTGCAGATCATCACCCTCCCCTCGACGATGACGTAGAGCTCCTGTCCCGGGTCGCCCTCCTGGAACACGTAGGCGCTCTCGGCGACCCGCCGCTCGCGCGAGAAGGTGGCGAGCGTCACGAGCTCGCGGCGCGACAGCCCCTGCTCGCGGAACAGGCGGATCTTGTCGCCCGCGTCGACCTTGACCGCCTCGCCGATCGCGGCCTGGGGGCGGCGCAGGCGCAGGAAGTTCTCCGGCAGGGCGCCCGGGTCGAAGAAGCTCTGGAGCTGGGCGTTCGTCGCCCTGAGCTTGCGGGCGAGCGCGCGCCAGAAGACCCAGTGGAGCTGGACGGCGAGCTCGCCGCGCTCCTCGACGAGCCGGTCGAGGGCGTCGGCGTCGAGGCGGAAGAGCTGGCAGGGGGCCGCGGCCACGGCGTCGCCCGCCCGCTCGCCGCCGGCGACGTAGGCGGCTTCGCCGAGAAGGTCGCCCGGCCCGAGGCTGCCGAGGGTGAAGGTGCCGTAGCCGGTGTGGCGCTGGACGACGATCTCGCCGCGGGCGACGAGGTAGAGGTCGCGCCCGGTGTCGCGGTAGTGGAAGACGTGCGCGCCGGCGTCGAGCACCAGCTCGTCGGCGACCCGGGTGAGCAGGAAGACCTGCTCGTCGGAGAGCGGGGCGAGGACATCGATCCTTCGCAGCCGCGCGGCGAGGCCGATCCGCCCGCCCGGCCGCCGCCGGGCCGGCGCCGCTCCGCTCGCCGTCCGCGCCAGCCCCTCCTCCTCGAGGAACCGCTCCCGCCGCCACTGCAGGCGGTCGAAGGCGACGTGCAGCTCGTCCTGGCGGGCGCGGAAGGCGCGGGTCATCGCGCGGGTGTCCCAGCCGAGGATCTGGCGCAGGGTGCGCAGGCGGTGGCGCAGCCGCTCGGCGGTCTCCTCGTCCCCCTCGTCGACCAGCAGATAGGCGTGGACCGTCGCCGACAGCGCGGCCTCGCGCCGGCCGCGCTCGAACTCCACCCGGCCGAGCAGCGCCGCGGTCTCGCGGTCGAACGGGTTGAGCCGCAGGGCGGTCTCGAGCTCGGCCGCCGCGTCGTCGTGGCGCCGGCGGCGGAAGAGCACCCGTCCCGCGAGCTTGTGCAACCCCGGGTCGGCCAGGCTCTTCGCCCGCGCGATGTCGAGGCACTCGAGCGCCTGGGCGTTCTCCCCGCGCTCGGCGTAGGCGTGGGCGAGGCCGAGGAAGTGGGCGGAGTCGATCGCGTCGCGGCGGAGCTGCTCGCGCAGGAGCTCGGCCGGCTCGCGCGGCGTCCCACCCCGGGCGCGCCGCTCGCGCTCCGCGGCGGCGAGCGCGCGGGAGACCTCGGGGTCGCCGGGCGCCAGCCGGCGGGCCAGCGCCAGGAGCTCGACCGCCTCCGCCCAGCGCTGCCGCTCGCCGAGCCGGCGGGCGATCGAGGTCAGCTCGGCCGCCTCGGCCGCCTCGGACGCCAGCTCCTCGGCCCCCCCGTCCGGCGGGGCCTCGCCTCGACCTCGGTCGTCGCGTTCGTCGTCCATGGTCCGAAACGCAAAACTCTAGCACGCGGGCGCCCTTCCACTCCCGGGTTATTGATTTATGGTAATTCATCGCTCTAGAATCCTTGCCGCCGTGAGCCCTTCAGCCGTATCTCGCGCCGTACCCGACGCCGAGGTCGCCGTCGAGCTCTGCCGCCGGGGGCAGTGGGACCGCGGCGTCGACCTGCTCGCCCGCCTCGCCGAGCAGGGGGCGGCGCTCGGCGGCCTCGGCTACTCGTACCTCGGCTACGGCGTCGCCCTGACCCGGCGCCAGGTCGCCGACGGCCGCCGCCTGTGCCGTCACGCCGTGAGGGTGGAGTTCTACCAGCCGGAGGCCTTTCTCAACCTCGCCCGCACCGAGCTCCTCGCCGGCGACCGCCGGGCCGCGGTCGCCGCCCTCGACCGCGGGCTCGCCCTCGACCCCGACCACCGCGAGCTCCTCGCCCTCGACCGGAAGATCGGCCGCCGCCGGGCGCCGGTGCTCGGCTTCCTGTCCCGAAACCACCTCCTCAACCAGATCCTCGGCCGCATCCGCCACGCCTCCCGCGGCCGCTGACCGGCGGGGCCGGCGCGAATCGCGCGCCGTGGAGCGCCGAGCTTCGCGGGCCGTCGCCGTACGGCCGATTCTGGGTTACCATGAGCGCCGAGCTCATGCCCGCCGAGCCCCCGCCTTCCCCGTCCGCCCCCCGCGCGCAGCTCCGTGACCGACGAGCCGCCTAGAGGCCGGCGTCCGCCGGCCCGCTCCCGCCTGCTGCTCGTCTCCGACGCGGCTCTGCCGCCGGAGCTGGCGGCGTTCCAGTCGGTCACCGCCGACCGCTACCTGCAGGGGGCCGAGGGGACGCTCGACGAGTCGCTCGAGATCGTCAACCTCTGCCGCACCTACCAGTACCTGTCGAAGGGGTACTACGTGTCGCTCCTCGCCGAGGCGCGGCGGCAACGGGCGCTGCCCGCCCTCGAGATGATCGAGGCGGCGAACAACCCGTTCAGCTACCTGCGCGCGTTGCGCGAGGCCGGGCTCGAGACGATCGAGTTCAGCGTCCACCGGCGCCGTCGGCGGGTGGTGCCACGGCGGATCGTCGTCGGCGACCACACGCTGCTCGAGGCGCGCGACGAGGGGAGCGGGGTCCACTTCGCCCCGGCGCCGGACGGCTTCGTCGACGTCAGCGCGGTGCTCGGCAAGACCGAGGACCGCCGCTTCCAGCGGGTCACCCGGGCGGTCTGGGCGATGTACTCGTTCCCGCTGCTCAAGGTCCGGATGTACCGCGACGGGGACGGCTGGAGCGTGGGGCAGATCCAGCCGGTCGGGCTGCCCCAGGCGACTCCCGACGAGATCGAGCGGCTGGCCCGCGACCTCACCCGCCTGCCGCCGGCCGCGGAGAGCTCCACGGGCCGCCCCTACCGCCTGGCCTGTCTCTGGGACCCCGACGACCCGACCGCCCCGTCGGCCGAGGAGACCGTCGGCAAGCTGGGCCGTGTCGCCGCGCGCTCGGGCCTACTGGTCGAGAGGATCGGCCGGGGCGACCTCGCGCGGCTCGCCGAGTACGACGCGCTGTTCATCCGCACGGTGACCGCGATCGACCACTACTCGTTCACCTTCTCGCAGACCGCCGAGAGCCTCGGCATCCCGGTGATCGACGACCCGGCCTCGATCATCAAGTGCTCGAACAAGATCTTCCTCCACGAGCTGTTCCGCAAGCACGGCCTGCCGACGCCGGAGACCGCGGTGCTCTCGCCGCGGACCTGGCGGGCCGAGGTGGCGCCGCTCGGGCTGCCGGTGATCCTCAAGGTCCCCGACGGCACCTTCTCGCTGGCGGTGAAGATGGCCCGCGACGAGGCGGAGCTCGAGGCGCTGACCCGGGAGATGTTCAAGCGCTCGCCGCTGCTGCTCGCCCAGCGGTTCACCCCGACCCGGTTCGACTGGCGGGTGGGCGTGCTCGAGGGCGAGGTGCTGTGGGTCGCGAAGTACCACATGGCCCCCAAGCACTGGCAGATCGCCAAGCGCTCGGCGAAGCGGACCACCTTCGGCCGGGTCGAGGCGGTGCCGCTCGCCGAGGCGCCCGCCGCGGTCTGCGAGCTGGCCCTCGCCGGGGCGTCGCTGATCGGCCAGGGGCTCTACGGCGTCGACCTCAAGGACACCGAGTCGGGGCCGGTGATCATCGAGATCAACGACAACCCGAACCTCGACGTCGGCCTCGAGGACGCGGCCGACCGCGACCGCCCCTACGAGGCGATCGCCGCCGCCTTCCGCCGCCGCATCGAGGAGAGCTACCGGCAGGGGGCGGCCGCGGTCCCCGCCGTCGCCGTCCGGACCGCCGCCGAGCCGGCCGCGGCGGGGCGGTGACCGGGCCGCCCGCCCGCCCCGGGCCCACCGCCTCCGCCGCCGCCGCTCCGGGCTACCGCCTGTTCGAGGTCGTCGGCCTCGAGCTCGAGTACCCGATCGTCGACCGCGACCTGCGGGTGCGGCCGCTCGTCGAGGCCGCCTTCCGCCGCCTCCACGGCCGGCCGACGTCCGACGTCACCCTCGGCCGGGCCGGTCTGTCGAACGAGCTCGCCGCGCACGTGCTCGAGGTCAAGACGCTCGAGCCCGAGGCCAGCCTGGTCGAGGCGGAGCGCGTCCTCGCCGGCGCGGTCGCCGCCTTCGCCCGGGTGCTCGACGAGGGGTGGGGCGCGCGGCTCCTGCCGACCGGCATGCACCCGTTCATGCGGCCCGAGGAGGGCGAGCTCTGGCAGCGCTCCGGCCGGCAGATCTACGCGACCTACGACCGGGTGTTCGGCATCCGCGCCCACGGCTGGCTCAACCTCCAGAGCAGCCACGTGAACCTCCCGTTCGGCGACGAGGCGCAGACCGTGCGGCTGCACGACGCGATCGCCTGCCTGCTGCCCTACCTGCCGGCCCTCGCGGCCTCCTCGCCGCTCGTCGAGGGGCGGCTCGGCCCGGCCGTCGACAACCGGCTCGCGGTCTACGCGACGAACCAGGCGCGCGTCCCGGCGATCGCCGGCGACGTCGTCCCCGAGTACATGGGCTCGTTCCGCCGCTACCGGCGCGAGGTGCTCGGCCGGATCTACCGCGAGCTGCGGAAGATCCCCGAGGCCCGCGGGCTGTGCCGCGAGTGGGTCAACTCCCGCGGCGCGATCGTCCGCTTCTCGCGCCGGGCGATCGAGATCCGGGTGCTCGACGTCCAGGAGTGCGTGCGGATGGACGTGGCGATCGCCGCGCTCGTCCGCGGCGCCCTCGTCCGGCTGACCGGCCGCCTGGCCGCGGGGGAGGTCGAGCTGCCGCCGCACGACACGCTGGTCGCCGACTACCGGGCGGCGGTCGCCGAGGGCACGGCCGCGAGGGTCGCGGCTCCCCACCTCGCCCCGCTCGCCGGCGCCCCGCCGGGTGCCGCCCTGCCGGCCGGCGAGATCCTCGCCGCCCTGGCCGAGGACGCCCGCGCCGGCCTCGCCCCCGAGGAGTGGCCCTACCTCGACCTCGTCGCACGGCGCCTCGCCGGCGGCAACCTCTCCGAGCGCATCCGCCGCCGCGTCGAGGCGGTGCCCGCCCGCCGGCGCCAGGCGGAGGTCCGCGCCCTCTACGCCGAGCTGGCGGACTGCCTCGTCGAGAACCGGATCTGGGCGGTTGAAGATTAGTTGAGTTTGCGGGCGCGATCTGCTAATATAGACGCACTGTCATAGCTCTCTTTTGCGCCGGGCACGTCCCCGGCCACCATTGTTCGACCGATCTCCCGTCCAGGAACCCGCCCATGAGGACCTTCGCGTCTTCCCGCCGCGCCGCCGCCGTCCCGTTCGTCCTGTCTCTGTCCGTCGTGCTCCTCCTCGCCCTCGCCGCGTGCGGGGGCGGCGGCCCCACCTCGCCGGGAGGCCGGGTGAGCGCCGCCTCGGTCGAGATGAGCTCCTGGGGGCTGATCAACCAGGCCCGCCGGGAGGCCGGCCGGCCCGACCTGACCCTCGACCCCGTGCTCTCCGACGTCGCGCGCCGCTACAGCCAGCGGATGCGCGACGAGGGGTTCTTCGGCCACACGGACCCGAGCGGCGGCAACACGGCGGGCCGGATGCAGGCGGTCGGGATCGGCTACTCCATCCTCGGCGAGAACCTCGCCACGGTGTCGCGGGCCTCGGACCCCGCGGCCGTCGCTCACGCGCTGCTGATGGGCAACCCCGAGCACCGGGCGAACATCCTCGACGGGCGCTTCCGCGACGTCGGCGTCGGCGTGGCGACGAACGGCGAGACGTTCTGGATCACCCAGATCTTCCTGAGATCGTAGATCGCGCGCGATCTCGCGCGGTCCTCCCTCGTCGGTCGCTGCGGCGTACAAAAGTACGCCTCACTCCCTCCTCGGTCCGGGTCGCGCGATCTCACGCACGCTCTACGGTCTCAGGCGGGCATCGCCGGGCGGCGTAACCTCACTGTCATCCCCAGCCCTTAGAATCTCCGGGTGACGCTGCTCGCGCTCGTCGCCGCCGTCCTGCTGCTCGCCACCGCCGGCCACCTGCTCGGCCGGCGGCGCGCCCTCGCGTACCGGGCGGCGGGCGAGCGGCTCCACTCGCTCCCCGCCCACTACGGCGCCTACGTCGGCCTGTGGAGCGCGGTGCCCGCGCTCGTCGCCCTGGCGCTCGGCGCCTTCGCGGCGGGCCGGCTCGCCGGGCGGTGGGCGGCGCCGGCCCTGGCCGCCCTCGTCCTCGCGCTCTCGGTCGCCGGTCTGCTGTGGGCGCGGCACCGGGTGCGGCCGGGGATGCCGGCCATCCGCAAGGTCGAGGGGACGGTGCGCGTCTTCCTGCTGCTCGGCTCGCTGGTCGCCATCCTCACGACGGTCGGCATCGTCCTGTCGCTCCTGTTCGAGGCGATCCGGTTCTTCGGCCGGGTGCCGGTCACCGAGCTCCTGTTCGGGCTCGAGTGGAGCCCGCAGACGGCGCTGCGCGCCGACCAGGTCGGCAGCTCCGGCTCGTTCGGCGCCGTGCCGCTGTTCGCCGGCACCCTGCTGATCAGCGGCATCGCGATGGCGGTCGCCGTGCCGATCGGCCTGCTCTCGGCGATCTACCTCGCCGAGTACGCCGCGCCGCGGGTGCGCAACGCCCTCAAGCCGCTGCTCGAGGTGCTCGCCGGCATCCCCACGGTCGTCTACGGCTTCTTCGCCGCCCTCACCGTCGCCCCGGCGATCCGCCGCTGGGGCGAGGCGGTCGGCCTCGACGTCGCCTCGGAGAGCGCGCTCGCCGCCGGGGCGGTCATGGGGATCATGATCGTCCCCTTCGTCTCGTCGCTCTCGGACGACGTGATCACCGCCGTCCCGCGCGGCCTGCGCGAGGCCTCCTTCGGGCTCGGCGCGACCCACTCCGAGACGATCCGCTGGGTCGTCCTGCCGGCCGCCCTGCCGGGGATCGTCGGCGGCATCCTCCTCGCCGTCTCCCGGGCGATCGGCGAGACGATGATCGTGGTGATGGCCGCCGGGCTGGCGGCGAACCTCACCGCGAACCCGCTCGAGGCGGTGACCACGGTCACCGTGCAGATCGTCACCCTGCTCGTCGGCGACCAGGAGTTCGACAGCGCGAAGACGCTTTCGGCCTTCGCCCTCGGCCTGGTGCTCTTCGTCGTCACCCTCGCCTTCAACGTCATCGCGCTTCACGTCGTCCGCCGCTACCGGGAGCAGTACGAGTGAGCGCCGCGCGCCAGGATCGCGCCGCCGCCGGCCGGCCGACGCACCCGGCGCTCGCCGACGAGGCGGTCCGCCGCCGTCTCGGCAAGCGCTACGCCCGGGAGCGCCGCTTCCGCTGGTACTGCCGGATCGCCGTCTCCCTGGCGGTCCTCTTCCTCGCGGTCCTCTTCGCCGACGTGATCGGCAAGGGGTGGAGCGCCTTTCTCTCCGCCGAGGTCCGGCTCGAGATCCATTTCGACCCCGCGGTGCTCGCCGCCGGCGGGACCGATCCCGCCGCCCTCGCCTTCGCCGACTTCGACTCCCTGTGGCGCGAGCCCCTCGTCGAACGCTTCCCCGAGGCGGCCGACGACCGCGCCGCCCGCCGGAGCCTGTTCTCGCTCGTCTCCGACGGCGCCCGCCACCGGCTCCAGGAGATGGTCACCGAGGACCCGTCGCTCGTCGGCGAGCGCCGCGCCGTCTGGCTGCTCGCCGACGCCGAC
>Ga0268386_10001896_pt1 | contig 14577 bp, 12 predicted proteins | sample RVTome_15_FD_200260 | JGI IMG/M metagenome (GOLD analysis project Ga0268386, IMG submission 200260) | Soil microbial communities from uranium-contaminated site in the Upper Colorado River Basin, Wyoming, United States - RVT150D86... ...
ACTTCGTGTGGCGGGACAAGATCCCGCAGCTCGATACGGCCGAACAGCAGGAGGTCGACCTGAAGGCGACCTTCGAAAGCAAGCAGAAGCTGGCGGCGAACGTCGACGCCTATCGGGACCAGCTGCGGGAGGTCGAGCAGACCTTCGGCGCCATGCTCCGCCAGCTCCCGGGCGAGACCGAAGTGCCGAGCCTGCTGGTGGACATCTCCCAGACGGGCCTGGCGGCCGGCCTCGAAGAGCGCCTGTTCCAGCCCGCGGGCGAGATCGCGCAGGACGCCTATGCCGAGCTGCCCATCAGCATCCAGCTCGTCGGGACCTACCACGAGCTGGGCAACTTCGTCAGTGGCGTCGCGGCCCTGCCACGCATCGTCACCCTGCACGACGTGGTACTGAAGTCCGCCAATCCTGCCCGCGGGGCAGAAGCGAACCGGGGCTCCGGCGAGCTGGTCATGGACGTCACCGCCAAGACCTACCGGTATCTCGAGGAGGAGGTCGGCGGGGAATGAACAGAACCACCGCAATCCTCGCGGTCGCGCTGGCGACCGTGGCCCTCTGCGGGTGCGCGCGCGACATGTCGGACCTGGATGCGTACATCGCGGAGGTCAAGGCGCGGCCGGGCGGACGCATCGAAGAGCTGCCGCCGCCGACGCCGTACAAGAGCTATGAATACCAGCCGGACGGGGCGCGCTCGCCGTTTGAGGCGCAGGAGCAGCAGTCGGCGGGAGCCGGCAGCGGCACCCGTCCGGATCCCAGCCGGCCGCGGCAGTACCTTGAAGGATTCCCGCTGGACACGATGAAGATGGTCGGCACGCTCCGCCTCGGCGGGCAGCTCCACGGGCTGGTCCAGACCGCCGACGGCCGTGTCCATCGGGTATTGACCGGGAACTATCTCGGCCAGAACGACGGGCGCATCACGGAAATAGACGACATCGAGATCCAGCTTATCGAGATCATCCCGGACGGCCTCGGCGGCTACACCGAGCGCGCGGCCACTCTCGGTCTGGGAGAGAACTGATGCTCGGGAGAAGCAGCATGACGCGCGATCACACGCGGTATTTCACGGCCGGCACGCCGGATCGTCCACGGCGGTGGCGGGCCGGACTGGCCGTGCTGCCGCTCTTCTGGTGGGCAGCCGGGGCCTTTGCCCAGGAGCCGGTCAGCCTGACCGACATCGACGTGACCACGCTTCCGGGCAGCCGGGTGGTGGTGACGCTGACGACAGACGGGCCGGCGCCCGAGCCGCTGTCGTTCACCATCGAGGATCCGGCGCGACTGTCGCTGGATCTGCCCGGCACGACGCTGGGAATCGCCGAACGCCACCGCGAGGTGAAGCGGGGCGTGCTGGACACCGTGCACCTGCTCGAGGCGCAGGGGAAGACGCGCATCGTGCTGAATCTGGACACGCTGGTCCCGTACGAGACCGAAGTCCGCGACAACACGATCATCGTCAATCTGGGCGGTTCCGCGGAACGGCGTGCCGCTGCACCCGGCGCGGGAACGTTCGGCCAGGTATCCGGTGAGCCGCGCGCCGCCGACCGAGGCACGATCAAAGGCGTCGACTTCCGGCGCGGTCCCGACGGCTCGGGGCGCGTGATCGTGACGATGAGCGATCCCGGCATTCCGGTGGACATCCGCGAGGAGCTCGACAGGACCGTCGTGGACTTCCGCGGTGCCAGCCTTCCCGACCAGCTCGTGCAGCGGCTCGACGTGCTCGATTTCGCCACGCCCGTCCAGACGGTGGACAGCGTCCGCTTCGCGGGCGGCTCGCGCCTCGTCATCAACGTCTCCGGCGAGTACGAGCAGCTCGCCTATCAGGCCGACGACCAGTTCACCGTCGAATTCCGGCCGGTCGAGAAGGACGAGTCGACCCAGTACGGCGTCTTCGACGAACGCAAGGAGTACACCGGCGAGCGGCTGACCCTGAACTTCCAGGACATCGAGGTCCGGGCGGTCCTGCAGCTCCTCGCCGATACCAGCGGCCTGAACATGGTCGTCAGCGACACCGTGCAGGGCAACGTCACGCTGCGACTCGACAGCGTGCCCTGGGATCAGGCACTCGACATCATCCTGACGACCAAGAGCCTGGACATGCGCCAGGTCGGCAACGTCATCCTCGTCGCCCCTGCGACGGAGATCGCCGCGCGCGAGCGTCAGGAGCTCGAGTCCCGCCAGGACATCCAGGAGCTTGCGCCGCTGCGCTCCGAGTTCCTGCAGGTCAATTACGCGAAGGCATCGGACCTCGCCGGCCTCCTGGAGGGCGGCGGCGAGAACTCGCTGCTTTCCGACCGCGGCACGGTGAGCATCGACGAGCGCACCAACACGCTGCTCATCTACGACACCGCCGAGCGCATCCAGGATATCCGCCGCCTGGTGGCGGCCCTCGACATCCCGGTCCGCCAGGTGCTCATCGAGGCGCGCATCGTCGTCGCCAACGACGACTTCAGCCGCGACCTCGGCGTGCGCGCGGGCGTCACCTACGTGCGGGAGAATGGCGACGACGGCCTGATCTCGGTAACGGGCAGCGGCAGCGGCGCGGACAACATCGTCAACTCCGGCCTGGGCAACCTGAACTCGACCGGCACGCCGTTCCCGGTGGATATCCCGGCGCTCGGCGATCGCTACAACGTGAACCTGCCGATCGAGAATCCGGCCGGTCGGATCGGCCTCGCCATCCTGGGGTCCGACTACCTCGTGGATCTCGAGCTTTCGGCGGCACAGGCCGAGGGCCGCGGCGAGATCAAGTCCAGCCCGCGCGTGATCACGGCCAACCAGAAGGAAGCGCTGATCGAGCAGGGCGTCGAGATCCCGTACCAGGAGTCGTCTTCCAGCGGCGCCACGACGACCCAGTTCAAGAAGGCCGTGCTGTCGCTGACGGTGACGCCGCAGATCACGCCGGACGACCGGATCATCATGGACCTGACCGTGACGCAGGACACCGTCGGCGACTTCGTGCCGAGCGCCACGGGCGGCCTGGTGCCCAGCATCGACACCCGCAAGGTCATCACGCAGGTGCTGGTGAACGACGGCGAAACGGTCGTGCTGGGCGGCATCTTCGAGACCGAGCGGCGCGATGACGAGGACAAGGTGCCGTTTCTGGGCGACATCCCGGGCGTCGGCCGGCTTTTCAAGCGCACGAGCACGACAGCCAACAATCGCGAGCTCTTGATCTTCGTGACGCCGAAGATTCTCCGCGAAGGCAGCAACATTTACTGATCCAGGAGTTGACGCGAGTGAGCTTTTCCATGCGCAACAGCAATCACAGACGCCTGGCCGGCCTGCCGGCACTCCTGGGCAGCCTGCTGCTCGCAGCCTGCGGCGGCGGCAGCGACAACACGCTCGTCGTGCCGCCGGGCCAGGACCCGGGCGGCGAAGAGCCGCCGGTAGCGATCGCAGACCTTGCGCTGATCGCCAGCAGCAACCTCTTGCCGTCCGACGGCAGCGCCCCGGTGACGGTGAGCGCGATCGTCCGGAACGCCAACAACAACGTCGTCGAAGGCGTCACGGTCGTATTCAGTGCCGACTCCGGCTCGTTGCAGGTGCTGCAGGGCACGACCACCGCCGACGGTGTCGCCCAGGCGGAGCTGACGACGGCCGGGGACCCGACCAACCGCGAAATCGTCGTGACGGCCTCCGCAGGCGGCCTGACCGACACGGTGACGGTCAACGTCTCGGGCACGACGCTGACGCTGGCCGGGCCGGACAACGTCGTCCAGGGCGACGAGGTCACGTTCACGGCGAAGCTTTCGAACGCCACGGGTGGCGGCATTTCCGGAGCCGACGTGGCCGTGTCATCGGAGGCGGGCAACAGCCTTTCCGCCGAATCGCTGGTCACCAACAGCCAGGGCGAGGCGACGTTCCAGGTCACCGGTACCCAGGGCGGCGACGACACCATCACGGCGTCGGCGCTCGGTATTTCCGCATCGGCACCGCTGTCGGTGAGCGCCGACGACAGCCTCGTGTTCATCGCGCCGACGGCCGGCCAGGAGATCGTCCTGAACACGCCCCAGAACGTCACCGTCGAGTGGCTGGTGGGCGGCGCGCCCCAGACGGGTACCGTCAATTTCAGCACGACGCGCGGGACGCTGAGCGCGGCCTCCGTGGCGCTCGGCCCCGATGGCCGCGCCACGGTGTCGATCGCCGCCACTTCGGCCGGCCCGGCGACGCTCACGGCACGGATCGGAACCGATGGGCCGCAGACCCAGCGCGGCGTCGAGTTCGTGGCGACGGTGCCGGAGAAGATCGATGTGCAGGCCAGTCGCTTCACGATCGGGCCGGGCGAACAGAGCACCATCATCGCCACGGTGCGGGACGCGAACGACAACGCCGTGAAGAACAAGGTCGTGCTGTTCGAGCTGACGGACGTCACCGGAGGCAGCCTGTCGGTCGGCAGCGCCGTCACCGACAGTTCGGGCCGCGCCCAGTCCGTTTACACCGCCGGTGAAACCGTGAGTGCGAGCAGCGGCGTAATGATCACCGCGCGCGTGCAGGAGAATCAGGCCATCTCGGGCGACGTGGCGCTGACCGTCGCCCGCCGCGAAGTGGACGTGAGCATCGGCACGGGCAACGAGCTGTTCGAGTCCACGACCGCCACCTACGAGCGCGAGTTCGTCGTGCAGGTGACTGACAGCCAGGGCGTCGGGATGGCGGACGTGCCGGTGCAGCTCTCCGTCCGCTCCAAGTACTACCGCAAGGGCATCTACGTCGAGGGCGAAAACAACCGCTGGGTGCCGGTAGGGAGCCTGCAGGACGTCGGCGGCGAGCTTGTCGCGACTCCGCCCCTGCGCTGCCCGGACGAGGACTTCAATTTCAACGGCCAGCTCGACGCGGGCGAGGACTTCAATTCCAGCACCCGCATCGAGGCCGGCAACGCGGTCTCGGTGTCGCCGGGCGAGATCGTCACCGACGACACGGGCGTCGCCATCTACCGCATCACCTATGCGCAGGAATTCGGCAACTGGCTCGAGGTGACGCTCACCGCCCGCGCCTCCGTGCAGGGCACGGAGTTCGAGGACAGCGAGGACCATGCGCTGGAAATCCTGGCGGCCGATGCCGCCACCAGCATCAGCCCGCCCGGCGGCGGCGAAAGCCGGTTCGGCGGCGACGACACCGATCCGACCATCGACGGAACCGACGCGGCGGCCGGCAGCCCCCGCCTCATCGAGCTCGGGTACCCGAGCGGACGGCCGCTCGGCTGCCGCAATCTCGACTGAGGGTTCCTTTTCGACGTAGCAGGGGCCGGCCGGGTGCCGGCCCCTTTCTTTTCCGGGCGCGCTATCCTCCCGCCCATGCCGCAATCCAGTGTTTTTCTCGTCGGGCCGATGGGCGCCGGCAAGTCGGCCGTCGGGCGCCAGCTGGCGCGCCTGATGGGGCGACGGTTCATCGACACGGATGCCGAGATCGAGTCCCGTACCGGCGTGGACGTGGCTTTCATTTTCGAGAAGGAAGGGGAAGCGGGCTTCCGGCGTCGCGAAAGGGAGATGCTCGAGGAGCTCACGCTGATTCCGGACGTCGTGATCGCGACCGGCGGTGGCGCGGTGCTGGATCCGGCGAATCGCGCGGCACTGGCCACACGCGGTATCGTCGTTTACCTTGAGGCGACCGTCCAGCAGCAACTCGAGCGGACCCGCATGTCACGCACCCGGCCACTCCTCGAAGGTCCCGATCCCGCCGCGCGGCTCGCCGAGCTCATGGCGGTGCGCGAGCCCCTGTATGCCGGGCTCGCACGGCTGACGGTCCGCACCGACGAGCGCCGCGTGCGCGAGGTGGCGCACGACATCCGGCGTGCGCTCAGGGAACTGACGGGCGACGCCTGATCCATGCGCGCATTGACCGTTTCCCTCGGCAGCCGCAGTTATCCCGTGCTCGTTGGCCGCGGCCTGCTGAACAGCCCGGAAGCGCTGGCCGAATTCCTGCCCGGGCGCCAGGTGCTGATCGTCACGAACGAGGTGGTGGCGCCGCTGTGGCTGCGTCACGTCCGTCGCAGCCTCGACGGCCTGGAGGTTGCCTCGGTCGTGCTGCCCGACGGCGAGGAAACGAAGACCCTGGAGACGCTCGCCGACGTCTTCGATGCCCTCGCCGAGCACGGCTTCCATCGCGACTGCACCGTGCTGGCACTGGGCGGCGGCGTCGTGGGCGACCTGGCCGGGTTTGCCGCGGCGTGCTGGCATCGCGGCGTGGCCTGCGTCCAGGCCCCGACGACGCTGCTCGCGCAGGTGGACGCAGCCATCGGCGGCAAGACGGCCGTCAACGTAACCGCCGGCAAAAACCTCGTGGGCGCGTTCCACCAGCCGCTGTGCGTGCTTGCCGACATTTCCACCCTCTCCACGCTGGGGGAGCGCGAATTCCGCGCGGGGCTGGGGGAGGTCATCAAGTACGGCGTCGGGCTGGATGCCGGCCTGTTCGAGTGGCTGGAGGAGACGCTGCCGGCGTTGCTGGAGCGGGATCCCGCGACGCTCGAGGAGACGGTGTACTGGTGCTGCGCACTGAAGTCCCGCATCGTGGTCCGGGACGAGCGCGAGAGCGAGGGGGGCCAGCGGGCGCTGCTGAACCTCGGCCACAGCTTCGCGCACGCCATCGAGTCCGCGACGGGTTACGGCGGATGGCTGCACGGCGAGGCGGTCGCGGCGGGGCTCGTCATGGCCTCGCGCCTGGCGGTCGACCTGGGCACGCTGGACGGCGCGGACGCCGGGCGCATCGAGGCGCTGATCGCCGCGGCCGGCCTGCCGGTGGCGCCGCCGCCGGTGGGCTCCGGCCTGCTGCGCGAATACATGCATCGGGACAAGAAGATCATCGCGGGCCGCCTGCGCCTGGTGCTGCCGCTGGGCATCGGCCGGAGCGCCCTGCGCGACGATGTTCCGGCGCCGCTGCTGGACGCCTGCCTGGCGGCGGCGGATCCGCGGTGAACGAAGCCGCGGCCTGGGCGGCGCACGAGGCGGCGTCGCCCGGGCGCCGCCATGCGGAACCCCCGCCGACCCACCGCGGCGAGTACCACCGCGACCGCGACCGCATCATCCACTCCACCGCGTTCCGCCGCCTCGTCTACAAGACGCAGGTGTTCGTCAATCACGAGGGCGACCTGTACCGCACGCGGCTGACCCATTCCCTGGAGGTCGCGCAGGTGGCGCGCACGGTGGCTGGCGCGCTCGGCGCGAACCGCGATCTCGTCGAGGCGATCTGCCTGGCGCACGACCTGGGCCACACGCCTTTCGGCCACGCGGGCCAGGAGGCGCTGAACCGCTGCATGGCGGGGCACGGCGGCTTCGAGCACAACCTGCAGTCGCTGCGCGTGGTGGACGAGCTCGAGGAGCGCTACGCCGGCTTCCCCGGTCTGAACCTCATGTTCGAGACGCGCGAAGGCATCCTGAAGCATTGCTCGGCGCGCAACGCGCGGTCGCTGGGCGAGCTCGGCCGCCGCCACCTCGAGGGCCTGCAGCCGACACTCGAGGCGCAGCTCGCCAACGTCGCCGACGAGATCGCCTACAACAATCACGATGTGGACGACGGTCTGCGCGCGGGGTTGCTGGATATCGAGGAACTGCGCCAGGCGGCCCTGTTCCGCGAGCAGCACGACGCCGTGCTCGCGCTGTGGCCAGGCCTGTCCGGGCGGCGGCTCGTTCACGAGATAGTCCGGCGCATGATCGGCCGCGTCGTGGACGACCTGATCGCCGGCACGCGTGCCCGGCTGGCGGCCGTCGCGCCGCCCGACGTGGAGGCCGTCCGCCGGGCGGGCGCGCCCTGCGTCGCTTTCACGCCCGAAGTCGGCGCCGCCCATCGCGAGCTGAAAGTCTTCCTGCGCGACCGGCTCTACCGGCACAGCCGGGTCATCCGCATGACGACAAAGGCGAAGCGAACCGTCGCGGACCTGTTTGCCGCATTCATGGACGAGCCGCGCCTCATGCCCGGCGAGCACGCGGAGCAGGCAGCGCGCAAGGAAGCGGCGCAGGACACTGCCGGCCGCGCCCGTGCGGTGGCCGACTACATCGCCGGCATGACCGACCGCTACGCGATCCTCGAGCACGCGCGGTTGTTCGACCCCCGCGCCCGCACGTGACGCCGAATGCGCAGGACGTCGATGGGCCGCAAAATCCGGGGGCCGGGGCAGTGATAGAATCGCTGCCCCTTTGTGCGTTCCGGCCGAGCTCATGCCCCCGAAGGACATTCCCGCCGCCGAGCGGCTGATCTTCGCTCTCGATGTCGCCGACGCTGCCGAGGCGCGCGCGCTGGTCGAGCGCCTCGGCGATTCGGTGTGCTTCTACAAGCTCGGCCTCGAGCTGTTCATGGCCGGCGGCTACTTCGAGCTCGCCGAATGGCTGGCCGGGCGGGACAAGCGAATTTTCGTGGACCTGAAATTCTTCGACGTGCCCGCCACGGTGGCCCGCGCGGTGGCGCGCCTCAACCATCGCGGCGTGACCTTCTGCACGGTGCACGGCAACCAGTCGATGATGGAGGCCGCCGCGGCCGCAAAGGACGACGTGCGCGTGCTGGCCGTGACGGCGCTCACCAGCCTCGATCGCGGCGATCTGGAGGATCTCGGCTTTGCCTGCGACGTTTCGGCGCTGGTGCTGTCGCGCGCACGCCGCGCGCTCGCCGCGGGTTGCGACGGCGTCGTCTCCTCGGGGCTCGAGGCCGCGCGCCTGCGCGAGCACCTCGACCACCGCCTGCTGGTCGTGACGCCGGGCGTGCGCCCCGTCGAAAACCGCATGACGGACGACCAGAAGCGCGTGGTCAGCGTGCAGGAGGCATTCGCGCTCGGGGCCGATTACATCGTCGTCGGCCGCCCGATCCGCGATGCGCAGGATCCGAAGGCCGCGGCCGAGGCCATCCAGGCGGGCATCGCCCTGGCGGTGGCCGCATGAGCACGCCGCTGGTCAACGACCGCTTCCTGCGCGCGCTGCTGCGCGAGCCAATAGACCGTACGCCGGTGTGGATGATGCGCCAGGCCGGGCGCTACCTGCCGGAATATCGCGCCTCGCGCGCAAAGGCCGGCAGCTTCATGCAGCTCTGCACGAATCCGGAGCTGGCCTGCGAAGTGACGCTGCAGCCGCTGGAGCGGTTTCCGCTCGATGCCGCCATCCTGTTCTCCGACATCCTCACCGTTCCCGACGCGATGGGCCTCGGCCTTTCCTTCGGCGAGGGCGAGGGACCGCGCTTCGCCCGCCCGGTCGCCACGGAGACGGACGTCGCCGCACTGGCGACGCCGGACCCGGAAACCGAGCTGCGCTATGTGATGGACGCGGTGCGGCTCATTCGCCGCGAGCTGAACGGCCGCGTGCCGCTCATCGGCTTTGCGGGAAGCCCCTGGACCGTGGCGACCTACATGGTGGAAGGCGGCACGAGCAAGAGCTACGGCCGCATCAAGGCCATGGTCTACGACCGGCCCGGCCTGCTGCATGCACTGCTCGAGCGGGTGACCGGCGTCACCCTGATGTACCTCAACGCACAGGTAGCGGCCGGTGCGCAGGCCGTCATGGTCTTCGATACCTGGGGAAGCGTGCTCACCCCGGCGGCCTATCGGGAGTTCTCGCTCGCGTACATGGCCCGGATGGTCGCCGGCCTGACGCGTGAGCGGGACGGCCGGCGCGTGCCGGTCATCCTGTTCACGAAGGGCGGCGGCCAGTGGCTGGAGGCGATGGCCGACACCGGCTGCGACGCGCTCGGCATCGACTGGACGACGGATCTTGGTGACGCCCGCGCGCGCGTCGGCGCCCGGGTGGCGCTGCAGGGCAACCTCGATCCCGCGGTGCTCTACGCGCGCCCGGACCGGATCCGTGCCGAGGTTGAAACGGTGCTGGCGAGCTTCGGCGGCGGCAGCGGCCACGTCTTCAACCTGGGCCACGGCATCCATCCCGACGTGGATCCGGAACACGCCGGTGCGATGGTGAAGGCGGTCGTGGAGCTCAGCCCCTCCCTGCACCGCTAGGCCGGCCCGCGCCGGGCCCGGCCCTCGCCCGCGAGGCGGCGCCGATGAGCTCGGGCGGCGCCCACTCCTCGATCGGACGCCGGTCGAGGATCGCTACCATCACGGCCGTCTCCCGTTCCGTGACGACGTCAAGAAACTCCCCTGCGCCGCGCATGTGGCGGAACGCCTCGAAGCCGCGCTCGATGAAATCGTGCAGGGCGTGGAAGCCGGCCAGCCGCGCCGGCGTCCGGGCCAGGCGCACCGCGTTGTACACGAGCGGCCGGAAGACGACGTCGTCCAGCGAGCGGCCGACTTCCTCCACGAGCGCGATCTGGCGGCGCCGCTCGTCGACGTCGCCGCAACGCCGATAGGCCTCCGCATAAACCTCCGCGTCCAGACGCTCGCCGGCGTTCATCTCCCCCCAGATCATTGCGATCATGTCGAGGTCCAGCTCCTGCGAGAGGGCGTGCAGCTCGATGCCCAGGGCGAGGACGTCCAGGGCAGCGTTCGGCATCATGCGCGACATGATCGGGTAGACGCGCTCGACGCCCTCGTCGCGGGCGCTGTAGTCGTTTGCGCCGTAAAGATCGGCGAGGAAGAATTCGACTGCCGGCCGGTAACGGTCCTGCGTCCACAGGTCGCAATAGGTGTGCTCGAGGCGGCGTGCCTGCCATTTCGTCAGGGCGGCAAATTCGGGTCGCAGGCCGTCCGCGTCGTATTGGCGGAGGCGCGCCGCTCGACTGCGTTCGAGTTGGTCCGCAAGCCGCCGGGCGGCCGCGTCCTTGCCGTGCCGTGCGTCCATTGCGCGGATTGTAGTCACGGACAGCGCCCGGGGCCGGTGGTATGCTTGGAGCCGGTCAAACAAACGTTTGAGGGCCGGCCATGACTGGGCACAACGGTAGCCTCGTGACGGGCAGTCAGCTCACGCGCCTCATTCGCGACTCCACGCAGGGCGTCCGCGATCGGGTGGCGGGCCTCACCGCTGCAGCAAGCGGTACCCTGGGCCAGATCGAGGCGCTCTTCACGCAGCGCGTGAGCCGGGCGCTGCATGCGCTGCAGATTCCCACCGCCCGCGATGTGCAGGAACTGAGCCTCCGCGTCGAGGCCCTGCAACAGGCCGTCGAACGGCTCGAGCGAAAACGAGGCGAGCGCATCGTTCCGCCGGCGCGCGTCCGCAGGCGGCGGCCCGCGGCCTGAGCATGCTGAAAACCCAGACGACGCATCAGGACGAGAAGGCGGCCGGACCCCGCGTCGGCCTCGCGCTGGCGGGCGGCGGACCGCTCGGGGGCATCTACGAGATCGGCGCGCTGCTCGCCCTCAACGAGGCGCTGGAGGGCGTGGACTTCCACGAGCTGGACGTCTACCTGGGCGTCTCCGCCGGCTCCTTCGTTGCCGCCACGCTCGCCAACGGCATATCCGTCGAGGAGATGGGGCGCCTGCTGGTGAGCCGGCGCGGCAAGCCGCAGCGCTTCGATGCGGCCATATTCCTGCGGCCGGCCTTCGGCGAATACGTCCGCCGCACGGCCTCGATACCCGGCCTCGTGGCGACGGGCCTGTGGCGCTATGCGAAGCACCCGCTGAAGCGCGGCTTCCTGGAATCCTTCAGCGGCCTGGGCCGGGCGATTCCGACTGCGATCTTCGACAACCGACCCATCGAGCGCTACCTGGCCGAGCTGTTCAGCAATCGCGGCATGACAAACGACTTCCGGCGCCTGAAGCACCAGCTCCTGCTCGTGGCGGTGGACCTCGATACCGGCGAAGCGGTGCGCTTCGGCTCGCCCGGCCACGACGACGTGCCGATCTCGCAGGCCGTGCAGGCTTCCACCGCGCTGCCGGGGCTCTATCCGCCGGTGCGCATCCAGGGCCGCTACTTCGTCGACGGCGGCCTCAAGCGCACGCTGCACGCCTCCGCCGCGCTCGATGCCGGCGCGACGCTCCTGTTCTGCATCAATCCGCTCGTGCCGTTCGACGCCAGTGCCGCGCCGTCCGACCAGCACAAGCTGCACGATTCCCTGGTCGAGGGCGGGCTGGCGGTCATCCTGGCCCAGACATTCCGGGCCCTGATCCACTCACGCATGAAGGTCGGCATGTCGAAGTACGACACGCAGTACACGGACCGGGACGTCGTGCTGTTCGAGCCGAACAGCGGCGATTCGCGGATGTTTTTCACCAACGTCTTCAGCTACGCGAACCGCGAAATGGTCTGCCAGCACGCCTATCGCACGACGCGCCGCGATCTCTGGCAGCGCCGGAGGGAACTCGCTCCCATCCTCGCTCGCCATGGCGTGCGCATCCGGGAGCGCGCGCTGAAGGACCCGGACCGGCACTTCGCGAAAGCGCTGGCCCGCAAGCAGGATCCAGCCCGGCTCGGCGTGTACCGCAACAAGGTCACGAACCGCCTCGACGGGGTGCTGGACCGCCTCGAGAAGGAAGTGGGCGAGTCGGTCTGACCGTCTCCCGCGGTTCGGAACGCCGGGCCGCGCCCCTCAGGCGGACTTGCGGTCCTCGTCGCGCAGCTCGCGGCGCAGAATCTTGCCGACGTTGGTCTTCGGCAGGTCGGCGCGGAACTCGACGGTCCGCGGCACCTTGTAGCCGGTCAGGTGCTCGCGGCAGAAGCTGATGATCTCGCGGTCGGTCGCGCTCTGTCCCTGCCTCAGCACGACATAGAGCTTGACCACCTCGCCGGCCCGTTCGTCTGGCACGCCCACGGCGGCGGCCTCCAGCACGGCGGGGTGCATCACGGCGACGCTTTCCACCTCGTTCGGGTAAACGTTGAATCCGGACACGAGGATCATGTCCTTCTTGCGGTCCTCGATGTAGACGAAGCCATGCTCGTCCATGCGCCCGATGTCGCCCGTGCGCAGCCAGCCGCCCTCGAGCATGACCTTCGCCGTCTCCTCGGGGCGGTTCCAGTACCCCTCCATCACCTGCGGGCCCCGAATGCAGATCTCGCCGACCTGGCCGATCCCGACCGCGCCGCCCTCGTCGCTGCGAATGCTGACTTCGGTCGAGGAAATGGGCAGCCCGATCGAGCCGTTGAACTCGGGAATGTCCAGCGGATTGATGCACGCGGCGGGCGCGGTTTCCGTCAGGCCGTAAGCCTCGATCAGCGGCTTGCCCGTGACCTGGCGCCAGCGCTCGGCCACGGCGCGCTGCACGGCCATGCCGCCACCGAGCGCGATCTTCAACGCGCTGAAGTCCACCTTCTCGAACCCCGGCGTGTTGAGCAGGGCGTTGAACAGCGTGTTCACCCCCGTGATGAACGTGAAGCGATGCTTCTTGAGCTCCTTGACGAACGCAGGCAAGTCGCGCGGATTCGTGATCAGGATGCTGTTGCCGCCCATCAGCGTGAAGGTGAAGAAGTTCGCCGTGAGCGAAAAGATGTGATACAGGGGCAGCGGCGTGATGACCGTGGCCTCGCCCTCACGGATCACCGCTTTCAGCCATGCCCGCGCCTGCAGGAGGTTGGCGATCATGTTGCGGTGGGAGAGCATCGCGCCCTTCGCCACGCCCGTGGTGCCGCCCGTGTACTGCAGGAAGGCGAGATCCGAGTGGCCGAGCTCGGGACGGTCCAGCGACTGCCACTTGCCTTCCTTCAGCGCCTTGCGGAAGGGGACGGCGTCCGGGATGTCCCATTCCGGCACCATTTTCTTCACTCGCCGCACGACCAGGTTCGTGATCTGTCGCTTGGGCGTCGGCAGCAGGTCGCCGATGCCCGTCACCACCACCGTCTCGAGAGCCGTGCGCTCGCGCACCTTCTGCACGGTGCAGGCGAAGTTCTCGACCACCACGATGGCCTTTGCCCCCGAGTCCTTGAGCTGGTGCTCGAGCTCGCGCGCCGTGTACAGCGGATTGACGTTCGTAACGACCAGACCGGCGCGCAGGATTGCGGCGACGACCACGGGGTACTGCAGCACGTTGGGCATCATGACTGCGACCCGGTCGCCCCTGGCGAGGCCGGCGTTCTTCTGCAGCCACGCCCCGAAGTAGCGGGACAGCTCGTCCAGCTCCCCGAAGCTGATCGAGTGGCCCATGTTGGTGAAGGCGGGAAGGTCCCGATACTTGTCGAAGCACTGCTCCAGAAATTCCCTGAGCGAGCTCCATTCCCTGATGTCGATTTCGGCGGGCACGCCGTCCGGGTAACGCTTCAGCCAGATCTTTTCCATGATCTACTCCGCCATAAGTCTTTGTTTTAGTGCTGGCGCTGCTGGGGTATAGCACCGCCGGACGAGGACGGCAATCGAGCGGTACCGGCGAGCAGCAATTCCAGCTCGGGCCACACGTTGTCCAGCATGGCGGCCTGGCCCTCGGGCGTCGGATGGATCCCGTCGTCCTGCATGTGTCCCTCCTCGAGGGCGATACCGTCCAGCAGGAAGGGCACGAGCCGGATGCCGTATTCTTGCGCGAGGTCGCGGTAGACGCGGTGGAACGCATCCGCGTACTGCGGGCCATAGTTGGGCGGGATACGCATTCCCGCGAGGAGAACCTCGGCACCGGAGCTGGTAGAGAGCTGAATCATCTGCTCGAGGTTGCGTCGAATCTCCTCGACCGGAATTCCGCGCAGGCCGTCGTTGCCGCCCAGTTCGAGCACGACAATGGCCGGGTCGTGACGTTCCAGGGCGGCAGGCAGGCGCGCCAGCCCGCCGCGGGTCGTGTCGCCGGTGATGCTGGCATTCACG
>Ga0268386_10001897_pt1 | contig 14577 bp, 9 predicted proteins | sample RVTome_15_FD_200260 | JGI IMG/M metagenome (GOLD analysis project Ga0268386, IMG submission 200260) | Soil microbial communities from uranium-contaminated site in the Upper Colorado River Basin, Wyoming, United States - RVT150D86... ...
ACGGGCGCCCGGCCCTCCCCCGCGTACTCCCAGGCCGCCACGTGGCAGAAGCGCTCGTCGTCGCGGAGCGCCTCCCCGTCGGGGGTCTGGTACTCCTCGCGGAAGTGGCCGCCGCAGGACTCCTCGCGCTCGAGGGCGTCCCGGCACATCAGCTCCCCCAGCTCGAGGAAGTCGGCGACCCGCCCGGCGCTCTCCAGGGACTGGTTCAGCTCGGCCCCCTCCCCGGGGACGGTCACGTCCTGCCAGAACTCCTCGCGGAGGGCGGGGATCTGCCGGAGGGCGGTCTCGAGCCCGGCCCGGTTGCGGGCCATGCCGCAGTACTCCCACATGATCCGCCCGAGCTCCCGGTGGAACGAGGTCACGGTGCGCCGGCCCTTGACCCCGAGGAGCTTCCCGACCCGCTCGGCGACCGCCTTCTCCGCCGCCTTCACCTCGGGGTGGTCGGGAGGGACCTTCTCGAGCTTCGTGGAGGCGAGGTAGTTGCCGATCGTGTAGGGGAGGACGAAGTAGCCGTCGGCCAGCCCCTGCATGAGCGCGCTCGCCCCCAGGCGGTTCGCCCCGTGGTCGGAGAAGTTCGCCTCCCCGGCGACGTGGAGCCCGGGGATCGTGCTCATGAGGTCGTAGTCGACCCAGAGGCCGCCCATCGTGTAGTGGGAGGCCGGAAAGATCCGCATGGGGACCCGGTAGGGGTTCTCGTCGGTGATCCGCTCGTACATCTCGAAGAGGTTCCCGTACTTCTCGCGGATCGTCCCCTCTCCCAGCCGCTCGATCGCGTCGGCGAAGTCGAGGTAGACGCCGAGGCCGGTGGGGCCCACCCCCCGGCCCTCGTCGCAGACCTGCTTGGCCGAGCGCGACGAGACGTCCCGGGGGGCGAGGTTCCCGTAGGTCGGGTACTTGCGCTCGAGGAAGTAGTCGCGCTCGTCCTCGGGGATCTGGGCGGGGGGCCGCCGGTCTCCCGGCCGCTTCGGGACCCAGATCCGCCCGTCGTTCCGGAGCGACTCGCTCATGAGGGTGAGCTTGCTCTGGTGGTCGCCGGTCACGGGGATGCAGGTGGGGTGGATCTGGGTGTAGCAGGGATTGGCGAAGGCCGCCCCCTTCTTGTAGGCCCGCCAGATCGCCGTGGTGTTGCACCCCTTGGCGTAGGTGGCGAGGAAGAAGACGTTGCCGTAGCCGCCGGTGGCGAGCACCACCGCGTCGCCGAGGTGGGAGTCGACCGTCCCGGTGACCATGTCCCGGACCACGATCCCCCGGGCCTTCCCGTCGACCACGATCAGCTCGAGCATCTCGTGGCGGGAGTGCATCCGGACCTTGCCGAGGCCGATCTGGCGCTCCAGGGCCTGGTAGGCCCCGAGGAGGAGCTGCTGGCCGGTCTGCCCGCGGGCGTAGAACGTCCGGGAGACGAGCGCCCCTCCGAAGGATCGGTTGGCGAGGGTCCCCCCGTACTCCCGGGCGAAGGGCACCCCCTGGGCGACGCACTGGTCGATGATGTTCACCGACACCTCGGCGAGGCGGTGGACGTTGGCCTCCCGGGCCCGGAAGTCCCCCCCCTTCACGGTGTCGTAGAACAGCCGGAAGACCGAGTCGCCGTCGTTCTGGTAGTTCTTGGCCGCGTTGATCCCGCCCTGGGCGGCGATCGAGTGGGCGCGCCGCGGGCTGTCCTGGTAGCAGAAGGCCTTCACGTTGTAGCCGAGCTCGGCCAGGGTGGCCGAGGCGGAGGCCCCCGCGAGCCCGGTCCCCACCACGATCACCTCGTACTTCCGCTTGTTCGCCGGGTTCACCAGCTTCATCTCGAAGCGGTGCTTCTCCCACTTCCTCTCGAGGGGGCCGCTCGGGATGCCGGACTTCAGATCCATGGTGTCACCTCCGGGGCGCGGGAGCGGGGGGAGCGGCCGCGATCCGGGGCTGCTCCCTCACCACCCCGGTCAGGACCGCGACCGGGATCGAGATGTTGCCGAGGACGACGACGGCCGCCACCACCGCCGCGAAGCCGTTGCGGAGCCGGTTCCAGCGGGGATGGCTCGCCCCCACGGTCTGGAGCATGCTCCAGACCCCGTGGTAGAGATGGAGGCCGAGGGCGAGCATGGCCAGGACGTAGAAGCCCGAGGCGGGCAGCGAGCGGAAGCCGGTGATCAGGTTGTGGTAGACGTCCCCCTCGACGAAGGCGGGGTGGGCGTCCCCGGTGGTGAAGTGGGCGAGGTGGTAGGCGATGAAGAGGGCGAGGAGGGGTCCGCTCCACACCATCGTCCGCGACGCGTAGGTGGACTCGCGGTTCCGGCGGGCGCGGTAGCCCTCCGGGCGGGCCGCCCAGCTCGCCCGGGTGAGGGAGGTGGCGGCCCAGACGTGGAGGGCCACCGCGGCGAGGAGGGCGAGCCGGACGATCCACAGCCCGCCTCCGTGGAGGAGCTCGCGCAGGAAGCGCCCGTAGGCGTTGATCGGCTCGGGGCCGAGGTAGATCTGCAGGTTCCCGATCATGTGGCCGACCACGAATCCGAAGAGGACGAAGCCGGTCACGGCCATCACCACCTTCTTGCCGATGGTGGATCCGAGGAGGGTGGCTAGCTTCTGCATCCGGTCTCCTGGGAGGGCGATGCGCGGGAGGGCATCCTCGGCAAGAGTACACCAGAAGCCCGGGGCCGATCACCGCCGCGCGATGGGGCGGATGATCCACTCACCGCTGCCGCTTGCGCTCCCCGAGGCTCTTCTCCCGGCTCTCCACCAGGGTGCGCTCCATGGCGAGGGCGGCCTCGCCGACCGCGTACTCGAGCGCGTCGAGCGGCCCCACCTCCCTCCCGTCCGGAAGGTTGTCGCCGTAGAACACCACCCGGACCGCGTCCCCCACGACCATCGGCACGACCACCGCCTCGGAAGGGGCCTGCCCGCCCAGGCGCTCCACGAGGTGGCGGTTCCAGGGGGTCGGCTCGAGGGGCCCCCGCCAGGTCTCCCGCCGCTCCACCACGTCCCGGAAGACCGAGGGCTCGGCGAGGGGGATCGCGGTGTCCCGCACCGCCTCGGCGGCGAAGCGTCCGGGGAGGCTGATCCCGAACTGGCCCATCCCCCGCACCTCGTCGGGCCGGACGAGGAACAGCACCCCCCGGTTGAGGATCTGGGAGGCGTAGCGCATGAGGCGAAGGGTGATCTCGGCGGTGAAGGGAGGCGAGGGGACCTCGCTCGCGATGGCGCCCAGGGAGATCAGGGGCGTTCCCTTCGGCGGGGTGAGGCGGGGGGACGGGGGCATGTCGCGGTGGGAGGCGGGGGCCCCGGCCGCGAGCAGCACCTCCTGGGCGGTGAAGCCCTCGGGCACGACGAAGTCCTTCACGTCGACCTCGACCTCGCCCTCGGGCGACACGTCGAGGGGCTCGAACTTGTAGAACCCCGTCCGCCAGGCGAGCAGCTCCTGGAGGACCTCGCGGGTCTGCTGCTTCATCACCTCGCGGAGGGCCGCCTCGTCCACCTTGCCCATCTCCACGAGCACCCGGCCGAGCCGCCGGGATCCCGGGCCGGCGTGCTGCCGCTCGAGGGCCTCGGCGAGGTCCTCTTCGGTGATCACGCCCCGGAGGAGCAGGATGCTGCCGAAGGTCTCCCGGGCCGAGCTGGTGGCCGCGTAGATGATCCTCCCCCGGCGGAACACGAGGAGGGCGTGGCCCTCCCGGCGAGTCAGGGCCAGCTTCCCGGCGGACTGGTTGACGGCCAGGGTCTGGAGGAGGGCCCGGAGGTCGACGTCGTTCAGCCGTCCTCCGAGGGTCATCGGACGCTCTCGCTCTTCCCGGGCTCCGCGGGAAGCTCCCGCGCCTTGAGCGCGGCCTCGCAGGCGGCCGGGGCCACCGCGGGGCCCATGAGGTACCCCTGGGCCTCCTCGAAGCCCAGGGCCCGGAGCATCTCGAGCTGCTCGTCGGTCTCCACCCCCTGGGCGGCCACCCGCAGCTTGAGGCTGCGGGCCACCGCCACCACCGCGGTCAGCAGCGAGGCGTCGTCGGAATGGGGAGTGGTCCGGCGCAGGAACGCCAGGTCCACCTTGAGGCCGTCGATCGGCAGCTCGGCGAGCCGGCTGAGGGACGAGTAGCCGACCCCGAAGCGGTCGAGGACGATCCCCACCCCGAGCTCCCTCAGCCGGGCGAGGGTCCGGCCGGCGCGCTCGGGGTCCTGCATCACGTGGCTCTCCGGCACCTCGACCTGGAGGAGCCGGGGGAGGAAGCCCCCCTCCTCCAGCGACTCGCGCACCTGCTCGACGAGGTCGTGGCGGAGCATCTCCGGGCCCGAGAGGTTCACGGCCAGGCGCAGGTCGCGGTCCCCCCGGCGCTGCCAGGCCCGGACCTGGGCGGCGGCCGTGCGGAGGATCCACGGGCCGATCGCGAGGATGAGGCCGGCGAAGTCCGCCTTGGAGAGGAACTCCTGGGGGAAGACGAGCCCGAGCTGGGGGTGCTGCCAGCGGAGGAGGGCCTCCACCCCCACCACCCGGCCCGTGCCCACCGCGTGGATCGTCTGGTAGTGGAGCACCCCCGGCTGGGCGGAGGCGCCGTCGAGGGACATCTTGCCCCGGCCGATCGCCGCCCGCAGCCCCACCTCCAGCTCGAGGGGATCGATGCCGGGAGGGACCGACGCCGCGGCGTGCAGCTCGGCCCGGTCGCCCCCCGCGGCCCGGGCCTGCCGCATGGCCTGCTCCGCCTGGCGGAGCAGCAGGTCGCCGTCGTCCCCGTCCTCCGGGAAGACGCTGATGCCGAGGCTGGCCGTGACCTGGGCCACGCGCTCCCGCAGGGGGAACGGCTTGCGGAGCGACCGGAGCACCTTCTCGGCGATCCGCCCGGCGTCCTCCGGGTGGCGGAGGCCGGGAAGCACGAGGGCGAACGCGTCGCCCTCCAGGCGGGCCACCGTGTCCCCCTCGCGCACGCACAGCGAGAGCCGGCGGCCGGCCGCCCGGAGGAGGCGGTCTCCCGCCGCCCGTCCCAGGGCCTCGTTCACCACCGAGAAGCGGTCGAGGTCCACCACGACGACGCCGACCCGGGAGCGGTGGCGGTAGGCCTGGGCGAGCGCCACCGAGAGCCGGTCGGCCACGAGGACCGCGCTCGTGAGGCCGGTGAGGGCGTCCCGGTAGAGGGCGGCGGCCGCGGTCTCCGCCTCCCGGGCCTCCGCCTCGAGGTCCCGCAGGAGGACCTGCACCGCCGGCCGGCCGCCGTAGGCCACGGGGGTGGCGACCCCCTCGACCTCGCTCGCCCCGTCCCCCCGCCTCAGCCGGAAGGTGAGGCGCACCCCGACGCGGCCCAGCCGGAGCACCTCGGCGAGCTGCCCGTCCAGGGGGGTGCGGTCCTCGGGGTGGACGAAGTGGAGGAGGGGACGGCCCACGAGGTAGGCGGAGGCGGGACCCCCTCCGAGCAGGCGCTGGCACGCCGAGTTGGCGAACGCGATCCGGCCCTCCACCTCGACGAGCACCGCGTCGGGGGCGGTCTCGGCGAGCATGCGGTAGCGCTCCTCGCTCTCCCGGAGGGCCTCGGCCGCCCGGTGGCGCTCGGTGAGGTCCTGCACCACCGCCTGGAGCCGCCCGTCGGGCAGCCGGCGGACGTTCAGCTCGGCGTCGAGGACGCGCCGGTCGCGGCGCCGGAGCGGGCATTCCCGGGTCAGGCTCTGGCCGGGCTGGAGGCGCAGCAGGTCCGCGACGTCGCTCCCGACCTCGGCCATGAGGTCCTGGAGCCGGAGCTTCAGGAGGTCCCCTCGCGCGAAGCCGAAGAGCGATGCCGCCGGCGGGTTGGCGTCGAGGATCCGGCCCTGGGGCGAGAGGACGAGCACCCCGTCGGCCGCCTGCTCGGCGAGCAGCCGGTAGGCCTCGGTCCGGCGGCGGAGGGCCTCCACCGCCGCCTTGAGCTCGACGCCGAACCGCGGATCCTCCGGCAAGCTGCACCCTGGGACCGTTGGCTCCCCGGTCCCGTAGACCGCCGAGTCTAGCCCATCCCCATGACGGGCTCCCCCGGCGGACGGGGTGCGAGGTCGCCGGGGGCGGCCCCCCGGACGATCGGGAGGGCCGGACGCAGGAGGAGGCGGAGGAGCACGCTCTGGAAGGTCGGCTCGCTGTAGATCCCGTGGTGGTCGGCGCTGCCGAAGAAGGCCTGGACCACCTCGGGCAGGCCGCTGCCGCTGTCGGCCTCGTCCGCTCCCGGCAGGTGCGAGGCGAGGACGCTCGCCCGGGTGACTCGCCCGTCGCCCGCCTCGTACATCCCCTCGGTCTCCCGATCGCTCCGGGGCTCGAAGCGGGGAGACGCCCCCCGCCCTTCCGGGAGCACGGCTCGGGCGAGGGTGGGCAGGCAATCGCCCCCGAGCGCGACCACCCGGGCCGGGCACGGTGTGTCGGGACGCCGGGCGAGCGCCCGGTGGAAGGCCCGGGCGCGCTCGAGGACCGCCGCGAGATAGTGCCGGTGGGCCTCGCGCTCCGACGCGCTCTCGTGGTCGTCCTCGTCGTCCCGGCGGGCGAGGGCGCGGGGCCGGAAGGGGCCCCAGCCGAGCCGCTTCCAGGTATCGAGGTCGTGGAGGTCGGCTTCCACCGGCTCGCCCCGGTGGTCGAGGAGGGCGGCCGCCCCCGCGGGGGGGAGGAGCTGGTAGAGCGACGGCATGCGGGAGGTGACCGGAGCGGCGAGGGTCGTGTAGGAGAGGCCCACCCGCTCGCCGTTGAGGATCGCGCTCAGGGCGGGGATGCTCCCCCCGTTGGGGGTCGCGACGAGCATCAAGCTCTTGACGCGGCGGGCCCCCGCCCAGGTGACCGGGGCGTCCGGTCCCGGCTCCGCGGTGCCGTACCGCAGGTAGTAGCGGGCCACCATCCCGCCCATGCTGTGGCCGATCAGGTTGAAGCGCGCCTCGGGATCGCCCCGCTCGTCGGCGAGGGCCTCGAGGTAGTGGTGGAGCGCCCGCGCCGACTCCACGAGGTCGCGCCGCCAGTCGTAGGAGAAGACGTGGTAGTCGAGGCGGGCGGGACCCTCCGGCCTCGGGGCGGCGCCCCGCCCCGTCACGAAGCCGGCGTCCTCGAGGAGGTCGACCGCGTCGGCGTACTCGGTGAAGCCGAACACCCGGGGCAGGACGGCGTCGGTGCCGAGGAGGGGACCGGGCCGGAGGTCGTCGCGGCTCTTCGCCAGGGGGAGGGTCAGCGGGAGGAGCAGGTCGTGGTAGCCGAAGGCGTTTCCCAGGTTGAGCCAGGCCTGGGTGCCGTCCGGGCGCAGGAGCTGGCTGCCGAGGATCCCCGGGACGAGGACCACCCCCGGGATCCCCGGGTCCTTCCGGGGAAGGCGGATGAGCCGGGGGTCGAGGCGCCGGCGGGGCGTCAGGGCGGCGAGGAGGACGGCCCCCGCGACCCCGGCCAGCACCCCGGCCCCGAAAGGCCAGAGGCGCGATGCCGGGTCGCCACGTCCCACGCCCCCATTCTATTGGTGTATCCTCCGCCCCCGAAACCACGCGGCGCGCCGCGCCGCCTACCCCCGGAGAGCTGGGAGGCCCCATGCCGCCGATCGCCATCCTGATCCTCGGCGTGTTCGTGGTCGTGCTGCTCATCGTCCGCCTGCGCCTCAACGCCTTCGTCGCCCTCGTCACCGCCGCGGTCCTCGTGGGCCTGCTCGCCCCCGGGGTGCCCGCGGGGGAGGTGATGAAGGAGATCGCCCAGGCCTTCGGCCGGGTGGCCGGGGGGATCGGCATCGCGATCGCCATGGCCGCGATCGTCGGGGAGTGCCTCATGGAGAGCGGGGCCGCCGACCGGATCGTGCGCCGCACCGTGGCCGCCTTCGGGACGGGGCGCTCGTCCCTCTCCCTGGTCGCCGCCGGCTACGTCCTGTCGATCCCCGTCTTCTTCGACACCGTCTTCTACCTCCTCGTCCCCCTCGGCCGGGCCATGAGCATCCGCATGGGAGGCCAGAGCTACGTCCTCAACGTGGTCGCGATCTCGGCGGGGGGCTCGGCGACCCACGTGCTCGTCCCCCCGACCCCCGGCCCCCTGGTGATGGCGTCGACGCTCCAGGTGGACGTGGGCATCGTGATCCTCGTGGGCCTCGTGATCGCCGTCCCCGCCTCCCTCGCCGCCTGGCTGTACGCGGTCTGGATCGACCGGCGGCTCGGGATCGCGATCCGCGAGGCCCCCGGGCTCACCCTGGCCGAGCTGCAGCAGGTCGCGGCGAAGCCCGAGTCCGAGCTGCCCGGCTTCTGGACCTCGATGCTCCCCATCCTCCTCCCGGTGGGCCTCATCACCTCGAGCACGATCGCGAACGTGGTGGACAAGGGGAGCGCCTTCGCCCGGGCCGCCGCCCTGTGGGGCGACCCGAACTTCTCGCTCCTCCTCGCGGCGGCGGTCTCGCTCTTCATCCTCGGCCGCCACACGCGGCGGTCCCTCGCCCAGCTCGCCCACTCCGTGGAGACCGCGATCAAGAGCGCGGGGGTGATCATCCTGATCACCGCCGCGGGGGGCGCCTTCGGCGGGATGCTCGTCAAGGCCGGGGTGGGGGACTACCTGGGGAGCCTCGCCCAGGGCCTCGGCCTCTCGCCCCTCCTCCTCGGCTTCTTCGTCGCGGTGATGTTCCGGGTGGCCCAGGGCTCGGCCACGGTGGCGATGATCACGTCCTCCTCGATCCTCGCCCCCCTCGTGGGACCCGGCCTGGGCTTCCACCCCGTCTACCTGGTGATGGCGATCGGGGGAGGCTCGATCGTGGGCCAGTGGATGAACGACAGCGGCTTCTGGGTCTTCCGGACGATGACCGGCCTCACCGAGGTCGAGACCCTGAAGACCAAGTCGGCCGCCCTCGTCGTGCTCGGGACGACCGCGATGCTCCTCGCCCTCGCGGGGAGCAAGGTCCTGCCCCTCGTCTAGCGAGGGGGCGGGGCGGGCGCGCGGAGGCGCCCGCCCCGGACGGCGGGGTTCCTACTCGACGTCGGTCGGGTCGTTGAAGAGCACGGTCAGGGCGATGCTGCCGTGGCCGAACTGGGGGAAGCCCGGCGCGGAAGGGTCCCCCGGGTTGAGGTTGGACGCGGTGTCGTCGGGGGGGAACAGGATCAGCGAGTTCAGGAAGGCGAGCACCTCGTTGCGGCTCGAGGACGAGAGGCGCGCGTACCGGTCGCGGGCCTTCTGCGCCTCGCCGCCGTGGCGGAGGATGACCTCGTTCAGGCTCATGCTGCGGCCGTCGTGGCCATAGGGGAGCGTGCTCCCCACGCCCCACAGGGCGGCGGTGAGGAACTCCTTGCGGACCGTCCCATCGTAGTTGATCTCGTGGAAGCTCGGACCGAGGTCGTGTCGCTTGAAGTCGGTGAAGATGTTCCTCACCTTGAAGGACCCCCCGAGGGGCAGCTTCAGGGTCGGGTGGCCCCGGCCGTCGTCCACCTCCTGGAGGAGCGGGCTCGCGGTTGAGAAGAGCCGGTTGAAGATCCCCCGCTTCCGGTCGAAGACGGTCTCGACGTCGGCCACCCGGCGGTCGCGGGCGATGGTGAGGTCCGGGACGTGGCAGGAGGTGCAGCCGATCTTGTCCATGGTGGAGCGGCCCCTCTTGGTGTCGTGGCCCTGCTCGCCGAGCCCCGCCTTGAAGTAGTGCAGCAGGTAGAACTCCATGAAGTCGACGATGCTCGTGGGGATCTCGTTGGTCACCCCGTCCTCGTCGGCGTCCTCACCCGTGCTCGCGACGGGAGGCGCCTCGATCCGGTCCGTCTCCCCGTCGAGGACCATCCCCGTCGGCGTCACGACCCGGCCGCCCGCGGAGGCGGCCAGGAGGTCGGGATCCGGGGACTCGAGGCCCATCTCGGCGTTGAAGGCCCCGACGACGAACTCGCGGATCGAGATCGTCTCGCCGTGGAGGAAGAACGGGCGCACCCGCAGGTCGGCGTCCACCCCCTCGACGCGGGAGGTGTCGACGCTGCCGTTGGGGCGGGCGATGATCGTTCCGTAGCCGATCCCGTGGCGGACCGAGAGGTCCCTCTTGACGGTGCGCCCGCGCCGGCGGGCATCCTTGACCGCGTCGTCGCGGATGGCTCGCAGCTCGGAGGTGATCTCGTCGGCGAGCATCTCCTTGAGGCCGAGGCCGAACAGGTGGGGGGCGTTGCGGCTGTCCGGCCGGGTGACCACGTCGCCTCCCGCGCCGGCCGAGCCCCGCGGCTGGGCGTGGCAGGCGGCGCAGCTGTCCGCGAGGCCCGCCCCGATGATCAGGTCCTTGTGGACGTCGCCCGATCCGTCCCCGGTGACCGGACCCTGACCCTGCACCCGGGTGAACTTGCGCTGGAAGATCTGCCGTCCGCGCCGGATGGCGCGGAACGGGTCCCGGGCCATGACGTACGCGGAGGAATACTCGGTGTAGAGGTCGCCCCGGCCGGCCCCGACCTGCTCCTCGAGGCTCTTGTTGATCCCCTCGTTCGCCGCGTTGGGGGCGAGGGTCTTGTCCACGAGCTGGGCGTGGGCGGCCCGCGTCGACCCGAGGCCCGCCGAGAGCACGACCAGGCCCACCCCGACAATGCTTGCTGACGCCTTCATGCTTCGCCTCCTGGAGGGGGGGAGAGAAACAGTGAATCGTTCCGGGGAAGGTGGGTCGGCCGGGGCCCGGAGGCAATGGACGGCCACGTGATCTTTCCCTGAGCGGGCAAGGGCCTGACCCCCGGGGAGATCGGATTCGATCTGATCTTGCGCCGGCCGGGCCCCCTCTGGTACCCTGCGCAGATCCCCCCCTGAGACGGCTCGTTCGTGGGCGGGGGTGTGCCGTTGTCGACCGGTGACGGCCTTTCCGAGTCCGTGCTCCGTTTCGGCGTCTTCGAGCTCGACCTGCGCCGGGGAGAGCTGCGGAAGGCCGGAACCCTGGTCCGGCTGCCCCCGCAGCCGGTCAAGCTTCTCGCGCTCTTCGCGACGCGTCCCGGCGAGGTCGTGACGCGGGACGAGATCCGGAGGCGGCTCTGGGAGTCCGGCACCGTCGTGGACTTCGAGCAGGGCGTCAACCACTGCATCCGGGAGATCCGTTCCGTGCTCGAGGACGGGGCGCGCAGCCCCCGCTTCATCGAGACCCTCCCGCGCCGCGGCTACCGCTTCATCGCCCCCGTCGAGGCCGGCGAGCGCTGGCCGGCGGGGGTGGGCGCCCCGTCCCCGGCGGTGTCCGCGACCCCGAAGGGCGGCCAGGTCCTCGGGCTGCTGGCAGGCCTCCGGCGGGGATCGATCCGACTGGTCGCCGCGGCCCGTCTGGGGGCCTGGCGCGCGCGGCTCGCGGTGCTGCCCTTCGACAGCCTCGGCGGGAGCCCCGACGAGATCCGGCTCAGTGACGGGCTCACCGACGAGGTGACCACCCAGCTCAGCCGGGGGCCCGACGACGGGATTCTCCACGTGATCTGCCGCAGGACGGCCAGGGGCTTCAAGCAGGCGCCGCATCCCGTCCTCGCCGCCCGCCGGGAGGGGGTGCACTACCTGCTGGAGGGCAGCCTCCGCTGCGACGGACGGCGAGCCCGGGTCAGTGCCCACCTCGTGAACGTGCGGGACGGGACCCAGGACTGGGCGGAGACCTACGAGGGCCTGCTCGGAGACCCCCTCTTCTTCGAACGGGACGTCGCCCGGGCGATCGCGGCAGGGACTCGGCTCCGGCTCTCCCCCTGAGGGGGTTCGTTCGTGATGGGGAACCTCCGCGGCCCCGATCACGGCGTCCGTCGGCGATTGTGGCGGCTTCACCGGAGGCCCCGCGAGCCCCGGTCGGTCCCCCCGCGGGGATTCGCCCGACGTCGGGCCCCGGTCATCGGGTAAGCTGGGACCCAGGCCCCGGCGCGTCGCCGGGCCCGCGATCCCGAGGAGGCGAGAGCATGAAGACGGCGGCGGCGGTGGCCCTGCTCGCCCTGGCGCCCGTGGCCGAGGCGGCGGTCCAGACGAAGGAGATCGAGTACGCGGAGGGCGGCACCTCCCTCCAGGGCTTCCTGGCCTGGGACGACGCGGGTTCCGGGAAGCGCCCGGGGGTGCTGGTCGTCCACGAGTGGTGGGGGCACAACGAGCACGCGCGGAAACAGGCCCGGCGCCTCGCCGAGGCGGGCTACGTGGGCTTCGCCCTCGACATGTACGGCAAGGGCAAGCTCGCCAAGCACCCCCCGGAGGCCCAGGCGTTCATGGCCGAGGCCACCAAGGACCCCGCGGTCCTGAAGGCCCGGTTCCTGGCCGCCCTCGAGGCCCTGAAGAAGGACCCTCGGGTGGATCCCGAGAAGATCGGGGCCATCGGCTACTGCTTCGGGGGCGCGGTCGTGCTCGGCATGGCCCGGCAGGGGGTGGACCTCGACGCGGTGGCGACCTTCCACGGCGCCCTCGCCACCGAGACGCCCGCTCCCGCGGGCAAGGTCAAGCCGCGGCTGCTCGTCCTGACCGGGGCCGACGACCCGATGGTGCCCCCCGAGCAGGTGGAGGCGTTCACCAAGGAGATGACCGCGGCGGGGGCGAAGTTCGAGGTGGTCAAGCTCGCGGGGGCCCGGCACAGCTTCACCAACCCCGACGCCGGCCACCACGGCATGGACGCCCTCGCCTACGACGCCGAGGCCGACGAGAAGTCCTGGGCGCGGATGCTCGAGACGTTCCGCGAGGTGTTCGGCGGCAAGTAGGCGCTCGTCGGCGCGCCCGGACGGGGAGCCGCGCCTCGGGGGCGCGGGCTATCGATCGGGGCACCGGGGGGGAGCGCCTCCGATGCCCCCGCTCACCCACTCGGCGATCGTGTCGATCGCCTCGTCGTTCTCGTAGGGCTCGCGGTGGGCCAGACCGGGCCCGCCCGACTCGGCCGGTCGCGGGAAGATCGTGTGCACCGACCAGCGCCCGGGGGGGGTGGTTTCCGCGCTCACGTCGAGGAACGCGCCCCTCGTCGCCACGTCGAACCCGTACGAGCTCCAGTACAGCAGGGCCCGCAGGGGCCAGCCCACCAGCAGGGGGACCACCAGCACCGTCGCGAAGAGGACGGCCAGGACGATCACCGGCCACTTCAGCGGCTCCAGCGACCCGCTCAGGGCGTAGCTCGCGAGCATGGCGGCTCCGACCACGATGCCGAGCGTCACCGCCGCGAGGAGGTAGACGAGCCGGTGGCGGTTCATCCAGGCCCAGGCCGAGGCGACCTTTGCCGCCGCCAGGACGAGGATCCGCTCGGCGCACAGCGACGCTCCCAGGACTCCGGACGCCTCGTCTCCCGGACACCGGATCAGCAGGGCGGGGACGGGCAACGACGCCGGCGCGGAGATCGGGGCGGGGTCCCGGTACCCGCGCCGCTGGACCCAGGCCAGGAAGACCGCGAACCCCGCCGGCACGGGAAGCGACAGCAGGGCCGCGGGGAGGGACTCGCCGACGACGACGCCGGCGGCGATCATCGCGACCATCCACCAGGCCACCCAGCAGCTCAAGTACATCCACCGCAGGTAGGGCGCGCGCCGGAAGACGAGAAACGGGGTCGAGAGGCAGACGACCCCGCGGATCCCCCGGGCGACCCCGGGGTCGGCGTCCTTGCAGGCGAGCACGCAGACGCTCCCGCCGTGGCTGTGGCCGATGAGCACCTGGCGGACTCCCTCCGAGGCGCTCTTCGCCACCTCCGCGCGCAGCTCCTCCGCTCCGGCCAGGCGCGCGAGGTGTCGGTTCCGGGAGCCCCACTGGGGCGAGGTGAACTCGATCTCCGCGCCGATCCCGAGATCGCGCAGCCTCTCCTCGAGGCGCCGGCGGAAGTGGGAGCCGGCCTGCGTCCAGGGCGCGTTCGCCGCCCAGGTCCCGTGCACGAGATGGACGACGATCCGGCCGGGGGGGTTCTCGGGGGCCGCGTCGCTCATGGCTGCTCCCTCGATGGACGACGGAGTTCGGTGGTGGACGATCCTCAAGATGCCCTCGCCGAGGGCGAAACGCAAGGGAGCGCGGCTCCGAGATCGAGCGCGCGGGCGGCGTCGGCCCTGGCCCGCCCTCGTGCCGCACCCGGACAGCCGGGGAGCGGTTTGACGCTCGTCCCCGGGGGGGGTAGCTTGGGCTGACGGGAGCGGAGCACCATGGCGGACGCCCTCCAACGTTACAAGCTGCGCCTCGGCGACGGCACCATCCTGCTCGTGGACTTCGCCGGCTTGAGCACCTGGGCCGACGATCGCAATGCCATGGTGCAGCCGGTCGGGTCGCGGCAGTGGCGTCCGCTCAGGCGATTCCTGGCCCACGAGCGGGCGATGGCCAGCCGGGCGGCTCGGCAGCCGCCCGCCCCCGCCGGCCCCCCTTCTCTGCCGCTCGTCTACCCGAAACCGCGGGAGGCCGAGCCGCCGCCGCGACCGGCGCCGCCGCCTCCCGAGCCGCCGGCGCCGCCCCCGGTCGTGGCGCCCCCGATCGTCACCCCCCGAGTCCTGGCCCCCCCGGTCGTCGCCCCCCCGGTCGTGGCGCGGAGCGAGATCGCGGAGGTCCCGCCGGTGGTCTTGCCGCCCGCCGAGCCGGTCGTTCCTCCCGCTCCCGTCGAGGTCGAGGTTTCCCCGCCGGTCGAGCCGCTCCCGCCGGTCGAGCCTCTCGCTCCGGCGGAGCCGGCGCGCCCGGAGGAGCCGATCGAGAGGTTCGACGAGCCGGCCCCCGAGCCGGCCACGGAGGAGCCGACGGCGGGCGAGGTGTTCCCGGCTGCATGGGTGGAG
>Ga0268386_10001898_pt1 | contig 14571 bp, 10 predicted proteins | sample RVTome_15_FD_200260 | JGI IMG/M metagenome (GOLD analysis project Ga0268386, IMG submission 200260) | Soil microbial communities from uranium-contaminated site in the Upper Colorado River Basin, Wyoming, United States - RVT150D86... ...
CGGCCCTCGACCGTTCCGCGGGTCCCGACGGCTGGTCTCAGCGTTGAGCTCGCGGCGCTCGCGCCGTTTTGCGGTACTGACCGTTGAGGTGCTCCAGAATGGCGTCGGTGATGTCGTCCCCAGGCTGGCTGTAGATCACCAGGCGGTTCATGCCGTTGAGAATCGCCTTGGGGTCTTTCTGGGACCGCACGCCCGCCTTGTTCCACCGCAGGACGAGGGTGAACTTGTAGTACTTGGCGTAGATCGCGACGGCGTCGGTGACTTCGAGGTAGACCGTCTTGTAGATCTGGGCTTCCTTGTCGAGAAAGCGTTCCTGCTCCTGCTGGCGGAACAACTGGTACTTGCCGGTGAGGTCGATCAACTGCGACCGCCACTGTTTCTGCTGGGGGCTGTCCTTCTTGTAGGTGGGGTCCTTCATCTTCTTCTGCAGCTCCTGAACCTGCGCGACCATCTGCTTCGATCGCGCGTCGCTGCTTTCGATTTCCTTTTTCAGGTCTTCGCGGAGATCTTTGAACTTCTCGTAGTTCTTGAAGATGTGGGCCATGTCGATCAGCCCGACCTTGTGGGGGGCCGTCTTCTGATTCTGGGCCTGAACCGCCCGCGGAGCGGCGACGGCGAACACGACGGCCGAGAGGACGAGCGGAAGAATGACTTTTCTCACGGTCTGGGCACTCCTTTGCTGGACCGATTGCCCCGCGTCGTGCAGGGCCGGCGTGGTGAGGGGTTCCGGCTGGGAAGTCGCTGGCTTTCAAATCCGAAGCACGCCCCTTTTCGAATTGAACAGGGGCGAAATCCGAAGGAAATTCCAATGACCAAATCCCAATGGTCTTTCCAGAACGCAGGCGCTTTAAAAGTCCCTGCGTTCTACAAGCGAGTCTTTGGCCATTGGGAATTGGGGTTTGAAGTTTCTTTCGGATTTCGAAATTCGGATTTCAGATTTACCACCGGTGGGTCGAAATCGGCGGCGTATTTTGCACACCCGTCGATTTCCGTCAATACGAGACGCCGCCCGGTCTGGTCGTAGTGCGGAATCGACGCCGGACGATCTTCGGACGCCATCAACATCGGCCGTCCGGGACCGTCCGCATCAGGCAAATCGCGCGGATTTTTCCAATCAGTCAAAGTTTTCCGGTCAGGAAGGAGATGAGGGATATTTCTGTCGGAAGTCACAATATGCAGGGTGGGCTGTTCCCACCAGACCACAAGCCGTTGTGGTGGGCACAGCCCACCCTACACCTGGCGACCTCGTCCGTCATCCGTCATCCTGCATCCCTACTCCCCGAACATCTCCGCGTAGTCCGCCCGAGCCGCTTCGACCACCGCCAGCGCGTGCTGCTTGCCGTAGGGTTCCCGGATGTCGACGGTGGCCTGCTCCCCCGGCACCATCTTGTAGGTGCCGAAGTAGTGCCGCAGGCGTTCCACCAGCGCGGCGGGCAATTCCTCCAGCTCGGTCACCGATCCCCAGAAGGGGTCGTTGTGCAGGACGGCGATGATCTTGTCGTCGGCGTCCCCGCCGTCGAGCATCGGCAGGCCCCCCACGACGCGGGCGTCGAGGATGACCTCGGAACGGCCGATGGGCCGCTCGCTGACGACGCAGATATCCAGCGGGTCGCCGTCGCCGGCGGATGCTCCCTCCATCAACGCCCCCACCCGCTGCCCGCAATAGGTGCGGGGAACGATGCCGTACAGCGTGGGCGGCTGCGACGACGTCCGCTGTGGGCGGTCGACGCGAATATAGCCGGTCGCTTTGTCGAGCTCGTATTTCACGAGGTCGAACGGCGTGATTTCGATGAACGCCGTCACCAGCTCCGGCGGGTCGGGGCCAATCTCCAGTCCGTGCCAGGGATGCGGCCGCCAGCGGTAGTAGGGGGAGGGGAAGCTCACGGTGCGGTCTCGGACAAGCGGAAGCAAATGCGGGCACGTCTGTCGCCAGTGTAACGGACGGTCCCGCGGCGGCAAGGCGTGACTCGCACGCTCACTTCACCCGCACGAGCTTCCACACGTCGGACTGCATGTTGTTGCCGGCGACCATCCACAGGGCGTCTTTGAAAACGAACACGCTGGCAGCGTGCCGCGGTTTCCACGGCGTGCGGGGGACTACTTCCCACTGCACGCCGTCGGTGGAGTGCCACACGTCATTGCGGTTGCCTCCCTTCGCATGGTAGCCCTCGAGCACCCACATCCGGCCGTCGAAGACCGCCACGTCGTGGTATTGCCGGGGATGCCACGGGGCCGCTTCAAGGTGCCGTTTCCAGACGACCCCGTCGGCGGAGCTCCACACGTCGTTGTGGAACTGCCTCGTTTTCGTCGTGGGGGTGTCGTAGGTGCCGCCGCCGAGAATCCAGATGCGGCCCTGGAAGACCGTGCTGCCGCCGATCATGCCTCGCGGGGACCAGTACGGCTCTCTTGGTTCGACCCGTTGCCAGTGGAGGCCGTCGGTCGTATTCCACACGTCGCGATAGAAGACTTCTTTCGAGGGGGCGAAGCCGGGCATCGTCTGCCCGCCGAGCACCCAGATCTTATCTTTGAAGACGAACGTGTAATGCAACGCCCGCGGCCCCCAGGGGACTTTGGAGGTCACGAGTGCCCACTTTTTGCCGTCGGCGGAGTTCCAGACGTCGTTCTGGTAGTGCCGCTGGTTCACGTCGCCGCCGACGATCCACATTTTGCCGCGGTAGACGACGTACCCGGCGGTGTGCCGGCCCTCCCAGTCGCGGGCCGGGTCGAATCTGCGATCGAGGAACGTGTTCGGCTTCACGAGCGACCACGTCGCCCCGTCGGCCGAACTCCACACCTCGTTGTTGCAGATGCGGGGAAAGTGCTTTTTGTCGCCGGGATTCCAGCCTCCCAGCAGCCACATGCGGTCTTTGAAGACCAGCGCCCCGGCCCCGTCGCGCGGCGCGAACGCGGCTTTGCCGGTGACTTTGATCCAGCGATACGTTGGCCTCGCGGCGATCTTCCCCGTCTCCGCGCCCGAACTGATCGGGGCGAAGAGCGCGGCGAAGAGGCAAGCGGAAAGTGTCGTATTCAGTGGCTTCGGCATCGCGCTGGTCTCATGCTCCGTCGCTTGTGTTGTAGCTCGCCGGCCGCGCCCGGTCGCGGTCGTCGGCGTCGAGGAACGATTGCAGCAGAAACGTCGCCGCCAGCTTGTCCCGCCGTGCGGCCCGTTTCTTCTTGCTCAACTGGGCGGAGAGCAGATGGGCTTCCGCCAGCGACGACGTGAACCGCTCGTCCCAGAAGACGACCGGCAGCCCGGTGACGCGGCCGGCCCACGCGCCGAATTCCCGCGCCAGCCGCGACGATTCGCTCTCGTCGCCGCTCATGTGCACCGGCAGGCCGACGACGAGGCCCACGACGCGGTATTCGTCGACGATTCCGCGGAGGAATTCCGCGTCCGCGTCGTCGCTGCCGCGGGTGTAGTTTTCCAGCGGCGAGGCGATGTTCTGCTCGGGAGTCGAGACGGCGACGCCGATTCGCACGCGGCCGTAGTCGAGCCCCAGCAACCGGCCCTCGGTGGGAACGGCGGACTCTTGATCGGCATTCGGTGAGACCATGACGGATGAAGGATGAGGGATGAGGGATGAGGGATGAGGGATGAAGGATGAAGGATGAGGGATGAAGGATGAAGGATGAGGGATGAAGGATGAGGGATGAACGGATCGGATCGGTTTTCAGCTCGGCCCTCCATCCTTCATCCCTCATCCTTCATCATTTCCTTCATCCCTCATCGTCTAACAACAACTGACGCCTCACAACCTTTCAACTCAAAGGACGTCGTCATAGCCGCGTGCTTTCAATTCCTCGACGAGCTTGCGGATGCCGGCTTCGTCGCCGCGGCGGGCGACGAGGGTGGCGTCGGGCGTGTGCACGATGATCAGGTCATCGACGCCGACCGTCGCCACGACGTGGCCGTCATCGGTGCTGCGAACGATGCAACGTCGCGTCTCCAGCCCGACGTGCCGGGCGTCGACCGTGTTGCCGGCGTCGTCGGTCCCGGCCAGCCGCGGCAGCGATTCCCAACTGCCGACGTCGTCCCACTCGAACGGGGCCTCGATTACGCAGACGTTCGGCGATCGCTCCAGCACGGCATAATCGATGGAGATGCTCTTGATCTGCGGGAATTCCACGTCGAGCTGTTGCTCCCAGTCCAGGCCGTCGAGCGAGCCTTGCAGCCGCAGCAGCCGTTCGTGAATCTCCGGCTCGAATTCCCCCAGCGCCGCGAGGATGCCCTCCGCCCGCCAGACGAAGATGCCGCAATTCCAGTAGAAGTTGCCGGCGTCGAGGTATTGTCGCGCGGTCGCGGCGTCGGGCTTTTCGCGGAAGGAGGCGACGGGGGAAGGCGGAAGGCGGAAGGGGGTCGTAGCGTGGACATCAGTCCACGCTAGTGACGGCTGAATTGGACGGCCGGAATCCGTGACGCTCGCTTGGACTGAAGTCCACGCTACGTTCCGCTTTCCGCTTTGCTTTCCGCGTTCGATGTAGCCGTATCCCGTCGCCGGCCCAGTCGGCGGGACGCCGAACAGGACGAGCGCCTCGGGTTGTTGTTGCACCGCGTCGACGGCGGCGTCGACGGCGGCGAGAAACGCGTTGTCCGGGCGGATGACGTGGTCGGCCGGCATCACGAGCATCACCGCGTCGGAGTCGGCGTGCAACAAATGAATCGCCGCCAGCCCGATGCAGGGAGCCGTGTTGCGCCCGCACGGTTCGATCAGCAGGTTCGCGGGCGGAAGTTGCGGAAGCTGCGCGGCGGTCGCTTCCGCCTGGTCGCGGTTGGTGACGACCCACGTGCGCTCCGGCGGAATCCGCGTGGCCACGCGGTCGACGGTGGCCTGAATCATCGTGCGGAAACCGGCCAGCCGCAGCAGTTGCTTCGGCCGGCCGCGGCGGCTCTGCGGCCAGAACCGAGTCCCGCTCCCCCCGGCCATGATGACGGCGTGCAGCATGGGTTGTGAGTTGTCAGTTGTCAGTTGTCAGATGTCAGTTGTCAGTTGTCAGAAGTGGCGCGATCCCTCATCCTTCATCCTTCATCCCTCATCCTTCATCCCTCATCCTTCATCCCTCATCCTTCATCCCTCATCCTTCATCCCTCATCCTTCATCCTTCATCCCTCATCCTTCATCCGTTCCTCAGCAGCTTCCGAAACTGCGACAGCGTCCGCGTATTCGCCACGTCTTTCTTTTCCAATCCGGCGCGGCGAGCCTGGTTGACGCCGTAGGGCATGACGTCGAGGCCGTGCTGACTGTGCGCGTCGGTGCTGATCACGATCGGGATGCCCCGGTCCTTCGCGGCGGCCGCGTGCACGTCGTCCAGGTCGAGCCGGCTGGGGTGGGCGTTGATCTCCATCATCACCCCGCAGTCGGCGGCGGCCTTGAACACGTCGTCGTAATTCACCGCCGCCCCCTTCCGCTTGCCCACCAGCCGCCCGCTGGGATGGCCGATCACGTCCACGTGCGGATTGCGAATCGCGTTCAGCAGCCGCTTGTTGATCTGCTCGGCGGGCTGGTTCAACCCGTAGTGCAAGACGGCGATGACCCAGTCGGCCTCGGCCAGCACGTCGTCGGGCAGGTCGAGGGTGGCGTCTTCGAGGATGTCGCATTCGATGCCGCACAGCACGTCGATGCCGGTGACGCTCTGGCGAACCTTGTCGATCTCCTTCCAGTGCGCCCGGAGCCGTTTCGCATCCAGCCCGTTGGCCATCGTGACCCTCTTGGAATGGTCGGTGATGGCGATGTACTTCAACCCCCGCTGCTTCGCGGCGTCGACCATCTCGCGAATCGACGCGGTCCCGTCGGTGGCCGTCGTGTGCATGTGCAGGTCGCCGCGGATGTCCTCGAACTCGACGAGCGCCGGCAGCTTCCCCTGCTCGGCCAGCTCGATTTCGCCGCGGTTTTCGCGAAGCTCCGGCGGGATCCACGGCAGGTCGACGGCCTCGTAGACTTCCTCTTCCGTGCGGCCGCAAACGAGGTCGTCGCCGCGGAACACGCCGTACTCGTTGAGCTTCAACCCGCGATCCTGCGCGCGGCGGCGGATGACGATGTTGTGCTCCTTGGAGCCGGTGAAGTACACGAGGGCGGCCCCGTAGGATTCTTCGGGGACGACGCGAAGGTCCATCTCCAGCCCGGACCGCAGCCGCACGCGCTGCTTCGTCTCTCCCCCGGACAGGACTTTCACGACGCGCTCGTGGGATGCCAGCCAGTCCATCACGCCGGCGGAATCGTCGGAAGTGGCGAGCAAGTCGAGATCGCCGACGGTCTCGCGGCAGCGGCGGTAGCTGCCGGCGGCGGCGCCTTGCTTCACCGATTTGAGCTTCAGCAGGTCGCCGAGGATCGCGTCGACCTCGACCTTCGCGTCGGCGATCGAGAACCGCTTGCCGGCTTCCGCCACCTGGCCGAGGCCCTCGAGGATCGACTGCTCGGTTTTCTTTCCGAACCCCTTGTGCTCGGCGATCCGCCCCTGTTCAGCAGCCTGCTTCAGCTCGGCCAGCGATTTGATTCCCAGGTCTTCGAACAGGACGGCGACCTTTTTCGGCCCCAGTCCGGGGATTTTGAGCATCTCGACGACGCCAGCGGGGACCTGTTCCTTCAGTTCTTCGAGCTGCGGGAGCTGGCCGGTTTCGAGGATGGTCGCGATCTTCCCGGCGAGGTCTTTGCCGATGCCGGGCAGGTCGTCGAGGCTGCGGTCGGCATCGGCGGCAATGTCGGCCAGCGATTCGGCCAGCGACTCGATCGTCCGCGACGCGTTGCGGTAGGCGCGCACGCGGAACGGGTTGGCCCCCTGGATTTCCAGCAGGTCGGCCAGATCGTCGAACATGCGGGCGACGTCGGCGTTTTGCATGGGTCAGGCGCGGCGATCAGGGATGAAGGTTGAAGGATGAAGGTTGAAGGATGAGAGATGACGGATAACTCTCCCAACTGACAACTAACAACGGACAACGGACAACCCCCAATCGTAACCGGCGATGCGCAGAAACAAAGCCTGAGGCGCTGTGGTCGACGGGTCGGACTGCTACCATGAAGGCCTTCCGCGTCACGTCGCACGCAGTTTCCCGATCCCACCGAGGCCGCATCGATGAATCGTCGCGATTCCCTGCAATTCCTCTTTGTTGTTGTGGCGGCGGCGTTCTGCGATGCGGGCGACGATGGGGGCGTGCGTGCCGCGGAGAAATCCTGGCAGGCGGGCTTCTCGCGGGTCGTCATCACGCCGACGGAGCCGATGTTCGCCTCCGGGTACGGCGGGCGAATGAAGCCGTCGTCCGGGAAGATCCACGATCTCTACGTCCGCGTTGCCGCCCTGACCGACCCGGCGGGGCATTCCGTCCTCGTCGTCTCGCTGGACCTGATCGGCGTCCCCAAGACATTCGCCGACCACGTCGCCGCCCACTGCAAGAAGAAGCACGGCATCGAGCGAGCCGACGTGATGCTCTGCTCGTCGCACACGCACTGCGGGCCGGCGCTCGACGACAAGCTGAGCCACATGCTGGCGCTGAAGGACAGCGACTGGGCCGCGATCCGCCGCAACCAGAAGCGGCTCAACGCGAACGTGCTCAAGGCGATCGACGCCGCCGTCGCCGACCGCAAACCGGCGTTGCTGGCGGCGGGGAACGGCACGACCGGGTTCGCCGTCAACCGCCGGCCGCCGATCGGCCAGGGGCCGACCGACCACGACGTCCCCGTGCTGCGGATCACCTCGCCCGACGGCAAGACCGTTCGCGGCCTGATCTACGGATACGCCTGCCACAACACGGTGCTGAGCTTTTTCCACTGGTGCGGGGACTTTGCCGGGTTCGCCTCGCTGGACCTGGAGGCCGCCTATCCGAAATCGGTGGCGTTGTTCTTCAGCGGCTGCGGGGCCGACCAGAACCCTCTTCCGCGGCGGAAAGTCGAGCTGGCGCAGAAGTACGGCCGCATGCTGTCGACGGCGGTTCGCAAAGTCGCCGCCCTGGATGTTCGTAGTGACCGGCTTCAGCCGGTCAAGGGACCGGCTGAAGCCGGTCACTACAAACCCTTGACGCCGATTCGCGGCAACGTCAAAACGGCGTTCCGCAACATAGACCTCGCGCTGGACGACATCCCGCCCAAAGCCGTCTGGGAGCGCGAACTGAAATCGGGGAACCGCTACGAGAAGGCGCGTGCCCGGCTGCTGCTCGACGAAATCGCCGCGAAGGGGTCGCTGCCGAAAACGCATGCGTATCCCGTGCAGGTCTGGAACCTGGGGGGGAAGATCACCTGGGTCGCGCTGGGGGGCGAGGTCGTCGTCGATTATTCGCTGCGGCTGAAACGCGAGCTCGGCAAGCAGACGACGTGGGTCGCGGGCTACGCCAACCACGTGATGGCGTACATTCCGTCGGAACGCATCCTCAAGGAAGGAGGCTACGAAGGGGACCGCTCGATGCTCTACTACCAGCTCCCCGCGAAATGGAAGCCGGGCCTCGAACGGCGAATCGTCGACGCGGCGAAGGCCCTGGCACGGAAGACGAGCCGATAAGGGATATCCGCGAAATGAACCGGCTGCGTCGGTTGTATCGTCTGCGGACGGAGCGCGAAATCAGTTTCGCACTACGTTCCACGATTTCCATATTGACCCTGTTTCGCGACCCCCCGTACCATTCCCGGCCCCTCGCGCCGTAGGACGGGTTTTCAACCCGTCCGCGTGTCCGCAACTCAGGTCCTGGTTTCCGGACTGGCTGGAAGTCCGCGCCGCGAATGAGTCGCCTGTCACGGACGGGTTGAAAACCCGTCCTACGAATCTATCGGAAGCGGTTCAGGATGTCGGTCCGCAAAACGGTCAAATGGTTGTTGCTGATTGTCGCGTTGCTGGCGGCGGGGGGCGGCGGCTATGGCTACTGGCGGTGGTCCAACGCCAACCGCGTGCTGCTGCAGACGCTGCGCGAAGAACTGGCCGATGCCGCCCCGGGGTGGAACATCGAGGTCGAATCCGCCCGCTTCGACTGGCACCGGCGGATTCACATCTTCAATCTCACGTTGAAGTCGCCCGACGGCCGCGCCACGCTGCTCCGCGTCCCCGAAGCCGTGCTTGTCGTCGACCGCGACAAACTGGCCGACTCGCTGATCGTCGACGTGCAGCGGGTAAGGCTGATCGGGCCGGAAGTGCACCTCGTCCGCGACGCGCGGGGACGCTGGAACTGGCAGGACCTGCCGCCGCTGAAGAAAGCCGCGAAAGAGCGCAGCCTGCCGGAAATCGTGATCGAGAACGCGACGGTGCACGCGCGGCTGCGGGAGAGTCGAGAGTCAAGAATCGAGAGTCGAGAGCCAGGACGGAGAATATCGGTCGCACGTTCTGGCTCTGGACTCTCGACCCTCGACTCTCGACTCTCCGGCGACACCGTCATCCATCTCCGCGACGGCGCGCTGCAGCTTGTTCCCGAAAGCCGGCGGCGGTTCGTATTGCGGGGGAGCACGACGGTTCGCGACGCCGGCAAGCTCGCGTTTTCCGGACGCTGGGACCTCGACACGCGGGCGTGGTCGCTCGACGGCAAGATGCAGAACGTGGCCGCCAGCGGCGAACTGCTGGCGCTGGCCGTCGGCGTCTCGCCTGAGCTGCGGTCGCACGTCGCGCGGCTGCAAGAGAGCCTGCGGGACGTCACCCCCCCTGACGAGCGGCCGAAGATTCCCGCGGGGTCGCGGGCCGTCCCCAACTTCGGCGCCTCGGCGACGGTCGACGTGTCGTTTCAGCTCGCGAAACGCAAGGCCGACGAAGAGCTGCAGTTCGACCTTCGCGCGAAGGTGCGGCAGGGGCGGTTTCGCAATCCCGTGCTGCCGGTCGAGCTGCACGAGCTGGCCGCCGACGTTCACTGGAACAACCACCTCGTCGAAATCCGCAACGTCTCGGCGCAAAACGGTTCCCTGCGGCTGGCTGGGGAAGCCGTCATCCGTCGCGTGGGGGACAAGACGCCGGTTCGCGCTCGCTTCCAGGTCTCGAACCTGCCGTTGAACGACGCGCTGGAAAAGCGTCTCCCGGCGGACTGGCGGCCGTATTACCGGAAAGTCACGCCGCGGGGATCGATCGACCTTTCCGGAACGCTCGAATACGACGGCCGCGAATGGTCGCACCACGGTTGCGTGCTGACCACGCGGGATTGCTCGTTCGCGCACACGGATTTTCCGTATCGCTTCACGCGGGTCAACGGCACCGTCACCCAGCACGGCGACGAACTGACGCTGAAGTTCAGGGGGCTTGCCGGCCGGCAACCCGCGACGCTGACCGGCTGGGTGAAGAACCCCGGCCCCGACGCGGCGTCGCGGTACGTGCTGACGATCACCGACTTCCAGCTCGACGAGGCGCTGCTGGCCGCGTGCAAGCCGAACGTCCGCAAGACGCTCAAGTCGCTGGGGGCCGACGGCCAGGCCGACGTCGTCTTCACGGCCGACGACCCGGGCGGTCGCACGTCGGTCGCGCGGCTGCGGCTCGACGCCCGGCTCAAGAACTGCACGCTGGACTACGACCGCTTTCCCTATCGCTTCACGCGGCTCAACGGCCGGGTCCTCTACGATTCGAAGACCGACGTCTGGACGTTCTCGAATCTGACGGCGATCAACGGGCCGGGGTCGTTTACCGGGTCGGGGTTTCTCTCCGAGGAACGGGGAAAATCGCACCTCGAGCTGACCGTCACCGGCATCGGCGCGTCGCTCGACAAGCCGCTGTACCGCGCGCTGCCGAAGTCGCTGCAGGAATTGTGGGCCGACCTGGCCCCCACCGGAATTCTCGACCTGACCGTGGGACTGAACTGGACCGAGGGAACGCCGGTCCGGATTTCGGTGCCGAGATGCCGCGTGACGAAGGGCACGATGACCGTGCAGTCGTTCCCTTATGTGTTCGAGAACATCCTGGCGAATTTCGCCTACGAGGACGGCGGGAAACTCTGGATTCACAGCTTCCAGGCCCGACACGACGACACGCTGATTCGCGCCGAGGGATTCGCGGGACCCCCGCCGGGGGGCGGCTGGCGGTTGCGGCTGACGAAGTTCCTCGCCGACGATCTGGTTCCCGACCGCACGTTCCGCCGGGCGTTGAACAAGGACCTGCGGAGCGTCGTCGAGGAACTCGACCCCGACGGGCCGCTCTCGGTCACCGGGATGATCGAGTTCCGAGGCAGCGGAAAGAAGAAAGACCCGGTGACCGCGGCATGGGACGTGAAGCTCGTGCTGACGGGGACGTCGCTGAACTTCGGAGTCAAGCTCAAGGACGTGCACGGGCGGGTGTATCTGAAGGGAACGTGGAACGGCCGTCTCGTCGATATGTGGAGCTATGCGGGGAACCGCTTCGATCTCGATTCGATCAACGTGCACGGCTACCAGTTCACGAAGGTCAAGGGGCCGTTCGCGCTGTACGACAAGCGGCTCGTCGTGGGGACGCGGGACGTGTTCCGCCAGCAGCGGCCCGGAGAAAAGCCGCCCACGATCGACCGGGAGAAGCAGTTGACGGCGTCCGCCATCGGCGGGGAGTTCACGCTCAACGCCGAGGCCTGGTTCGGCAAGCAGACCACCTATCGCCTGATCGCGACGATGAGCAAAGGCCGGCTGGAACGCTTTGCCCGCCGCTATCTGAAGGGAGCGAAGAATCTCAAAGGAGTGATGTACGGCCGCGTCGAGCTGCAGGGGAAGGGGAAATCGACCCGCACCATGACGGGGGGCGGCAAGCTGCTGATCAGCCCCGCGGCGCTGTACGAGCTGCCGGTGCTGGTGCAGATCTTCAACGTGATGAATTTCGTGCCGGTCGACAAGACGGCGTTCAAGTTCGCGTTCGCCGATTTCGACGTCAAGGACCGCATGTTTCGGTTCCGCACGATCGACCTCGTGGGGGACTCGATCAGCCTTCGCGGCCGCGGAACCGTGCTGTTCGACGGCAAGCTGACCATCGACTTCTACTCGATGGTCACCCGCAGCCGCGTTCCCGTCGAGGTCGTGCGGCAGCTTCTGAAATCGGCGACCAGCGGCTGGGTGGGAGTGAAAGTGCGGGGCACGGTCTCACAACCGCGGGCGGAAATCCGACCGGTCCCACAGGTGGACGACGCGATGAAGCAGTTCCTCAACGCGCTGGGCGGCCCGCCGACGAACGTGCTGCCGTGGTTCCAGCCACCACCGCAGTCGCAGCGGAGGGGATATCCGCGGCGTTGACTTTGGGTGGCACGCCCTGAGGTTTTGGGAAGGGCGTGGGCGGGTGCAATTCGTGCCACTGCTTGACGAACGCCGCCACACGCGGTGGTTGCGAAGAAAACCTTGCCGGCGTTCGTCAAGCAGTGCTGTCGGGAGATCGTACGCGTGCCGTCGCATCGGCACTACGCGATCACCAGAACCGGCTCGGCGAGAACGTCCATCCGCGGTTCGATTCCCAGACCCGGCCGCGTGGACGCGGCGAGTCGGCCGTTGTTTCGCTGCGGGGCGCCGTCGGCGATGCTCACGGTGACGTAGCTGTTGAAGTCGGTCGCCGTGAACAGGAACTCCGGCGGCGTGCTGTGGGCCAGATGGGCAATCGCGGCGGTCGTGATGTCGCCCCCCCAACTGTCTTCGATCGTCATCGCGATCCCCAGCGAGACGCACAGGTCGCGGGCCTGCCGGGCCTTCGTCAGGCCGCCGAACTTGCTGATTTTGATGTTCACCACGTCCATCGCCGCGTCGGCATGGCCGCGGAGCAGCACCGCGAGGTCGTCGATCGATTCATCGAGCACGAAGGGATGATCGACGTGCCGCCGCACCGACAGGCATTCCTCATACGACAAGCACGGCTGCTCGATGTACACGTCGACGTCGCGCACGCCGCGGGCGACCCGCAGCGCGTCGTGCGGCAGCCAGCCCGTGTTGGCGTCGGCGACGAGCCGGTCGCCGGGTTGCAGTTCGGCGGCGACGGCCTTGATGCGGGCGATGTCGGTCTCGGCATCTGCCCCGACTTTCAACTGGAAGCGGCGATAGCCCTCCGCGCGGTAGCCGGCGACCTTGGCAGCCATCTGCTGGGGCGCTTCCTGCGAGATCGCCCGGTACAGGACGAAATCGTCGCCGCAGCGTCCCCCCAGCAGCGTACACACCGGCAGCCCGGCGGCCTGTCCGAGGATGTCCCAGCAGGCGATGTCGATTCCGGTCTTCACGTAAGGATGCCCTTTGAGCACGGCGTCCATCCGGCGATTGAGCTTCCCCAGTTCGGTCGGATCTTCTCCCAGCAGATGCGGCCCAAGCTCGGCCAGTCCGGCGCGGACTCCCTTCGCATACGCCGGCAGATAAAACGGCCCCAGCGGGCAGACCTCGCCGTGCCCCACGACGCCGGCGTCGGTCTCGACGCGAACGACGGTGCTGTCGAAGACCTCGACGGACTTTCCGCCGGACCACTTGTAGCTCCCTTCGTGCAGCGGGAGGTCGACTTGAAAGGCGGCGATGCGGGTGATTTTCATCGAGAGTTGAGAGTTGAGAGTCGGAACTACGACTACGAATCGGTCTCTGCGATCTGTTTCGTCGCGGCAATGTCGGCTTCCAGTTGTCGGCGCAATTCGTCCGGGTTGTCGAACCGCGCCACGTCGCGGATGCGGCTCAGCAGGTCCACCGTCAACTCGCGGCCGTAGAGGTCGCCGGTGTGGCCGATGATGTGGATTTCCAGCTTCCGCTGCTCGTCGGAAAACGTGGGGTTCATTCCCAGATGGACGGCTGCGGGAAGGTCTTCGCCGTTCAGCCTCACCCGGCCCGCGTACACGCCGTCGGCCGGAAGCAGCGTCTCGATGCCGTCGAGGTTCGCCGTCGGGAATCCCAGCGACGCCCCGCGGCCGACGCCGCGGACAACCGTTCCCCGCAGGGCGTAAGGGTGCCCCAGCAGTTGCACGGCGTTGTCGATCCTGCCGGCGGCGATGTGCTCGCGAATACGGCTCGATGAGACCGGTTCGCCGTCGACGATGACCGGGGGGACGACGTCCAGCGTCAAACCGGCGGCCTCGCACATTTCCGCGAGAGACTCGACGTCTCCGGCGCGATCCTTTCCGAACCGGAAGTTTGCCCCCTCCACCAGCCCGCGGGCTTGCAGCCGGGCGACGACGATCTGCTGGAAGAACTCCGCCGGCGTGTTCGACAGGAACTCCCGCGTCGTTGGAAACGCGATCACGCAATCGACGCCGCACTCGTCGAGAATTGCCGCCTTCTGCGGTAGCGTCGTCAGGCTCGGGGGCGCCTGTTCCGGGCGGAGCAGGCGAATGGGGTGTGGGTCGAACGTGAGCACGATCGCCGCCGTTCCTGCCTCCCGCGCCCGCTCGACCAGCTTCCCGACGATCTCCCGATGGCCCCGATGCACGCCGTCGAAGTTCCCGATCGCAACGTACCCGTCGCGAAAGCCGGCGGCCGATTCGAAGTCGTGGAAGAGGGGCATTGCGAGCAGTCGAAGAGTCGAAGGTCGAAGAGTCGAAGGTCGAAGAGTCGAAGGTCGAAAAGTCGAAGGTCGAAAAGTCGAAGGTCGAAAAGTCGAAGGTCGGAGAATCGGAGATCGGAATTCGGAGGTCGGATCTTCGGCAACTCTCGTCATCTTGCAACTGACAACTGACAACTGGCAACTGACAAACCCGACCTTCGACCTTCGACTTTT
>Ga0268386_10001899_pt1 | contig 14570 bp, 11 predicted proteins | sample RVTome_15_FD_200260 | JGI IMG/M metagenome (GOLD analysis project Ga0268386, IMG submission 200260) | Soil microbial communities from uranium-contaminated site in the Upper Colorado River Basin, Wyoming, United States - RVT150D86... ...
CGGCGCGCTCTCGGTCACGAGCGGCGAGGCGCACCGGCGCATCTACCTCGACCGCGGTCTCGTGGTCTTCGCGACCTCCGACGAGCGCGAGGTGCGGTTGGGCAACTACCTGATCCGTCACGGCACGCTGCCCGAGGACGCTGTCGCGAACGCCGAAGCGCTGCTGGCCGGCGACGGAGTCCGTCTCGGACAGATCCTCGTGCGTTTAGAGCTCCTCGACCAGGCGACTCTCGACGCTGCGGTTGCCGACCAGGTCCGCGAAATTCTCTGGGGCGCGTTCGACTGGGACTCGGGTGAAGTCGTCTTCGAGGTCGGCGCCCGCCGCTCCGACGAAACGATCCGGATCGACCTGCGGATTGCGGAGGTGATCGTCGAGGGGGTGCGGCGCGCGGGCGCGGTGCGGCGGTTCGTCGAGCGTCTGGGCTCCGGACACAGCGTGCTCGAGCAGGCGGAGGCGCCGCTCGCACCCGGGCTTTTCAGCCCCGATGAGATCGCGCTGCGGGGCCTCGTCGACGGACGCCTTCCCGTGCAGACGCTCTGTCAGAAGGGGCCGGGAAGCGTCGCCGAAAACGCGCGCCTTCTGTATGCATTCTTCTGCCTGGACCTCGTACGCGTCAAAGAGCCCGGGGGAGTGAAGAAACTGCAGTGGAAGACGGAGGGCGGGAGCATGAGTGGAGCCAACAACTGATCGCCGATGCTGATGGCTGATTGATGCCGATCTACGAATATGTCTGCGACTCGTGCAACCGCAAGACAGAAGCCATTCAGCGCGTTGGCGAGAAGCCGCTCAAGATCTGCCCGCACTGCGGTGGCAGCCTCAAGAAGGCGTTTTCCGCGCCGGCGATCCAGTTCAAGGGATCGGGCTGGTACGTGACCGACTACGCCGGGGCCCGGGGAGAGCAGAAGAAGAAGGAAGCATCGGCCGAGTCGAAGGAAGGCGCAGGGGAGTCGAAGGCCGGCGAAGAAAAGTCGCAGAAGAAAGAAAAGACGGAGAAAAAAGACTCGGACAAGAAGGCCCCCAGGACCCAGAACGCCGGTTCCGAGAAGTCCGACTGAGACCTGGGGTCAGGCGTGCAACTTGGTAATTTTGACGGCTGCAGTGACCGAAATACCAACATACACGCCTGACCCCAGTCAGAGCTTCAGGCCCTTCAGGTAGTCGCGGAAGGGCTCTCCGAGATCGGCGCGTTTGAGCGCGAATTCCACGGTCGCCTTAAGGAACCCGAGCTTGTCCCCGGCGTCATAGCGCTTGCCTTCGAAGAGGTACCCGTCGATGGGACGCCGCTCCAGGAGCGTCGCGAGCCCCGATGTCAGCTGGATTTCCCCGCCGATGTCCGAGCGCGTCTCTTCCAGGATCTCGAAGATCTCGGGCGGCAGTATGTACCGGCCGATGATCGCGAGGTTCGACGACGCCTCCTCGGGAGCCGGCTTCTCGACCATACCGGTGATCCGAACGATCCGGTCACCGTCCCGCTCGCCTGCGACGATGCCGTACTGGCGGGTTTCCTCGCGCGCGACCTCCTGAATCGCGATCACCGGGTTTCCGCGCTTCTCGTAGAGTCGCATCATCTGCCCGATGCAGGGTTCCCGCGAGTCGACGATGTCGTCGCCCAGGAGCACGGCGAACGGCTCTTTTCCGACGAGCTCCTTCGCCTGAAGGATCGCGTGACCGAGCCCGAGCGCGGTCTTCTGGCGCACGTACGCGACCGGGATCATGTCCGAGATCTCGCGCACGATCGCGAGCAGGTCTTCCTTGCCGCGGTCTTCGAGCATCTTCTCGAGCTCGAAGGACGTGTCGAAATGGTCCTCGATCGCCATCTTGCCGCGTCCCGTGACGATGACGATCCTCTCGATGCCGGCGGCCTTCGCCTCCTCGACGACGTACTGGACGAGCGGACGGTCCACCAAAGGCAGCATCTCTTTGGGCTGAGCCTTGGTGGCGGGCAGAAAACGCGTCCCGAGGCCGGCCGCGGGAAATACCGCAACTCTGACTCTCGACATCGCGCCGGATCGTACCAGTCCGCCGTCTCGGTTCCTCTTCTGGCTGAGAACTGAGACTGAGAACTGACAGCTACAATCTCCCCATGAGCGACGACGCCTTCTTCCGCGAGCTGACCGGGGAGCTGGAGAGGCGCGGCCGGCTCGCGCTCGCGACCGTCGTCGAGACGAAGGGGTCCGGGCCCTCGCGCATCGGCCGCCGCTTTTTGATCTTCGAGGACGGCACCTTCTGCGGCACGATCGGGGGCGGTCCGTTCGAGGCGCTCGTGGTCGCCGATGCGGGAGCCCTCTTCCGCGAAGACCGCGCGTCCCACCCGCGCGGTGAACTGAGCCCCGTCAGGCTCTTGAAATGGTACGACTTCTTCGAGCGGGAGATCGAGTCGGGGCAGTTGCGCGAGCCGACGAACATGATCTGCGGAGGTTCGGCGCGGGTTTCGATCGAGCTTCTCACGGCGTCGCCCTCGCTCGTCATCCTGGGCGGCGGCCACGTCGGCGCAGCGCTCGCCCGCCTCGCCCGCGATCTCGGCTACGACGTCACCGTCGGCGACGACCGCGAAGAGTACGTTCGCCCGGAGCGATTTCCGCCGGGGGTCAAGGCCGTCCGCACGACCCGGAATTACGAGCTCCCGGCGACGGCGCTCTCCCCGGGGCGCGACCGGTACGTGGCGGTCGTTTCCCGGTGCTGGGAGACCGATCTTGCCGCCCTTCGTCCCTGGCTCGTCCCCGGCGCTCCCGCGGCGCGCTACCTGGGCCTGATCGGCTCCGCTCGGAAAGTGCGAGGGGTGCTCGAGCGGCTCTCGGCGGAAGGCGTGCCCCACGAAAAGCTCTCTGAGATCCGCGCGCCGATCGGCCTGTCGATCGGCGCGGTCACCCCGGAGGAGATCGCCGTCTCGATCCTCGCGGAAGTGACGGCGGTCCGCCGCGGAGCCGCCAATCCCGGTTATGCTTGGAGGGCGGACCACTCACGGCCAGGCAGCGCCCGGGTCTCCAACACCTGATCGTCTCTCCGGGAAACGGATACTGATGAACCAACGCACAGCTCGCAACGCGGTCGTCTTCGCGCTCGCCCTGACGTTTTTCGCGGACGCGCGCTCGCAGGCGGCCTCTTGGTGGCGCCTTCCCCTCTGGGGCGCGGAGGTGAAGGTCTTCGCGGTCGATCCATTCCAGGCGAACCATCTGTACTGCGGGACCTCGCGAGGCAACTTCTACGGCTCCACGGACGGCGGCGCGACCTGGACGCCTCTGCGGCAGGGGGCGGCGTTTCCCGGCTTCATCGCGACCGGGCTGATCGCCGATCCGACGGCGCCCCGGCGGCTCTGGGCGTCGCTCGCCGGCCAGTATCAGGGAGGACTCGTCGTCCGCAGCGACGACGGGGGCGTGAACTGGATGGTCCTCGCGCGCTGGAGGTCGTCGGTCGCGACGCGCGCCCTGGCCTTGGTCCCGGGGCGTGGAGGGGAGCCGCTCCTCGCGGTCGGCGGTGACGACGGCGTCCGGCTGTCGAAGGACGGCGGCAACACGTGGACTCTGACGGGAGAGACGACCCCCGGCCTCTATCAAGTCGAGTCCCTCGCATTCGCGCCGAACGATCCCGACACGCTGTACGCGGGCACGTGGCGGCAGGCGTTCCGCACTCGGGACGGTGGACGCACGTGGACGCGCATCGCCCAAGGAATGGTGCTCGACGCGACCGTCTACACATGGGACTTCCACGCGTCCGACGCGAAGGACATCTGGGTCTCGACCTGCGGCTGGGTCTACCGGACGCAGGACGGCGGCAACCGGTGGACGCGCTTCAAGACCGGGTTCACGAACCGGCGCTCGCACAACGTGCGGCGCGACCCGAAGCGCCCGGGCGTCGTCTATGCCGGCACCGTGGGCGGCCTCCACCGCTCGGTCGACGGCGGCGAGACGTGGTCGCGCATCTCGCGCGAGACCCTCGTCGTGACGGCGATGGAAATGGACGCCCGCTCGGGCCGCCTCTACGTCGGAACGGAGGGCGAGGGCGTCTTCTACTCCGACGACGGCGGCGTGACGCTGGTATCGGGCTCGGTCGGGCTGGCGGAGGGACGGGTCTCCGACCTCGTCGCCGATCCGAAGGACGGCAGCCGGCTGTTCTTTTTCCGCGCGTATGCCGGCGGAGAGAGCGGAGTCTGGGAAGCAAGAGGAATGCGCGTGCGGCGTCTCTCGCTCGACCCGCTGCCGCCCGCGGCGTCACTCGCGGCGTTCCTCGGTCCGGACGGCGCCACCGTGCTCCTGATCTCGAGCTTCAACGGACTCCGGGTCTCCTTCGACGGCGGCGAGCGATGGGTGGCCCCGCTGAACGCTCCCTCGGGAACTCCTCTGGTTCTTTACGGAAAGGAATTCGGCACGCCCGTGCTCGTGACGACCACGGGCGTCTTCCGCACGGTGAACGGTCGCAGTTTCGTCGCCGTGCCCGGAAGTCCGGCGGCTCCCTCGTCGGCAGAGCTCCTCGCCGACGGCGGCGGTGCGCCCGTCCTGCAGGTTCACACGGCCGAAGGCTCGTTCCGATGGGACGGGGCGGCCTGGGACGCGCGGCGGCGAGCGCTGCTGTCGGGAGGGCGCTTCCTCGCGGCGCATCGCGGAGACGCTGCTCCGGCGCCCGTCCGCACGCCCGTGCGTGAGGTGGACGGAAACCTCGTGTGGGAGGAGGCCGGGCGTCGGCGCGCGGTCAAGAGTCCCCGGCCCGGTCTCTCGATCGCCTCGACGTTCGCGACCCCGGAGGGTCGCTTGTACGTCGGGACCGCAGGGGACGGGTTGTTCCTGTTCGAACCGTAGCGCCGATTGTCATCCTGAGGAGCAAAGCGACGAAGGATCTCTCCCATGGTCAAGAGATCCCTCGCTTCGCTCGGGATGACCGTCTACCTCCGGACTCCCTGGACGTCGATCCGGGATCCGACGGTCACCTTCTCCTTCGCCGCCATCCCGCCCGCGATCTCGAGCACGCTCGCGGCCGGCAAGTCCGGACCGTAGTTCGGGCAGGGATCCGCCTTGCACGGCGGCGTGTCGGCGGAGACGAAGAGAACGCGTCCCGCGCCGTCCATCCAGATGATGTCGAGCGGGATCATCGTGTTCTTCATCCAGAACTCGTGGACTCCTTGATCGGCGAAAGGAAAGAGCATTCCCGTCCTCTCGGGAAGGCTCTCCCGGAACATCAGGCCCTGCGCCTGTTCTTCGGGCGTGCGGGCGATCTCGATCGAGTAGACCGCTCCCGATGGCAGGATCGCGCGTGACACCGTCACCGCGGAAGCCGTCGCGGTCGCGCGCGGCGTGGGCGAGCTCTTCGCGGCATCTCCACAGGCGCCGCTCACTGCGAGAAGAAAGACCAGGAAGAGGCGATCGAGGGCTGCCCTCCCGGACACCTGCCTATGCGCCCTCGGCCCCCGCTGCGGGCGGTTCCTCGACGTCGGGTCCTCCCTCGCCCTCGTAAACCTCGTCGCGTCGGACGAGGCTGTATTTCTTGGCGTAGTAGCGGAAGGACCGAAAAGACATGTGGAGGAGCTCGGCCGCCTTCGTCTGAACGCCTTCGCACCGGTCGAGCGCTTCGCGCATGAGGCGCTTGCCGACCGCTTCGAGATAGCTCTCGAGATTGATGCCCTCCTGGGGAAGGCTCTCGAAGTCCGGCACCCGGGTCTTGACGCCGAGCGCGATCGCCTCCGGCAGGCTCGAGACGTTGATCACGGGTCCGGCCTCGAGGGCGACGGTGCGCTCGAGGCTGTTCTCGAGCTCTCGGACGTTGCCCGGCCACGGATAGGCCTCCAGGAGACGCATCGCCTCGGTCGAGATCTTCTTTTCGGGGATCTTCTGCTCCTTGCAGATCTTTCCGATGAAGTGCTGCGTCAGAGGCGCGATGTCCTCGAGACGCGCTCGCAGAGGCGGCAACGGGATCGGGATGACGTTGATCCGGTAGAAGAGATCCTCACGGAATCTTCCCGAGGCGACGAGCTCGGTCAGGTCCTTGTTGGTTGCGGCGATGATCCGGACGTCGACGTTGATCTCGTCGTTGCCCCCGACCTTGCGGATGACCTTCTCCTGGATCGCGCGCAGGAGCTTCACCTGCATCGTCACGGTCGTTTCGGAGATCTCGTCCAAGAAGAGCGTCCCGTTGTCCGCCTCGGTGAACAGGCCGCGCTTGTCCTTGATCGCCCCGGTGAACGCGCCGCGCTCGTGTCCGAACAGCTCGGACTCCAGAAGCGGCTCCGGGAGCGCGCCGCAGTTGATCGAGACGAACTTCCGGTCCTTGCGGATCGACGTGTAGTGAATGGCCCTCGCGATGAGCTCCTTTCCGGTCCCACTCTCGCCGGTGAGAAGCACGGTCGAAGAGACCTTCGCGATCCGCTCGATCGTCCGGAAGATCTCCTGCATTCTCGAGCCCTTGCCGATGATGTTCGCGAACGTGTACTTCGCGGCGAGCTCCTGCTTCAGGTAGACGTTCTCGTCGCGCAGCTGCTTTTCGCCGAGCGCGCGGTCGACGATCAGCCCGAGCTCTTCGATGTTGAACGGCTTGGCGATGTAGTCCACGGCGCCCGCCTTCATCGCCTCGATCGCGTCCGGGGTCGACGTGTGAGCCGTGATCATGATGACGGGCGTCTTCGGTGAGTCGGCCTTGATCTTCCGCAGCAGATCGAGGCCGTTACCATCCGGCATCTTGATGTCGGAGAGGACGAGGTCCGGGGTCGACCTCAAGGCAGACGCCTGGCCCTCGTTGAAGTTCGATGCTGTCAGGACCTCGAAGCCGCGCTTGTGGAAGAAGAAAGCAAGCATGTCGCGGATCGAAGCTTCGTCGTCCACGATCAAGAGACGCTGTCGGCTCATCGCGCTACCCCCATCGAAACAGCCGCAGGCTCCGCGGCTGGTTGCGCGCGAGCGTCGCGCGGAAGGTGAATCGTGACGGTCGTCCCTTCGCCCGCGTGGGATTCGACGTCAATCGTGCCGCCGTGGTCTTCGACGATCCTCCGAACGATGGCCATGCCGAGCCCGGTGCCGCCGTCGAAAGCGGTGGAGAACGGAGTAAAGAGCCGCGCGAGCTCGTCGGGGCTCATTCCGCGGCCGGTGTCGGCGAACCGGATCACGTACCAGCCGCCTTCCTCGCGGCCGGAGATCGTCAACCTTCCGCCCGCGTCCATCGCGCGGACCGCGTTCTTCGCGACGTTGTAGACGATCTGCCGGATCTGGTCGCGGTCTCCGGAAAGAGTGGAGGAGCCGGGGAAGACGTCGAGCTCGATCCCGTGGGCGTCGGAGACCTCGTCCGAGAGCCGGAAGATCTCCATGACTTCGGAGATCGTCGTGGCGACGTCGAACGAGGCGACGCGCCTCTCCTGCGGTCGCACGAAGCGCAGGAACTCCTCGAGGATTCCGGAGAGCCGGTTCGACTCCGAAACGATGATCTCCATCAACCGCCGCTCCGTCGATCCGACCAACAGCTCGTTCGAGAGCACCTGGACCGAGCCGGAAATCGACGCGAGCGGGTTGCGGATCTCGTGCGCGATGCCGGCGGCGAGCTCGCCGACCGCCGCCAGCTGTTCGTTGAAACGCACGCGGCGCTCGAGCTTCTTCACGTCCGTCAGGTCCTGGAAGAGGATGAGCGTCCCCTCGTCGCCTTCCGGGCCTTCCAGGACGCGCAACGAGTAGCCGAGGATTCGAAGCGATCCCCCGCGGACGAACTCCGTTTCGGCCCGGTACGGCTGCCGGCCTCGGGCGCGCGTGCGGATGCTCTCCCAGTCGCAGGGAAACGGCAGGTCGAGCTCCGCGAGAGACACGCCCGTGATCCCGGCCGGGTCGAGGCCGAGCATCTCGCCGCCGGGAGAGTTCAGGAACGTGACCCGCTGGCGCGAGTCGGTCGTCAGGAGTCCCGACGACATGGACGCGATGACGTTGGCGTACAGGTGCTGCAGCTTCGCGAGGGCCTTCTGGCGCCGCGCAAGCTCCTCGCGCGCGCTGTGGAGCTTCTCGGAAAGGTACGCGATCATGAAGGCGACCCCGAAGAAGCCGACCACGTTGATCACGAGGTTGTAGCGGACCCGCGGGCTGCTCCACTCGGAAAGCGACGCGAACGGCGGAACGGGAAGGGCCCCGAACGCGACGAGCTCCAGCATGGTGCCATAGAGAATCGAAGCCATCGACGCCGTCACGAGCGCGCCGACCCGATGGAGGAGGAAGCCTGCGGTGCCGATGACAACGAGATAGAGGAACGTGAAGACCGAGTCGGGGCCGCCGGTGGAATACACGAGCAGGGTCACGAGGCCGAGGTCGCCCAGGACCTGGATCCATGCGTCGAGCGTCGGAGCCAGCCATCGCCCCGCGGTCCAGTGCAGCGCCGAGAGGAGAACAGCCGCTCCGAGCACCCTGTAGAGAAACGAGATCTCCGCGGCGGAGCCGGAGCCCGCCTGCACGAGCAACGCCGAGAGGAGAACGAGCGCGAGGACGATCACCCGGGCGGCGGAGAGCCACCCGATCGAGCGCCGGAGCGAGGCGACCGCGTTCGGGACTACAGGAAAAAGAAAACGCGCGCGGCCGGAGTCCGTGATTCGCTTCCTCAGTTACCCGATCTTGTTGATCAGCGTGAACATGGGGAGATACATCGCGATGACGATTCCTCCGATGATCACGCCGAGGATGAAGATCATCACCGGCTCCATCAGCTTGACGAGGCCGTTAACCGCGGCGTCCACCTCGTCCTCGTAGAAGTCGGCGATCTTGTTCAACATCGCATCGAGCGCGCCGGTCTGCTCGCCGACGCCGATCATCTGGACGACCATGTTGGGAAACACGTTGGAGTCCTTGAGCGGCTCGACGATCGTCTTGCCGCCCTCGACGCTCTTGCGGGTCTCCAGGACGGCGTCCTCGACGATCGCGTTTCCCGCGGTCCGCGCCGTGATGTCCAGGCTTTCCAAGATCGGCACGCCCGACGACGTGAGCGTCGCCAGCGTTCGGCAGAAACGGGCCACCGCGATCTTGCGGAGGATCATCCCGAGGATCGGCAGCTTCAGCAGCAACCCGTCGATCACCCGCCGGCCGCGGTAGGTCCGGTAATAGCGGCGGATCGCATACGCGCCCACGGCGATCCCGATGACGAAGAAGATGAAATACCGCGCCAGGAAGTTCGAGGCCGCGATGACGACACGCGTCGGGAACGGCAGCTCCGCCCCGAGACTCGTGAAAAGGGCGGCGAAGGTGGGGATGACCTTCAACAGGATCACCGCGACGACGATCGCCGCGATGACGATGACCGCGACCGGGTAGATGAGCGCGGAACGCACCTGGGAGCGCAGCTTGACGGCCTTCTCGATGTAGACCGAGAGGCGCTGGAGGATGGTGTCGAGGATACCCCCCGCCTCTCCCGCCGCGATCATGTTGACGTAGAGGGTGTCGAACGCTTTGGGATGACGTCGCATGGCGTCGGCAAGCGTCGAGCCGGCCTCGACGTCCTGCCGCACCTGAAGCAGGATCTTCTGAAAGTTCTTGTGCTCCTGCTGGAGCGCGAGGATCTCCAGGCACTGAACGAGCGGGAGACCCGCGTCGATCATGACCGAGAACTGCCTTGTGAACACCGCCAGGATCTTCGGCGGCACTTTCCGCCCGACCTTCGAGAGCGAGATCTCCTTGCCGCGCTCCCGGATTCCGGTGACGACGATGTTCTGCCGGCGCAGCTGCGCGAGCGCGAGCTCCTTCGTGTCGGCGACGAGCGCGCCTTCCTGCACCATCCCGGCGCGGTTCCTCCCTTTCCACGCGTAGCTCGGCACGTCAGCTCCTCTTTCCGGCGATGGCCGTCGGTGTCGGAACGTTCACCCCTGCCCCGCGATTGATGAGCTCCTGGAGCTCGTCGGGACTCGAGGAGCGCAGGAGAGCCGTCTCGAGAGTGATCAGCTTCCGGTGGTAGAGGGTCGCCAGTGACTGGTTGAAGGTCTGCATCCCGAACTTGGATTGCCCCGCCTGCATCATCGAGTAGACCTGGTGGATCTTGTCCTCGCGGATCAGGTTGCGGATCGCCGCGTTGGGCACGAGGATTTCCATCGCCATGACCCGGCCCTTGCCGCTTGCGCGCTCGAGAAGGGCCTGGCAGAGGATGCCTTCGAGGACGAAAGAGAGCTGCGTGCGGATCTGCGTCTGCTGGTGCGCCGGGAACACGTCGATGATTCGGTTGATCGACGAAGAGGCGCTGTTCGTGTGCAGAGTCGCGAGCGTCAGGTGGCCCGTTTCCGCGATGCGCAGCGCCGACTCGATCGTCTCCAGGTCGCGCATCTCGCCGATCAAGACGACGTCCGGGTCTTCGCGAAGCACTGATCGGAGCGCGTTCGGAAAGGAGTGGGTATCGGCGTGCAGCTCGCGCTGGTTGACGATGCACTTCTTGTGTGAATGGAGGAACTCGATCGGGTCCTCGATCGTCACGATGTGCAGCTGCTTTTCGCGGTTGATCTTGTCGATCATGGCCGCCTGAGTCGTGGTCTTGCCCGATCCCGTCGGACCGGTCACGAGGATGAGACCCCGCGGCTTCTCGCAGAGAAGCTCGACGACCGGCGGCAGGCCGAGCTCGCGGAAGCCGAGGATCTGGTACGGGATCTGCCGGTAAACGCCTCCGACCGCGCCGCGCTGCATGAAGTTGTTCGCACGGAACCGGGCGAGCCCCTTCACGCCGAACGAGAAGTCGAGCTCGAGGTTCTCCTCGAACCGGTGCTTCTGGGTGTCGGTCAGAACCGAGTAAGCGATCTGCTTGGTCTCGGCGACGGTCAGCGGCGGATACGGCAGCGGCAGCAGCCTTCCGTCCAGCCGGACCATCGGTGGAGAATTAGTGGTCAGATGGAGGTCGGATGCCCCCATTTCCGCCATCTGCTTCAAGAGCTGGTGAAGAGTCGCGTCCCCTGCCATTTTTTGACGGCCCTCGTAAAGAAGTTGTCTTGATCTAACGTCGTAGTTTAAGCCCGGGATAGACCGAAAGGAAAGACTCCGCCTCGGTTTCCGGATCAGCTAGCAGCCACCGGCTATCGGCTATCAGCTTCTGGATTCGGGCTTTGGCTGGCCGAGAACCGAGAGCTGAGAGCTCACAGATTCCCTAGACAACTGTCTCTCTCAGCACCTCTTCCAGAGTCGTCGTACCGTCGCGAACCTTTGCAAGCCCCGCGTTTCGGAGGGTCACCATGCCCTCCTCGATCGCCCGTCGCTTCAGCTCGATCGACGAGGCGCCGGAGAGGATCATGTCCCGGATCTCGTCGGAGAAGAGGAGGACCTCGAAGAGGCCGATCCTTCCCTTGTAGCCGGTGTTCTTGCAAGTTTCGCAGCCGCGCCCGCGCTTGACCTTCAGCGTCTTCACTTCGTCGGGCGCAAAGCCCACCTGGATCAGGATCTGGGGAGAGGTGTCGATGCTCTCGGCGCACGTCTTACAGATCTTGCGGACGAGCCGCTGTGCGGCGATGCAGTTGATCGACGTCGCCACCAGGAAGGGCTCGATCCCCATGTTCATGAGGCGATTCACGGTCGACGGCGCGTCGTTGGTGTGCAGCGTCGAGAGCACGAGGTGGCCGGTCAGCGCGGCTTTGACGGCGATCTCCGCGGTCTCGAAGTCGCGGACCTCGCCCACGAGGATGATGTCCGGGTCCTGGCGCAGGAACGACCGCATCGCCGAGGCGAACGTCAGCCCGATCTGCTCCTTCATCTGGACCTGGTTGATCCCCACGAGGTTGAACTCGATCGGGTCCTCGGCGGTCAGGATGTTGACGGTCGGGTCGTTCAACTGCGCGATGGCCGAGTAGAGAGTATTCGTCTTGCCCGAGCCGGTCGGACCGGTGACGAGCACGATCCCATACGGCTTGTCGATCGCTTCTTTGAAACGCCGCAACGGTTCCTGGTCGAAGCCGAGCTGTGTCATGTCGAGCTGGAGGCGCGACTTGTCGAGCAGCCGCATGACCACTTTTTCGCCGAAGTGGGTCGGAACGACCGAAACGCGCAGGTCGAGGTCGCGCGTGCGCTCCTCGACGCGCAGGCGGATCTTGATCCGGCCGTCCTGCGGCAGGCGCTTCTCGGAAATGTCGAGCTTCGCCATGATTTTCAGCCGCGAGATGAGCGGATCGCGGGTCCGCATCGGAAGCGACATGATGTTGTGAAGGATCCCGTCGACGCGGAACCGCACGCGGAACTCTTTCTCGTACGGCTCGACATGGACGTCGGATGCGCCCGCTTTGAGAGCTTCGATCAAGATCAGGTTCGAGACCTTGATGATCGGCGCCGACTCGGAAGACTTGGCGAGGTCGGTCAGGTCGATCTCCTGACCCTCCTCGCCGCGGACGACATCGACTTCCCCGGCTTCGAAGCCGGTGATCTCGTCCATGTTGAGCTCGGAGAGGCCGACGCTCGCCATGTCGTCGATCGTCAGGGCCGACGTCATGACGTCTTCGATCCCTCCGTCGGACGGGGCGCTCCCCGTCGTCGCTCCCTTCGGCCGCTCCTTCAGGACCACCGAGCGCGGGGTGCCGTAGTGCTTGTCGATGGCGCGTCGCAGCGAAGCTTCCGACGCGACGACCGGCTCGACGTTGTAGCCGGTCATGAACTTGATGTCGTCCATCGCGAAAACATTCGTCGGGTCCGACATCGCAATCGTCAATGTGGCGCCGGTCTTGTTCACGGGGAGGACGCCGTATTTACGCGCCACCTCGCCGGGAACGGTCTTGATCACGGTCGGGTCGATCTCGAAGTGAGCCAGGTCGATCGAGGGAACCCCGAACTGCTGGGAGAGCGTCTCGGTGACGTCGTTCTCCGATACCGCACCCAGGCGGATCAGCGCCTCGCCGAACTTCCCGCCCTCGTCGCGCTGCGACTTCAGTGCGGCATCGACCTGCTCGGGCGTGACGAGCTTCGCCTTAACGAGGAGATCGCCCAGTTTTACGACCATGGAGTCGAGAGAGGGTAAGGCTTTAGAAGGCTTCTGTCAAAAGGAGATACAGATCACAAAGTTCTCAGTAGTCAGTTCTCAGTTCTCAGCCTCCAGCCCCTCTGCTCAGAACTGATGACTGAGAACTGAGAACTACTGCCTCTCGACCGCCTTGAGCTTGCCCGTGAGAGTGCCGATCTTGAGCTTGGACTTCAGCTGCACCGGCATCTTCCTTTCGTCGTCGGTCAGCCAGAGAGTCAGGGTCTTACCCTTACCGATTACGCCCTCCGGTCCCTGCGGCTCGACCCGTACGGTGCGGAACGTCCCGGCGGGGGTCGTGATCGTCTCTCGTCCCAGTACGACGACGGACAGCGGAAACAGGCGCCGCGAAACTACGGTCATTGACACGGGCTCACCCCGATCGAGGTCGAGCAATCGGATGTAGTAGATCGAGGAGAGCGAGTCGAACGTGTTTTCCTCGATCGCGATCGGCTTCCCGTCGCGGTACGCGGTCCTGTTCGCGTAGTCGAACTCGATCAGATCGTCGCGGACCCGTTTGCCCTCGACCGTGTGTTTTTCGAACCGGAGCGACCGGAACGTCTTGGGGTCCACCCACGACGCGAGGTAGTCGCGGACGAGGAAAATTTTCGAGAGGAACTCACCCGAGATCGCGGAGAGCTCGAACTTGTAGGCAGGCTTCCCCTCGAACTGCACCTCCTTCGCCGAAAGCGTGAGCTCGCCCCCCGCGGCACCCAGTATCGACATCGCGAAACGAAGAGTTTCGCCGATGAAAGGTGGCCGCTCGTCGAGGTTCGGCTGCGCGCCGGAGGCCGAGGCGAGCGAGGACGCCACTGCGATCGAACACAAGAGGATGCGGGCCCGTCTCAAGCTCGAAGAAGAACGAGACCAATCAGAAATTCGTTCCCCGTCGCTGAAGACTAAGGGATCCCTCGCTCTGCTCGGGATGACTCGCTCGCTCCGCTCGCGAGTCAGGCTGCAAGCACTCGAGCGCCTTACGGGCAACCTCTTCGGGGCCCGTTCCCGCATCGTAGCGCAGGGTCGAGCCGGGGCTTCGGTACGGCCCGTTGCGGGAAGGATCCGTCGGCCCGAACAGAGCGAGCGTGTGCGCGCCGAGCGCGTCGGCCAGGTGAAGCGGGCCCGTGTCTCCGGCGACGAGAAGCGAGGCGGCCGCGATCACGTGAGCGAGATCGGGAAGGGCGAGCGGCGGCAGAAGGCGGGCGTCCGTCCGCAGCGCGGCGAGCCGTCGGGCGCGCTCTTCGTCGCCCGGGCCCCACGAGATGACGGGAGCGAGGCCGCGATCGGACCGGAGCAGATCGGCAAGCGCGGCGTACCGCTCTTCACCCCACGTCTTCTCCGGATGTCCTGCCCCCGGATGGTAGAGGGCGAATGGTCGGGGCTGTCCCGCGAGGAAGGACTCCGCCGCCGGAGAGGGACGCTCGAGAAGGAACCGGGCGTCGGGCGACCTGTCCACGACCGGGATTCCCGCGGCTTCCGCCAGCGAGAGATTCTGATCCACGACGTGACGGCCGGGCAGCGGCCGAACCGTTCGGTGGCAGAGGAGCGCCGAGGTCGGCTCCCGGCGGTCTCGAGCTGCGAAGCCCACGACCGGAGCGCCGGCGGAGCGGGCAATCCAGGCGGACTTCCACAGCCCCTGCGCGTCGATCGTGACGTC
>Ga0268386_10001900_pt1 | contig 14562 bp, 13 predicted proteins | sample RVTome_15_FD_200260 | JGI IMG/M metagenome (GOLD analysis project Ga0268386, IMG submission 200260) | Soil microbial communities from uranium-contaminated site in the Upper Colorado River Basin, Wyoming, United States - RVT150D86... ...
GAGGATGCCGCGGGCCAGGCGCTCGGCCAGCCCGCTGCGCACCACGGCCACGCCCATCGTCAGCACGCCGATCAGGAAGTACGGCACCGGGTTGGCGAAGCCCTGCAGCGCGCCGCGCACGTCGCTGGCCGCGCCGCTCAGCGCGACCAGCGTGACGCTGAGCAGCGCGGTCACGCCGGGCTCCAGCGCCTCGGTCGTCCACAGCACGATCGTGATGAGCGTGACGGCGAGCGCGCGCTGGCCGGCCACCGGCAGCCCGTCGGCCAGTGGCGGCAGCCACAGGGCCAGGCCGAGCACGCCCAGGGTGAATACGAGCGCCCCGGTCCGTGCCGGCGCCTCGCCGCCCATCGCCGTCGGGCCGTGGCTCATCGCGGGCGCATGGTGCCACGCGGGGCGGCTGGTGGTCGAGTGGCCGCCCTGGGAGCGGGTACAATCGATGCCCGACCTCGACGGCGAGGAGCGGCGGCTCGCTCTGGCCTCGCTCGGCGACGAGTCACGCCGCGCGCGCGACGACCGTAAGGCCGGCGTGGTTGCCCCGGGCCTGGGGGGCCCCGCGCTCGTGGTCGCCAGCACCGGCGACCCGACGTTCCCGCCGACGGCCTACGCCGATTGGCCTTGCCGGCCCAGAGGCTCGTCGTGGAGGGCGCCTCCCGCTGGGGGCTGGTGTCGTTGACTGGATCAGCCTGGCGACTCGCGGACCGGCCGGCGCCGCCGCGCGATCCGACCCCTGAGCTCCCGCCACGTCCAGCCGCACCCCACCAGCGCGACGACAAACACCGTGTTCGCGAGCCAGAAGGCCGGCCAGGCGTTGAAGCGCCAGCCCAGCCAATCCCTCACGAGCGTGAGGGCGATGATCTGGTGGAGGAAGTAGAGGACCAGCGCGGTCTGGCCCAGGATCACGAGCCAGCGTAGCTGCCAGCGATGGCGGTGCATGGCCCAGTAGGCGGCGGCGAGCTGCAGGAGCAGCATGCCGAGCACCCAGGGCAGCGCGGCCGGGCGAGGCGTCCAGTGCCGGTTGAGGATGAAGTCGCGCCGCATGCCGAAGGGCTGCGGGGTGCCGGCCCACCAGTCGTGGACGAAGAAGGCGGCCACCATGGCGGCGCCGATGACCGCCGCCGCCACCATCCAGCGCGCCCCCGCCCGGGGATCCCGGCGGTGGACGTCGAGCCACGTCGCGCCAAGCACGAGCCCGACCAGCACCAGGCTCACCCACGGCCACGGAGGGAAGTCGTAGAAGAGAACGAGCGCGACGAGCGGATACGCCTCGACGAACCGCGTGAGGGCGGGATGGGCGGCGGCGAAGAGAGCGTAGCCCGCGGCCGCCACCGTCAGCAGGGCCCACGGCGCCCAGCGGAACCGCAGGAGCCAGAGCGCCGGCACCATCGCGACGAGGGTCAGCCCGATCGTCTGCAGGACGCCACCGGCCAGCACGGGCTCGCCAGGAAAGACCATGAGGTTGAGCAGCAGGCCGGCCGCCACGATCTGCGCGCCGCGCGGCACGAGCCGGCGGGTCAGCCCACCGAAGCTCTCGCCCGGGCCAGCCGCGGCCGCGCGCCCCAGCGGCAGACAGAACCCGACCAGGAAGAGGAACGTCGGCGCGGCCAGCGTGAGGGTCACGTAGACGAGCGCGTAGCGCCCGACGGTCATGCGGCCGTCCATCCACCAGCGCGCGGTGTGGTTGACGACCATGAAGATCAGCGCGGCGCCGCGCAGCCCGTCCAGGTAGGCCAGGCGAGCCATCACGTCGGGCCCTCCCGATGGCCAGGGGCCTGTCGGAGTATCGACGGCCGCCGCGACGCAGCCGCGGCGGCCCGAGCCACCCCCGGGGATTGGGGGGCCCGTTCGGCCCCCTCTATCACGCCAGGAGCATGTCGGATCGAGGAGCACCCCGGTTCGGCCGGGGCATCCCGAGCGACTGGGGGCTTGGGAACCATGTCGGGGCCCCGGCTCTCGCGCTCCCCAGAGGAGCGCCCCGGCTCCGCCGGGGGGCGACGAACGTGTGGGGGCTTGGGGGCCATGTCGGGGCCCCCATCTTCAACTAGTCGAACCCCCAGGCGAACACGCGCGTCGGCGTGACCTCCACGATCACCGAGTCCGAGGGGCTGATCGGCTCGGTGCGCGGGTACTGCAGGTACTTGCGGTAGAGCAGGTCGCGCACGCGGCGAAAGCGCGGCCCTCGCTCGATGAGCCGGGCGCGGCCCTGGATCATCACGCCCCGGAGCATCGTCCAGTGATCGGAGTACACGTCCACCGTCACCGTCAGCCGGGGGTTCTCGCGCACGTTGTTCACCTTGCGTGCGTCGTCGCCCGACGCGAAGTACAGCTTGCCGCCCGCCAGGACGTGACACACGGGCACCAGGTGCGGCACGCCGGCGGCGCCGGTGGTCGCCACGCGGCCGACGCGCTCCCAGGTGACGAAGTCGGCGAGCGTCTTGCTCAGCGTGGTGGACGCGCGCTTGGCCATCGGAGACTCTCCTTCGACGCTCGGCGGGGACCGGTGCGCTCGCTCGGGCCCGCGAGGGTCCCCCCGGGCGATCTACCTGAATGGAGTCTGCCAGACCGCGTGGCCGACGAAGAACGGCCCCAGCGTCTGGATGTACTGCGACGTCTGTACGGTCCTGCGCATGGCCTGCACCAGATGCGACAGCGGGTGGAGCTCCCGGCCCACGAGCCCGATCACGAAGTCGTTGTCGTGCGTGTCGAGACCGTGACAGGCCAGGCGCACGTCGTGGGCGAAGTCCGCCTCGCCGTAGGCGCGCCCCAGCACGCTGTGCTCGCGGATGATCGTTCCCTGCTCCTGGGACGAGAGCCGGGCGAAGGCCCCCGTCCGCCGCAGCGGATACCAGATGCCCCACGGCCAGGCGGGGTTCAGCACGGTACGCCGGGGCCGGCGCAGCAGCCACTCGTCCAGGTCGGCCTCGAAGCCGGAGGCGTAGGTGCGTCCGACCATCGTCAGCTCCGGCTTGAGCACGAGCTCGCCGAAGGCGCCGGCGTTGAGCAGCTCCCGGAACGGGCCCACGAAGAACGCGGGATCTTCGCTCATCCCGAGCACCGCCACGCCACGCGGGTCGTTCACGTCCTGGTAGAGGACTGCCTCGAGCTGGCTCGTCTCCAGAGCCCGCACCAGCGGCTTGACGTCGGGACAGCCGCCGAAGGCTTGCAGCTGCACGAACAGCCGCCGGTCGACGCTCTGCTGATTGGCGCCCCGCTCCCGGACGTCCACCTTGGCGTCGTCCCCGCCGCTCACGCTCAGCCTCCCCGGGTGTGCATCTCGAGGTGCGGGTCGCGCTTGAGGCCGCCGATCTGCACGAGCGGCTGCCGGTTGCCCAGCGCCAGGCGATCCTCGGCGCCACGATCGGTGCGGGCCCGCCAGGCGCCCGTGATGAGCGCCTTCAGCTCGTCGGGCCCGGCGCCGCCGCGGAAGGGTCCGCGCAGGTCGATGCCGCGCGTGGCGTACAGGCACAGGTACCAGAGGCCGTCGGCCGTGAGTCGGCTCCGGTCGCAGCTGGCACAGAAGGGGGCCGTCGTGGAGGAGATGATCCCGAACGTCGTGCCGTCGGGCAGCCGGAAGCGGTCGGCCGGCGCCGTCGAGCGCTCGATCACCGGCTCGATGCGGCCGTAGCGATGCTGCAGGCGCTCGAGCATCTCGGTGCGGCCCACGACCTGGTCGAGCGACCACCGCGTGGCGCCGCCCACGTCCATGTACTCGATGAAGCGCACCTCGGCCGGCACGCTCCGGGCGAACTCCACGAGCGCGGGCAGCTCGTCGTCGTTCACGCCGCGGATCACCACGGTGTCGAGCTTGGTGGAGGCGAAGCCGGCCCGGGACACGCTGGCGATGCCCTCCAGGACCTGCGCGTGAGTCGAGCGGCTGGTGAGCCGCGCGAACCGCTGCGGGTCGAGCGTGTCGAGGCTGACGGTGACCCGGTGCAGGCCGGCGGCCATCAGGGCGGCCGCGTGCTCGGCCAGCAGCACGCCGTTCGTGGTCAGGGCCAGGTCGCGGATCCGCGGCTTGGCGGCGAGCATCCGGATCAGCCTCGGCAGGTCGCGCCGCAGCAGCGGCTCGCCGCCGGTGAGCCGGACCTTGTCGACACCCAGGTCGAGGAAGACGTCGGCCAGGGCGGCGATCTCGCCGAAGTGCAGGATGTCCTCGCGCGGCAGCCAGACGTACTCCTCCTCCGGCATGCAGTAGCCACAGCGCAGGTTGCACCGGTCGGTGACCGACACGCGCAGGTTGCGCAGGAACCGCCCGTGGACGTCGGCGAGCGGCGTCACGCGCCCGCCCCCGCCGGCGCGACATCGGGGGCCTGGGCTCGCTCCCATTCGCGCAGGAGATTGGCCTTCTTGACGCCGACCTCGAAGTGGTCCCACGGCAGCCGCTCGTCGAGGGCGCGCGGCCGCGTGGTGTGGTGGTCGAGGTCGCCGTCCCACTCGCGCAACGCCTGGCGCCAGTCGCCGCCCAGGCGGGCGGCGATTTCGAGAAAGTCGGCCACGCGTCGGTCGCCACGCGCCAGCAGCGCCTGCAGCGCCGCCTCGCGCGGGTTCTCGTGCAGCACGCGGACGGTCCCGAGCGGGCGCACGCCACGCTTGATCGTCTCGAGCTTGTCGGCGAGCGCCTTGGCGCCGGCGAACGGCGCCCACTGGAACGGCGTCCACGGCTTGGGCACGAACGAGGAGATCGACAGCGTGAGCCGCCCGAACGGGCGTCCCCGGGGATCGAGCGCCCGCAGCCGCTCCAGCATCCGTCGGGCGAGGTCCACGATGGCGGCGACGTCCTCGTCGGTCTCGGTCGGCTGGCCGATCATGAAGTAGGTCTTGAGGTTGGGGATGCCATGGGCCCGCACCAGGTCGCAGGCGGCCAGGATCTGCTCGTCGGTGATCGCCTTGCGGATCGCCCGCCGCAGCCGGTCGGTGCCGGCCTCGGGCGCGATGGTCAGGGTCCGGTGGCCGCCGCGAGCCAGCGCGGCGGCCAGGTCCTCGGTGAGGCTGTCGGCCCGCAGCGAGGAGATCGACAGCTCCATGCCGTTGTCCTCGACGATCTTCAACAGCTCGCCGATCCACGGATAGTCTGAGACGCAGGCGCCGACCAGGCCGATCCGCGTCTCGCCGTCGGCCGCGAGCTGCTGGATCGTCTCGCGCAGGGCGTCGACACTGCGGTGCCGCACCGGCCGGTAGACCTGCCCCTCGAGGCAGAAGCGGCAGCCCCGGCCGCACCCCTTGCCGACCTCCAGGAGGGCCATGTGACCGTACTCGGCGTTGGGCGTCTGCACGGCGGCGATCGTGCGGAACGCGTCGACGTCCCGCAGCCGCCGCTTGAGCACGACGGGTGGCGCCCCGGGGGCGGCGGTGACGCCGGTGAGGGTGCCATCGGCAGCGTAGCCCACGTCGTAGCGCTCGGGCACGTACACACCCGGGAGCGAGACGAGCAGGTCCAGGAAGCTGGCACGGTCGCGGTAGCGCTCGCGGTAGGCGTCGATCAGCTCGCCGACCAGCTCCTCGCCCTCACCCACCACGATGAAGTCCATGAAGGGCGCTACGGGCTCGGGGTTGGAGAAGGCGCACACGCCACCCATGAGCACCAGCGGGTCATGCGGCCGCCGACCGGCTGCGCGCATCGGGATGCCGGCCAGGTCCAGGATGCGCAGGACGTTGACGTAGTCGCCCTCGTAGGTGACCGAGAAGCCGACCATGTGAAAGTCGGTGAGCGGACGCTGGGACTCCAGCGAGAACGGCGCGCTCTGCGTGCGCTGCATCTCCGCGAGGTCCGCGCCATCGGGCAGGAACACGCGCTCGCAGACCACGTCCGGGAGCGCGTTGAGGTGCCGGTAGATCGTCTGGAAGCCGAGGTTGGACATCCCGACCGCGTAGCCGTTGGGATAGACCAGCGCGACGGCGATCCTTCCACCCCAGTCCTTGCGAACGGTGCCCTGCTCGGCGGCGAGCAGGGCCTGGGCTTTTTTCTTTAGTGACCAGGACATCCGGGCCAGTCTACCACATGGCGCCGCCGCGTCCGCGGCGGCGCGGCCTGGACGCCGTCAGGACGAGACGAGTCGCGAGATGAAGTGCGGCTCCGACCGTCGGATAGACGAGGAGCCCTGTCGGAGTACCGAGGGCCGCGGGATTGGGGGGCCCGTTCAAGGCCCCCATCCAACTACGAGCGGGCGGCCCCGACGCGCTGCGGCAGCCTCGCCGCCGCCCGCCGTCGCGTCCAGGCGAGTCCGGCGACGGCGACGAGCACGCCGAGCAGGCTGGCGAGCTGCGCCACGCGAAAGGGCCCGAGCCAGAAGCTGTCGAGGCGGATCGCCTCGATGGCGAAGCGCCCGATCGAGTACAGACCAATGTAGGCGAAGAACAGCGCGCCGGGCTGCTCGCGCAATCGCGGCCGAAGCCAGACGATCAGCATCCCGAAGATCAGCAGCGCCCACAGCGATTCGTAGAGGAACGCCGGATGGAAATAATCGAACTGCGTGTAGCCCGGCGGCCGATGGGGCGGCGAGATGTAGAGCTTCCAGGGCAGCCCGGTCGGCCGTCCGAACGCCTCCTCGTTGAAGAAATTGCCCCAGCGGCCGATCGCCTGCCCGATCGCGAACGACGGCGCCGTCACGTCGAGGCCGCGCAGGACCGGCAGACCCCACTTCCAGGCCAGCCATGTTCCCACCAGCGGGCCCAGGATGAGCCCGCCGTGGATGGCCAGGCCCCCTTCCCACACGGCGAAGATCTTGGCCGGATACTGCCCGTAGTAATCCCAGTTGAAGACAACCTCGTAGAGACGAGCGCCGATGAGGCCGGCCAGGACCGCCCACTGCCCGGCCGTGATGATGTCGTCGGCGGGCAGCCCCTCGCGCTTGGCCTGCCGGTGCGCGAGCCAGAGGCCGACGAGGATCGACGTCGCCATCAGGATGCCGTACCAGCGGATCACGAGCGGGCCGACCTGAAACGCGATCGCGCCGGGCGAGCTCATCGGCGTGAGGATATCATGTGGGCGACGTGGGGCGGGCGGCGTGGGGATCTGGTGCGGGCGGCAGGATTCGAACCTGCAAGTCCTTTCGGACAATGCGTTTTAAGCGCATCGCGGATTCCAGTTTCGCCACGCCCGCAATGCTGCCGGTCGCAAGATCGGCGGCGTACGCTTCGACTGGAGGCGCCGGGCGGATTCGAACCGCCGAATAACGGATTTGCAGTCCGCTGCCTTACCACTTGGCTACGGCGCCACGAGCCGGGGCGAAGAAAAATCGCTGGAGCGGGAAACGGGATTCGAACCCGCGACCCCGACCTTGGCAAGGTCGTGCTCTACCACTGAGCTATTCCCGCACGCCAGCGCGCCGAATTGTACCACGGGCTCTCGAGGCATGGCCGCGCTCAGTCGCCGTCTTCTCGCAGCGCGGCAGCCGCATCCTCTGGCGGCACCGGGTTGATGAAGAAGCCGGTCCCCCACTCGTACCCGGCGACGTTGGTGAGCTTGGGGATGATCTCCAGGTGCCAGTGGAAGTGGTCGAGAAGGCCCTCCCGCAGGGGGGCGGTGTGCAGCATGAAATTGAAGGGCGGGCGCTGCAGCACGCGGTCCAGGCGCCGCAGGAACCGCCCGAGCACCTCGGCCAGGCCGCGCAGCTCCTCCACCCCGGCCTCCTCGAACGCCGAGCGGTGGCGGGTGGGCATGATCCAGGTCTCGAACGGGAACCGCGGGGCGAACGGGGCCAGCGCGACGAAGCCGTCGGTCTCCGTGATGACGCGGCGCCGGCTCCGTCGCTCCTGGTGGATCACGTCGCACCAGACGCAGCGCTCCTTCATCGCGTAGTACTCGGCGCCCCCCTTGAGCTCCTCCGAGACCATGAGCGGGATGATGGGCGTGGCGATCAGCTGCGAGTGCGGATGCTCGAGCGAGGCGCCGGCGGCGGCGCCGTGGTTCTTGAACACCAGGATGTACGCGAAGCGCGGATCCTTCTTGAGATCCACGACGCGATCCCGGTACGCCAGCAGGACGTCGGCCACCGCGTCGGCCGGCAGCGTGGCCAGGGTGGCGGCGTGGTCCGGGGTCTCGATCACGACTTCGTGGGCCCCGACGCCGTTCATGCGGTCGTAGAGCCCCTCGCCGGACGGCTCCAGATCGCCCTCGATGCGCAGGGCCGGGAACTTGTTCGGCACCACCCGCAAGGACCAGCCCGGCGCGTTGGGGGCGGAGTCGGGGCTGCGGATGGCGAGGATCTCGGGGGGCGTCTTGCCCTCGTTGTGTGGACAGAAGACGCAGTTGCCGCCCTGCGCCTGCACGGGCTGGCTGGGGAAGTCGGACGGCCGGCGTCCGCGCTCGGTGGAGATGATGACCCAGCGCCCGACCACCGGGTCCTTCCTGAGCTCAGGCACGGCGCCCCGTCACCGCCGCGTCTTCCCGCGTCGCCGCCCGCCCCAGCAACGAGGCGAGGGCGGCCGCCGGCGGCTTGCCCTCGAACAGCACGGCCGCGACCTCGCTCGCGATCGGCAGCGTCACACCATGACGCTCGGCCAGCGCCAGCGCGGAGGCGACCGTCGGCACGCCCTCGGCGACCATGCGCGTGGCGCCCTGTGCGTCCGCGCGCGACGTCCCGCGCGCCAGCGCCATGCCCAGGGCCCGGTTGCGTGACAGCGTGCCGGTCGCCGTCAGCACCAGATCGCCGAGCCCGGCCAGGCCCGCCAGCGTTGCCGGCTCGCCGCCGAGGGCGGCAGCCAGCCGCGTGATCTCCGCCAGACCGCGGGTCACCAGGGCGGCCCGAGCGTTCTCGCCGAGGCCGAGGCCGTCGGCCAGCCCGGTCGCCAGCGCGATGACGTTCTTGGTGGCGCCGCCCACCTCGACGCCCACCACATCGCGGTTGGTGTAGAGGCGGAACTCGCGGGAGCCCAGGCGGTGCTGCAGCTCGCCGGCCAGCGCATCGTCACGCGAGGCGATCACCGCGGCGGTCGGCCGGGCCAGCGCGACCTCGCGCGCGAACGTCGGGCCCGACAGCACCGCCACCGCCGCCCCCGGCCACTGCTCGGCGACGACCTCGCTCATGCGGCGATGGCGTCCCGGCTCGAGTCCCTTCGTCGCGGACACGACCGGCGCCGTGACCGGTGCCAGCCGCGCCAGCGTGGCCGCGAAGAACTCCGAGGGCACCGCCACGATCACCAGGGTGGCCGCCGCCAGTGCGGCGTTCGCATCCGTGGTCGCCTCGAGGGCCGGCGGTAGCTCCACGTCGGCCAGATACCAGGGATTCCGGCGACGGCTGCGGATCGCCCCGGCGACCTCGGGATTGCGCGCCCACAGTGTCACCCGCTCGCCGCTGCGGACCAGGTGGACCGCCAGCGCCGTGCCCCAGCTCCCCGCGCCGAGGATCGTGATCATGGTCGTGCCGTCACGCCGGGGTCGGCCCGTCGCGCCGCTGCCCCAGACGCGCCTCGGTGCCGGCGCGCAGGCGCGCGATGTTGTCGTGATGCCGGACGATCACGATCACGGCCACGGCCAGCCCCGCGATGGCCGAGGCTCGCGGGTAACCCAGCATGACGGCGCCGAGCGGGACGCAGGCGGTGGCCAGCAGCGAGCCGAGCGAGACGTAGCGTGTGGTGATGACCACCACCAGGAAGACCGGGAGCGCTGCCAGCGTCGCCAGGGGCATCGTGCGCAGCAGGGCGCCGAGGCCGGTCGCCACGCCCTTGCCACCCCGGAAGCCCAGGAACACCGACCAGCAGTTACCCGCCACCGCCGCCACGGTCGAGGCTCCGACGACACCCGGATCGCCGCCACCGAGCGCGGCGCCGGCCATCACCGCCAGGTAGCCCTTGAGGACGTCGGCGAGCAGGGTGAGAACGGCCGGCAGCCGGCCCAGCGTGCGCAGCACGTTGGTGGCGCCGATGCTGCCACTCCCGTGCCGTCGGATGTCGGCCACGCCGAAGCCTCGCGCCACCAGCCACCCGATCGGCACCGCGCCGATCAGGTAGGCCGCCAGGACTGCGAGGAGGCTCACGACCAGCGTTCTTCTTCGGGCACGATGGCGCGGTAGTCCGCCTTGAGAAAGAAGCGGTAGAAGTAGTCCACGGCGGAGACGACCGTCAGCGCGAGGGCCGCCCACAGCACTCCGGTGGCCGCCACGTGGAAGCCGGGCGACACGATGCCCTTCTCGAGGATCAGCATCGTTACCGCCACGTACTGTCCGACCGTTTTCCACTTCGCCAGGCGGGAGGCCGGTACGATGACCCCGACGCCGGCCGCCACCGCGCGCAGCCCGGTGACCGCCAGCTCGCGCCCGATGATGATCACCACGACCCACGCCGCCACCTTGTCGATCGTGAGCAGCGACACCAGGGCCGCCGCCACCAGCAGCTTGTCGGCGATGGGATCGAGCAGGGTGCCCAACGTCGTCACCTGATTGCGGCGGCGCGCGAGGACACCGTCCAGCCAGTCCGTGAGCGAGGCCGCCACGAAGATGGCGGCGGCGATGAGCGCGTGCACACGGGAGGACGAGATCAGGAACAGGATCAGCAGCGGTACCGCGACGATCCGCGTCAGGGTCAGCCCGATCGGCAGGTTCACGCTGCTTCACCGTCGCGCATGGGTCGCGCCATTATCGGTACGGCGAAACGACCTTGTCAACGTCGGTTCGATAGGTGGGGACGAGGACGAACGTGTCGAGCGCCAGGCAGGCGCCGACGTCCGCGCCTCGCCCGTGAGCAGCCAGATGGCGCGCGTGCGGCGCGTCGTGGGCCAGCCGGGCCAGGTCCTTGGCATACGGGCGAGCCCCGGCGACGGCGGCGGTGGCCGCCGCCGTCGCCACTGCGCCCGGCTCGACGGCCAGCACCCGATCGACGAGCAGGCCGGCGCAGGTCTCGTCCTCGAGCGCCCGGGCGCCGAGCTCGCCGGCGCAGACGACGACGAGGTCCCGCTGCTGCCCGAGGGCCCAGTCCGCGGCTGCGGAGAGATTGACGAATCCTGCCACGCCCACCGCCGCGGCCGGCCGAGCCGCCAGCAGCGCCCGGGTCCCGTTGCTCGTGGTGAACACGATCGTCCGCGCGGCGACGCGCGCGCGCGTGAACTCCAGCGGCGAGTTGCCCAGATCGAAGCCGGCGGGCGGGTCGCCCCCTCGCTCGCCGGCCAGCAGGGCGCCGGACAGGCCACGAGCCCGCCGCCGCGCCTCGTCGACCTCGGCCACCGGCAGCACCTCCAGGCAGCCGTGGGCCAGGGCGGTCACGATGGTGGTGGAGGCGCGCAGCACGTCGATCACCAGCGCCGTGGCCCCGGCGAGCTCCGCCGGGGGCAGCGCCGCCGGCGTGAAGGCGACGTCGACCCGCACCGATCAGGACCGCTGGTCGCGCAGGGAACGGATCTTGAGCCGCAGCGCGTTGAGGTTGATGAATCCCTCGGCATCGCGCTGGCGATAGACGGAGTCGGCCTCGAACGTCGCGAAGTCCGTCCGGTAGAGCGAGCGCGGCGAGCGGCGGCCGGTGACGAGCACGTTGCCCTTGTAGAGCTTCAGCCTGACCGTCCCGGTCACGTCCTCGACGCACTCGTCCAGGAACCCCTGCAACGCCTGGCGCTCGGGCGAGAACCAGAAGCCGTAGTAGATCATCTCGGCGTAGCGCGGCACCAGGGAGTCGCGCAGGTGGAGGATCTCGCGGTCCAGCGTGATGGACTCCAGCGCCCGGCGGGCCGATGCCAGGATCGTCCCGCCCGGCGTCTCGTAGCAGCCCCGCGATTTCATCCCGACGAAGCGGTTCTCGACCAGGTCGACGCGACCGATCCCGTGCTCGGCCCCCAGCCGGTTCACCGCCTCCAGGAGCGCCACCGGTCCCAGCCGCCGTCCATCGACCGCCACCGGGTCACCGTGCTCGAACTCGAGCTCCACCGACACCGGCACGTCGGGCGCCTCCTCGGGCGACTGCGTGAGCAGGTACATCTTGGCCGGCGGCTCCGCCCACGGGTCCTCGAGGACGCCGCCCTCGTAGGACACGTGGAAGAGGTTGCGGTCCATGCTGTAGGGGCGCTCGGCGGTGACCGGCACCGGGATGTCGTGGGCGCGGGCGAACTCGATCAGCGCGGTCCGCGAGCCGAGCTCCCACTCCCGCCAGGGCGCGATCACCCGGAGATCCGGGGCCAGCGCAGCGTAGGTCAGCTCGAAGCGGACCTGGTCGTTGCCCTTGCCAGTGGCACCGTGGGCCACGGCGTCGGCGTGCTCCTTGCGGGCCACCTCGACCTGGGCCTGGGCGATCAGCGGCCTGGCGATCGAGGTGCCGAGCAGGTACGACCCCTCGTAGATCGCGGCGCCCCGCAGCATCGGGAACAGGAAGTCGCGCACGAACGTCTCGCGCAGGTCGACGATGTGCACGGCCCCGGCGCCGGTCCGCTTCGCCTTGTCGCGCACGGTGATGAGCTCCTCGCCCTGCCCCAGGTCGGCGCAGAAGGCCACCACCTCGCAGCGATGGCGCTCGATGAGCCAGCGCAGGATGACCGAGGTGTCGAGGCCCCCCGAGTACGCGAGCACGACCTTCTTCACCGGGAGCTCGCCTCGCCGGGCCGCCGTGACGTCAGACATCGTCGAGCGAGCCTCCCAGCAGCTCGAAGATCACGGCCTTCTGGGCGTGCAGCCGGTTCTCCGACTGCTCGAGCACGATGGAGCGCGGGCCGTCCAGCACGGCGTCGGTGATCTCCTCCCCACGATGGGCGGGCAGGCAATGCATCAGCAGCGCCGAGGGCTTGGCGAAGCCGACCAGCGTGTCGTTGAGCTGGTAGCGGCTGAACGCCTCCGTGCGCTGCACGCGCTCCGCCTCCTGTCCCATGCTCACCCACACGTCGGTGTAGAGCACGTCGGCGCCGGTGGCCGCCTCGCGGGCGTCGTGAGTGAGCTCCAGCCGGCCGCCGAGCTTCCGCACGGTGGCCTGCACGCCGGCGTTCGGCTCGTAGCCCGGTGGGCACGCCACCACCATCGAGGCGCCGACGAGCGCGCCGGCCAGCAACACCGAGTGGCAGACGTTGTTGCCGTCGCCGATCCAGGCCAGCCGCATGGATGTCAGATCGATCCCGCGCTCCCAGAGGGTGAAGTAGTCGGCCAGCGCCTGGCAGGGGTGCTCGAAGTCGCTGAGGCCGTTGATGACGGGCACCGTCGCGTAGCGGGCCAGTCCCTCTACGGTGGCGTGCGAGTAGACCCGGGCGGTGATGCCGTCGACCCAGCGGGAGAGGTTACGGGCCACGTCGGGCACCGACTCGCGGGTGCCGAGACCGATCTCGTGGCCGGACAGATAGACGGCCCGGCCGCCGAGCTGGACGATGCCCACCTCGAAGGTCACGCGCGTGCGCAGCGACGGCTTCTCGAAGATCAGGGCCAGCGCGCGGCCGGCCAGCGGCGCGGCCCGGCGCCCGGACTTCCAGCGCTGCTTGAGATCGGCGGCGAGCCCGAACAGCCTGAGGATCCGCTCGCGCGAGAGATCCGCGACCGAGAGAACGTTCTTGTTCACGTGGTACCGGCGCCGAGCGCCGCACCCAGGATGTCCAGGGCCCGCGTGCACTCGCCGGCCTCGACGATGAGAGGTGGGGCCAGCCGCACGACCTTCTCGCCGGCCGTGAGCACCAGCAGACCGGCCTCGCGGCAGGCGTCCATGACGGGCGCCGCCGGCCGGGTCAGCTCGATGCCGATCAGCAGGCCGCGGCCCCGGACCTCCTTGATGGCCGGCTGGGCGCGCTGCAATGCCCGGACCCCGTCCATCAGCTCGCGGCCCCGGTCGGCCGCGCGCTCGGGAAGCTTGTCGCCGATCACGGTCGTGAGCGTGGCCAGCGCCACCGAGGTCACGAACGGCGAGCCGGCGAAGGTCGAGCCGTGGCTACCGGCGGTCAGGGCGCCGGCAACCTCCTCGCGGCACAGCATCGCGCCGATGGGGATGCCGTTGGCCAGCGCCTTGGCCAGCGTCATGACGTCGGGCTCGACCCCGGAATGCTCGTAGGCCCACAGCCGGCCGGTGCGCCCCACCCCCGTCTGGACCTCGTCGAAGACCAGCAGGGCGCCGCTGTCGTCGCACAGCTTGCGCAGACCCGGCAGATAGCCGTCGTCGGGGATGTTCACGCCGCCCTCGCCCTGGATCGGCTCTACCAGGACCGCGGCGGTGCGGCTGTCGATGGCGCGGTGCATGGCGCGCAGGTCGTTGTAGGGCACGTGCTTGAAGCCCGGCATGAGCGGCTCGAAGCCGTGGTGGTACTTCGGCTGGCCGGTGGCGCTCACGGTGGCCAGCGTGCGGCCGTGGAACGAGTTGTGGGTCGCGATGACCTCGTAGCGGTCGGTGGACAGGCGCTCCTTTGCGTACTTGCGCACCACCTTCAGTGCGGCCTCGTTGGCCTCCGCCCCCGAGTTGCAGAAGAACACGCGGTCGGCGAACGAGTGCTCGACCAGCAGCTTGGCCAGGTGCACCTGGGGCGCGTTGTGGAAGATGTTGGACACGTGTAGCAGCGTGGCCGCCGCCTCCCGGATGGCCCCGGTGATCACCGGATGGCAGTGCCCGAGCCCTGTCACCGCGATCCCGGTCGTGAAGTCCAGGTATTCCTTGCCGTCGCTGTCCCAGACGCGCGTGCCCTCG
>Ga0268386_10001901_pt1 | contig 14546 bp, 12 predicted proteins | sample RVTome_15_FD_200260 | JGI IMG/M metagenome (GOLD analysis project Ga0268386, IMG submission 200260) | Soil microbial communities from uranium-contaminated site in the Upper Colorado River Basin, Wyoming, United States - RVT150D86... ...
GCACCGAGTCGAAGACACGCCCGTACGGCTGATTCTCGCCCTGCCGCTTCTCGTTCTTGACTACGCCGCGTTGCTCGTCGAGCCGTGCCTGGTCGATCGCGCCGAGCAGATGTCCCATCCGGTCCGATTCCATCCACAGCGCGAGCGGAAGCACGCTGGTCGGCACGTTCTGGAAATAGTTGGTGCGATCGAAGTTCGTCGTTCCGTTGATCGCAGTCGCGCCGACTTCTTCCATGGGCTTGAAGAATTCATCGTTGTAATTTTCGGACCCCTGGAACATCAGATGCTCGAAGAGATGCGCGAAACCGGTCTTGCCCGGGCGCTCGTTCTTCGAGCCGACGTGATACCAGAGATTCACCGCCACGATCGGCGCCTTGCGATCGGTGTGGACGATGACGGTCAAGCCATTGTCCAGCTTAAATTTTTCGTAGGGTATCAGCACCTCGTCGGCGATGCCCGCGCGCCACGGAGACAAGGCGGTCACCGCCATCGCGGCGAGCACGACGAGACGCCGCGAGTGCGCGGTACGAGCGAATTCGAGCCTCATGTCGGCGGTCTCCGATGCGGTAAATAGTGCAAAGCGCTAAGCATAGTCACTGGAACCGATTGGCGCAGACTCGCGTATTATTCGCAACACTTGGGACCAGCAAGGAGCGATTACCGATGTCTTCCCGCAACCGACTGTTGATCAACGTAGTGCTGGTCATGGTGACGTCTGCGCCGATCGTCGTCGCTGCTGAAGACGGTGACTGGCTGATCCGAGCGGGTGTTCATCAGCTCAACCCGGACAAGAACAACCTGCCCGGGGTATTCGGCGGCAACGTCGTGCTGGACAAGGACGAGGCATTCACGCTCGACGTGGAGTACATGCTTACGCCACACGTCGGTGTCGACCTCTTCGTCCCGACCTACTTTACGCATGACATCCAGCTCAAGAACACGAGTCTGGGTGAGGCTGCGAAGATCGGCGAGACGGACCTCTTCGCCCCTATCCTCGGGCTGAACTGGCATTTCAACGTCGACGGAGCGATCAGGCCGTACATCGGGCTGGGGGTCAACTGGTCGGACTTCAATGGTGAGGAGTTCTCGGGCCCGGCGGTGCTCCCCGCGGACTCGCGCCTCGACATCGACCAGGCATTCGGTCCTGCCGGCCGGATCGGCGTCGACATCGGTACGAACGAGCACTGGTTCTTCAACATGGATGTGCGCTACGTCGATCTCGACACCGACGTAGAGGCCAGCGTTCCGGCCGGTCTCGGCTCAACGACCGTACCGCTCGGCGAGGCCAACATCGATCCGTGGATCTATGGCATCGCGGTCGGTTACCGCTTCGGCGCAGAGAAGCCGCTGCCGGAGCCCGTAGCCGAGGAACCGCCGCCGCCGCCGCCGCCGCCGCCCGAGAAATGCGCCGATGGCGACAACGACGGGGTATGCGACACCGACGACAAGTGCCCGGGGACCGCCGCAGGCACGCGCGTCGATAGCGTCGGCTGCCCGCTGTCGCAGACGCTCAAGGTGCTGTTCGATTTCGACAGCGCGGAGCTGCGACCCGAGTCGATCACCGAGCTGGAGCGGCTGGTCAAGTTCATGAACGACGTTCCGTTCGCGACCGCGCTGATCGAGGGTCATACGGACAGCGTGGGCGCCGATGCGTACAACCTGGCGCTGTCGGATCGCCGCGCGAAGTCCGTGTTCGACTACCTCACCTCGCGTGGCGTCGATCCGGCGCGTGTCAAGTCCATCGGCAAGGGCGAGAGCGAGCCGGTGGCGGACAACTCGACCGATGATGGCCGGCAGGAGAATCGTCGTGTGCTCCTGATCCGGACCGATACGGGTACCTGAACCATCCGGTGATGGAAAAGAGGGCCTCGGCGCGCAGGCGCCGGGGCCCTTTGCTGTGCGGACCGCGTATCATTCGGCACCTCAACCGCACCCGATCCAGGAGGTTCCCGATGAAGCTGCACAGTACGCTCGCCATTCTGGCAGTCGCGTTATCTTCCGCCGCAACGCTGGCCGACCAGACCAGGTCGGACGCCCCGGGGTCCTCGGATGCGGCCCTCCTGGCCACGGTTGCCGGCGACTGGCGGAGCACGGACAACAAGTCGCGGGACAAGTACCGGCACCCGGTCGAGGCGCTTACCTTCTGGGGTTTTGCACCAGGAATGACCGTGCTCGAAGTACAGCCTGGCGGCGGCTGGTGGACCGAGATTGTTGCGCCCTACGCGAAACGTACCGGCGGACGTTTCTACGCCACGGCAGTCGACCTCTCGAACCCGGAGGTTCCGGAAGCCGCGCGCAACTCGCGCGCCGAGTTCGAGCAGCGCTACGCGGCCAGGCCGGATTTGTACGGCAAGATCGAACTCGTGAACTGGGGTCAGAAGTCCGCGCCTCTCCCCGCGAACACCTTCGATTTCATTTTGACCGCCCGCTCGGTGCATGGCTGGATGCGTAGCCCGGGCATGGTCGAGAAAGCGTTCAAGGACTTCGCCGGCGCGCTCAAGCCGGGCGGGATCCTCGCTGTCGAGCAGCACCGGGCGAAACCAGGGCCGCAGGACCCGAAGGCCGTGAGCGGCTACGTCACCGAAGCCTTCGTGATCGAGCAGGCCGGGAAGGCGGGGCTCAAGCTCGCCGCGCGCTCGGAGATCAACGCGAACCCGAAGGACACCAAGGATCATCCGTTTGGCGTCTGGACCCTGCCGCCGACCTTGCGCTCTACTCCGTACGGTTCCGATGCAAGCGATCCCGCATTCGATCACTCGAAGTACCAGAGCATCGGCGAGAGCGATCGCATGACGCTCAAGTTCGTCAAGCCGAAGTAGACGCGATCCGGGATACCGCATGAGAACCGACGTCCTGCTGGCGGCCGTCGCGGCCGCTCTTCTTTCGGCCTGCGCCGCCGAGCCCGTGCAGCCGCCGACCGGCGCGAGCCCGGTCCCGCCCGCGGCCGTCGACGACGCGCGCGCCGAGTCGCAGCGGCTGCACGCGCTGCTCGACGAGTATTTCGAGCAGCAGCTCGAGCTCTATCCGCTGCTCGCGACCTCGATCGGCGATGCGCGATACAACGATCGCTTCGAGGTCTCGATCGGCCCCGACTGGCGGGCGCGGGCCGAGCGCGTGGAACGAGACGCGCTCTCGAGGCTCGGGACCATCGATCGCAGCCGGCTCACAGGACAGGACGTGCTGTCCTATGCCGTGTTCAAATCGGCGCGCGAGCTTGAGATCGAGGGGTACCGGTTTCCCGAGCACCTGCTGCCACTCAACCAGTTCTATTCGACGCCCAACAGCTTCGCGATGATGGGCTCGGGCAAGGGCATACATCCGTTTCGCACGGTCAAGGACTACGACGACTTCCTGAAGCGCCTTGATGGGTTCGTGGCCTGGACGGACCAGGCGATCGCCAACATGCGCGAGGGGGTCTCGAAGGGCTACACGCTGCCGCGCGTACTCACCGAGCGCGTCCTGCCGCAGCTCGAGGCGCACGTCGTCGCGACACCCCAGGACTCGATCTATTACGGCCCGGTGCGCGACATGCCGGCCGGGTTCGCGGCCGCGCACCGCGAACGCCTCACCGCGGCGTATCGCGCCGCGATCAGCGACAAGGTCGTGCCGAGCTACCGGAAGCTGCTCGGCTACATGCGCGATGAGTACCTGGCGCAGTGCCGTACGACCGTCGGTCTCGATGCGCTGCCGGACGGTGCGGCCTGGTACGCGTACAACGTGCGGACCATCACGACCACCGATTACACGCCCGCTGAGATCCACGAGATCGGGCTCGCGGAGGTCGAACGCATCCACGGCGAAATGCGCGAGGTCATGCGCAAGGTCGGATTCAAGGGCGACCTGAAGGCGTTTTCGGAGTTCATGCAGAAGGATCCCCGGTTCTTCTTCGACGATCGCGAGAAACTGATCGCCGGCTACGCCGACATCAAGCGTCGTGTCGACCCGGCGTTGCCGAAGCTCTTCGAGCGCATGCCGTCGGCCGACTACGAAGTGCGCGCGGTGGAAGCGTTCCGCGAAAAGAGCGCGGCCGGCGGCAGCTACCAGGCGGCGAGCGAGGACGGTTCTCGGCCGGGCATCTTCTACGCGAACACCTACGACCTGAAGGCGCGGCCGAACTGGGCGATGGAGGCGCTCTCGCTGCACGAGGGCAACCCGGGCCATCACTTCCAGATCAGCCTGCAGCGCGAGCAGGAGGACCTCCCCAGGTTCCGCCGCTTCAGCAGCTACACCGCCTACTCCGAAGGCTGGGGTCTGTACGCCGAGTCGCTCGGCCGCGAGCTCGGTCTTTACGAGGATCCGTACCAGTACTTCGGCATGCTCGAGGCGGAGCTCTGGCGCTCGATACGGCTGGTCGTCGACACCGGTCTGCACTCCAAGGGCTGGACGCGCGAGCAGGTGCTCGAATACATGGATGCGATGAGCTCGACCGCCGAGGCCCGCGCCGTTTCCGAGGCCGAGCGCTACATCGCGATCCCCGGGCAGGCGCTCGCGTACAAGATCGGCCAGCTCAAGATCCGCGAGCTGCGCAGCCGCGCCGAAGCGGAGCTCGGTGGCGACTTCGACGTGCGAAGTTTTCACACGGCCGTGCTGGGCGACGGACCGCTGCCGCTCGATGTGCTGGAAGGCAAGCTCACGCGGTGGATCGACGACCGGGATCAGGTGGCCGGAGCGGGCACGTGATCCGCAAGACCGCGGCCGCGTTCGCCGCGGTCGTCTCGCTCGCTGCCGCCGACGCGGGTGCGGCATCCGCGGCGCCGGCCGATGCCGCGAAGATCGAGTCGCGTACGCTCGCCAACGGTCTCGAAGTCGTCGTCTGGCCCGACCACGACATCCCGAACGTGGCCATGTACCTTTGGTTCCGTGTCGGCAGTCGCAACGAGTACCCGGGCATCACCGGCATTTCGCACTTTTTCGAGCACATGATGTTCAACGGCACGAAGACTCGCCGGCCGGGCGAGTTCGATCGGATCATGGAAGGCAACGGCGGACGCAACAATGCCTACACGAGCTCCGACGTCACCGTCTACCAGGACTGGTTCCCAGGCAGCGCGCTCGAGCTCGTCTTCGACCTCGAGGCGGATCGGATGCGCAACCTCGACTTCGATCCGACGGCGGTCCAGAGCGAACGCGGCGTCGTGTACTCGGAGCGGCGATCCTCCGTGGACAACGACAACTTCGGCGTGCTCGCGGAGCAGATGCAGGCAACCGCGTACGTAGCGCACCCGTACCAGTTTCCGACCATCGGCTGGCCGTCCGATATCGAGGGGTGGACGATCGAGGACCTGAAGACCTACTACCAGCGTTACTACGCGCCGAACAACGCGGTGGTCTTCGTCGTGGGCGACGTGACCGCGGCGGAAGTGTTCGCGCTCGCGGAGAAGCACATGGCGCCGATCAAGGCGCAGCCTGCACCCGAGCCGGTCACCACGCGCGAGCCGCCGCAGCTCGGCGAGCGGCGGCTCAAGATCGTGCGCGATGCTCAGACGCCGCTGATCGCGATGGCCTGGCATGCGGGTGCCGCGCCTGAGCGCCAGACGCGTGTCATGGAAGTGCTGATGGCGGTGCTCGGCGGCGGCGACTCCTCACGCCTGCATCAGACACTCGTCGAGCAGGAGCAGGCCGCATTGCAGGTCGGCGTGCAGCTCGAGCAGGGATTCGATCCGGGCCTCGCATGGGTTTTCGCGGTGATTCCGCCAGGGGGCGACATCGCGCGCACCGAACAGCTGATCGATGCGGAGCTGACGCGCATCGCACGCGACGGTCCGACGTCCGCCGAGCTCGCCAAGGCGCGCAACCAGGCGCTGGCGTCGTTCTGGCGCGGGCTCGAGACCATCAACGGCAAGGCACAGGCGCTCGGCACCTACGAGGTCTTCCACGGCGACTTCCGCAAGCTGTTCGACGCGCCGGGCGAATACGAAAGCATCACCGTGGAGGAAGTGCGCGCCGCCGCCGCGGCTGTGCTGCGCACCGAAAACCGCACCGTGGGCATACTCGAGCCTGCGCCCGCGGCGCAGGCTAAGGCCAGCTCCACGACACCGGCGGAGGCGCAGCCGTGATCCGTGCGGGCTTGCTGGCGGGCACGGCGCTCCTGTCCGCGTTCGCGCTGCCAGCGCATGCGCAAGTGTCCGGGAAAGGCGTGCGGCTCGCGCCGTTCGAGCAGCATCGGCTCGCGAACGGTGCAGTGCTGGTGCTGATGGAGAAACGCGACACACCGCTCGTATCCATGCGGGCCGTGGTGCGCGGCGGCTCGATGGGCGACCCCGCCGGCAAGGAGGGCAGCGCGGCGCTGCTCGCCGAGCTGCTGCAGAAGGGCGCCGGCAAGCGCAACGCGGTCGCGTTCGCAGAAGCGATCGAGAGCGTCGGCGGCGAGCTCGCGGCGAGCGCTCAGACCGAGAGCCTCGCCGTCGGAGCGAGTTTTCTCGCCCGCGACGTCGACCTCATGGTGGAGCTGGTCGCAGACGCGCTGCTGCGGCCGCGGCTCGACGGCCAGGAGTTCGCGAAGGCGCGCACGCTCGCGATCCAGTCGATCGCGGCGGCGAAGGACGCCGATCCGCGCGAGCTCATCGACATTTACGGCGACGCGTGGCTGTTTCGTGGCCACCTGTACGGCCGGCCCACCGAAGGCAGCGAAAAGTCGCTCGAGTCGATCTCGCTGGACGATCTGAGGAATTATTATGCCGCCCAGTGCGGCGGCGATCGCCTGATCATCACCGTCGTGGGCGACATCCGCGCCGCCGAGATGAAGCGGCGGCTGGAAGCGGCATTCGGTGGCTGGCGGAAAGCCGGTGCCGCCGCGCCGATCGCGACCGCCATGGCGCGTGTGCAGGGACGTCGCGTGCTCCTCATCGACAAGCCGGGCGTGACCCAGGCCTACTTCTGGCTCGGCAACGTCGGCGCCGAACGCACCGATCCGGCACGTGCCGCCCAGACGCTGACCAACACCGTGTTCGGCGGACGGTTCACGTCGATGCTCAATACCGAGCTCCGGATCAAAAGCGGGCTCAGCTACGGCGCGAGCTCGGGCTTTGCGCGGCTCACGAAGCCGGGCGCTTTTGAGATCAACTCGTACACCCAGACGGAGAAGTCCTCCGAAGCCATCGATCTCGCGCTTGCGACGCTCGACCGGCTGCATGCCGAGGGCATCGACGCCGATGCGCTCGCCTCGTCCAAGAACTACCTGCTCGGCCAGTTCCCGACGGCGATCGAGACCAACGGCCAGCTCGCGAACCGGCTCGCCGACATCGTGTTCTTCGGTCTCGATCGCAGTGATGTCGACGAATACGCGGCGCGCGTCAAGGCCGTCGACTCCGCCGCAATCAACGCGGCGATCGAGCGGGACTTCCCGAAGTCCGGCGACCTGGCGATGGTCGTGATAGGGGATGGAGCGGAGATCCGCGAAGCCATCCGCAAGTACGGGCCCGTGACGGAAATGAAGATCACCGAGCCGACTTTCGCGCCGCCGGCCACGAATTGATGCCGCCGCGAACCGCGCTGATCGTGGGGGCGACCGGCCTCGTCGGTGGCGAATGTCTGCGTCGTCTGCTCGCTCATGCAGCTTGGTCGACGGTGATAGCGCTGACCCGCCGTGACATCGGAGGCGTCTGTCCGAAGCTCCGGCAGTTGGTAACGGATTTTGCGGCGCTCGAAAGTCATCGCGACCAGCTCGTCGCTGACCACGTCTTCTGCGCGCTCGGCACCACGATGCGCAAGGCGGGCTCGCGCGCCGCGTTCCGCGAGGTCGATCTCGAGTATCCGCTGCGACTGGCGCGTCTTGCCCGCGCTAACGGCGCCACGCACTACTCGCTGGTGAGCGCGGTCGGCGCAGACCGTCGCTCGCTGTTCTACTATTCCCGCGTCAAGGGCGACGTCGAGGACGCGTTGATCGGCATGGACTGGCCGAGCCTCGCAATCTTCCGCCCGTCCGTGATCGAGGGCGAGCGCGGCGAATCGCGCCCGCTCGAGCGCTTGTCCGGTCGGTTGCTACGGCTTGCGCCACCGGCCTGGCGGCCCGTGGCGGCGGGCGACATCGCGGCGGCTATGATCGCGGTCGCACTCGAATCGCCGCCCGGAGTCACAGTCGTCGAGTCTCGCGATATATCTGCCCTGGTCCCAACGCATCTGATTGCCAGTCGACGGTAATAGTCATTCGGATGTACCTCGGCGTAACAGCCCGCTCGTGCTAACGAAGAGCTACACGGTCAAATTGGATAACTGCAGTCATGTTAAGTCGCAACTCACTCTATGCCGCGGCATTCCTGCTGCTCGCGGGCCTCGTTCTGACCGCACTACCCAGGCGTCCGCAACCCGCGGCCAAGGGCCAGATCCAAAAAGCCGCCGGTTATGCCGTCTTCAGCAACGGTCTCGCGCTGGAATTGACCGCGAAGGGCACCAAGTACTACAAGGACGACGAGCTGAACTGAGCTCGTTGCCAGCTGCGCGCACGCTCGCGTGGCTGCTGATCAAGGGCTAGAGGCGTCCTGCCAGCACCTTCGAGCCGAGCCCCAGGCCCTTGATGCATTTCATTGCGGCTGGAATCGGCATATCGATCGCCTTGAACCGGTCGTCGGTCATCAGGTAGACGGAACCGGACTTCGGGTCGGGAGCCCCGGGCACGAAAACCGCCGAGTGAGTCTCGTCGATGCGCTCGACCAGCAATCCGAGTTGCCAGCAGTCCTCGATCCGTGCCAGCACCACCTGCATGCGGGATTGCGCGTCGCCCGTGCCCGCAATCTCCGAGCCCAGCGTGGAAACCAGGCTGTAGCCCGGAAGGTTCGAGAGTATGGCGCGTTCCAGCCAGCCGACCAGTTGTTGTGCGACGGCGGTACGAGCGAACAGCCCTGCCAGGAAGCAGACCAGCACCACGGCGACGATCGCAAGCAGCCGCGCGGCGTTGACGCCTCCGACATCGTGCAGGTCGAGTTGCTGGGCCATCGGCGCAACGAGCTTACTGGTCACCCCGTGGAGCTTGCCGAGCACGACGAGGATGACGACGATCGGTACCAGGTAAAGCGCACCACCAACGATCGTCGTTTTCAGGAACGCTGTCACGGTCTTCATTGCGATGTTCCTCGTCAGTTCAGTTGTTGCAGGCGGTCTCTGATCTCCGCCGCGCGCCTGTCGTCGCCCGCCTCCGACAGGAACTGGGCGAGCGCCTGCAGAATGTCCGGGTCGCCGGGAGCAGCGGCCAGACCCCGCTCGAGCTCGTCGATCGCCTCGCGCACCTGGCCGCGCGAATGCAGAGCTATGGCATATACGTAAGCAAACCGTGGATTTTCTGGCGCGGCGTGTGAGGCGCCCGCGAGCTCGACCAAGGCGTCATCGCTGCGCTGCTGCCGCACCAGCGACAATCCCAGCGTGTGGCGAAGATCGGCGTTGCCCGGAGACACTTCGAGAGTTGCACGCAACGTCGCTTCCGCTTCGGTTTCGTTACTCTGCATGCGCTGAAGGTCCGCAAGATTGACCCAGGCCGGCACGAAGTTCTCGTCCAGCGACAGCGCCGCGCGGTACTCCGCTTCCGCGGCCGCGGCATCGCCGCGCTCCGCCAGGAAGTTTCCCAGGTTGGTGCGGTGCTCGGGCCGGTCGGCATTGAAGCGCTCGGCGGCGATGTACTCCACCGCCGCGCGCTCGAACGACGCTGCATGATCGCCCAGGGCGTCCGCCGCGAGCGGCGCCAGGAGGTTCGCTGCAGCGAGCCGCACCGTGCGGACCGGGTCGTCGAGAAGCGGCAGCGCCGCGCTTCGCTCGAGCGGGGGCAGGACCTCGAGCACCGCGAGCGCCGCACCGCGCACCAGCGGACTCGGATCGGCGAGCGAAGCGCGGGCAGTATCGATGGCCGCACGATCCGGCTGACGCGCAAGTCGCTCCAGCGCCGAAGCACGCGCGATGGCGGATTGTGCTGGATCGGCGATCACTCCACTGAGCGCGCGCATGCCTTCCGGATCGCCACGATCAGCCGCTGCAAATGCCGAACCAAACGTCTGGAAACCCTGCCAGGGCTCGGGGTGAGCCCGGCGGCCCGCTGCGGCGGCCCATCCGGGCGAGCGATCCTGATGACACTGGTTGCACGCGTTCGGTACGCCGATCGAGACGGTCAGATCCGGCCTCGGGATCCGGAAACTGTGATCGTGGCGTGGATCCACGACCATGTAGGTGGTCGTCGGCATGTGGCAGGCCACGCACTGGCTGCCGGGCGAGCCTGCGGTGTGCAGGTGATGACTCGTCGCCTGGTATTTCGCCGGTTGGTGGCATTGGTCGCAAACGGCCCTGCCGGGCGTGCGAAGTCGGGCTGCGTGTGGCTCGTGGCAGTCGCTGCAGGTCACGCCGGCCGCATGCATTCGGCTCGAAAGGAACGAACCCCAGTCGTAGACCTCGTCGCGCTGCTGACCGTCGGGATGGTAGAGGCCGGATTCGAGCAACGCCGGTCGATAATGATCCAGGAACGGCTCGCCGGCGCGGTAGGCGTTCGAGAACTGCTCACGCCGCGCATGGCATTGTGCGCATACGTCCAGCTCCCGCGAGGTCTGCCGCGCCGGACTTCGTCGCGCGTTTCCGGTGGCGGAGTCGATGCTCCAGGTCGCACCGCGCCGCTCGTCGAGCGCAACTCTCAATCCCGTGCCGCCGCGTCCCTCGCTCGCGAGCTGCACGTGTGCCGATCCCGGGCCGTGACAGGATTCGCAGCCGACGCTGATCTCGCTCCAGCTCGTCGCATACGTGTCCGCGGCGGCATCGTAGTTTTTCTGCAGGTTGGTCGAGTGACAATCGGCGCACATGTAGTTCCAGTTCTGCTGGCGCCGGGTCCAGTGCAGCTCATCGCGATGGTGGATCCGCTCGCCGGGATAGAGATGAAACCATCGCTGCCCGCCGGCCTCGCGTGGCCGCGCATCCCAGGCGATCGACAGCGCCTGCAGGCGTCCGCCGGGCAACTCGAGCAGGTATTGCTGCAGCGGGTAGACGCCAAAGGTGTGGCGGACCTCGAAGTCTGCGAGCCGGCCGTCCGGTCCGTCGGTGCGGACGATGAACTGATCGTCCCGACGGAAGAATTCCGAACGCACTCCCAAATGATCGAACCGCGCGCCGCTGAAATCGCCGAGGACCGTCCCGTCGTTCGCAACCTGGATTGCGAGTGCGTGCTGCGAGCCCTGCCACGCGCGGTACTGATCGTCGTGGCAGCCGGCGCACGCGGTCGAGCCTGCGTACGTCGCGGCGTCGGCCAAGCGGACCGTCGGAGCTCGGGCCGGCGACTGATCAGAGCTCCGGTGACGGAACCAGCCGGCATAGAACGCCGCCGTCGTCACGCCGACGGCCGCCACCAGTGCAAGAATCAGCGTGCGCGACCGGGCGGGAGGCTTGGATTGCGCGGTGCTCCGATGCTCCTTGCCGGCCATTTCGCCTCGCGCCGCGGCGCGAGGCCGTCAGAATGCCACGCTATAGAAGATCATCGGTCCGTCGTACACCCAGTCGAGCTTGCCCGTGTACCGGTTCTTGGTTACATCGACATCCATGTCGAAGCGATTGTAGCCGACACCGATCCCGAGCCAGTCTTTCGGCTGCCAGGTTACGCCGAAGCGGGTGTCGATGAGCCGGCCGTCGACGTTGTCGTACTCCAGCGCGAAGAACTGCACCATCGCATCGATCCAGAAGTCGCGGTGGATGCGATAGATCACGCGGCCGCCAAGCACGGGCAGCGGGGCGTTGAGGTCGCCCTCATCGCCGATTTCGACCGTACCGCCACCGCCGCCGGTATCGACGTCTGCAGACATCCCGACCGAGAACTGTGCGAGGTGGAAGCCGAACGAGCCCGAGAGCTCGAGGTTCTCGCGCTTCAGGAACGCGTACTCGTATGCCAGCTCGTAAATGTCGAACTCGAACGAGCCGTCAACGGTGACATCGACTGGAAACGTCTCGTCGCCCCAGTCGACCTCCTCATTGAACTCCGTCGACCGGTTGCGCGAGAAGTTGAACCACATCCCGCGGACCTTGTGCCGGTCGGCAAACCGCCACGCGCCGTCGACCCGGAACCGACTGCCATCCATGCCGCCGAAGTTCTCATCCCAGTCGAAGTCGGTCCCCCGCTCGCCCGTCGGGCCGTCGAGACGCACGGTTGTGTTCGACTCCAGGATGAAGGTCCCGAGCGTCACCATGAACTTGTTTTCGAGCATGTTCGGTCCGCCGGACGCACCGCTGATCATTACGCCCGGCTCCTCGGCGACCGCGGGTCCTGCCCCTGCCGCAAGCAAGGCAGCGATCAACACAGCCGGCCGCAGAAGCCGGCCAGCTCCACGGTGCATGCTCGGCGGCATGTCGATAAGTCGCATAAGGGCCCCTATGAACTTGGTGTAGTAGGCATTCCCCTCGCCGCATGCTAGCGCCAATTCTCCCGCGTTCCAATTACGGCGTATCCGAAGGCGCCGCTCGCCGAGATCTGCGTCAGAACGGCTACAGCACGGCCGCCTTCGGCAAAGTACCACGAGACGCCGCCCTGGGAGGTTTCGGTCTCCGGCCGCTATGACCGAGCGCGCAGCAGGCGCTCACGCCGGACAAGCCCTTTCTACGGGCGGCAAGTCAATCTTCAGCGTCGATGGTGAGACCGTCGTGTCGTCCGACAACAAGCAGGGCGACAACGCCTTCACCGGCAAGATCGTCAAGGTGACGGTGGCGCAGCTCTAGCCGGAGATTGACAAAAGAAGCTCGCGCCCGCTGCCGAAGGGCGCCCGACAACTTCATGGCGCGCATCGCGGTCGGTGGGTTCCAGCACGAGACGAACACGTTCTCGCCGGTCTTGGCGACGTACCATCGATGATCCCCAGGCGACGTTGCATCCGATCAACGCGATCAACAGCAGGCGTGCACCCTCGCGTCCCATCGCGAAGGTCAGTGACCACCAGGCCGGCATCGTCCGCGCAGTCTGGATGGTCGAGGACGCTCGAGGATCGCGCGGGTCAGGTCTGCGCGATCGAGCGCCTGTGGCATAGTTCGCCGCACTCAGTGGAGGGACGCGAACATGCACTGCATGACTCCCGACGTAACCCGGCTCGGGCGATCGCCGGGAACGCGATTTCGCTCACTGCTGCTGATCCTGGCCATGCTCCCGGCGGCCGCCACGATAGCGGCGCCGAAGACGGACGTCGTGGTTTTCCGGAATGGCGACCGGCTCACGGGCGAGGTCAAGGGGCTCGATCGAGGCCAGCTGAGCTTCAAGACGGACGCGGCCGGGACGCTCTCGATCGAATGGGAACGGCTGACCAGCGTCGACAGCAGGCAGGTCCTGCAGGTCGAGCTCACGAGCGGCATCCGCTACGTCGGCCAGTCCGTCACCGCGTCCGGTCCCGGGAAGCTCCGGGTCGCTCCGCACGACGGCCGCGAAGCACGGGAGTTCGATATCACCGACGTCGTGCGGATGGACCCGATCGACCAGGGTAGCCTGCTGGCCCGTCTCGACGGATACCTGACCGCCGGCTACGACTACACCAAGGCGAACAATCTGCAAACATTCACGTTCACGGGCGGCCTGTCGGCCAGGAACGAGCGCGTGCTCCGCTCGCTCGACGCGTCCACGACCATCACCTCTCAGGACGCCGTCGAGGACTCGAACCGCTATGACGTTACGGGAAACAACCGATGGCTCCTGGCGAATCGCCGTTTCTACCAGGGATTCGCCGGGCTCGAGGGTAACGACGAGCTAGGGCTGGATCTGCGAACGACGGTGGGTGGTGCCTACGGTTCCTACCTCGTTCAAAGCTCCAGGCAGGAATGGGCGGTACTGGCAGGGCTCGCCGCGCTCCGCGAGGACTTCGCGACCCAGGACACCTCGGAAAGCCTCGAAGGCCTGATCGGCACGCAGTACTCGTTCTTCCGCTTCGACGATCCCGAAGCGAACATCGACGCAAGCCTGTACGTAATGCCGAGCTTGACCGAGTCCGGCCGGGTGCGCTCGGAGGCCAAGCTCCGCTCGCGCTACGAGATCATCACCGACCTGTTCTTCGAGATCAGCCTTTACGGCAGTTACGACACCGATGCCGACGCCGAAGCCGATTCGAAAAGTGACTACGGCGTGACGACCTCGCTCGGGTATTCGTTCTGACATGGAACGATCCAGCCTGAAGGGCGCTTGAAACCTACTCAAAGAAGGAATCCGATCCATGAACGCACCATACAAGCCCGATCTCGAGCTCGAAAGGCGCGTGCAGAGCAGGCTGCTGGATGTCTTTATCCGAGCCGGGTTGGTATTCGCCCTGGCGGTGCTGTGCTACCGGATTTTCTCGCCCTTTCTATCATTGATGGTGTGGGCTCTGATCCTGGCAGTGACGCTCTTTCCGGCCCATCAGAAGCTTGCCCGGAGACTGGGAGGAAAACAGGGGCGTGCGGCCACTCTGCTGGTGCTGGGCGGTATCGGGCTGATCGTGGTGCCCACTACCGTGTTGATGGGCTCGCTGGGCGATTCAGTACATGACTTCATCGGTAGCGTTCGGGACAACACGCTGCGGATTCCCGCACCGTCGCCGAGCGTTGCCGAGTGGCCGGTCATCGGCAAGAAGGTCCATGGTCTC
>Ga0268386_10001902_pt1 | contig 14542 bp, 16 predicted proteins | sample RVTome_15_FD_200260 | JGI IMG/M metagenome (GOLD analysis project Ga0268386, IMG submission 200260) | Soil microbial communities from uranium-contaminated site in the Upper Colorado River Basin, Wyoming, United States - RVT150D86... ...
CGCCGATCCAGAGCCAGGAGACCATGCGGTTGATCTGGATCTTGATCGTGGCGTGGGAGCCGTCGCGGGCGAAGTCGCCCAGCACCAGGTAGAGGTCCTCCACGAAGCCGAGCCGGTAGTCCACCGCTGCGATCGGGGTCTGCTCCTGGGGGTAGAACTTCTTGGCCGGGGTGAGCACGGTGTAGGGCCGCCCGCGGTGGTCGGAGACCGAGAAGGTGCCGACCACCTTGAAGTGGTTGGACTCCTCCACCGGCTGCAGATCGTCGAAGCGGATGGTGTAGCCGGCCAGCTCCACGGTCTCGCCGCGGTTGATCGTCGCCTCGGTCTGGGTGGACCAGGCCTGCGAGCCCGCCACGCCGAGCGCGATGACCAGGATGCCCAGGTGGACGACGAAGCCGCCGTAGCGCCGGTTCTGCCGAAGCGCGAGGCCCCACGTGGCGTCGAGCCAGCCGTCGCCGGTGCGGCGCCGCGCGCGGGCGGCGCGCCAGAAGTCGAGCGCGATCGTGGCGGTCACGAAGGCCACCAGGCCCATGCAGAGCAGCACCAGGAGATTGCCCACCCCGAAGGCGCGGCAGAGGGCGGCGCCCACCACCCCGATCGCCACCGGCAGCAGGAAGTTGCGGCGGAGGTTCTCGGCCGAGGCGCGGCGCCACGCGATCAGCGGCCCCACGCCCATCAGGAAGATGAGGGCCAGGAAGATCGGGATGTTCACCAGGTTGAAGAACGGCGCGCCCACGCTCACCTTCTGGCCCTTCACCGCCTCCGAGAGCAGCGGGAACACGGTGCCGAAGAACACGGTGAAGGCCGCCGCCACCAGGAACAGGTTGTTCAGCAGGAAGGCGGACTCGCGGGAGAAGATCGAGTCGAGCTCGCTCCGGGCCCGCAGCCGCTCGAGCCGCCAGGCGAGCAGCGAGAAGGCACCGAGCATCACCACCGCCAGGAAGACCAGGAAGAAGATGCCGATCGAGCCCTGGGTGAAGGCGTGCACCGAGCCGATGATGCCGGAGCGCGTGAGGAAGGTCCCGAACAGGGTGAGGCTGAAGGTCAGGATGATCAGGGTGAGGTTCCAGACCTTGAGCATCCGCCGCCGCTCCTGGATCATCACCGAGTGCAGGAACGCGGTGGCGGTGAGCCACGGCATGAAGGCCGCGTTCTCCACCGGGTCCCAGGCCCAGTAGCCGCCCCAGCCCAGCACGTGGTAGCTCCACCAGCCGCCGATCAGGAGGCCCAGGGAGAGGAAGTACCACGCGATGATGGTCCAGCGCCGGGTGATCGTGATCCACTCGTCTCCGGTGCGGCCCACGATCAGCGCCGCCATCGCGAAGGCGAACGGCACCGTGAAGCCGGTGAAGCCCAGGTAGAGCGCCACCGGGTGCGTGATCATCCCGGAGTCCTCGAGCAGCGGGTTGAGCCCGCGGCCGTCGGCGGGGATCGGGGAGAGCCGCTCGAAGGGCGGCGCCGGCACCGTCATCACCATGAGGAAGAACGACGCGATGCCGAGCATCACCGCGAGCGCCCACGGGTAGAGCTGGGGCTGGGTGCGCCGGTAGCGGCCCACCAGGATCAGGGTGTAGAGCGAGAGCATCCACGCCCAGAGGATGATGGACCCCTCGAGCGCGCCCCACAGCGCGGTGATGCGGTAGTAGAAGGGCGTGCCGCGGTTCGTGTTGTTGGCCACGTAGCGGACCGAGAAGTCGAAGGTGAGGAACGCGTAGATCAGCAGCAGCATGCAGGCGGTGATCAGGACCCAGACCCCGATCGCCGCGCGCTCGGAGGAGAGCCGGAGATCGGGGCGGTCCCGGAACCCGCTCAGCCCGGCCGCGCCGGCCCCGTACACCGCCAGCACGAGCGCGCCCACGGTCAGCGCGTAGCCCAGCTCCGGCGTCACGGTTTGCCCTCGCCGCCCCGCAGCGTCTTGAGCAGCTCCTTGTAGCCCGCCTCGTTCGCGTCGTGGGGCGCCTTGTACTCCTCCGAGTGCTTGGCCATGATCGTCGTGGCCTGGAAGTAGCCGTCTTGGCTCCACGTGCCCTCGACCACCGCGCCGCGCGCCTCCGCGAAGAGGTCGGGCGGGGTGCCGCGGTGGCGCACCGGCACCGTGGCCCGGCCGTCCGAGAGGGTGAAGCGCAGGTCGAGGGTCCGCGGATCCCATACGAGGGTGCCCGGCTGGACCATGCCGCCCAGGCGATAGGCCTTGCCGGCCACCGGCGCCGCGCCCAGCTCGCTCGGGGTGACGAAGTAGACCACCGACTGGGTCACGCCCGCGTACACGAGATAGGCGAGCGCGGCCACGATGACGAGGCCGCCCCCCAGGAACTTCGCCTTGCGGTTCATGCCGCGCGCGGCTTCGCGGCCCGGCGCGCGGCGAGCGCGCGGGTGCGGCGCGCCAGGTGGCGCCAGTAGGTGAGGAGCGCGACGGCGGCGATGCCGTACGCGGCGAGCACGTAGCCCCAGTTGGACGGCATCAGGTCTGCTCCTCGAGCCGGGCGATCTCCATCCGGCGCGCCAGGAAGTAGGCGAACAGCAGGGTGAAGGCCACCCAGTTGACGAAGAGGGCGAGGCCGATCGCGGGATCGATCGGGGACCGCTCGGGCCCCAGGATCGTGGAGGGCTGGTGCAGCGCCCGCCACCACTTCACCGAGAAGTGCACGATCGGGATATTGACCGCGCCCAGGATCCCAACCACCGCCGCGTAGCGCGCCCGCGCCTCCGGATCCTCGATCAGGCTGCGCAGCAGCAGGTAGCCCACGTAGACCATGAAGAGCACCGCGGTCGAGGTGAGGCGCGCGTCCCACGTCCACCACGTGCCCCAGGTCGGCTTGCCCCAGATGGAGCCGGAGACGATGGTGAGCCCGGTGAAGAGCACGCCGATCTCGCCGGCGGCGCCGGCCAGGCGGTCCCACCCGGCGCGGCGGGTGGCCAGGTAGGCGATGCTGCCCAGCAGCACGAGGAGGAAGGCCAGGTAGGCGGTGAGCACCGCGGGCACGTGGAGATACATGATGCGCTGCACGTTGCCCTGCACGGCTTCGCGGGGCGCGTAGCCGAAGCCGGCGGCGAGGCCCGCCGCCAGGCCCAGGACCGTCAGCCAGCCGAGCGCGCGGGTCATCTCAGCCCTCCAGCACGAACTCGAAGGTGAGCACCCCGATCGTGACGTAGACGAGATCGGCGCCGGCCAGCAGCTTGAGCCAGTGGGCCACGTCGGCGAGCGGCTGGCCCAGCAGCAAGGCCTGGGTCGCGCTCACGGTGGCCAGCAGCACGGGCACCTGCACGGGCAGCAGCAGGACCGGGAAGAGCAGCTCGCGGGCGCGGAGCTGAGTGGTCATGGCCGCGAAGAGCGTGCCCACCGCGGCGAGCCCGATCGTGCCCAGGCCCAGCACGAGCGCCAGCGGCGCCGCCGGCGCCCAGAGGTCCACGCCGAAGAAGACGCCGAAGAGCACGACCAGGATGATCTGCACCGCCGCCATCAGCACGCAGTTGCCCGCGAGCTTGCCGAGGTAGATCGCCGACTTGTCGCCCGGGGTGAGCCGCAGCCCCTCCCAGCAGTCGTTCTCGCGCTCGCCGAGGAAGCTCCGGCCGAGGCCGAGGAGCCCGGCCAGGATGACACCGAGCCAGAGGAGGCCCGGCACCGCGGCGGCCAGGCGCTCGCGATCCGGGCCCAGCGCGAACTGGAAGAGGAAGAGCAGCAGCAGGCAGAAGAACAGGAGCGCGTTGGCGTGCTCCTTCGCCCGCCGCTCGATCAGAAAATCCTTCCAAAGGATTATCCAAGCGCGCTTAGCGTAAGACGAAACCGCGCGGCGGCCGGGCTCCTTCGCGCAAGCGCTCATCCGAACTGCACTCCCGTTCGGCGGCCGGCACTCCCGCTCACGCGTCGGCTCCGTCGGTGAGGCTCTCGTAGAGGCGCTGGAGCTCCTCGGGCGCGAGATCCGCGGCCGGGCGGTCCATCAGGAGCCGGCCGCTGCCCAGGATGGCCACGCGGTCGGCCACGCCGAGGCCGGCGCCGAAGCTGTGGGTGGCGATCACCGCCGCGCCGCCCGCCGCCCTGAAGCCCAGCAGGAACTCGCCGACCCACTTGCGTCCGCGCCGGTCGAGACCGGTGAAGGGCTCGTCGAGCAGGAGCAGGCGGGCCTGGCCCAGGAGCACGCGGGCCAGCCCGAGCCGTCGCTTCATGCCTGCCGAGAACGTGCGCACCCGCTCGTCCGCCACGCCGTCGAGCTCCACCTGGGCGAGCGCGGCGGTGAGCCGCCCGGCCGCGGTGTCGCCGCCCCGCAGGGTCTCCCAGAACCGCAGGTTCTCCCGCGCGGTCAGGTCTTCGTAGACGTACGAGCCGTGGGCCACCATGCCGATGAGCGCGCGCGCCCGCTCGGGCTCGCGGAGGGCGTCGGCGCCGCCGATCGTGAGCGCGCCGGCGGTGGGACGGAGCAGGGTGGCCAGGATCCGGAGCAGCGTGGTCTTGCCGGCGCCGTTGGGGCCGAGCAGGGCCAGGCACTGGCCGGCGCCCAACTCGAAGGACACGCCGTCGATCACGCGATTGGACCCGTAGGTCTTCCGGAGCTCCCGCGCCAGGATCATGTCCGCGAAAAAGGGGGGAGACGGTCGCCCGTCTCCCCCGGCCGGCTCACGAGGACTGCCTTGGATCGGACGATCGGCCTATCTGGCCTGCGCTCGAGCCATGGCGCGCAGCCGCGCCACCCGCTCCGCGATCGGCGGATGCGTCGCGAACAGCGTCGTCCAGCCGCCGCCGGTGAGGGGATTGACGATGAAGAGGTGCGCGGTCGCCGGCGTGGCTTCCATGGGCGCCGTGACCCGGGAGGCCATCTCGAGCTTCTCGAGGGCCTTGGCGAGCCCCCAGGGCTGCCCGGCCATCCGGGCTCCGGAGGCGTCGGCCTGGAACTCCCGGGATCGCGAGACCGCCATCTGGATCAGCATGGCCGCGATGGGCGCCAGCACGATCATGAGCAGGCCGCCGACGAGGCCGCCGCCCGAGTCGTGCTCGTCGCTGTCCCGCCGGCCCCCGCCGAAGATCATCGCCCACTGGGCCATGTGGGCCATGTAGGTGATCGCCCCGGCCAAGGTGGCCGCGATGGCCATGATCAGGGTGTCGCGGTTCTGCACGTGGGAGAGCTCGTGGGCCAGGACCCCTTCGAGCTCGTCCTCGCTCATGATGCGCAGGATGCCTTCCGTGACGGCGATGGCCGCGTGCTGGGGGTTGCGGCCGGTCGCGAAGGCGTTCGGGGCCTCGCCGGGGAGGACGTAGACCCGCGGCATCGGCAGGCCGGCGCGGGTGACCAGGGTGCGGACGGTCCGGTAGAGGCCGGGCGCGGAGGCCTCGTCTACCGGCTGGGCGCGGTACATCGCCAGGACGATCTTGTCGGAGAACCAGTAGCTGCCGAAGTTCATCACCAGGGCCAGCCCGAAGGCCATGACCATGCCGTTCTGACCGCCGAGCGCCCCGCCGATGAGCACGAGCAGCACCGTCAGGGCTGCCAGCAGGACACCGGTTTTCATGAGGTTCGCCATCCGCTCGCCCTCCCGGTCCGAATGCTAGCAGTCGAGTCCCAGACCGTCAAGCAAGTGGCGACTTTACGGGCTTTTGGGTTGACAAGGGGTACCCCCACGCTTATACTGACGCGTCTGTAAGAAAAACTCCTTACTTGACGGAAGCTTAGGCGAGGTTCTTCACGTGCTGATCCAGGTAGCCGCCATTCCACCCGAAGGTCTGCGCATCGAGGGGACCGCGGAGTTCCCGCGGCCGTTCCAGGACCATTCCTGGGCGCTCGACGAGCTGGCGCTGACGATCGAGAAGGACGGCGACGTCGTCTTCGTCCGCGGGGATCTCACCGCGCGGGTGCCGCTCACGTGCGGGCGCTGCGTCGAGGGCTACACGGTGACCGTCCATCCGGCCGTGGATGCCCGCTTCGTGCCCATGCCGGCGACGCGCGGGGAGGAGCACGAGCTGGGGGCGGCCGAGCTCGAGACCGACGTCTACCAGCACGGCGCGCTCGATCTGACCGCGCTCCTGGAGACCGAGACCACCCTGGCGCTGCCCATGAAGCCGCTCTGCCGGGACGACTGCCGGGGCCTCTGCCCCGTCTGCGGCGGCAACCGCAACGCCACCGATTGCGCGTGCGAGACGCGCGCGCCCGACTCCCGCTGGGCGGCCCTCAAGGACTGGGCCGGCCGGTCGAGATAGCCCGAACAGGAGCCCTTCGATGCCTCTGCCCAAGCGACGCCACTCCAAGACGCGCGGCCGCAAGCGGCGCACGCACTACAAGATGGTCGCGCCCACGCGCTCCCTCTGCCCGCAGTGCCGCGAGGTCAAGCCGCCCCACCGCATCTGTCCACACTGCGGCTTCTACAAGGGCCGCGAAGTCATCTCGGTCGAGGGCGAATAGTCTTTCCGGCTGAGCCGGGCCGTGCCATAAGATCGGCGCCATGAAGATCGCGGTCGACGCCATGGGAGGCGACTTCGGTCCCGCCGTCGTCGTCGAGGGCGCGGTGGCCGCGTGCCGCGAGTTCGGGCTGGCCTCCGTGCTGGTGGGGGACAAGGCGGCGATCGAGCGCGAGATCGTCCGGCTCGGGGCGCAGGAGCTCGCGATCAGCGTGCGCCACGCCTCGCAGGTGGTCGGCATGGCGGAGGCGCCCTCGCAGGCGCTCCGGCGCAAGCGCGACTCCTCGCTGCGGGTGGCCGCCGAGCTCGTGAAGGACGGCGAGTGCGGCGCCATCGTCTCCGCCGGCAATACCGGCGCGGCCATGGCCATCAGCATGTTCGTCATGGGACTGCTGCCCGGGGTGGACCGGCCCGCCATCGCGGCGCCGCTGCCGAGCCTGACCGGATACACCGTGCTCATCGACGCGGGCGCCAACGTGGATCCCAAGCCGCGCCAGCTCTTCCAGTTCGCGGTCATGGGCCACGTCTACTCGCGCCACATCGTGGGCAAGGACAATCCGCGGGTCGGCCTACTCTCGGTGGGCGAGGAAGAGGGCAAGGGGACCGACCTGACCAAGGAGGCCTTCGAGGACCTGCGCGGCTCGTCGCTCAACTTCATCGGCAACATCGAGGGGCGCGACATCTACAACGGCCGCTGCGACGTGGTGGTGACCGACGGCTTCACCGGCAACGTCTGTCTCAAGGTCTCCGAGAGCCTCGCCGAGATGCTCACCGCGATGATTCGCGAGGAGCTGGGGCGCGACATGTTCTCCCTGGCGGGCGCCGCGCTTGCCCGGCGGGCCTTCGCGCGGCTGAAGCGCCGGGTGGACTACACCGAGATGGGCGGCGCCCCTCTCCTCGGCATGAACGGGGCCGCCATCATCTGCCACGGCGCCTCGCCGGTGAAGGCGATCAAGAACGCGGTACGCGTGGCCGCCGAGTGGGTTCGCAACGACGTGAACCAGCACATCAAGACCGCGCTCGAGGCGGAAGCGGTCCTCGCCGAGGGACGGGAGGGAGGCCGGGAATGAACCGGGCTCGCATCATCGGCGTGGGCGCCTTCGCCCCGAAGCGGATCCTGACGAACCGGGAGCTCGAGAAGATGGTCGCGACCTCCGACGAGTGGATCATCCAGCGCACCGGGATCCGCGAGCGGCACATCGTGGACGAGGGCGAGGGCCCCTCGGACCTGGCGGTCCGGGCCGCGCAGCAGGCGATGGAGCGGGCCCAGGTCACCGCCGAGGAGATCGACTTCATCGTGGTGGGCACCACCGCCGGGGACATGCACTTCCCCACCACCGCCAACCTCGTCCAGCATCGCCTGGGCTGCCGCAACGCGGGCTCGGTGGACGTCTACGCGGCCTGCTCGGGCTCGGTCTACAGCCTGTCCATCGGCGCCCAGTACGTCCAGACCGGCAAGTACCGCACCGTGCTGTGCATCGGCGCCGAGTGCCTCTCGCGCATCACCGACTTCACCGACCGCGGCACCTGCATCCTGCTCGCCGACGCCGCCGGCGCCGCGGTGCTCCGGCCGTCCCCCGACACCGCCGGCATCATCGACACCGATCTCTACTCGGACGGCCGCTACGGGGACCTGCTCATCCAGCCCGCGGGCGGCTCGCTGCGCCCCGCCACCCACGAGACGGTGGACCAGGGCCTGCACTTCGCCCGGATGAAGGGCAACGAGGTGTTCAAGGTGGCGGTGCGGATGTTCGGCGACTGCGCCGAGCGCATCCTGAAGAACAACGGGTTCACCGCCGGCGACCTCGACCTCTTCGTGCCGCATCAGGCGAACCTGCGGATCATCGAGGCCGCGGTCAAGCGCCTCAAGGTGCCGATGGAGAAGGTGATGATCAACGTGGAACGCTACGGCAATACCGGCGCCGCGTCGGTCTACGTGGCGCTCGAGGAGGCGTGGGCGACCGGGCGGCTCAAGCCCGGCGATCTCGTGCTGATGGCCGCCTTCGGCGGCGGCTTCACCTGGGGCGCGGCGCTGCTGCGATGGTAGCCGGCGCCCTCGCCTTCCTCTTCCCCGGCCAGGGCTCGCAGGAGGTCGGGATGGGCCGCGCGCTCGCGGAGCGCTCGCCCGCCGCCGGCGCGGTGTGGGCCGAGGCGGACGCCGCGCTCGCCTTCCCGCTCTCGACGCTCTGCTTCGAGGGGCCGGCCGGAGACCTGGCCCTGACCGCCAACACCCAGCCCGCGGTGCTGACCGCGAGCGTGGCCGCCGCCGCCGCGCTGGCCGAGCGGGGCGTGACGCCCGGCCTCGCGGCCGGCCACAGCCTGGGCGAGTACTCGGCGCTCGTGGTCGCGGGCGCGCTGCGCTTCGCGGACGCGGTGCGGCTGGTGCGCCGCCGCGGCGAGTTCATGCAGGAGGCGGTCCCGGTGGGCACCGGCGCGATGGCCGCCCTGCTGGGCGTGGAGCTGGCCGCGGTCGAGCAGCTCTGCGCGGAGGCCGCGCAGGGTGAGGTGGTGGGGGTGGCCAATATCAACTCGCCGGGCCAGATCGTCATCGCGGGGCACCGCGCGGCGGTCGAGCGCGCGGGCGCGGCGGCCGCGGCGCGCGGCGGCCGCAAGAGCGTCATGCTGCCGGTGAGCGCGCCCTTCCACTGCGCGCTCATGAAGCCGGCCGCCGACCGCTTGGTCGCAGAGCTCGAGCGGGTCGCGGTCAGCGACCCGCGCATCCCAGTGATTCGCAACGTGGACGGCGGGGTCACCCGGACCGCCGACGAGGTGAAGCCGTTCCTGATCCAGCAGGTGGCGAGCCCGGTGCGCTGGACCGCCTGCGTGGAGCGTCTCGCGCGCGAGGGCGCGACCTCATTCGTCGAGGTCGGCCCCGGCCGCGTGCTGACCGGGCTGCTCAAGCGCACGCTCGAGGGGGCGCGCGGTCACGCGGTGGAGGATCCCGCGTCGCTCGATCGGGCGGTCGCGGCGGTCGGAGGCGGGGCGGCGTGACCACCGGTAAAGCCCTGGCGGGAAAGGTGGCGATCGTGACCGGCGGCGGCCGGGGCATCGGCCTCGCCATCGCCCGGTTGCTGGCAGAGGACGGCGCCTCCGTGGTAGTCTCTGGCCGCGACGCGGCGCGTCTCGACGCGGCGGTGAAGGAGCTGGAGGCCCTGGGCGCGCCGGCCCTGGGGGTTCCGGCCGACGCTGGCAAGCGCGAGGACGTCGACCGCCTGATCGACGTGACCCGGGAGCGCTTCGGGCGCATCGACGTGGTGGTGAACAACGCCGGGATCACGCGCGATCAGCTCCTGGTCCGGATGAAGGACGACGACTGGGACCAGGTCCTCGACACCAACCTGCGCGGGGTGTTCCTGATGACCCGCGCGGCGGGCAAGGTGATGATGAGGCAGAAGAGCGGGCGTATCATCAGCATCGCGTCCACCGCGGGCGCGATGGGCAACCCCGGCCAGGTGAACTACTCGGCGGCCAAGGCGGGCGTGATCGGGCTCACCAAGGCGGCGGCGCGGGAGCTGGCGCACTGGAACATCCTGGTGAACGCGGTGGCGCCCGGGCTCATCGAGACGGACATGACGGCCGCGATCCCCGCGGAGGCGCGCGAGGCGATGCTCCAGCAGGTGCCGCTCAAGCGGATCGGCCAGAGCCGTGAGGTGGCGGAGGTGGTGCGGTTCCTCGCCGGCGACGGCGCGACCTACATCACCGGCCAGACGATCCACGTCAACGGTGGACTGTATATCTAGTCCCGGATATCTAATCCCAGCGCGGTCAGGAGGGGAGGGCATGGCGAAGCCGGTCGAGGAACGGGTCAAGGAGATCATCGTCGAGCAGCTCGGAGTGGAAGAGGACGAGGTACTGCCGGCCGCGAAGTTCATCGAGGACCTCGGGGCCGATTCCCTCGACACCGTCGAGCTCGTGATGGCCTTCGAGGAGGAGTTCGACCTCGAGATCCCGGACGAGGACGCCGAGAAGATCGCCACCGTCGGGGACGCCATCAGCTACATCAAGGAGAACCAGTAGGGCGGGGCGCACGGAGGGGCGACGTGGACGCGCGTCGAGTCGTCATCACCGGGGTGGGGGCGGTCACGCCGATCGGCAACACCGCGGAGGAGTACTGGACCGCGTTGACGGAGGGGAAATCGGGAATCGGGCCCATCACCCGGTTCGACGCGAGTCTCCTGCCCACCCGGATCGCGGGCGAGGTGAAGGGCTTCGACTCGCTCCGCTACATCGATAAGAAGGACGACCGCAAGTTCGACCCGTTCCTCAAGTACGCGATGGCCTGCGGGGTGATGGCGGTGGAGGACTCGGGCCTGAACCTGGAGCGGGTGGACACGACCCGGTTCGGCGTGCTGGTGGGCTCCGGCATCGGCGGCATCACCACCCTGCTGGAGAGCCACAAGGTCCTGCTCGAGAAGGGGCCGGACCGCGTGTCGCCCTTCTTCATCCCGATGCTGATCGTGAACATGGCCTCCGGCCTCCTCTCGATGCGCTTCGGGGCCAGGGGGCCGAACTCCTCGGTGGTGACCGCCTGCGCGACCGGCAATCACGCGATCGGCGACGCGACGCGGATCATCCAGCGCGGCGACGCCGACATCATGATCGCGGGCGGGGCCGAGGCCATCATCATCCCGCTGACCTTCGCGGGCTTCTGCCAGATGAAGGCGATGAGTACCAGGAACGATGATCCGGCCCGCGCGAGCCGGCCGTTCGACGCGACCCGCGACGGCTTCGTGTGCGGGGAGGGGGGCGGCCTCCTGGTGCTGGAGGCGCTGGACCACGCCCTCGCCCGCGACGCGCGGATCTACGCGGAGGTGGTGGGCTACGGCATGACCGGCGACGCCTACCACATGACCGCGCCGGACCCCGAGGCGGACGGCGCCGCGCGGGCCATGACCCTGGCCGTCCGCGACGCGGGCATCGAGCCGTCCGCGGTCGGCTACATCAACGCCCACGGGACCTCCACGCCCTACAACGACAAGTCGGAGACGATGGCGATCAAGCGCGTCTTCGGCGAGCACGCCCGGAAGCTCGCGGTCTCCTCCACGAAGTCCATGACCGGCCACCTGCTGGGGGCGGCGGGCGGGATCGAGGCGATCGCCACCGCATTCGCGATCCACCACGGGATCCTGCCGCCGACCATCAACTACGAGACACCGGATCCCGAGTGCGATCTCGACTACGTCCCCAACCACGCCCGCAAGCAGGACGTGGAGGTCGCGCTCAGCAACGCGTTCGGCTTCGGGGGCACGAACGCCACCATCGTCCTCCGGAAGTATCGTCCCTAGGAGACTCGGAGGGGGCTGCGCCCCCTTCCGAACCTCCCCCAACCGCAGAGAGCGCGGGCGGAGCCCGCGCGGAAAGTGGAGCTCGATGGTCGCGGCTCATCCGGTGTCAACGGGACACCCGCCGCGTTGAGCGCCGCGCCGGATCCGGCCGGCGTGCTGGGCCCGCGCCTGGGCCACGCCTTCCGCGATCCCGCGCTCCTGCGCCAGGCCCTCACCCACCGCTCGTTCGCGAACGAGAATCCCGGCGCGCCCGACAACGAGCGGCTCGCCCTCCTGGGCGACGCGGTGCTGGCCCTCGTCGTCGCCGAGCGCCTGCTCGCGGACGCGCCCGGGGAGCCGGTCGGGGTGCTGACCCCGCGCCGCGCGGCGCTGGTCTCGGGCGAGAACCTCGCGCGCTGGGCCGCCGCGCTGGAGCTGGGCGCGCACCTGCGCCTCGGGCGCGGGGAGGAGCAGATGGCCGGCCGCGCGAAGGAGTCGGTGCTCGCCACCGCGCTGGAGGCGGTCGTCGGCGTCGTCTACCTGGAAGGCGGCCTCGACGCGGCCCGCGCGGCGGTCGCCCTCCTGGCCGTGTGGTAACCTGCGTTCATGCGTCTCTGGCCCTTTCCGCTCGCGCGCGCGCCGGGTACCAACGGCGCGCCCGCGGAGGGCTACCCGGTCGTCGAGGACCTCCTGCGCCGCAACATCGAGGACGTCCTCCGCGTCGAGCGGCAGGAGGTGCGCGGGGCGACCTTCGCCTGGGGCGGGCAGCTCCTCGTGGAGCCCGCGCGCGCGCTCGCCCTGATCGAGCCGCGCCTGCAGCGCTTCGGCTACACACCCTTCCTCGGCCGCCAGGGTGACCGGGTGTGGATCCGCGCGGTGCCGCTGGCCGACGTGAAGGAGACCGGGCGTCCGGGCGTCAACCTGCTGCTGTTCGTGCTCACCGTGCTCTCCACGCTCGCGGCGGGCTGTCTGGTCACCGGCTCCTTCCCGTTCGTGACCTTCAATCCGCTTCTCCAGCCGCTCCGCCTGCTCGACGGCGTGCCCTTCTCCTTCACCCTGATCGCCATCCTGGGCACCCACGAGTTCGGCCATTACTTCACGGCCCGCTACCACGGGGCGTCGGTGAGCCTGCCGTTCTTCATCCCGGCCCCGCCGCCGATCTTCCTGTTCGGCACCCTGGGCGCGGTGATTCGCATGCGCTCGCCCGCGCGGGACCGGAACTCCCTCTTCGACATCGCGGTGGCCGGGCCGCTCGCGGGGCTGGTGGTGGCGGTGCCCGCCCTGCTCCTGGGGCTGCAGTGGTCGCGGGTGGGGATGGTGCTGCCCGAGCATGTCGGCATGACATTCGGCGACTCGCTGGTCATGCGCCTGCTCACCTGGCTGGTCTTCGGGCCCATCCCGGCGGGGATGGACGTCTTCGTGCACCCGGTCGCGCTCGCGGGCTGGGTCGGCCTCTTCGTCACCGCGCTCAACCTGTTCCCGGTCGGCCAGCTCGACGGCGGCCGCATCGCGTATGCCCTCGTCGGCGCCCGGCACCGGCAGGTGTCCATCGTCACCCTGGTGAGCCTCGTCGCCCTCGGCGCGGTGTTCCAGTCCGCCAACTGGATCGTGTTCGGTGCGCTGGTCCTGCTGCTCATGGGGGTCCACCACGCCCCGCCGCTCGACGACCTCTCCCCGGTGTCCCCGCGCCGCTACGTCCTCGGGGTCTTCTGCCTGATCCTCCTGATCTCCCTGATCCCGCCCGTTCCCATACGTTAGCTCGGAGGGGGGCTGCGCCCCCCTTCCGAACCTCCCCCCAGAATCAGGTCGCGCGGGCGGAGCCCGCGCTCGAGAGCGGACGGCCCACCCGTATCGGTTCCGGGTCGTATTGCCAGATCTGACCCCGTACGAGTAAGATTGCCGCGCTTTGCGCCGCCGCCTTCTCGTCATGCCGGTCCCTCGAGGGAGACACGCCCGTGCCTGAAGATCGGGCAGACGCGAAGGGCCTCGAGGCGCTGATCAAGAAGGGGGAGGTGGACACCGTGCTCACGGTGTTCGCCGACGGCCTCGGCCGCCTGATGGGCAAGCGGGTCGTCGGCCGCTACTTCCTCGACCACGTCCTGCGCGACGGCGTCCACGCGTGTATCTACCTCTTCACGGTGGACATGGAGATGCAGCCGCTGCCCGGCTTCACGCTCACCTCGTGGGAGCGGGGCTACGGGGACATGAAGCTGGTCCCGGACCTCACCACCTGGCGGCTCCTGCCCTGGCTGCCCAAGACCGCGCTGGTCTTCTGCGACGTCTACACCGAGGAAGGCGAGCCGATCGAGGAGGCGCCCCGCTGGGTCCTGCGGCGCCAGCTCGAGCGCGCGGCCAGGGCGGGTTACCGGGTGAAGACCGCGTCCGAGCTCGAGCTGTATCTCTTCAGGGAATCGTTCGACGAGGCGCGGGCCAAGCGCTACCACGGCCTCACCCCGGTCTCGAGCTATCTCGAGGACTACCACATTCTCCAGACCTCCCGGGAAGAGCCGCTGGTGCGCGCGATCCGCAACGGGATGGAGGCGGCCCGCGTGCCGGTGGAGTTCTCCAAGGGCGAGTGGGGGCGCGGGCAGGAGGAGATCAACCTGCGCTACGCCGACGCGCTGGAGATGGCCGACCGCCACGTGCTCTACAAGCACGGGGTGAAGGAGATCGCCTGGCAGCAGGGCTGCTCGGTCACCTTCATGGCCAAGTACGACATGGGCGCGGCGGGCTCGTCCTTCCACCTGCACTCCTCGGTGTGGGATGCGGCGGGCCGGCGCAACCTGTTCGCGGCCAAGGACGGCGGCCGGCAGGGCACGCCGCTCTTCCAGCAGTGGCTGGCCGGCCAGATGGCGATGGCGCGCGAGTTCGCCTATTTCTACGCGCCCACCGT
>Ga0268386_10001903_pt1 | contig 14540 bp, 13 predicted proteins | sample RVTome_15_FD_200260 | JGI IMG/M metagenome (GOLD analysis project Ga0268386, IMG submission 200260) | Soil microbial communities from uranium-contaminated site in the Upper Colorado River Basin, Wyoming, United States - RVT150D86... ...
CCCACCCGATCGCTCGACGAGCACCGCGATCGCGACCTGCGGGTCATCGGCGGGCGCGAAGCCGATGAACCAGGAGTGAGGCGACGTGCCCGGATCAAGCTCGGCGGTCCCGGACTTGCCGGCCACGTTCAGCCCGGCCACGTTCGCGCCCGACGTGAAGATCTGGCCGACCTGGCCCTGGACGGCGAGCTGCATCGCGTCGTTGATCTCGGAGGCGACGCCGGGCGCCACGACCCGCTCCACGACCGACGGATTGATCACGGTCGTGCCCGCCTTGCCCGTTGCCTCGAGCACGAGGTGGGGCCGCATCATCGTCCCGTCATTCGCGACCGTCGCCGCGACGAGCGCCATCTGCAGCGGCGTCACGAGCGTCTCCGCCTGCCCGTAGGCCGCGTTCGCGAGCTCGACGCGGTCGGAGAACCCGCCACCGAGCGAGCCGTCGCCGTTGTTGACCTGCGAAGGCGCCGTGCCGAGGTCGAACGGCAGCGCCGCGCCGAAGCCCAGCCGCTCGGCGTAGTCGGCGAGGGCGTCGCCGCCGGTGCGCACGCCCGTCTCGGCGAACCAGATGTTGCACGAGGCCTCGACCGCCTCGTCGAAGTTGAGCTCGCGGTCCCCGGTCATCGGGTGGTGACCGTCGCGCACCCGGAAGCCGTCGATGAGCCAGCCACGCGTCTCGCTCCGGGGCTGGTCGGCGTACGTCGTGTCGGGCGAGACGGCGCCGCTCCCGAGCGCCGCGATCGACGTGACGATCTTGAACACCGAGCCCGGGACGTACTGGCCCCTCGTGGCGCGCGGCAGGAGTGGCGAGCGCTCGTCGACCCGGAGCCGGTCGAACGTTCGGTTGGATGACTGCGGGTTCGCGATGTCGGAGGCGTTGTACGTCGGCGTCGAGGCGAGCACCAGGACCTCGCCGTTGCGCGGGTTGAGCATCACGACGGCGCCCCGGTTCCGGCCGAGCGCGGAGACCGCGGCCCGCTGGAGCTCCAGGACGAGCGTCGTCCGGAGGTCCTGCGGGTCGGACGGGTCGACCTGGAACTTCCGGATGAGGTCGCGCAGTGGGTCGGCCGACGCGATCCCGCTGAGCTCGGCGTTCCAGGCCGACTCGAGGCCGGCCTGGCCGAACTGGCGCGAGGAGTAGCCGAGCACGCCCGACAGGGCGTTCGAGGCATAGACCCGGTACGGCTCGCGGTTCTGATCACGCTCGTTCCAGGCGAGGCGCACCCCGTCGCGATCGGTGATCTCGCCGCGGAGGACGTTTCGAGCGGCCGCGATGACCGCGGCGTCGCTCGGCGAGCGGCTGAGGTTCGGCGACTCGATGACCTGCCAGTAGCCGGCACCGAGCGCGAGGCTCCCGAACGCGAGCGCAAGGATCAGCGAGACACGCCCGAGCGCGGCACCGATGCCGATCCGGCGGCCGGCCCACGACGGGGCCGAGCCCGTCACCGGGCGAGCGTGCGGCTCTGAGCGTCCGCGCGACCCGGCCATCAGGCGGCGCTCCACGTCAGGCAGTATCGGATCACGCGGCACCCCGGTCGAACAGGCCCCGCAGCCGGCCCACCCGCCGCGGCGGCGGGAGCGGCTCGCGTGCCCGCTCCGACAGCGCGATGAGCAACCCGACGATCACCGAGTTCGCGAGCAGCGACGACCCGCCGTAGCTCACGAACGGGAGCGTGATGCCGGTCAGCGGGATCAGCTTGAGGTTACCGGCCGCGATGATGAACGCCTGCACGCCGATCACCAGCGACAGGCCGGCGGCGAGAATCGCGCGGAACTCGTCCTGCGCCGCCGAGGCGATCCGCAGGCCCCGCTGGACGAGCACGAGATACAGCCCGAGGATGGCCAGGATTCCGACGAGCCCCAGCTCCTCGCCGAGGGCCGCGAGCGGGAAATCCGTGTGCAGCGCCGGGATCGGCGGCCGCCCGGCGATCGTCGGCAGCCCGTTCCCGAGCCCCGTCCCGATGAGCCCGCCGCGCGCGAACGCGTGCAGCGCCTGGACGATCTGGAACCCGGCGCCCTGCGGGTCGACGAACGGGTCGACCCAGATGTCGATCCGGGTCCGGACGTGATCGAACACGAAATACAGGAGCCCGGCCCCGATGACGAACGCCGCCAGACCGAGGACGACGAAGCTGATCCGGGCGGTCGAGACATACAGGAGCAGCAGGAACACCGCGAAGAACAGCAGCGCGGCGCCGAGATCCTTCTGGACGACCACGATGCCAAGGGCGATCGCCCACATCGCGACCATCGGGGCGAGGTAGGGCAGCGGCGGCAGCCGGATCGGGCCGACCCTCGTGGACTCATCGACGAGCAGCGGCCGGTTCTCCGACAGGTAGCCCGCGAGGAACACGACGAGGATCACCTTCAAGAGCTCGGACGGCTGGCCGCTGAACGGGCCGAGGGTCAGCGTCAGGCGCGCGCCGTTCGTCTCGCTTCCAAAGAGGAAGACCAGGAGCAGAAGCCCGACCCCGACGGCCGCCCACGTGTACTTGTAGCGGCGCAGCCAGACGTCGTTCCGGACTGCGACGGCGAGCGCGGCGATGATCCCGAAGCCGATGAGCAGCCAGACGAGCTGTGTCTGGGCCAGCCCGCCGAGGTTCCCGGCGAGGTTCTGGGGCAGGCGCTCCATCAGCAGCAGCCCGATGCCGGCGAGGAGCCCCACGGTCGGGAGCAGGATCTGGTCGGTTCGACGCCCGGCCATGACGAGGATCGCGTGCACGAGGAACAGCGCCCCGAGATAGATCAGCAGCAACCCTGCGTCGGCGGGCGTCGTCATGTCGACCTTCCCGGGCTCGCCCTCGAGGAGCTGCTCCCGGAACCGTTGCGTCGCGCCGAGGGACACGCTGCCCACGTACAGCGCGACGCCGACGATGACGAGCAGCCCGAGCTCGCGACCGCGGAGCTGCGGAGCAACCCGGAAGCGGCGCGGCTCCTGACCGACGGCGCGCATGCCCGTGACGCGCGGCGCGGCCGACATCAGGCCCTCACGCGCGGGCGCGCTCGAGGCGCAGCCGGACCTGCCCGACCTGGATCTCGTCGCCGAACGCGATCGGCGCAAGCCCATCGACCTGGCTGCCGTTCACGAACGTGCCGTTCGTCGAGCCGAGGTCCTCGACGTACCACGCCCGGCCGCGGTACGTCAGCGCGGCGTGCGTGGCCGAGACGAACTCGTCCTCGAGCACGATCGAGTTGTTGACGTCCCGCCCGAGCGACGTGATCGCGTCGAGCGCGAACGCCGCGCCCGCGGCCGGCTCTCCGCTCGGTGAGGCCACGATGACGAGCCGCCCAAGCTCCGTCGTCGGTTCACGCGCCGCCGCCCGGAGGTCGCGCACGAGCGCCCGGACGACCATCCAGAGGAACGCGTACAGCATCGCCAGGAAGATGAGGCGGAGGACCCAGATCGAGATGACGGCGGCGTCCACGGTTCGGGCACGTGCCTACCGTTGCGCGGCCGGGTCGGTCGATGCGGCCTGGATGACGAGGGTCGACTCGCCGAGCTCGATGCGATCGCCCGATCCGAGCACCACCTCGGACACGCGGTGCCCGTTGACCATCGTGCCATTCGTGGAGCCGAGGTCCGCCAGGACAAGGACGCCGTCGCGCGCGACGAGCCGCGCGTGCCGGCGCGAGACCCTCGAGTCGCGGAGGACGAGCTCGCATTCCGCACCGCGCCCGATGTGGATCGGGGCGCCGGACACCGGGACCCGCCGCGAGCTCCGACCCGGCTCCCGGACCTCGAGCTCGACGTTCGGGGCGCGGACAACCGGGATCTCGTAGACGCGGGTCCCGCTGTCAGCCGCGTCGCCACCCGCCCCCGGGTCCGACGTCGGGGAGACCTCGGCATCGACCTCCGCCTCTCCGGGCCGCAGCGTGTCGTCCGGCAGCAGCGTGACGCGCGGTCGGTCGCGGAGGGCGTAGCCATGCGCCCGCGCGTAGCTCAGGGCGCCGGATGCCAGCTCGGCGGCCACCTCGTCGGCAGGATCGAGGCCGGCGAGGTCGGTCGAGTGGAGGCGGACCGTGAACTGGTCGGGCACGAGGCCGCGCCTCCCGGAAGCGCCCCGCTGCGCGTCCATGGAACGCTCGATCCTGCGGAGGACCTGGACGGGCTGCAGTCGGGTCCGAAAGAGTCGAGCGCTCGGGCGCTCCACGAGGCGCTCGAAGAAGCGCTCCACGCGTGTCATCGCCCGCACGGCGGTGAGCCTACCAGAGGGTTCCGTTCGACCCGGTGCGCCGGCCATCGGTACCCCTGTGCCACGACGGGGGTACCAGCGGCCCTCGTGAGCCATTTCTGACGGCCGGTATCATCTCGGCGGACCCGCGCCGGAGGCGGCGGGTTCCGAGCGACCGGGGAGCCGATGACCGAAATCCTGACCGAATCCTTCTGCGAGCGGTGTGGCACGCGCTACACGTTCGAGCCCGTGCAGTCGAAGCGCCGCGGGCTCGGGAAGATCGGCACGCTCGGGCGCGGGTTCCGGCACTTCGTCTCCGACCCGGGCTCGTCCCTCGACGAGGCGTTCGCGGTCGCCCGGTCCGAGCAGGAGCAGCGCTCGACGACCCACGCGCTCGAGGCGTTCCACCGGACGTTCAACTTCTGCCTGAACTGCCGCCAGTACACGTGCGGCGACTGCTGGAATGCCGTCGAGGGCCGCTGCCTGTCGTGCGCGCCGACGGGCGAATCGCTCGAGCCGCCGGCGCCGCGCATGGACACCGCGGTTGTCCTGCCCTCGCTGGACCTCGCGCAGTCCCGCGTCCCGATCGACCTCGACGAAGATGCGGATCTTCGAAACGCCGGGCCGTGGATCGGCGGGACCCCCGAGCCCGACCAGGAGCAGGCCGCCCGCGACGCATGGCCGGAGCTCGCCTCCGCCGAGGCGGTCGACGAGCGGCTCGCCACAGAGCCCGAGCCGGTCGAGGCCGTCGCGGAGCCGATCAACGAGGCCGTCGCCGAGGCGGAGCCGGTCGAGGCCGTCGCGGAGCCGATCAACGAGGCCGTCGCCGAGGCGGAGCCGATCGAGGCCGTCGCGGCGGAGCGTGTCGAAGCGCCCGCGATCGAGGAACCCGTTGCGGCTGCCGAACCGCCTGCCGCCGAGCTTTCCGAGGCGGCGCCCGCGGACGCCAGCCTGGCCTTCGAGCCCGGTCTCAACCTGGACGAGCAGATCGCCGAGTACGAGCGGCGCATGGCCGCTGCGTCGGAGCCGATACAGGCCGAGTCTGAGCCCGAGGCTGAACCAGTCGCGGTCGAGGCAGCGCCGGTCGTCGCCAAGCCCGAGCCGGTCGCCGCAGCGCCCGAGCCGGTCGCCGCAGCGCCCGAGCCGGTCGCGGCGGATTCAGAGCCCGAGGCCCCCGAGGCGCCCGCGGCGCCGGAGCCCGAGGCCGAGCTACCGGTGGCTGCGTCGACCGCCACGCCGCCCTCGCCGATCGAGCCGATCCCGACGGCGATCGGCAAGCCGTTGCCCGCGTCCGTCGTCGATGGCCCACTCGCCTGGCCCCAGCCGGATATCGCCGCCGCGGCCTTCGAGCAGCATTGGCCGGACGTTCCCGTCCCGCGTCACGCGGCGCCGGCAACGCCCGCGCAGCCGGCTGCCCCCGCGCCGGTGCAGCAGACGCCGCAGGATGCGCCGCGTGTCGCACTCCGCCGAACCGGCGCGAACCTGCCATCCGTCACGGCACCACCGCCAATCCTTGCCGCGCGCGCCTGCCCGTCATGTGGGCTCTCGCTCTCCGCGAACGCGCGGTTCTGCCGCCGATGCGGCACGCCGCAGCAGATCGACGCGGCCCGCTGAGCCGCTACTCGATCGCGGTCGCGCCGGGCGGCGCATGGCGCTCGACACGATCCCTGACCCAGGCGGCACCGAGCAGGAGCGCCTGGAACGACAGGGCGAGCCACGCGAGCGCGGCGAAGACCGTCGCCAGGGTCCCGAGCAGCGCCGCCGCGCCGATCAGTCGAGGCGCGAGAAACGCGAACAGACGAGCGAGGATCGTCAACGCGAGCCCGACCGTCACGCCAGGAACGATCACGGTGCCCCAGCGCGGTGAGGGCACGGGAACCACCCGGTAGACGAGGATCACCGCCGTCATCGTTGCGACCACGGGCAGCAGCCCGAGCGTGAGCGCCAGCGCGTCGCCGAAGAACGGGATGACGCCGATCGCCTGGCCGGCTTCGAGGAACGCCAGGATCCCGGACAGCACACTGCTGAGCAAAATCGCCCCGATCATCAGGACGACCGCGCCGAGCGCCGCGAGGTTGCTCGCCAGGAGGCCCCGCCGCCGGTCGCCGCCCATCACGCGGGCGATCGCTCCCTGGAACGCCACGACGAACCGGCTCGTCCCCCAGACGAGGACCACCGCGCCGACGATCGAGACCGGGGCGGCTTCCCTGGCCACCTCGGCCAGCACGACCTCGATCAGCCCGCGCATCGGCGGGAGCACGCCCGCGACCGTCTCGATGAGGGCCTCGCGGGCCGCCGGATCGGCGACGACGAGGCCGACCACACCGGCGATCAGCAGGACGGCCGGGACGATCGCGAAGAGCGCGGCGTACGCAAGCCCGCCGGCGAGGAGGCCGCCGGCGGCGGCGTCGTACCGGTCGAGCACGCGCCTCGCGGCCACGACGACCGGCCAGGCGAGGATGCGTGCCGCGCGCTGCTGGAACCCCCCGAACCGACCGGGTGGCTTGGCCTCGTTCAGTCCCCGAGCTCCTCGAACAGGCCGGGCTGCAGGTCGGCGGCGCGCACGCGCCGCGGCGCTGCCACGAGCCCCCTGATCTCGCCGCGGCGGACGAACCGCCGCCCGCCGAGCTTGATGCTCTGGACCTTGCCGGTCCGCGCCCAAGCGCCGATCGTCGCCGGGCGGAACCGGACGTTCGCGGCGGAGAGGATCTCCGCGGCCTCCTCGAGGCTGATCCAGTCGGTCGCGGCCGGCGTCATCGTCAGCCCGTCGCCGCGTCGGACGATGCTGAGCTCGAGCCCGAGCTTGAGCCGCCGCTCGAGGTCGAGTCGCTCGGCGTCGAGCCGCTGGACGACGTCGAGGGCGACCCCGTCGAGGGCGACCCGTCGCCACCCGACGTGCCGGTCCTGGCGGCGCCCGTCTCGGCCCCGGACTCCGACTTCGCCCGTGCCTTCGTGCTCGCCGACGAGCGGTCCTTCTTCGCCCAGCCGGAGCCCTTGAAGTGCACCGTCGGCGCCACGAACGCCTTGCTCAGCGTGCCCTCGGCCCCACAGACCGGGCAGAACCGCGGGCCCGGCGCGCTGATGCCGTGGATCACCTCGGTGCGCTCACTGCAGTTCGAGCACAGGTAGTCGTAGATCGGCACGGGCGTCCGTCAGCCGTGCATCTTCATGCCGCACTTCGGGCAGTAGACCGCTCGCTCGCTCGCGAGCGGGAAGCCGCAGTGCGGGCACGCCACGCCGGCGCCGCCGGTCATCGGCCGCTCGTTGTGCGCCAGACCGAGCGAGTTGCCGCTCTCCAGGATGCCGCCGAGGATCCGGCCGAGCAGCCGGGTCGCGTTGCGATCGGTGTCGCCCCGGGCGCCGCGGCCACCCCACCCGACCACGCCGCGGACGATGAGGTCGCCAGTCGATTCGTCCCAGTGGGCGGCCACCCCGCCGACGATCGAGGCGTACTCCGGGTAGCCGGAGGTGTCGACCTCGCCGTCCAGCATCGCCACCGCGAAGGTGTCGTACGCCGGGTCGATCGCGTCGAGCGATTCCAGGACGAACAGGGCGTGGCGCGTGATCGGCGAGGCCTCGCCGTGCGCCCGGAGCCACTCCCCGGCCTCCTGTGTCCGGATGATGCTCGGGGACGCGATCGTCAGCGTCGTCTCGCGCGGCGGCACGAGCTCGATGTCGGTGATCGCGAGGTCGTCGAGCATGTGCGGGAGCGCCCCGAGGAGCTGCTGGCCGCCCTTGAGCCGGACGCCGACGCTTGTCTTCGCGCCGAAGTTGAGCCGGAGCTGGTGGTCCTGTGCAACCGCCTCCTCGGGGACGGGAGGCGGCGCGAGGGCTTCGGGGGACGCGACCTGGCCCCTGGCAGCCGGGCTTCCCCCACCCCGGCGTCGAAGGAACTCGAGCGGCACGACGATCTCCCGAACGACTCGATTGGTGAGAAGGGCCAATCGTAGCGCTCCCGCCACGGCGGCCGCCCCTCGAGCGCCACAGTCCCGGCGGCGAATCAGCCGTCGAGTCCGACCAGCGCCTCGAGTGGATTGAGGGTGACCCGTCCGCCGAGCCCGTTCGCCGGGCCGTGCTGCTGGGTCGAGAGCGCGATTCGCCACGACCTGCCCGGCCCCGGCTGCGGGACGTCGATCGTCACCGGGCGCGAAGCGAAGTTCAGCAGCACCATCGCCGAGCTGTCACCGAGGCGGCGGACGTACGCGAGGACGTCGGTGTCGCCGACGTCGATGAGCTCCTGGCTCCCCTCGCCGAGGACCGGCGTGTCGCGCCGAAGCCAGATCAGCTGCCGGTAGAACGACAGGACGGAATCGGGCTCAGCCGACTGCCGGGCGACGTTCCGGCTCGCGGCGTCGGGCGCGACCGGGAGCCAGGGGCGGCCGGTGGTGAACCCGGCGCCGGGACCACCGCGCCAGCTCATCGGGCCGCGGCACTGGTCGCGATTCCACCACCGGAAAAGCACGCCCGCTCGGCGCGCCGGCGGGTCGAACGCGCCCGCGTTAGGCACGACCAGGTTCCGCTGCGCGATCTCCTCGCCGTAGTACAGGAACGCCGTGCCGCGCAGCGTCAGCAGCATCGCGGCCGCGATCTTCGCCCGGCCATCGCCCTCGGCCGCCGAGACGGCCACAGGTGCGAAGCGACTCGCGTGGCGCGGCTGATCGTGGTTCGAGAGGACGTTGGCTGGCCAGAGGTCCGGCCCGAACACCATGTCCCGCGCCGCGATCGCGGCGCGGAATGCCGGTGCGCTCCAGCGCGGCCAGATGAGCGACCAGTCGAAGATCAGGTGCCGCGGCGCGACGTTCGCGGCGGCTTCCCTGATCGACCCGTCGAAGAGCTCGCCGACCGTCATCGTGCCCGGGTACGCATCGACGAGCGCCCGCAGCTCAGCGAGCGCGTCCGCGAGCTCGGGCTGGTCTCGGTCATGGATGTGGCGCTGCCAGGACCAGGCACCCAGCCGGCCGACACGTCGCGGATTGGACCGGAGCGAGGCGTCCTTGAAGAACACGTTGAAGACGTCCAGCCGGAAGCCATCGACGCCTCGTTCCAGCCACGTCCGCACGACGTCCATCAGCGCCGCCCGAACATCCGGGTTGCGCCAGTTGAGGTCCGGCTGCTCCGGCAGGAAGGTGTGCATGTAGAACTGCTCGCGAGTCTTGTCCCAGGTCCAGGCCGGGCCGCCGAAGAACGACCGCCAGTTGTTCGGCCGGCGGCGCCCGCCGGTGATGGAGCGCCCGGGCGAGTCGGCCCAGATGTACCAGTCGGCGTACGGCCCGCTCCGGCTCGAGCGCGACGCCTCGAACCACGGATGGAGGTGGCTGCTGTGATTCAGGACGAGGTCGAGGATCACCCGGATTCCGCGCTCGTGGCTGGCCTCGACGAACGCGTCGAAGTCGGCGAGCGTGCCGTAGCTCGCGTCGACGCCGACGTAGTCCGCGACGTCGTAGCCGAAGTCGAAGTCCGGCGACGGGTAGATGGGCGACAGCCAGATCGCGTCGACCCCGAGGGACGCGGGCGAGCCGTCGTTCAGGTGGTCGAGGTGCTCGATGATCCCCCGGAGGTCGCCGATCCCATCGCCGTTGCCGTCCGCGAAGCTGCGGGGATAGACCTGGTAGACGACGCCGCGGCGCCACCAGTCGAGGTCCGCGGCGGCGGCGTCCGCGTCGCCCCCTTGTCGCGCCACTGGGCCCCGTTGCGATGAATCCGCAAGGCCCGTCCCGAGTTCGTGCAACGCCCCCGGCGAGGTTCTCGCTGATCGTCTGGGCTGCGGTTCGGGAGGCACGGACTCAGACCTCCGGCATCGGCCGCTGCGTCACTTGACGCGCCCCCTCCCGGGCGGTAGTAATACGCGTTACTAACGCGCTTTAGTGTGGCTCGCGCCGGTCGTCTGGGCAAGGCCTCCTGGCAGTCCCTCCGCCGACGCCTCCCCGGGAGCTCTCGCCGAGTTGCACGCCGAGCGACCCAAGAGCAAGGATGTCGCGGCCCTCGCCGGTGTCTCGCCGACGACGGTTTCGTTCGTGCTGAACGACCGGGCGGGCGCGGGCATCAGCCCCGCGACCCGACAGCGGGTCCTGGAGGCCGCCGCCAGCCTCGGCTATCACCCGCACGCCTTCGCACGCGGCCTCGCGGGCGGGCGCAGCCACACGATCGGCCTGGTCGTTCGCCAGTCCCCCGAGCAGGTCGCGGAGGACGCCCTCCTCGCGGAGACGCTCCGCGGCCTGTCCGCCGCGGCGCGCGCGGCGCGCTATCGGGTCCTCGTCGAGCCGTTGGGCGCGCGCGACGGCACCTACGGCGAGCTCATCCGGTCACGCGGCACGGACGGCCTCGTCGTCTCCGGACCGCGGGTCGACGACGGCGAGCTCGGCACCCTCGTCCGGGACGGCGCGCCGGTCATCGTCCAGGGCTCGCTCCCCGGCGTCGACATCCCGAGCGTCGACGTCGACAACGTCGCCGCCGCGCGGACCGCGACGGAGCACCTGGTCGAGCTCGGGCACCGGGTCATCGGCTGCATCACGAATGCGCCGTTCCACTACTCGGCCGCCCGCGAGCGGCGGGACGGCTACCGCCTCGCGCTCAAGTCGGCCGGCCTTCCGGTCGACGATGCGCTCGTCGTGGAGGCGAACTTCGACGCCGCGAGCGGCCGGCGCGCGATGTCCCGACTGCTCGGCCGGCCGGACCTCACCGCGACGTTCATCGCCAGCGACGTCGTCGCCTTCGGCGCGATGGCCGCCATCCGGGAGGCCGGCCTTCGGGTGCCTGACGACATCTCCGTCGTCGGCTTCGACGACATCCCGCTCGCCGCCTACTTCGACCCGCCCCTGACGACCGTGCACCTGCCGGCCCACGACCTGGGCCGGGCGGCAGGCGTCGCCCTGCTCGACCGGATCAACGGGCTACCCATCGAGGCCCGGACCGTGCTGCCGACGAGGCTCGTGGTCCGGTCATCGACGGCTCCCCCGCCGGCATCGTCGAGAACGACTGACACGGAGCCGCATTGACCCAAGGAGGTGGAACTACGGATCAGCGTGGAGGAGCGACCTGGGCGCGAGGCGCTCGCGACACCCGGTCAGGCACCGCCGGCTCCGGCGGCGCGAGATTGAAGAGGAGGAACGATGCAACACGGTAACTGGAGGAGATGGATCGCCCTCGTGGGCGTGATCGGACTCCTCGCGGCTGGCTGCCAAACTGGGACGGACACCTCCGATAAGGAGGTCACCGTCGTCGGCTCGTGGGGCGACGCCGAGCAGGACAACTTCCTCGCGATGGTCGCGCCGTGGGAGGAGCGCACCGGGAACACCGTCAAGTACACCGGGTCGCGAGGCCTGGGTGCCTACCTCACGACGGCCGTCGCCTCGGGCACCCTGCCCGACCTTGCCGGCCTCCCGGGTCCGGGCGAGATGATTCAGTTCGCCCAGGGTGGCGCGCTGAAGCCGCTCGAAGAGGTCCTCGACATCGCCACGTACCGCGCGGACACCGTTCCCGCGCTGGTGGATCTCGGCACGGTCGACGGCAAGATCGTCGGCGTCTTCATGAAGCTCTCCGTCAAGGGCTTCATCTGGTACAACACGGCGAACTACGACGGCACGGCGCCGGCGACCTGGGCCGAGGTCACGGCGATCGATCCCGCGCCCGCTGACGCGCTGTTCTGCGTCGCCCTCGAGTCCCAGGCCGACTCCGGCTGGCCGGGCACGGACTGGGTCGAGGACTTCGTCATTCGGCAGGCCGGCCCCGACGTGTACGACAGCTGGGTCGCCGGCGAGACCGCGTGGACGGACCCGGCGATCAAGGGGGCGTTCGAGGCCTTCGGCGAGGTCCTGCAGTCCTCGTTCGGTGGCGCGGCCTACCAGAACGCCACGTACTTCGGCGACGGTGGCAATGAGCTGTTCACCGACCCGCCGGGCTGCAAGTTCCACCACCAGGCGAGCTTCATCAGCACGTTCTTCGAGGAGTCGGGCGGCGCCGCCGCGGGCGAGTACGACTTCTTCGTCATGCCGGAGATCAACGCGGAGTACGCCGGTGCCCTCACCGGCGGCGGCGACCTCTTCGGGCTCTTCTCGGACAAGGCAGCCGCAAGGGACCTGTTGAAGTACCTCGTCACCGCCGAGGCGCAGCAGATCTGGGCCGACAAGGGTGGCTTCGTTTCCGCGAACACCAAGGTCACGACGTACCCGAACCCGGTCGAGCAGAAGTCCGCCGACGCCATCCATGACGCGACGGTCTTCCGGTTCGACGGCGGCGACCTCATGCCCGGAACCATGAAGGCGGCGTTCTTCGCCGCGATGGTCGAGTACGCCGAGACCCCCGGCGACCTCGACGCGATCCTGGCCAACCTGGACACCATCCAGGCCGAGGCATACGCGGCGCAGTAGCGTCGCGCCAGACTCATCGGAGGGAGCCGGCAACGGCTCCCTCCGATGACCGCGGAGGCGTTCATGGTTAACGACCTCATCACCGCCGCCGTCGTGGTGATCGGCGTCCCGGCGGTCCTGGTTGGCTACATCCTGCTGACCGAGCGGCTGATCCAGGCGCTTCCGGAGCGTCGCCAGGGCAGCATCCGGCCGTGGTTCTGGATCGCCCCGGCGGTCGCGTTCCTCGTCGTCTTCCTGATCTACCCCACCCTGAACACGTTCGTGCTCTCGTTCATGGACGCGCAGTCGCGGCGGTTCGTGGGCCTGGACAATTACCTGTGGTTCATCCAGGACTCCGGCACGATCGAAGCGCTCAGGAACAGCGTGCTCTGGGTCGTGTTCATGACCGCCGGGGTCGTGGGGCTCGGGCTGCTGATCGCGATCCTGGTCGACCGGGTGCGTTACGAGTCGGTGGCCAAGTCGGTCATCTTCCTGCCGCTCGCGATCAGCTTCGTTGCGGCCGGGATCATCTGGAACTTCATGTACCAGTACGTGGACCCGAGCCGAACCCAGACCGGGACGCTCAACGCGGTCATCGGGCTGGTGGGGCTTGGGCCCACGCGGTTCACGCAGGAGGAGCCGCTCAACAACTTCGCGCTGATCTTCATCGGCGTCTGGATGTGGACCGGCTTCGCGATGGTCATCCTGTCCGCGGGCCTGAAGGGCATCAGCCCGGAGCTGCTGGAGGCGGCCCGCGTCGACGGCGCCAATGAGTGGCAGGTCTTCCGGGGCATCATCCTGCCGCTCCTCACGCCGACGATCTTCGTCGTCGGCACGACGATCGTGATCACCGCCCTCAAGTCGTTCGACATCGTCTTCACCGTGACGAACGGCAACTTCGGGACGGACGTGATCGCCCGCGAGATGTGGCAACAGATGTTCACGCCACCCGGCAACTTCGGACGGGCGAGCGCGGTCGCGATCGTCCTGCTCCTGGCGATCATCCCGTTCATGCTCATCAACATCCGGCGCTTCCGCGAGCAGGAGGCGATCCGATGACCGCCCTGACGAAATCCGTCGAGGGCGTCTCGGGCATGGCCGGGCAGCGTCGCGGCTTCCGACTGTCACGACTCGCGCTCCACGGGGTCGTGCTGGTCCTCATGTTCATCTGGCTCGTCCCGACGCTCGGGCTGCTCATCAACTCGTTGCGTCCCGCGGACCTCGTCTCGGGCTCCGGCTGGTGGACGGCAATCTTCCCGCCGTGGGACTTCACGCTGGCGAACTACGCCCGGGTCCTCGACGCGAACGACCTTGGCGACTCGTTCGTCAACAGCCTGTTCATCACCATCCCATCGACGGTGATCCCGGTGATGGTTGCCGCGTTCGCGGCCTACGCGTTCGCGTGGATGAGCTTTCCGTTCAAGAACGCGATCTTCGTCGCGGTCGTCGGGCTGCTCGTCATCCCGCTGCAGTCGACGCTCATCCCGGTGCTGCGCCTGCTGGCCACCACGGGCATCGCCGGCGAGTTCCTGGCCGTCTGGCTCGCCCACACCGGCTACGGCCTCCCATTCGCGATCTACCTGCTCCGGAACTACATGGGCGGGCTGCCCAAGGAGGTCTTCGAGTCGGCCGCGATCGACGGGGCCAGCCCGACGACCGCGTTCTTCCGGCTCGCGCTTCCGATGAGCGTGCCGGTCATCGCCTCGCTGGCGATCTTCCAGTTCCTGTTCGTCTGGAACGACCTGCTCGTGTCGCTCATCTACATCGGCCCGACCGATCCCGAGAACCTGCCGATGACGGTGCGCGTCGCCAGCCTCGTCAGCTCCGTCGGCGGGCAGACGCACATCCTCACCGCCGCGGCATTCCTGACGATGATCCTGCCGCTCATCGTCTTCCTGGGACTGCAGCGGTACTTCGTCCGCGGCATCACGGGCGGCGCCGTCAAGGGCTGACGCGCCGGCCACGTCGGATCCTGAAGGGGCCCCGTCGGCCAGGCCGGCGGGGTCCTTCCTGGCTCAGGCCAGCG
>Ga0268386_10001904_pt1 | contig 14539 bp, 5 predicted proteins | sample RVTome_15_FD_200260 | JGI IMG/M metagenome (GOLD analysis project Ga0268386, IMG submission 200260) | Soil microbial communities from uranium-contaminated site in the Upper Colorado River Basin, Wyoming, United States - RVT150D86... ...
CTTCTGTCAGGGATCCTCTTCTATCAACATCCCACGACACCCACACAGTGCGGAGTGCGCGGCCATGGTCGCGAGAGCATCTTTCGCGTTGCCTACGACCGGATCCTCGGACTCTGACTGCTTCGTGCGGCCAGCGGGGGCCTATGAGTCTGGAGGCAGGTTGGCCGCCCAAAGCCTGGAAACGGCCCTTCGACGCCCTAGCTGGCCTGAGGACCTCAGGCCTCTCCCACTGGGTTCGGAGCTTCCCCCCGTGTGCGTTCGCACCCCGCCTTAGGCACATGCCGGCTCTCCAGAGCCCGTGTGGCCCAGCCCAGCTGCATCACTGACCCAACTAGATTCTGGCATGGTCCTCCAGAAAGCGATCCTGAATCTCTCGACCGATCTTGTCCCAGGCACTCGGGCGTATGTACCAGTGCTCAGAGCCTCGGAGCCATCCTTGAATAGTCAGAGCTGCCTTCTCACTGTCGCTGAAGAGTTCCGCCAACGCGACGAGGCGGTCTCTTCGCTCCTCGAGAGCGGTAAGGTGGATGAGCGCAGCTCCGTCATTCGGAAAGAAACTCACGTAGTACTGAAACGAGAAATCCGGCGTGCCGTCGTCTCGTCTAGGCGCGTCTGCGAACAGCATCACCGTCGCGATCGCAACCGAGGTACTGGGGCAGCGTAGTAGCTCGTCGTGAAAACCGAATTCGCCGGGGTACCGGCCAAAGTTGGCCGCGTGGGGCTCGAACCAGCGTTTCATATCAAAGGCGATGTTCTCGGTTCGCATCGCGACCATCAGCTCAAAGTTGCCGAACAACTCCTCAAGGAGGTAGGCACGAACCAAGCGCTTATCGGACCTGAACCCCGCCTGCCTCAACTCGTTGTCCAGCAGAGGGAGAGCCCTAAGTCGTAGCTCTTCGATGTAGCGAGCCATGCTCTGTTTCTCGTGTCTGAGGAAATAGACATGGCGACATATGCTTCGGAACAGTTGCCGCTGCAGCTGCCTTCCGTCTGAAATGGCCCCCTTCCCCTCAAACTCGAACTCGCTCTCGTGTGCGTCACAAAAGCCGGGAAACGTTGATGCTTCGTTTATCCCGATTCTTCGCATCCGATAGCTGGCCGATCGCAGATCCACGTCCAGGCCCAAGACGTGTCCAGCTTCCGAAATGGGTTCGATCATCAGCGCCCGGGAGAGCGAGTGGGACCGCGGAATAGCCCTTCGGTTGCAGTCCGGGAATGAACACTCGCGCGCGGCTTGCCAACTCCGCTGCCGCTCCTTTGCGAGGGCGAACACGGCAGCCTTCCGCTCCGACTCCGAGCCGAAGATCCGGCTGCGCATCGCGTTCATGAGTGCATCGATAGCGGGAGCATCTTCTTCGTTGAAGACCCAGTTGATTACGGTCATCTCATCCTCAGCCAGTTGGATCATAGCCCTCGCGCTCAACCTTCGGGCCTGTTCGCCGGAGTCGCGATCGGGCTGCGTGTTACCCTGGCCGCGTGAGTACGCCAGTCGCAGCCGAGGATGTCAAAGTCGAAGGGCGGACCGTACCGCGGCGGTCGCGGCGCTCGCGGTCACTAACGGGCAACCTCAACGCCGCTTGGCATCCATGGCGTTCCTTCTGGCGCCGTCGTGCGGAGCGTAGGTAATACAAGGGCGGTCCACTCGCCAACAAGCCTCCTCGGGGCGGCCCATCCGGGGCGCTCACCAACCCCGGCGGGCCCTGGACGGGCTCGCTGGCCCTTCAGGGGAAGATGCCTGGTGGGCTTGATCCGGTTCGAGGCGCAGGCTCCGCCGCCCCGTGGCCCGTCCCCCATTCTCGACCCCCGCTACACGGTCTCCTGCACCCAGCGGCCCGGACCGTCGTCCTCCTCACCGAGCGCCTGCCGGCGGAGCACGCGGCTCTTCCAGTACGGGGGACCGCGCCCCGGCGAGCGGCGGGGTGTACCAGCCCGCACTTGGCTGCGTAGCTTATCCCGCATTGACGAGGTGATCTGAGGGGCGGTCGTCGGGGCGTTCCCGTTCCGCCGCATGTCTATGTGAGTGGGAACGGGAACGGGCAGTCGGATCCACTTGTCGCCCTCTCGCGTGCTGTGTCCTGATGCCGCCAGGCGTGCCAGGGCCTGCCCGAGGCGCTGGTTGCGGACTTGAAGGATCTCGCGGAGGGAGGTTGAGGGGCTTGAGGCTCGCGCTTGGCTGGGTGGTTCGTCCCTGTTTCGCGTCGAGATCTGACAGGGCTGCGCCGCCGCGTCTCACGCTTGCGAATGTAACCTCGAGTGGGCCGTCGCTCCGCAGCGACATCAGAGCCTACGATCGGAGTTCTGAGCCAGGGGAGCGCCAGCGGGGCTGTACCACGATCCGAGCCCCATAGGCGTCCACCGGCACGCAAGCGCGGCTCGTCGCGGATCGGAACCGCGCCATGACGTCCTTGCCGTAGTCCTGCTCCGCCAGGAGGGTGTTGTGGGCGGCACACATCAAAGTCACGTTGGACGGGCTGTGATCGCCGCCGCGGGCGAAGGGTTCCTTGTGGTGGAACTCGAGGTCGTGGCGTTTGGCGCAGTGGCGCCCGTACTTGTCCCGGTAGGCGCAGCGGCCGCCGTCGCGCTCGTACACCGCCCGCCTCACCGCGGCCGGGATGTGGCGTGACGAGGGGGTCGTGTCCGTTTCGCCGAGATCTCTTCGGGCCGCCTTGGTTTTCGCATAGCGCCTGGCTTCGATGCGCTCGAGCTTCTCGGTGACGGCGATGTCGATGATCCGGGCCAGATCGCCATCGGGCACCGAGGAGCGCATGAGGGCCTGCAGGCGCTCGAGCTTTTCGCGGAGCTCCGCGCTGGCGGTGAAGCGGACCTGATAGCGGCTCGGGGCGAGGGGCTCCACGACAGGCGGCCGAGTCGGCTCGACCGCCTTCGATTCTAGGTTGAGGGGATCAGACTCAACTCGGGGCGCCCCGAGTTGCAGAGGAGTCTCGCCGCCCGGCACGGGGCGGTGGGGCAGCTTCCGGATCGTCGGGGCGACGTCGGGCTTCGGCTCCAGCTCGCAGACCAGCTCCCTGATCTCGCGATGGGACATCCCGGAAGCCCGCTTCAGCACCGCCTCTGAGTTCTGCGGGGTCAGGTGCGGAGCCAGCCGGGCGACACCGCTCAGGTGCAGCCGGCCGTCGCGGAGCATGTCCAGCAGGGGCGGATTCTCGCGAGCCGCACGGGCCACGGTGATGCGCAGGTAGGCCTCGTTCTCCCTGAGACAGAGCACACGCCGGCAGTACTCGAACATCGACGAGCAGGCTTGCTGGGCGTACAGCCGCCTCAGCTCCACCTCGCCGATTTGGGCGACGACCTCGGCCTCGACTCCCCGAGACTGCTTCACGAGCTGGGACAGCCGACGGAGAAGGTCCTCGTCTCGGAGGCTCTTCAGACTCAGCATGGGCACTCCCTGGGAGAGATGAGCGGTGATACCGGCAAAGTCGGCGAGCGCTGCGACTCGACTGCCCGGCTTTCGATTGCGCGGCTTTTCCGGTGGCGTTGAGGAGAGTGTATGGCGGTCCACTGCCACACAAGGTCCGCTTGCCGGATGGGAACGACTGGAGAGGCAGTCGCCTTCGCGAGTTCTCGCCGGAGCAGTCGTGCGTCCGGCATGAGAGCGGCTGCTGGGACGGGGCGGCCGGCCGGCGATCCTGGGCGGTCGTGTCCCTGGGGTTGGAGTGCGTGACGGCCGCTGGCCCCGTACGCGGCGGCCACGATCGCCGGGGCGGGCAATCAGGCCGGCCGCCCAGCGTCCTGTCTAGCGGAAAACCGACAGCAGCCTGAATACACTTTGTCGGGTTCCTGTAGGACAAGCGGATGGGCCGTGGGTTTCGGTCTGTGGCGGCGGATGCAGCGCATGAGCTCTGGCAGCCTCACGCCCGATTCCGGTGAACGTCGACGCTCATCCGCGGCTTCAGCGGCGTCTGAGCAGGCACACGGATTCCTGGCGCCGCTCGCCGCCTGTGCTCCGCGTTCCCGTCCCCATACAGCACATCATCACCATCAGGGCCGGGAACGCGGGGTGCGGCGCCCGTGTTCGAAGGTCACAGCACGTCACCGGAGCCGTCCTATTGACGCTTCGTGATTCGGCGAGCTCGTGTTCACGAGCACTTGGATGCTGTCCCAGGCCCGATGGTGAACCCGCGTGCCGCTCCGCCGTCCTGTCCCACGCTCGGCTGTGGCCATTCCCGCGGCCGGAACGGCAGCGCACGACCGATCCTCGCCGAGATTTGGGACACAGCCCTCCAGTCCCTCGGAAACAATGCGAATCGGAACACGGGGCACCTCGGTCGCCTCGCCCGCCGTGGCCAGGAAGCGGGCGACGTTTGCCAAGTCTCGCACCATGGCGAGCAGCCTCATCTGCCCGTGGCTAGCAGCTCAGCTCCGTATCCTCGGCTCCGCCCGCCCCCGTGCGATAAGCGGGCCGAGTTGCATTCGGCGACGCTGCGAGAACCGATTCGGAAGACTTCGCCGGGCGCGACGCTGGGTCTGTAGTCAGCCCCACCATCGACTCCGCCACCCCGCAAAGCGATCCTTCATTTGGACCCGCAGGCTGCCTGGCTGCCTAGAGGAAGCTCACATCACAGGCCGGTCGTCGTGCGACGGCGGGGAGCTGTCTGGCCGGGCGTTGGGTGACATGGCTGCGCGCCGGGACGACTTTCCTGGCCCGCTTAGCCGCCCGCAACCGCTTCTTGGCGCGGGTGGTGCACACTTCGATGTCGAGTGCGGCCGGTCGCGGACGTCGGACAGGCTAGAGGAACCTGCGTCGGTACCGGTAGGCGTCCACGACCGTGAGCCGCCCCGCGCTGTTCAGCGTGTGGTTGCGCTCGATGCCCTTCCTCCATCGCGGCAGGATCCTCGACACCTCCTCCTCGACGAACTCGTCGGGGTCGACGCGGATCACCTTGTTGATGCAGATGGCGAAGCCGTAGGCGACCGAAGAGTCCTGGGAGGGGCGATAGAGCTGTCCCTCGTGGACGAACAGGCGGCCGGCGGGGCGGCTGCATCGTACGTCCGACTTCACGGGGTTGCACCGGTGGGGCGTCCAGGGACCGAGCGGGCTGCTGGCGTGGAAGAGGTGGAGCTCGTCGTTCGCGGAGGCGCCTTCCACGTTGACGTTGGCGAACATCCACCAGCGTCCGTCGATCTCGGCGAGCGTGGCGTCCACGGCCGAGATGCCGTCCAGGAGGACCTTCTCCCGCTTCCATTCCGCGGGGAAGCTCACACAGCGGTACAGCTCGACCGTCTTCTTCGCTCGCGTCTCCGGAACCATGTAGAGGGTACCCTGCCACTCGAAGACGAACGGGTACGAGAGATGATGGCTCGCCTCCAGGACCGTCACCGGCTCCTTGCGAGAGCCCTTCTCGTCGACCTCGATGACCGCGATGCGCCCCCTCCCGGCCTTGTAGACGAACTCCTCGACGAAGACGAAGTACCGGCCGTCCCGTTCCACGGGAAAGGGATCGGCCCAGAAGCGGTCCCGGGGCGGGACGAGGAGGCGGAAGTCGTGGAGGCTCGGGGCGGGCCCCTCGCCCTTGCCGATCTTGATCCCCAGCCCCCATTGGCCGACCCAGAAAGCGCCCCGCGCGGTCCGGCGCGCGATCCGGAGGGCCAGCTTCGACAGCAACCAGACCATCTCGCCGTTGCCGGGCGTCCGGTAGAGCGGGTAGGTGTAGGGCCGGTAGAGCGAAGCGGACGCGTCCGTGTCCAGGGCGGCCGGCCCCCGCTCGTGGAGATCCTTCAGCTTGCGCATCGCGAAGCTCGCGGACTTCCAGTAGTAGTTCTGGCGGCTCCTCGCGAGCGAGTACTTGTAGGTCGAGGCCCAGGAGCGGTAGAGGACCCGGCCCGCGTCCAGCTCGGAGGTCAGGATCTGCAGGATCGATCCCGTCACGTGATGGCCGAGCATGACCTCCCAGAAGCCCGCGGGTCCGCCCCGGACGGCCATGTTGTCTCCATGGTGGTAGGACCAGACGCCGTATCGGGCGATGTTGAGCGCCTCCCCGAGCAGGATCCGGAAGCCGAAGCGGAAGGCGACGTCCACCCGATGCTCGAGGATGGCGGGCAGGACGTCGTCGGGGAAGTAGTCGCAGTACCTGGTCTGGATCGGCCTGACCGGCAGGACGGCGCAGCCGTCGAGCAGCGGCCGCAGATCGCGCGGGGCGAAGGGGTCGGGCTCCGCCCTGAACAGCCGCTTGTCGGCCTCGACGTAGAGCTTGCGCAGCAGCCGGCTTCGTTTGGCGAAGGCGGTGCGGACCCGCGTGGGCCAGTCGCGTGGTCGCGGCGCATCGTTCGTGACGACGAGGACCGGGGTCGCGATGGAAGACCGGGCGATGTCTTCCACGATGCGATACACCCACTGCCGTTGAACGAGCGAGTCCACCAGGAAGGCGACGCGCAGGGGCGGGCGATCGTTGGACGTCACTCGCCTCTCCACTCCGTCGGGGGTCGGCGTCATGGCGCCGCCGCCGGGTTCGCGACGCCCGTCGCCACCGAGCTCGGCCGCCCGTAAAGGAGCTCGAAGGCGCCGACGAGCAGGGCACGGAGCCTCCTGCCCCGGGAGCCGGACAGCCGGGAGCGGAACGGGATGGCCTCCCACGACGGCTTCACCTCGACGCTCCCGAACCCGGCCGCGGTGAGCAAAGCCACGAGTCCCGCCCGGCTGACGGCATAGCGCTGGTGGGGCAGGTGCAGGATCCCGCGGGCGACCCGTCCCGGCAGGCAGGTCGCCAGGCGGTAGGCCCACGCCGGGCGGTGCGGCGTCTTGACGAGCACGCGGCCGCCGGGCGCGAGCACGCGGGCCGTCTCGCGCAGGGCGGCGGAGGGGTCGTCGAGGTGGGCGAGCACGTCCAGGAGCACGACCGCGCCCGCGACGCGCGAGGCGGCGGGGAGCACGCTCGCGGACCCCCTCACCACGACGTGGCCCCGCCGGGCCGCGATCGCCGCGCCCGCGGGCGAGGGCTCGATCCCGACCGGGCGCCATCCGCGTCCCGCGAGCACGTCGAGGGCGAAGCCGGCGCCGCAGCCGCAGTCGACGACGAGCCGCCCCGCGGCGTCGCCGAACCGCCCGAGCAACCGCCGGAGGAAGGCGAGGCGCTCGGTCTCGAACGCCAGATACGACCCCTCGTAGTATGCGGACCCGTACTCCGAGGGCTCGGGGACCGACGTGTCGGACATCACGCTGCCGCAGGCCGTGCAGCGCTTGAGCCCGATGCCGTCCGCCGCGCCGAGCGACCGGAGAGCAGCGGCCGCGCAGAAGGGACACCGGTCGTTCGAGGGCAAGGACGGAGCCAGCGGGTCGCGCGTGGCCTGGCCTTCGCTTGCCATTTCTTTCGAGTATATGTTCGAACTCTTTTCCGCGGCGGGTCGAAGCATTCGTGCTCGCCTGCGGGCGCGGCGGGCCATTCGGAAGCGCGCGCGCGCGACCACGGTATTTCGCCGACGGCTTCACACTTCCTCAACAGTCCCGGTGGCATCCTTCCCGCTCGCAGGCCGACGCCCGGTCGTCATCCCTTCCGCACGATCAGGAGAGTCGAAGCGTCACCCGTCGAGAAGAGGGAGCATCTCATGGGATCTCGGTGCAACGGTCGCAACCAAGGGCGACGAGCGTCTCTGGCCAGTCCGGCGCGAACGGCGGGGACGATCGTCCTGGCTCTCCTGATCGGAGCCCCCGGATCGCGGGCGGAAGGCGCCGCTGGTGAGCCCGCGGAGATGGTGGGCGAGCCGACGGGGTTGCTCGTCCACTGGACGCTGGACGAAACCAGCGGCCGGGTAGCGGCCGACTCCTCGGGCCGGGAACACGACGCTTCTCTCCGGGGCTCCGGCGCGCGCTGGAAGCCGGGACGCATCGGAGGGGCCTTGAGCTTCAACGGGAAGGATGGCGCCTTCGCCGAGGATCCCGAGGGGGGCGAGGTCCTGAACGGACTGAGCGAGCTCACGATCACGCTGTGGGTCAAGTCGGACCGGACCGGAACGAACCGGGGCCTGCTCATCGCCACCGAGCCCGACGGCAAGGACGAGGTGCTCAGCCTCCGCTACGACGCCGCGGGCTGGGCGAACGGGAACAAGCACAAGAACCTGATCAAGGCCGGAATCACGACGACTGGAGGGGTCCAGCAGCTCGAGAGCTCTCCGGGGATGCAGACCACCGGCTGGCAGTTCATCGCGCTCCGGTGGGAGAGCGGAAAGAGGCTGCGGCTGTTCGTCAACGGGGAACGCGACGAGCCGACCTTCAACAGCCGAGCCACCCACGGCGTCGTCACGGGGGCGACGCTGCTGCGTCTCGGGCAAGGTGCCAAGGACCTCGAGCGTTCCTGGGACGGGATGATCGACGACGTGCGCGTCTACGGACGCGCCCTCGGCGCAAAGGAGCTGCGCGCCCAGTATCTGGAGAGCGCGAACCTGCTCGCGCACTGGAAGCTGGACGAGAGTAAAGGAAAGAAAGCCGCGGACGCGTCCGGCCACGGGCACGACGCGGTCTTCCACCGTCCCGGCCCGAAGTGGACCGAGGGGAGGATCGGCGGGGCGCTGGCCTTCAGCGGCGCCGACGGCGCCTATCTCGAGGACGCCGACGGCGCAGACTACGTGAACGGCCTCCGCGCCTTCACGGTGACGCTGTGGGCGAGGTCGGACCGCAAGGGGACGAACCGGGGACTGCTCGCCGCGAAGGAGCCCGACGGCAGGGACGAGGTGCTCAGCCTGCGCTACGACGCGGCCGGCAGGGAGAGAAACGACAGGTACGAGAACCTCATCAAGGCCGCGATCACGACCACGGGCGGCGTCCAGGTGCTCGAGAGCTCGCCGGGGCTGCAGACGAGGGCCTGGCAGTTCATCGCCCTCACGTGGAGCAGCGGGGAGACGCTGCGGCTCTACGTCGACGGGAAGCTCGATCGGCCCACGTACAACAGCCGTCCCACCCGTGGCCTCATCACCGGCGCCACCGGGCTCCGTCTCGGACAGGGACCAAAGGACAAGGATCGCACGTGGGACGGCCTCGTGGACGACGTGCGCATCTACGGCCGCGAGCTGCGGGCGGCGGAGATCAGGCGGCTGGCCCATCCCCGCCCCGGGCCCGAGCCTCCGAGCGGTCTCGTCTCGACCGCGGTGACGAGCCGCCGGGTCGACCTGGCCTGGCAGCCCTCCCCGAGCGCCTCGGTGAGCTCCTACGGGGTGTACCGCGACGGATCCCGGATCGCCACCACGACGGACACCTCGTTCGAGGACGAAGGGCTGTCGCCCTCGACGCGCTACGTCTACTCCGTCACCGCGCTCGACGCGTCGGGGGACGAGTCCGCACCTTCGGGCGCGCTCGCGGTGAAGACGAAGCAGTCCCGTGACGAGACCGCCCCCACGGTTCCGGAGGGAGCGACGGCGGCGGCGCTGGGCGCGACCCAGGCATTGCTGAGCTGGTCGGCCTCGGTCGATGCGGGCGGGGTCGACGAGCCGACCAGCGGCCTCGCCGGATACCGGGTCTACCGTGACGGCCAGCTCCGGGCGACGCTCGGGCTCGTCACCACCTTTGCCGACGCCGGCTTGACTGCGTCCCGCACCTACCTCTACGCGGTGAGCGCGTTCGACGCGGCGGGCAACGAATCGGCCACGGCGTCCCTCCCTCCGCTCACGACCCCCGAGCCGGGCACCGGGCAGGACGTCGTGGGAGTGGCCGGCGGACGCGTGCAGACTTCGGATGGCCGGGTCAGCCTGGTCGTGCCCCCGGGGGCCCTGATCGGCCCCGTTCCGCTCACGCTGCGGGAGGTGGGTCCCGCTCCCGAAGCCATCGGCCCGGTCTACGAGATCGGACCGAGCGGAACCGTCTTCGCCGCTCCCGTTCGCGTGGAGCTGAGCTACGCCGCGCTGGCGAGCCAGGGGATGCCGTTTCGCTCCCTGCGCGTGGCCTGGCTCGACGGCGGGAAGCAGCGTCTGCTCAAGGACGCCGCGATCGACGAGGAACGGCAGGTCGTCTCCGGCGCCACGACCCATCTGAGCCTCTTCGCGCTCGCGTCCACCGTCGACCTCTTCGACTACGTGATCGCGTCCTGCTCGGGTCCCTCTCCGGTCCGGGGCGGGGAGCGGCGGACGATGCCCGTCGTCGACCCCCGCTTCGCGCAGCCGGCCGACCCCAAGCTCAAGCGCGGGCACGTCTACTACGTGAAGTCCGCGGACGGGACGGGCTTCGAGGAATGGGCCGCCGACGCCTACTACATCTACGAGCTGACCGACACGACCTGGGCGCGGGGATTCCGCAGCGGCGACCAGCTCGCCTGCGATCAGTCGAACTCGTGCACGCTGGCCGCGGACTGCGACTTCGTCTGTGGCACGACGCAGTGCGCAAGGCGGTGGCGGTGTCGTGACGTCCCTCCTGCGTCGTGGGCGAGCTTCGACGACACCCGCGACGTCTGCGCGGCCCTCGAGCCGGGGGGCGGCATGGAGTGGGCCTTCACCCGCTACTACTGCGTGAACCACTCGGACCACGAGCCGCAGGCCACCTGCGCGGACGGCGTCCTGGGGGCGCACTGGCTGAAGCGTCGGGTGGCGAACCAGGACGAATTCACCACGCACTTCCGGATCAAGGCGGCGGGTCAGCAGGATTGCAGCGAGGGCTGCTCCGCGATCGAGCCGCCCTCCGGCGGCTCGATCGAGGGCGAGAGCTCCCACCGGGTCGTCACCACGTTCCACGAGTCCTGGACGGCTCCGGAGGGCACCGTCTTCGGGCCGGTCGACGTCGACACCGACGGGGACGGGGCGACAGAGCACCTCCCCGGGGTCGTGGAGATCCACATCGCCGACGGCGCGGGCGCGGGTGAGCACTACTGGTACGCGCACGGGATCGGCCTGGTGGCGGCCCGGCGCGGCAACACCGGTACTCCCGACTACTACGGTCCCTCCGACGCCAGCATCCCCTCCACTCCGGCACAGATGCGGGACTGCAACCAGACGGGGAATCCGTTCACGGCCGACAGCACGCAGCTGTGCGCGGCCCGCGGCGCCGGCCTCGGCGGCCCGGAGCCCCCCGACGACGGGGATCCCTGTCCGACCGCGGCCGGCACTTACTGCTCTCTGAAAGCCCTCTCGCTGTGCGTGAGCCAGAACGGCACGACGACGAAGGACGCCTGCGGGACCTTCGGCTGCATCGAGGAGCCGCCCGGAATCACCGACCACTGCGGCGACGCCCCGGTCTGCGAGAACGGCGTCACGACGCCGGCGAGCTCGGTGGCCAAACCCCTGCCCGCCGGCCTGAGCCTGCGCCTGCCCTTCGACCCGGCGACGGAGGTCGTGCTCACCCAGGCCTATGGGCCGGGCACCCAGAACACGCACACGAACGTCGACGGCGCGCGGGGTCCCCACACCCAGACCTGGCCCGCCGACTACTACGCGCTCGACCTCGTGCCGCTCGACCCCTCCGGCGGGTCGGCCGAAGGCCTGCCGATCGCAGCCGCGGCGGGCGGGACGGTGCGCAAGGTGGGCTGGGATCCTCAGGGCTACGGCAACTTCCTCGTCGTTCAGCTCAACCCGCCGCACCAGCAGTACTACACCCTCTACGGGCACATGAGGGACCCGTCGCTCCGCCAGGAAGGAGACACGCTGGCGGTGGGCGACCGGATCGGCGTCGTGGGCCAGACCGGGAGCGCCCAGGGGGCGCACCTCCATTTCGCCGTCTACTTCAACGCGAGCGCGCCCACCGTCGACGGCCATCGGGGGGCCCAGGCGGTCGTCCCCGAGCCCATCGACGGTTATGCCTGCCTGTCCGGCCGGGTCGGCGACGTCCTGCTCGTGGGCGGCGAGGGAGGAAACGTCCACACGCAGCCCGTGACCATCCATCAGTCGACGACCTTCACCGCCGGCGACCTCTACCTGATCCCATCGGCGAGCACGTCCCTGGTGACGACGCCGGGTGTCCTGGCCTCACCCAACCAGAGCAGCAGCGAGCTGTTCCCGGTCGCCGCGATCGAGATCGACGGCAAGGACGGCATCACCCTCGACTGCAACGGCGTCTGGGTGCAGTCCGTGGAGGGGGACCTGACCGCGGACCGCTCGAACGACAGGTTCTACGGCGGCGTCGGCATCCGCGTCCGGAACTCGAGCGACGTCGTCGTGCGCAACTGCAACGTGAGCGGGTACCGCTACGGGATCCTCGTGGAGGACAGCACCAGGGTCACGATCGAGGGCAACCGCAGCACCCACAACTACCGCAACTTCACCGCCGGGTTCTTCAGCGACAGCGCGGCCATCCCCAGCCACCACTTCGGCGGCGGCATCCGGGTGTGGCGCGGCAGCCAGATCCGGGTCCTCGGCAACCAGGGCGACAACCAGATGAGCGGCATCGAGCTCGTCGCCACGAACGACTCCGAGATCTCGAACAACCGCTTCAACTACGACCAGGTGGGGCTCTACCTCGCGAGGTCGTCGGGGAACCGCGTGGTCGGCAACAACTTCGACTGGGGCATCCGGTTCGAGACGCGCACCTGGACGGACGGCAGCGCGCAGACGCTGCTCCGGGGCGGCGTCTTCGACTTCATGGACCGGGGCCTGCTGCGAGTCCAGGAGGACGGCGCCGTCGGCGGGCTCGCCGTCAAGAGGATCCTTCGCCTGATGGACCGCGACACGTCCCGTCCGTTCTGGGACCTCGCCACCATGACCATGGACGCCGCGGGAGTCCTGATCGAGAACGCGTCGCACAGCAACGAGGTCCGGGGCAACTCCCTGAAGTTCGGCGGCGACGGGCTCTTCATCCGCGCCAACCAGACCCCTTGCAGCAACGGCAACGTGGTCCGCGACAACGAAGCGGCCTACAGCCCCAACAACGGCCTGGAGCTGAGCTTCTGCGACGGCACCTTCGAGAACAACCTCGTCCACTCCAACCAGCACGGCATGTGGCTGGGGGCCGGGGCCCACGCCGCCGTGGTGCGCGGCAACCGCTTCGCGAACAACCTCGCCTACGCGGTCCTCGGCGCCCGGAACGGTCCCGTGACCTTCGAGGGCAACACGGTCTCCGAAACCCCGGTCGCGATCGGCATGCGCGCCGAACGCTGGGGCGGGAGCCTCAACCTGCCGGCCGACGCCTCGGTGACGCGCGTGCGCGACTGGTCGGTCCAGGGCAATACGTTCGACGGGATAAGGGGCGGCGCGTTCCCCTGGATGCTCCTGGGCGCGAACGACGGCGCCGTCTTCCGCCTCAGCGGGGTCGAGCGCTTCGACGCCAGCGGCAACACGTACGGCGCGGGGAGCGACCGCTGCTCCCTGCCGCATCCCTCTCCCGTGCCGAACACCCCGCCCAACCTGGACCTGAACCTGGACTGCGGCAGCCCGGGCGGCGTGCCGGTGGCGCAGTTCGTCTTCCCCACCGACGGCGCTTCCGTCGCCGGAGGCGCCCATCACGACTTCGTCTGCCACGGCACGGACGACGCGGCCCTGCAGTCCGTCGAGATCGTCTTCAACGACGAGCACCACAAGAGGTGCGACTACGCGCAGACGGCGGGCGTGACGTCCACCGACTGCCGCTTCGAGAGCTTCTACGTGGGGGCCGACCTCAACGGGAAGACCGTCCCGATGGACTGCCACGCCACGGACTGGACGGGGCAGACCCACACCCACCACATCGGCGTGAGAGTCGGGACGGCCGACCGGCCACCCTACGTGCAGTTCCAGACCCCCACCGACGGGCAGAAGGTCCCTCCCGGGCACAACAACTTCACCTGCTACGCCTCGGACGACAAGAACCTCGACTACGTCGAGATCTGGTTCAACGACGAGCACCACCACCGCTGCAACTTCGGTCCGGTGACGGCGGGCACGTGCACGTTCAGCAACTTCTACGTGGGGACGGACCTGCTCGGTAAGACGATCCCGATGCGCTGCGACGCGGCCGACCTCTCCGGCAACCAGAGCCACCACAACATCGGCGTCGTGATCGGCTCGGGCGACGCGGCCCCGCCCACGGCGCAGTTCCAGAGCCCCACCGGCGGCGCCCAGCTCGCGGGCGGCGCCCACCACGACTTCGCCTGCCACGGCACCGACGACGAGGCGCTGCAGTCGCTGGAGATCGTGTTCAACAACGAGCACCGCAAGCGGTGCGACTACGCCCAGGGCGACCTGGTCAAGTCGGCCGACTGCCGCTTCGAGGACTTCTACGTGGGGGCCGACCTCATCGGGAAGACCATCCCCATGCACTGCCAGGCCCGGGACTGGGCCGGTCGGACCTGGACACAGTACATCAACGTGGGCATCGTGGCCTCCGATCCGCAGCCGCCCTACGTGCAGTTCCAGAGCCCGACGAACGGGCAGAGGGTCCCTCCCGGGCACAACAGCTTCACCTGCTACGCCTCGGACAACAAGAACCTCGACTACGTCGAGATCTGGTTCAACGACGAGCACCACCACCGCTGCGACTTCGGTCCGGTGACGGCGGGGACGTGCACGTTCAGCGACTTCTACGTGGGGACGGACCTGCTCGGCCGGACGATCCCGATGCGCTGCGACGCGGCCGACCTCTCCGGCAACCGCAGCCACCACAACATCAGCGTCCTGATCTCGAATTGAGGGAGGCTTC
>Ga0268386_10001906_pt1 | contig 14537 bp, 11 predicted proteins | sample RVTome_15_FD_200260 | JGI IMG/M metagenome (GOLD analysis project Ga0268386, IMG submission 200260) | Soil microbial communities from uranium-contaminated site in the Upper Colorado River Basin, Wyoming, United States - RVT150D86... ...
TCGAGGCGCGGGCTCGGCGGGAGGTCGACGCGGGACTGCTCCCGTCCTGTCAGTGGGCGATCGCCCGCGACGGCGAGGTGGTGGCCGGCGCCACCGTGGGCGAGGTCCCCGCCGGCGACGACACGCGCTACCTCATGTACTCGTGCACCAAGGCGGTGGTGGCCTCGGCCATCTGGCAGCTTCTCGCCGAGGGCACGCTGCGACTCGACCAGCGGGTGGCCGAACTCATCCCGGAGTTCGCCTCCAACGGCAAGGACGTCGTCACCGTCGAGCAGGTCCTGCTGCACACCGCCGGCTTCCCGGCGGCGCCGTTCGCGCCGGAGCACTGGGGATCGCGCGAAGCGCGCCTCGCCGCGTTCGACCGCTGGCGGCTCGACTGGGAGCCGGGAACCCGCTTCCAGTACCACGCGTCCTCGGCCCACTGGGTGCTCGCCGAGCTCATCGAGCGGATCGACGGCGACGACTTCCGCCTGGCGATCGCCCGCCGCGTCCTGCACCCCCTGGGCCTCAAGGCGTTGGCCCTCGGCGTGCCCGAAGCCGAACAGGGCGACATCGCCCTCCCACGCCTCGTCGGCGAGCCGGCCACCACCGCCGAGTGGGAGGAGGCTCTCGGCATCAGCAGCTTCGACGTCGGCGAGGTCACCGACCACGCCCTGCTGGAGGTGGCAGAGCCCGGCCCGCTCGCCGCCGGGCTCCCCGGCGGTGGCGGCGTGAGCACCGCCGCCGACCTGGCGCGCTTCTACCAGGGGCTCCTGCACGACGATGCCCACATGTGGGATCCCGCGGTGCTGGCCGACGCCACCGGTCACGTGCGCAACCACTTCGCCGACCCGCAGACGGGGGTGCCTGCCAACCGGGCCCTCGCAGTGGTGCTCGCCGGAGACGACGGGCGAGCGGCCATGCGCGGCTTCGGCCACGCCACCTCCCCGTTGGCCTTCGGCCACGGCGGCGCCGGAGGGCAGATCGCCTGGGCCGACCCGGTGTCGGGGCTGTCCTTCGCTTGGTTCACCAACGGCCTCGACCGCCACTACCTGCGCCAGTGGCGCAGGACCTCGGGGATCGCGTCGCGCGCCGGTGCCGTCGGCGCCGGCCCGCCCGCCCGGCGCCCGTAGAATCCTTACACCGTGTCAGGAAAGCACATCGTGTCCGAAAAGCGCCGAGGAGGCTCGCACCGATGAATCGCCTGGCGGGCATCGACGCCGCGTTCCTGTACCTGGAGACGCCGTCGATGCACTCGCACGTGGTCGGCTCGGTGGTACTCGACCCGTCCACCGCCCGCGAGCCGGTCACCGGTGGGCGGATGGCCGAGCTCGTCCGCGAGCGGCTCCACCTGCTCGAGCCCTTCCGTCGCCGGCTCGCCTGGGTGCCGTTCAACCTGTCGCACCCGATGTGGATCGAGGATCCCGACTTCGACCTCGAGAGCCACATCCACACCACCACGCTGCGGGCGCCGGGCTCGATGCGAGAGCTCGCCGATCTCGTGGGCGACATCGCCAGCCGCCCGCTCGACCGGTCCCGGCCCCTGTGGGAGCTGTGGCTCGTCGACGGCATGGCGGGCGGCCTCGTCGCCATGGTGACGAAGATCCACCACGCGGCCATCGACGGGGTCACCGGGGCCGACCTGATGGCGCATCTCTTCGACCTCTCGGCCGACGCGCTGGCACCTCCCGGGCCCGAGGAGCCATGGGCACCCGAGGCGACGCCGAGCGACATGGAGCTCACCGCCGGAGCGATCGTCCACGTCCTCTCCAACCCTGTGCGAGTCGCCAAGCTGGTGCGCCGGACCGTCCAGACGGTGGCCGACGTCGTGGCCCAGGCCAGGACGCCCAGCGACGACGGTGGTCCCTCGCCGGCCCTGCCCTTCACCGCGCCCCGCACCCGCTGGAGCGCCGCCATCACCCCGCACCGCGTCGTCGCCTTCGGCAACGCCCGACTCGACGACATCCGGTTCGTGAAGTCGACGTTCGAGACGACGGTCAACGACGTCGTGCTCACCGCCTGCACGATGACCCTCCGCCGCTACCTCGCCGACCACGACGACCTGCCCGACCAGCCGTTGGTGTGCTCGGTGCCCGTGTCGGTACACGGCCGGAGCGAGCACGACAGCATCAACCAGGTGTCGTCGATGTTCGTGCGGCTGCCCGTGCAACTCGACGACCCGGTGGCGATGCTGCGGGCGATCCACGGCGAGACGAAGGTCGCCAAGGTGATGCAGGACGCCATCGGCGCCGACACGCTCCAGGACTTCGCCCAGTTCATCCCGCCGGCCGTGTTCAACCAGGCCATGCGCCTGTACTCGAGCCTCAACCTGGCCAACCGGCACCGGCCGGTGCACAACCTGATCATCTCCAACGTCCCGGGTCCACCGGTTCCGCTCTATGCCGCAGGCGCGCGGGTGCGCAGCGTCGTGCCGTTCGGCCCGCTGCTGGAGGGCGCGGGGCTCAACATCACGGTGCTCTCCAACACGGGCAATGTCGACTTCGGGGTGATCGGTTGCCCGGAGCTCGTGCCCGACATCTGGGACATCGCCGACGGCTTCGGCGAGGCCGTGGCCGAGCTGCGCGCCCGGGCCGACGAGCACGTGGCCGCCTCGGCGGCTCCGGCGAAGCGGAGAGCCGCCGCATCCAAGGCCCCGGCCAAGAAGGCGACGGCGAAGAAGAAGGCGACGGCCCCGAAGAAGCGGGCGACGGCGAAGAAGAAGGCTGCGCCGAAGAAGCAGGCGGCTCCCGTTCTGACCAGGGAGCCGCTCGAACGGCTGGACTAGCGTGTCCGCCCTATGTCCCGCCGGATCGACATCGAACTGACGAGCGACCGCGGCGATGGCACGTGGACCTGGAGGGCAGCCGGAGCCCGCCAGCCCAAGGGCGTCGTCGAGGCCTCACTGCTACCCGAGGTCGCCAAGGTGGGCGACGTCCTGCGGGCGGAGGTCGAAGTCGAGCTCGAGGGCATGACCGTGCTCTCCCTCGGGTCCACGCAGACCCGCCAGCGCTCGGAGCCCGAGCGGATCGAGATCCTCGGCTCCCGGAGCGACGACGACCAGCTCGTCACCACGCACCTCGTGTCCAAGGGACGCGGCGACCGAGGCGACCGCGGCGACCGCGGCGACCGGTCCAGCCGCGACCGGCGGCCCCGGGGCGACCGGCCCGAAGGTGATCGCCGTCCACGCCGCGAGGGCGACCGCCCCGACAGCGACCGGCGAGAGCGCCGCCCTTCCACGGATCGCCCCTCCGGTGAGCGCCGCCCGGGCACCGACCGCCGCCCCCGCCATCCCGCCCCGCCGCCGCTGCCCGAGCGTCCCAAGCCCAAGCGCCTCCGTCCCGGCCGCACCCACCGCAAGGCGGTGCTCGCCGACCTGCCGCCCGAGCACCAGCCCATCGCCGAAGAGGTGCTCCGAGGGGGCATCCCTGGCGTGCGCCAGGCCATCGACGCCGAGAACGAGAAGCGCAAGGCCGCCGGTGAGTCGCCGATCGACGGCAAGGAGCTCCTCCGCCTCGCCGAGCAGCTCCTGCCGCGGATGCGCACCGCCGACTGGCGCGACCGGGCCGAGGCGGCGCTGGCCGACGGCGACGAGCTCGACCTGCGCGACCTGCGTTCGGTGGTGGTGGCCGCCGACAACGCCGCTCGCGACGACGAGACCCGCGAACTGGCGGCGCAGCTCCGCACCAAGCTCGACGAGCGGATCGTCACCGAGCAGGCCCAGTGGCTCGAAGACCTCCAGCTCGCGCTCGACGCAGGGCGGATCGTCCGAGCCCTGCGGGTGTCGTCTCGCCCGCCGAAGGCCGGCACCATGCTGGCGCTCGAGCTGCGCCTGGCCCTGCTGGGTGGCGCCAACGCCGCGCTCACGGCCGAGGCCACCCCCGACCGGTGGGCCGCGGTGCTCGACGCCATCGCCCACGCCCCGGTCCGCACCGAGGTCGCTCCCGTCAGCGTGCCGGAGACGCCGTCCGAGGAGCTCCTCTCGGTGATCAAGAAGTACGCGTCCCGGGTACCCAAGGTGGCCCTCGCCTTCGGCATCGAGTCGGCACCGGCTCGCCCTCGCGGCAAGGCGCTGCGACCTCCCGCCCCGCCTCGTCGCCCCGGCACGGTGCCCGTGCCACCCCGGCCGGATTCGCCCGCCACGCTGGCTGCCACGCCACCGGCCACCGAGGCGGCACCCGCTCCCCCGGCCCCGGCCGAGGTCGAGGCTTCCGACGCGGTCGTCGACGAAGATGCCCACGACGAGACCTCCCACGACGCTGCACCCGACGCGCCCAGCGCAGCGGCACCCGCCGAACCCGACGCGCCCGCCGAACCCGACGCGCCCAGCGCAGCGGCACCCGCCGAACCCGACGCGCCCGCCGAACCCGACGCGCCCAGCGCAGCGGCACCCGCCGAACCCGACGCGCCCGCCGAACCCGACGTTCCTGAGGCGGTCCCGCAGGACAAGTGACGCTGGGTGGTCGCCGTTTCACGCCAGTGGCGGTACCGTGCCCGGCGATGAATGCGGGTCCCGACGAGGCACACTTCTCGTGCCCGTTCTGCAACAGCCACGAGATCGACCGTCTCTACCTCGCGGCGCTCCGCATCGACTCGTGCGCGTGCCTGTCGTGCGGCGCCCGCTGGGACGAGGACGCCGAGTCGGGCACCTTCCGGGGACGCGGCTCGCGGTCGTCGATCCTCGCCCCGCGTGATCGCTGAGGCGTCCCGCAGACAGGCCTAGCGGCCGGTCCAGTTCGGCGGGCGCTTCTCGAAGAACGCGGAGAGGCCCTCGGCGAAGTCCTGGCTCCGCATCGCCTCGCCCATCCCGGCTGCGGACATCTGCCAGCCCAGCTCGTCGGGGCCGTTGGTGGCCTCGAGGACCACCTTGCGGCTCGCCCGCACGGCGACGGGCGCGTTCGCACAGATCCGGTCGGCAAGGGTGATCGCGCCGTCGAGCGCGCCGCCGTCGGCGGTGAGGACGTTCACGAGGCCGTGCTGGTGCGCGGATTCGGCGCTGATCGGATCGCCGGTGAGCGCGCACTCCATGGCCAGGTTCAGCGGGATCTTGCGGCCGAGGCGGAACAGCCCGCCCGCGGCGGCCACCAGCGAGCGCTTCACCTCGGGGATGCCGAACGTGGCCGAGGTCGATGCCACGATCAGGTCGCACGCCAGGGTGATCTCGGTGCCGCCGGCGAGGGCAGGGCCGTCGACGGCGGCGATCATCGGCTTGGTGCGCTCGCGCTGCACGAAGCCGGCGAAGCCGCCCTTGGCCGTCGCCAGGGCGGCCGCGTTGCCGGCGTTGATCTCCTTGAGGTCGGCCCCGGCGCAGAACACCGGCGGCGTACCGGTGATGATGCCGACCCAGATCGCGTCGGACTCCTCGAGGATGTTGATGCCCGCTTCGATGCCGGACGCGACCGCCCCGTTCACGGCATTGCGCGCCTCGGGCCGGTCGATGGTGATCACGGCGTAGTGACCACGGACCTCGAGGGTCACGGCCTCGCTCAGTTCGATGACGTCGGACATGCCTGCACCATAACTTGACCGAACGGTCAAGTGCCTATCGACCGCGCCTCTCGCGTTCGCTCACACGATGGTGTCGATCACGCCGTGCTCGTGCAGGAACTCCGCCAGGCCCTCGACCAGGCGCCGATCGGAGACGTCGTGGAGCGGCACCCAGTCGACCTCCGCGGCATCGTCGCCGGCCACCGCCGGGCGATCGTCGAGCAACGTGCAGGCGAAGTCGAGGATCACGAAGTGGTGCTCGTGGCTGATCCGCTCCACCCAGCCGACGAGGCTGCCGCAGACGCCCTCGAGCCCTGTCTCCTCGGCCAGCTCGCGCAGCACCGCTTCGGCCAGCGTCTCGCCGGTCTCCACCCGCCCTCCGGGAAGCGACCAGTCGCCCGCGCCCGGACCGTGGCCACGGCGGATCAGCAGGAGCCGCCCGTCGACCACCACTACCGCGCCGACGCAGAGCTCGGGCCGGGCCGTCACGGCAGCGCCCGGTGCACGATGATCGCCCTCGCCACCATCCCGGCGGACTCGAAGAAGTTCTTCGACTCCCGCATCCCTGGAAGGGCCACGCTGTCGATGCCGATGCAGCCCCGACGGCGGGCCCAGCCGACGGCGGCCGTGAGCAACGTCTCCCCCACCCCGACGCCACGGGCGTCCGGCTCGACGTAGATGTCGGTGAGCACCGCCAGCTCACCGCCTTCGGCCAACTCCCTGGCCAGCACCCTGGCGTAGCCCACCACCACGCCGTCGATGGTGCCGGCGAGCACGCGCTGGTCGTCGCGGCGCAGGTCGAAGTGGTCCGGCTCGCCCGACCCGCCGTCGCGTCCGGTGTCGAGGGCCCAGACCCGCCCGCCTCGCTGGGAGCGCAGCTCCTCGGTGGCGCCGCGGTGCAGCGCGTCGAGGACGGCAAGGTCCTCGGGCGTGGCGGGGCGGGCCTCCTCGCTCACCGGTGCGTGGGCCTCACGCCTGCAGCTGGGCGATCTTGGCGAGGATGGTCTTGCGGCCCCGGTTGGCGCTCTCGTAGAGGCGCACCGCCTCCAGATCCTCCGAGGCGAGCCCGGCCAGGCGGGGCACGACCTGCGAGGCCGACAGCGCGTCGTAGTCGGGGATGGCCAGGTGCCCGGCGTCGGCCACGAGCTCCGTGTCGATCGCCGGCGAGGGCCCCGACGGCACCGGCTCGCTCCTGCGCAGTGGCGCCGCGGCGCGCGGCCGGGCGGACGGTGGAGCCGGTGGAGCCGGTGGAGCGGGCGGCGCCACGGCGCCGGCCACGAGGTCGGTGACCTGCTCGGTCATCTGCTCGAGGCGCCGCCGCGCCTCCTTGCCGCCGGTCTGCACCGCGAACCGGCCGAACATCCGCGCCATGCTCACCTGCTGGTGGCCACGCTCGACGAGCTGCGGCAACACCTCGTCGAGGTTCATCATCAGGCCGAGCGGGGCGTACACGGTGAGATCGAGCAGCTGATCGAGCGGCCCCTTGCGCTCGGGCATCACACGCAGTCCACGCAGAGGCGGGCCTTCGGGTCGGCGAGCTGCGATGGCGCCTTCACCAGGAAGCAGCTCTGGCAGACGAACTCCCCCGGGCGGCGGGGCTGGACCTTGCCACCGTCGCCGGCGGCGTCGGCGACGTCGACGAGCTCCTCGTCCTCCTCGTCTTCCTCGTCCTCGGCGGCCGCGATGCGGTCCTTGAGGATGGTGTCGAGGTCGGCCTCGACGTCGTCGGGGTTCTCGTCCTCCTCCTCGTCCTCGTCCTCTTCGCCGTCGCCGGCCTTGCGGGGGCGAACCGGGGCCTCGACGACCTCCTCCTCCTCGTCCTCCAGCTCCTCCTCGGCGACCTCGTCGACGTCGTCGAGATCGTCGACCTCGACGAGGTCGTCGTCTTCGGCGAGCTCGTCGTCGAGCTCGACCTCATCGATCTCGAGGTCCTCATCATCGGATTCGAAGTCGTCCTCGGCGAGATCGACGTCGTCATCGGGCATTGGTTGCGCTCCAGGGGGGTCAGCGTCGGGCGCCGGGATGATAGAGGGTCGGCACGCAGAACCCACCGCCCGGCACCGAAGTCACTCCCGACCAGGAGCCTCAGCGCGACGAGGCGTGCTCGCTACCCAGGTACGACGAGATGACCCCGGCATCGGCCAGCACGACCGCAGGTGCCCCGGTGGCGATCACCGAGCCGAGATCGAGTGCCACCATCTCGTCGCACAACGAGGCGAGCAACGCCATGTTGTGCTCGATGACCACGATGGCGCATCCCGTCTCGGCCTGCACGGTGCGCAGCAACGGCCCGAGCGTCTCCGCCTCGGGGGCGGCGAGGCCGGCCGAGGGTTCGTCGAGCAGCACCACCGCCGGGTCGAGGGCCAGGAGGCACCCCAGCTCGACGATCCGGCGGGTTCCCGTGGAGAGCTCGGCCGCGGGGCGGTCGCGGAACCGCTCGAGGTTCAGGAGCGCGATGACCTCGTCGGCCCGCTGCCGGGCCGCCCGCTCCGAGACGGTCGAGGCCGGCAGGCGGAGGGCGGCGGCCAGCGGGTCGCGGTTGGCCAGGTGGGTTTCGAGGGCCACCAGGAGGTTCTCGGTCACCGTGAGCGACGGGAAGAGCCGGGCTTCCTGAAAGGAGCGCCCGAGGTCGGCGCCCGCTCGACGGTGCGGTGCCCAGTTCGTGATGTCCTGGCCGCCGACGAGTACCCGGCCGCCGTCGGATGGGAGGAACCCGCCGATGAGGTCGAAGATCGTGGTCTTGCCGGCACCGTTGTGGCCAATGAGGCCGACGATGGTGCCCGGCCGCACGGTGAAGTCGACGTCGTTGACCGCCCGGACCCCACCGAAGCGCTTCACCAGGCCACGGACCTCGAGGTCGACGCCACGAGCCGGCCGGTCCTCCGGCGCCGTGAGGGTGACGTGCTCGGGTGTCTCGCCCAGGAACACGGCGCGGAGCACCTCGGGATGCTCGAGGAGCTCGCTGGCCCGCCCCCGGAAGCGCACCTGACCGTGCTCGAGGAACACGGCGCGCTCGGCGATCTCGAGCGCGACGTTGATCGCCTGCTCCACCACGAGCACCGCGGTGCCTCGTTCGTTGATCTCGCGGACCTTGGCGGTGAGCTGGCTGACGACGGCCGGCGCCAGGCCGAGGGAGAGCTCGTCGATGCAGAGCAGCTTCGGCCGGGTGGCCATCGCCATCGCCAGCGACAGTTGCTGCTGTTCGCCACCGGAGAGGTCGCCGGCGTGCTGCTCCCAGCGCTCCCGCAGGATCGGGAACATCTCGAGGGCTTCGTCGAGCGCGTCGCCGGCGCCGTCGGGGTTGTGGCGCTGCATCCAACCGGCAAGGCGCAGGTTCTCGGCGACGCTGAGCGTGGGGAAGATGCCACGCCCGCCCGGCATCAGCGACAGCCCCAGGCGGGCGATCTCCTCCGCCGGTGCTCGGGTGATGTCGTGGCCGTCGAACACCACGCGACCGCCACGGGCGGGCAGGAGGCCGCTGATCGAGTTGAGCAGGGTGGACTTGCCGGCGCCGTTGGTGCCGAGCAGCGACACCACCTCGCTGCGACCGACGGTGACGTCGACGCCGAAGAGCACCTGGAACGAGCCGTAGGCGGCCTCGATGCCCTCGGCTTCGAGGAGGCGCTGGTGCTTCGTGCCGCCGAGGTGGCCGGTCTCGAGCCGGGCGGTCAGCTCGTCCTGTGCGCCCACCTTGCTCTCGAGCGTCTCCGCCAGTGGCACGCCGTGGAGCTTGGCGAACAACACCGCGAAGCGGTCGCGGATCTGCTGGAAGGCCTGGGCCAGCCCGCCGGGCAGGACCATGAGGATCACCAGCAACCCGACGCCGGTGACCAGGATCTCGTAGCGGGGGAACAGGTAGCCGAGCCAGCGCACCAGCGCCACGCCGGCGAGGGTGCCGCCGATCGACGACGAACCGCCGATCACCGCCATCGAGAACAGCAGCAGGCTGGCCGACGACGGGTAGCTCGCTTCGCCGACGCTCTGCAGGGCGACGGCGTGGAGGGCGCCAGCCACCCCGGCGATGGTGCCGGCCAGGACGAACGCCGCCAGGCGAGCCTCGGTGCTGCTGATGCCGGCCGCGGCCGCCATCCGGTCGTTGTCGCGCGCCGCGATCACCACGCGCCCGGCGCGGGAGCGGCGGAGGTTGTGGACCAGGACGGCGGCCACGACGAGGGTGCAGAGCACCAGGGCGTAGAGCCAACGTTCGTCCTCGAGGTCGACGACCCCCCACAGCTCGGGTCGGCCGAAGCGCGAGGGGAACAGGTCGGGATGCAGCGCCGGCTTCACGACGTACTGCTCCATGACCACGGCGAAGGCGAGGGTGGTGACGCCGAGGTAGTGGCCGGTCACCCGCAGGGCGGGAAGGCCGATCACGAGGGCGACGAGCCCGCCGGCCACGGCGGAGGCCCCCAGCACCACGAAGAGGTCGGTGTTGCGGTCGGCGATCAGGTTCGACGCCGTGAGGCCACCCACACCGACGAGGGCGACCTGGCCGAGGTTCACCACGCCGCCCCAGCCGGTCACGACCACCAGCGAGAGGGCCGCCAGGGCGAAGATGAGCGAGATCGTCACGTAGTTGACCTGCGCCACCCGACCTTCCATCGGGATGTACAGCAGCGCTGCTGCCAGCACCAGCACCAGCACCACCTTGGCGATCCGGATCTCGGGTAGCGCCGCGAAGCGAGCGGGAAGCTTGGACGTGACGCCTACCGCCTTCCAGCCGGTCTCGTCGGCGAGGAGCGCCCGGCTCTTCTCGCGGCGTCGCAGCAGGAGCGCCAGGACGATCACGCCGAGGAAGAACAGGTTGGTCACGGCGCGCCGGTCGGCGAAGTTCCACTGCACGACCTGGTCGAGCACGCCGAGGCCGACGCCTGCGGCGAACGCGCCGGTGATCGAGTTGAACCGTGCGACGACGGCCGCGGCGAGCGCGGGCAGCAGCACGGCAGGCCCCGCGGCGGCCTCGAACCCGAGTCCGGAGTTGGGGGTGCGCAGGACGACGGTGAGCGCCGCCAGCGCCCCGGTGACCGTCCAGAGCAGCAGCGAGAGCCGCTGGACGGGGATGCCCAGCAACCGGGCCCTGGCCATGTTCTCGGCCATGCCCCGGACGGCCACGCCCTCCTCGCGCTTCAGGAGGAACCAGATGAGTCCGGCGAGCACGCCGGGGACGATGAGGAGAAGGATCAGGTCGTTCCCGTTGAACAGCACCTGCTTGGTGCGGATGGTGATGTCCGACAACGGCGTGTCGAAACCGGGGACGGCCAGCGGCAGGCCGAACCACGACGGCACCAGCAGGGCGAGGCCGGCGAGGAGCTGGGTGAGTCCGATGGTGGCCACGGTGAGCACCAGCCGGGGGGCCTCACGGAACCGCCGGATGACGAGCCGCTCGATGAGCGCGCCGAGGAGCCCGCCGATGACGACCGCCGCCGGCGCCGCCAGCAACCACGGCCACCCCCAGCCGAGGTGGAGGCCGGCGCCGAAGCTCGTGGCCAGGGTTCCCATGGCGCCGTAGGAGAAGTTGATGATCCGGGTGGTGCGGTAGGTCAGGACCAGCCCGACGGCCAGGAGGCCCGTGCCGGTGCCCAGCAGGGCACCCATCAGCACGACCGGCAGGGGGTAGGCCGACGGGAACACGACGAGGAGGGCCACCACGGCAGCGGCGACGACGGCGCCCCGGGTGGCCAGGCGCCGGTCCGACTCGCTCATGCTGGCGATGACCGTCATCCGCCCACGCTCTGGAGTTGGGCAAGCAGCTCCTCCTGGCTCGGCAGCTCCGACGCGTCGGTGAAGCGCTGCCCCGTGTCGATGTAGGTGCCCATCTCCCCGTTGAACGGCGAGCGCAGGTCGGGTCGCCACATCACCATGCGGGCGTCGATCACGCCGGTGTGGTTGCCGGGGGCGAAGTCCCAGGCGCCGAGGTCGCCGGTGCCGCCCGGGTAGTTGTACATGCCGGTCTGGAAGTTCTCCGGGGTGAGGTCGGGCCCGGCCATCTGGATGCCGATGGCGAGCCGGTAGAGCTGCCCGTAGATGACGTCGACGACCTTCGACGGCTCGTCGGCCCGCACCGACCGGTACGCGAGGTAGCCCTCACTGGTCGTCCACGGCGGTTGCGCGCCGGTGGGGCTGCCGCCGAAGGCTCGCGTCCACTGGTCGCCGGACCCAAACGCCATGAGCTGGCCGACGAGGTCGAGATCGATGTAGCCGACGCCCTGGATCAACCACTCCGGCTCGTAGCCCTGCTGCTCGGCAAGGTTTGCCAAGTCGCGCTGCATGAGGGGATCGCAGGCACACGCGATCGAGGTGATGTCGTTGTCGCGCAGCTGGGCGAGGATGCTGGGCGCCACGGCGGCGGTCTGGCCGAGGTTGAGCGTGTAGTTCTGCACGTGGGTCTCGATCCCCGCCTCCTCGAACGCGGCGATGGCGTGCTCGGCACAGCGCGTGTACTCCGCGCTGTCCGGGTAGATGATCCCGAGCCGGCGCGGCAGTCCCGCGAGGTCGCCCCCGGCCATGATCGCCGTCTCGCGGAGGAGGACCTCGATGCCGACTTGGGAGTTCACCTCGGCGACCCGCGTGCAGTCGGGGAACAGGCTCCACGCGTGCGGGCCCTGGAGGTCGAACCACTCGCGGGACAGGTAACCGGCGCCGAAGGAGATGATGCCTTCCGCAGCCAGCGACTCGGCGTAGATCTGTCCAGTGGCCAGGCCGCTGCCGATGTCGGCGAAGGTGTCCCGATCGGCGACGGTGAGCGCATCGTTGACGGCGTCCTCGCGGCCGCCACCGCTCAGCTCGGTGAGGCCGCTGCCGTTGCCCGCGAAGCGGTCGAGGTTGATGCGGCGCCCGTAGAACTGGAAGTTCTCGTTGAAGTACTCCACCAGCCCCTCGGTGGTGCGGTAGAGGTCCTCGGCGTCCTCGTCGAGCTGCAGGTTGGCGAGGGCGCCCAACGTGGCGAGGAGGTGGTTGTCGGCGAGGTAGCGGTAGGTGACGTCGATGGTGTCCGCGGTGACGCCCGGCGAGGTGGCCCCGCCGTTGTCGCCGGTGAACGCGAAGCACGGCGGTGCGTACCCGGACTCGGCCTGCTGGGGCTGGTCGGCGCACGGGGTGACGCTCTCCCCCCAACCCGACGCCGGCGTGCCGATGGCACCGTCGTCGGCGATGTCGGGCACCGTCCCGGCCGTCGCCGTCCCGTTGCCCGGGACCTCGCTGGGCACGACGAGCACCATCGCCACGATGACAGCTGCACCGATCAGCAGCGGCAGGTAGCCCGACACCAGGCTCGGCCCGCGCTTGTGACCATCCGTTGCTTGCGCCATCCAGCGCCCCCCTTGTTTTCAGTACCGCTGTTCGGAATCCGGCCAGACGGTAGTTGACCGCGCGGTAACCAGCGGACACGTGCTCCGTCGACCGTACCGATCGGGGCCCGCATGGGTCCCCGACCGGTAGCGGCCACCCGTCGCGGCCCCTGATCGCCCGCGAGGATCTGCTGGGCTCGCCCGCTGATTCAGCAGGCGAGGCGCACGAGAGGGTAGGGGTTCATGGCCGCGCCACTGTCGGGGTGCACCTCGAAGTGGAGGTGGGGACGGCCTCCGGCGGCGTTGCCCGAGGTGCCGACGTAGCCGATGACGTCTCCCTGGCGCACTCGGCCGGCGGTGCCGAAGGCATCCAGGTGGCTGCCCAGGTACAGCGTCCCGTCGTCGCCGACGAGGCGGAACTGGTGGCCCCCGATGGTGCCGGTCGCGAAGGACACCGTGCCGCCGACCGGCGCCACCACCGCGGTGCCCCGGGGGGCGAACAGGTCGTTGCCGGAGTGGGCTCGACCGCCCGAGCGCGGGAAGCCCCAGTCGTTCACGAACGACGCGCCCGGGACCGGGCACATCCCGAGATCGGTGGGAAGCCGGTTCGGTGCCGACAGGTGGAGGCGGGCGTCGGCATAGACGCTCCACGGCCGGGGGATGCCGTTGGCCGCGGCCATCGCCTCGGTGCTCACGCCATAGCGGCGGGCGATCCCCACGAGGGTCTCTCCCCTGGCGACGGTGTGGGTGCCGGACACCCCGGTCCGCCCGTCGCTGGCGCCGGTGGCCGCGTAGGCGGCGTTGCCACCTACGGCACCGCCACCCGTCGAACCCGCGCCCGACCCCGACGGCACGGTGAGCTGCTGGCCGACGCGCAGGAGGTTGGGGTTCGAGAGCGCGTTGGCGCTCACCAGGGCTCCCACCGTGGTGCTGTAGCGGCTGGCGATCCCGCTCAGTGTCTCGCCGGCCGCGACGGCGTGGGTCGTGCTCCGCGAGCCGGTCGAACCGGATCCGGCGGGCACCGTGAGACGCGCGCCGATCCGCACGAGGTGGATGTCGCTGATGCCGTTGGCGTCGGCCAGGGCCCGGGCGGTGATGCCGTACCGGACGGCGATCCCGCTCAGGGTCTCACCGGGTGCCACCACGTGGACCACAGCCGCCGGGGTGCTGCCGCCGGAGCGTGCGCCGGCTGCCGGGATCACCAGGACCTGGCCGATGATGATGCGGTTGGGGTTGGCGATGCCGTTGGCCTCGGCGAGCGCCCGCACGGTCAGGTGGTTCCGCGCCGCGATCCCGCCGAGGGTCTCGCCTCGCTGCACGGTGTGGTTGCCCTCTTCCGCTGAGGCGCCGATCGTGCTCCCCGCGAGCAGCGCGGCGGCCACGAGGATGCTGGCGGCTGGGCGGTGTAGGGCGGGCAGGGACGGCACGGGAGATCCTCCGGGTTCTCCGCCCGCAGACCAAGAGGAACATACGCAACATCAGCAACACTAGCCACACCTGGACCCGAACTACTGCGGTGTAATTAGGGTACGGGTGTTCCCCCCGATCGGTGTGCCGGTTACCGGGTGAGGCGCTTGGCCTCGGCCCGGCGCTCGGCATCGAGGCGCTCGAGGCTCGGCTCGGCCCGGTGATCGACGTAGCGCATCATCTCGGCCACGGCGTGGTGGCCCGCTTCCTCGGCGATCAGCGTGTGCATCTCCTGCGCCACGCTCCGGTAGGCGGGGTGGCCCTGCGGGGAGCTCCGCAACTCGAGCATGTGCATGGCCGCCCGGGCGTTCAGATCCATCA
>Ga0268386_10001907_pt1 | contig 14535 bp, 10 predicted proteins | sample RVTome_15_FD_200260 | JGI IMG/M metagenome (GOLD analysis project Ga0268386, IMG submission 200260) | Soil microbial communities from uranium-contaminated site in the Upper Colorado River Basin, Wyoming, United States - RVT150D86... ...
GCCGGCTGTGACACGACACTGGCGCAGGAGAGAACGACGATGACGCGACGGGACGACGGCGCGATCCGGGCACGTCTCCAGGCGGGGACCCGCCGGCACTTCTTCCAGGAGGCGGGCTTCGGCATCGGATCGCTCGCCCTGCTGAGCCTGCTCGACGAGCGCCTCTTCGCCGCCGGGCCCGTGGAGGCCGGAGGCCCGCTCGCGGTGCGCCCGCCCCACTTCCCGCCCCGCGCCCGCAACGTCATCTATCTCTTCATGGCGGGCGCCCCCTCGCAGGTCGACCTCCTCGACCCCAAGCCGAAGCTTCGGGAGCACGACGGGCAGCCCATTCCCGGCGAGCTCGTCGAGGGCGAGCGCTTCGCCTTCATCAAGGGGACGCCGCTGCTGCTCGGATCGCCCTACTCGTTCGAGAAGGTCGGCGCCGCGGGCGTCGAGGTGTCGGAGCTCCTCCCGCACTTCAAGACGATCGTGGACGACGTCGCGGTCCTGCGCTCCGTCCACACGACCCAGTTCAACCACGCCCCCGGACAGATCTTCATGAACACCGGCCACCAGGTCGTGGGGCGGCCGTCGATGGGGTCGTGGCTGACCTACGGCCTGGGGAGCGAGAACCGCGACCTGCCCGGCTTCGTGGTCCTCGTCTCCGGCGAGAACAACCCCGACGGGGGCAAGAGCTGCTGGGGCAGCGGGATCCTGCCCACCGTGTACCAGGGTGTCGAGCTGCGCAACGCCGGCGACCCAGTGCTCTTCCTCTCCGACCCCGACGGGATCACGAGGGAGGCCCGGCGGGACTCCCTCGACGTCCTGCGCGCGCTCAACGAGAGGCGCCACGAGGAGACCGGGGATCCCGAGATCCTCACCCGCATCGGCGCCTACGAGCTCGCCTACCGGATGCAGTCGAGCGTGCCCGAGCTGACCGACGTCGCGGGCGAGCCGGCCTCCGTTCACGAGGCCTACGGAACCGAGCCGGGCAAGGTGTCCTTCGCGAACAACTGCCTGCTCGCGCGCCGCCTCGTCGAGCGGGGCGTGCGCTTCGTCCAGCTCTACCACCGGGGCTGGGACCACCACGGCACGAGCCCGGACGACGACATCGTCCACCGCCTTCCCCGGCTCTGCCGCGAGGTGGACCAGGCCGCCGCCGCCCTCGTCAAGGACCTCGAGCAGCGAGGCCTCCTCGACGAGACCCTCGTCGTGTGGGGCGGCGAGTTCGGCCGGACGCCCATGAACGAGGGGCGCAACAACTCGAAGTTCCTCGGGCGCGACCACCACCCGCGCGCCTTCACGATGTGGATGGCGGGAGGGGGCATCCGGGCGGGGGCCGTCGTGGGCGCCACCGACGAGCTGGGCTACGCACCGGTCGAGGACGCCGTGGACGTCCACGACCTGCACGCGACGCTCCTCCACCTGATGGGGCTCGACCACACGCGCCTGACCTACCGCTTCCAGGGGCGGGACTTCCGGCTCACCGACGTCTCGGGCAAGGTCGTGACGAAGCTGCTCGCCTGAGATCAGGCAGACTGACGCCGTCCGAGCGGCAGCTCGCGACGGCGCTCGCCGGTGGCCGCGAAGATGGCGTTGGCGATCGCCGGTGCCACCGGCGGTACGCCGGGCTCGCCCACGCCCGCCGGGGCGGCCGTGCTCTCGACGAGGTGGACGTGGATGTTGCGCGGCGTCTCGTCGATCCGCACCAGCGGGTAGTCGTGGAAGTTCGACTGCTCGATCGCCCCGTTCTTCGCGGTGATCTTGCCGTGGAGGGCGCCGCTCATGCCGAAGACGACCGCGCCCTGGGCCTGGGTGACGACGGTGTCGCGGTTGACGAACGTGCCGCAGTCGAAGGCGATGTGGGCCTCCTCGACGCGCGCGGTGCCCTCGTCGTCGACGGAGACCTCGGCGACCACCGCCACGTAGGTCAGGAAGCTGCGGTGGGCCGCGATCCCGAGGCCCCGCCGCGCGGGCAGCTTCCGGCCCCAGCGCGCCTCTCGCGCCGCGAGCTCGATGACGCCCCGCAGGCGAGCGGTGTCGATCGGATAGTCGGCGAGCGACCCGCCGTAGTTGCCGTACTCCGCGCCGTCCGCCGCGAGGTCGATCGTCCTCGGGGCGCCGATCAGGGAGAGCAGGTAGTCCTTGGGGTCGGCGCCGGCGGCGTGGGCGAGCTCGGCGGCGAAGGAGCCGATGGCGAAGGCGTGGTAGATGTTCGCCACCGAGCGCAGCCATCCGATCCGCACGTGAGCCTCCGCCGGGGCGTTCTCCAGGCGCAGGTTCGGGACGTCGAAGGGCATCTCGGTGAACCCGAGCTGCAGCTCCCCGGGGTCGGAGTGGCGCGCCTCGGGGTTGAACGTCGAACCGATGGGGGGAAAGGCGGTGCGGTGCAGCCACGCGACCGTCCTGCCGTCCCCGTCGAGCCCCGCGTCGAGGTGCTGGGCGCTCACGGAGTGGTAGTACCCGTGGCGGATCTCGTCCTCGCGGGTCCAGGTGACCTTGACGGGGCGGCCGACCTTCTGCGACAGCAGCGCCGCCTCGACGACGTAATCGGGCTTCGACTTGCGGCCGAAGCCGCCGCCGAGGAGCGTGACGTGGACCTTCACGTTCTCCTTCGGGATCCCCAGCGCTTCCGCCACCCCCGTCACGCACGCCATGGGGTTCTGGGTGCAGGCCCAGACCTCGCACCGGCCGTCGCGGAAAGACGCGAGGGCGGCGGGTGGCTCGATCGAGCTGTGGATCAGGTGGGGCGCGTAGTAGGTGGCCGAGACGCGCTTCGCGGCGCCCTCGAGCGCGGCGTCCACGTCGCCCCGCTGCCTCGTCACCTTGGCCGGCTGCGCGACCGAGGCCTCCAGCGCCTTCCGATACGCCTCGGAGTCGTAGCTGCCGTTCGGCCCGAGGTCCCAGCGGACCTGGAGCGCCTCGCGTCCCTTGAGGGCGGCCCAGGTGTGGTCGGCGACGACCGCGACACCCCCGAGCGGCTTGAAGAGCGGGGGCTTCTGGACCGGCTCGAGCTCCACGACGTGGCGCACGCCGGGCACCTTGAGCGCGGCCGCCTCGTCGAACGCGGTCGGCCGGCCCCCCAGCGACGGGCAGCGCTCGATCGACGCGTGCAGCATGCCCTCGGCCTTCGCGTCGATGCCGTAGACGGCCTTGCCGGTGACGATATCCGCGATGTCCACGAGCGTCCGGCCCTTGCCGATGTAGCGCCACTGGTCGCGGCTCTTGAGCGAGAGCGCGGCCTTGTCGGGCGCCGGAAGGGCGGCGGCGCGCTCGGCGAGCTCGCCGTAGCCCAGGCTCCGACCCGACGCGCGGTGGTGGACCCGGTGGTCCCGGGCCTCGCACTCGGAGGCGGCCACCCCCCAGCTCGCCGCCGCCGCCGCCACCAGCATGTGGCGCGCGGACGCGCCCACCGCGCGCATCGGCTCGAAGAAGTCGCGGACGCTGTGCGAGCCGTCGGTGTTCTGGTCGCCGTAGCGCTCGTCCGCGAGCGCCTGCACGACCTCGACGCGGTCGAAGTCGGCCTCCATCTCGTCGGCGACGACCATGGGCAGGGCGGTCCTTATCCCCTGTCCCATCTCCGAGCGGTGGGCCACGATGCGGACGGTGCCCGAGGGTTCGAGGCTGAGGAAGAGGTCGAACCGGACGCCGTCGGGTCCGGCGGCCGCCGCCCGGGCGTCGGACGAGCGGACGCCGAGGATCAGGGCTCCCGCGGTGAGCCCGGTGAGCTCGAGGAACGCGCGGCGGGAGACGACGACGGGGGCGCTCATCGGGCCGCCGCCTTGCGGACCGCGTCGCGGATCCGCAAGTAGGTGCCGCAGCGGCAGAGGTTCCCGGAGAGCGCGTCGTCGATCTCCTCGTCCGTGGGCTTCGGCTTCTCCCGGAGCAGCGCCGCCGCCCTCATGATCTGCCCCACCTGGCAGTAGCCGCACTGGGGCGCGTTGACCTCGCTCCAGGACTTCTGGACCGGATGCTGACCGTCGGGCGAGAGGCCCTCGATGGTCGTGATCCGGCTGCCCTCGAGCGTGCCGATCGGCGCAACGCACGAGGGCATCGCCTCGCCGTCGACGTGCACGGTGCAGGCGCCGCACTGGGCCATCCCGCAGCCGTACTTGGTGCCCGTCAGGCCCAGCACGTCCCGCAGCGCCCAGAGCAGGGGCATCTCGGGATCGGCGTCGACCTGGTGCTCGGCACCGTTGACGATCAGCCGAACCATGGCTCACGACTCCTTTCGCTCGGTGCGACCGGTGATGGGTTGGATAGCCGGGGGCACTCTATATCACTTCCGCCGGGTCCGAGGTAGGGGTGTCGCAGACCGCGCCCTCGCTCTCCACTCGTCGCCGACGTGCGCCGCTGTCGGCGCGGCGGGCGCGCGAGGCCTCGCGCGGAGGCGCCGCCCCGGGACGGCCGGCGCGGTGTGGCCGCGAGGAGCCGCCGACGCGAGGGTCAGCGAGCGCGGCGCGACTCGGCGAGCCGCTCCCGCGCCGGCGCGAAGCCCGGCTCGAGCGCGAGCGTCTTCTCGAAGAGGGGACGCGCCTCGGCCGCTCGTCCCTGCCGGAGGAGGGCGAGGCCGAGGTTGTAGGCGTGGCGGTGGTCGCGGTCGTCGAGGCGGAGGGCCTCGCGGAAGCACTTCTCGGCCTCGGCCATCCTCTCGTAGCCCCCCAGGGTCATCCCCAGGGAGTTCCAGTACGAGGCGTTGGCGGGCTCGAGCTCGACCGCCTCGCGCTGACGGCGAACGGCGTCCTCGCCCCGACCCAGGTCGCGCAGCAGCTCGCCGAGCTGCATGCGCAGCCGGGCGTTCGCGGGGGCGAGAGGAAGCGCCGCCTCGTAGGCCGCGCGGGCTTCCTCGGGCCGCCCGAGGGTGCGCAGGAGCCGCGCCTCGGCGACGCGCAGCCCGGCGTCGCCCGGCAGCGCGGCCTGGCCGCGACGCAGCGCCTCGAGGGCGCCCGCGGTGTCTCGAGCGGCCGCCCGGCAGTCGGCGAGGCCCTCCCACGCCGCGGCGTGCGCGGGAAGCCGGCGGGCCGCCTCCTCGAAGTGCGCCGCCGCCTCGTCGGTGCGGCCGAGCGCGTAGAGGCTGCGGGCCAGGTAGAAGTGCACCTCGAAGCTCTCGATCCCGCGTCGCAGCACCTCCTCGAAGCGCGCGACGCTCGCCCGGTAGTCCTTGTCGTGGAACCGGAGAAGGCCCTCGCGGGTCGAGACGTTGGCGAAGCGGAACTCCTCGATCATGTCCTTGGGGTCGGCGCCGGGCGTCCTCGTCTCGGCCGGCGCGCCGCCGCCCACGTAGCCGAGGGCCCCCAGCTGCTCGAGGAGCTCGGGGCTCGCCGCCGCCGCGTCGCCGGGCCGGGCCTCCCGCTCGACGTCGAGGAAGCGGCCGAGCGCGGCGCGCAGGGTCTCGGCTCGGGACGGCTGCTCGTCGACGAGGTTGCGGAGCTCGCCGGGGTCGGCCTGCAGGTCGTACAGCTCCGGACGGGGCGCCTGGATGTACTTCCACCGGCCCTCGCGCACGGCCCGCAGATCGCTCCAGCCGAAGTGCAGGAGCGGGACGAGAGACTCGGCGTACGTCACGGGCTCCGGAGCCGGGTCCCGGCCGCCGCGGACCACCGCGGCGAGGCTTCTCCCCGCGAAGGAAGTGTCCTTCGGTGCCGGCACGCCGAGGAGGTCGAGGACCGTCGGGAACACGTCGACCAGGCGCACCGTCCCCGGGACGCGGGTCCCCGCCGGGATACCGGGGCCGCGCAGCAGGAAGGGCACGCGGAGCGTCGACTGGTAGGCGAAGAACCCGTGGAGCGTCTCCCCGTGCTCCCCGAGCCCCTCGCCGTGATCGGAGGTCACGAGGACGAGCGTGTCCTCGCGCGCGCCGAGTCGCGCGAGCGCGTCGTCGAGACGGCCCACGAGCTCGTCCGAGAAGGCCACCTCGCCGTCGTAGGGGCTCGCGGCGAAGCGGGTCGCCCAGGGCTCGGGCGGCTCGTAGGGGTCGTGGGGGTCGTAGAGGTGCAGCCACAGGAAGACGCGCGGGCTCCCGGCGGCGCTCAGCGCCGGCTCGAGCCACGCGAGGGCCTCGCGGGTCGTGACGTCGCCCTTCTTCTGGACGGTGTTGAGGAACTGCGCCTCGGCGAGGTCGCCCTCGAACGTCGCCGAGTAGGTCGCGAACCCCCGATCGAGCCCGGACGAGGGGTCGAGCACCACCGACGAGACGAACGCCGCGGTCTCGAAGCCGGACTCCCGCAGGACCTCGGCGAGGAGCGGCATGTCGGAGGGCACGGCGGGAGAGAGGTTGTCGCGAGCACCGGTCTCGCCGGGGAGCCGGCCGGTGAAGAGGGTGACGTGGGAGGGTCGGGTGAGGGGAACGTGGGCCGTCGCCTCCGCCGCCATCGCGCCCTCGCGGGCGATCCGGTCGAGGTGCGGCGTCTGCGCCGGCCGGTAGCCGTAGGCGCCGACGCGATCGGCGCGCAGCGTGTCGATGGTGACGAGGACGAGGTGGCGCGCGGTGGGAGCGGGGGCGTCGCGGCGGCACGCGCCGGCCGCCGGCAGGGCAAGGAGCACCGCGGCGGCGGCCAGGGGCCTGCCGAATCGGTGTCGCAAGGCGTCTCGGCGGTCCGCAGCCGTCGTCACCCCTGGCCGCCCCGCTGCAGGCGCCGGCCCTCCGCCGCCTCGCGCTCGGCCTCGGCGGTGCGGCCCTGGCGGTTCAGAACGTCGGCGAGGACGAAGTGGCCGAGCGGCGCCATCCGGGGATCGGGCCGGTTCTCGAGGCCCTGACGCGCCCAGTGCGCGGCGCCCGTCAGGTCCCCGGAGTCGAGGAGCGCCTTCGCGAGATAGAGCTGACCGGTGCCGAAGTCGGGCTGGGCGTCCACCGCCTTGCGGTAGTACTCGAGTGCCTCCTCTCGCCGCCCCGCCTTCTCGAGGAGCCGGGCGAGGTTGAAGGCGGCGCGGAAGGCCTTGGGGTTCTGCTCCACTTCCGTCCGATAGGACGCGACGGCCTTGTCGAGCTCGCCCGTCTCCTCGTACACGAGGCCGAGGTTGAAGCGCGCGGTGGCGAGGTCGGGCTTGCTCTCGAGCGCGGCGGCGAGGCTCTTCTCCGCCTCGCGCCACTGCTTCGCCTCGATCTGGCTCTCGCCGAGCTTGAGCAGGAAGCGGTGCTCGTCGACCCCGCGGGCGAGGGCGTCCCGGATCACCGCCTCCGCGTTCTCCGTCTCGCCCTCCCGCATCCAGACGTCGGCGAGCTGCCAGAGCACCTTGCCGTTGCGAGGATCCAGCTCCCGCGCCCGCTCGAGACCCGCGCGCGCCTCGTCGAGCTTCCCCTGCTCCTTGTAGGCGAGGGCGAGCGAGAACAGCGCCCCCTGGTGCTCGTCGTCGAGTGCCAGGGCCTGCTTGTAGGAGGCCACGGCATCCGTCGGCCGGCCCGCCTTCTTGAGGAAGTTGCCGAGCAGCACGTGCGCCTCGACGATCTCCGGGTCCTCGGACAGGGCGCGCCTCACCCTCTCGATGGCCTCCTCCAGGCGACCCTCGGTCGAGGACGTGCCGGCCTGCTTGAGGAGGTTGTACAGGCCGATCTTGTCCTTGGGGTCGCCGCGGGGCCTCTCCTCGAGGCTCCTCCGGCTCGCGCTGCCGCCCACGTAGCCGAGCGCGGCGAGCCGCTCCTCGGTCTCCGCGTCCACCGGACGGGGACCCTCGATCGCGTCGGGATTGGCGGTGCGCTCCTCGTGGTCCTCGAGCGCGCGGGCGAGCGACGAGAGGCGGTCCTCCCGGTCCGCCGAGAGGTCGTCCTGCTCCCGCGGATCGCTCGCGAGGTCGTACAGCTCGGGTCGCGGCGCGCGGACGTACTTGAAGCGGCCGTCCTGCACCGCGCGCAGCTCGCTCCAGCCGTAGTGGTAGCGCGGGTACCAGCTCTCGGAGTGGGCGAGGAGCGAGAGGCTCTCGCCGAGCAGGATCGGCAGCAGGCTCGTGCCCTGGACGGCTTTGGGCGGCGGGACGCCGAGGAGCTCGAGAGCGGTCGGCATCACGTCCACGAGCCGCACCTGGTCGGGGATCACCCGGGCGGGAACGCCGGGTCCGGTGACGACGAGGGGAACCCGCGTGGCCGCCTCGTAGACGAAGAAGCCGTGGGTCCGCTCGCCGTGCTCGCCGAGCATCTCGCCGTGGTCCCCGACCACGACGACGAGCGTCTCGGCGAGGCGGCCCTCCCCTTCGAGCGCGTCGAGGAGCCGTCCGACCTGGCTGTCCGTGTAGGCGATCTCCGCGTCGTACGCACCGTGCATGGTCCGCGGGAAGCGCGAGCGGTACGGCTCGGGCGCCTCGTAGGGAGTGTGGGGGTCGTAGAGGTGCACCCAGGCGAAGAAGGGGCGTTCGCGGTCGGCGCTCAGCCACTCGAGGGCCCGGTCGACGACCTCGGAGCCCGGGCGCTGGATCGCGTCGAGGCCGTGCGCGTCCTTGAAGCGATCGAGGTCGAAGTCGTCGAAGTAGCGCTCGAAGCCCTGGGCGATGCCCCAGCGCCGGTCGAGCACGAACGAGCCGACGAAGCCGCCGGTGCGGAAGCCACGCTCGCGAAGGACCTCGGCCAGGGTGACGTGGTCCTCGCCGAGGTAGAAGCCGCCGTTGTCGCGCACGCCGTGCCACGCCGGGAAGGTGCCGGTCAGCAGCGACGAGTGGGCGGGAAGCGTCAGGGGGACGACCGTCGTGGCCCTCTCGAAGCGCAGGCCCGAGCGCGCGAGCGCGTCGAGCCGCGGGGTCTGGGCGCCCCGGTGGCCGTAGGCGCCGAGACGGTCGGCGCGCAGCGTGTCGAGCGAGACGAGGAGGAGGTTGGCCGGCGCGCGGGGCGGGAGGAGCGGGTGCACCCACCGGGGGCGGGCGAGGACCGTCCATCCGGCCAGGACCGCGAGCGCGCAGAGGATCCCGACGACGACACGACGCATGGGGCCATTGTGATGGTTGCCGCCGGCGACGCGCAACGCGGCGCGCGGCGAGCACGAGTCATCTCGGGAAGCCGCTCGGCCCTCGGCCCCGGCACTGTCCGGGTGGGTGGTGGTCGTCCAGGGCGAGGACCGCGCGGGCTTCGGGCGACCGGCGCGCCACCGTCACCGGACGGAGCCAGCGACGCTGGTCCCGCTGCTGCTTGTCCCGTCGGCAGCAAGAGGCGTGCAGCGCCAGACGGCGGCGCGGGGTGCGGTTGGCCGTCCCGGCGTGCCACAGGTGGGCGTTCATGACGACCACGTCGCCGGCCCGTCCCGTGACGAGGACCTCGCCTTCCGTCGCCGCGGCGAGGTCGGCGAGAGCCGCCGACGGCAGGCGGCCCGAGCGGTGCGATCCCGGCAGCGCGCGCAGCGCGCGGTGTCCCTCGGTGAAGTCGTCGAGCAGGAAGACCGCGTTGCAGGCCCGTCGCCACCCTTCCGAGCGGAGGCTGGGTGGGGACGATGTGAATGTCGCGCTCGACGAGGTGGCGAAAGCCTGCGGGGAGGTACGCGAGCTCGTCGTCTGTGAGGCCACCATCGCTCTCATGCTAGGATGGAGTTCGGAGCCATGGTCGCAAGATCCGTCCTCATCTCTCTTGGTTTGTGCGGCGCCGCCGTTCTCCCTCTAGGAGGGTGTGGCGGCGGTGATGCCGGCGGCAACCCGAACGGGCCGACGGACCCGGGCGAGCCCACGTACGAGGTGACCGTCACCGTCTTCTACGACGAGAACGACAACGGCCGGCTCGACGACGAGGAGGGTGCACGCGTCCCAGGTGTCGAAGTCATGATTGGGTCGGGGAGCGGCACAAGCGCCCCGAACACAGGACACGCGCTGGTGAGGGGCATTCGCGCGGGCGCCCACCAGATGGCAGTCCGCCCCGAGAGCCTTCCCCACTTCTACCAGGCGGGACCGCCTATGCCGCTACAGGTGCCGGGCCCGATCGAGATCGACTACCCGCTCACCCTGCCGATCGGCCCCAACTTCCCGAACCTCTATCTCGGGCTCGGCGACAGCATCACCGTGGGAGACGGATCGAGCGACGGGCGCGGCTACGTCTTGAAGCTGCAGAACCTCCTCGGCCCCCACTTCCGGCGGGCGGAGGTCAGGGGGTGGGGTCGCTCCGGCGACACCGCCGCGGAGACGGCGGAGGTGGCCAGAAAGAGCGTAAGAGACACAAAGGCCGCGTACACCCTCGTGCTGCTCGGCACGAACGACTGGACGTTCAACATGCCGTCCGGGTGCCAGGACGACGTGGCCCTCTGTGACACGATCGAGTCTCTCCGGACGATCCTCGAGGAGATCGATACGTTTCGAAGCCTGCCCGTGATCGCGACTCTGCTCCCCGTCAACACCGCTCTCGGGGCGCCCCCCGGCCGCAATCTCTGGATAGACCAGATGAACGCGCAGATTCGCACCCTCGCGCAGGAGGAGGGCGCGCTTCTCGTCGACGCCAACGCCGCGTTCAAGGCCCGCGGAGACCTATCCCAGCTTTTCGACGACCAGGTGCACCCGAACGATCTGGGCTATGAGGTGCTGGCTCGGGCCTGGTTCGACGGCATCACACGCACCCGCTCCGCTTCGTCCTCGCGCCACCGCTTGTTCGGCTTCTCGATCGGCGGCTAGAGCAGTCGCGGACCGCGATCGCCCGGGTGGCAATCGATACGGTCCGAGCTCCTCGGCAGGAGCGTAGCGACCAGCGAGGCAGTCCCGAGGCCGGGCCTTCCTCGACGCGGTGCTCGACCACCAAGAGCTCGAAGAAGCGCGCCTCACAGTCGCGTACGAGACCGGTGTCGCGTACGCTGTGCCAGGCGGGCGGCGCGCCGGTCGCCCCGGTGCCCCGGTTGACTACCCCCCGCGACGCCCTAGAATTCAGGTCTCGAATGGTCATTCGTGGGACGAGGGGGCGAACCGGCGGGGCCGGGCTCGGTGCGCTCGCCACAGCGCTCGTCGCGACTATCTCCGCCGGCTGCGGAGCATCCCCGGGTCTTGGACCGACGGAAAGCGCCGCTCCGACTCCGAGTCCCCCTCCGCCCAACCTGGTCCTGATCGTCACCGACGACCTCGACGTGCCGACGACCAACGCCCTCCCCCGGATCGGCGAGCTCGTGGCGAACCAGGGCGTCAGCTTCACGCGTGCGTACGTCCCCCAGCCGCTCTGCGGGCCGTCCCGCGCCTCGATCCTCACCGGCCAGTACTCGCACAACCACGGCGTCATCGACAACCACCCGCCCCTGGGAGGGTTCCCGGTCTTCCGCCGCCACGAGGACTCGACGATCGCCGCCTGGCTGAAGCGCGCCGGGTACCGGACGTCGCTCGTGGGCAAGTACATCAACGACTACCCCCTCGACGCCCCCGACGACTACATCCCGGTCGGCTGGGACGACTGGTACGGACACCTGAGCGCGTTCGAGGACGGGCGCTACTTCGACTACTGGGTCAACGACAACGGAGCCGTGAGGCGCCACGGCGGAGCCCAGGAGGACTACAGCGCCGACGTGGAGACCGCGCACGCGGTGGCCTTCATCCGCGAGTCCGCGGGGCGGCCGGAGCCGCTTTTCCTCTACCTCGCTCCCGAGGCGCCCCACATCCCCGCGCGGTACGCGTCCCGGCACGGGCAGGAGTTCCGCGACGCCCAGGCCCCCCGCGTGCCCTCGTTCAACGAGGCCGACATGAGCGACAAGCCGGCGGTGCTCCGGCGGATCTCCCCTCTCACCGACGCCGAGATCGCCGACGCCGACAAGCTCCAGCAGTGGCGGCTGCGGAGCATGCGGCCGGTCGAGGAGATGGTCGAGGCCGTCATCCTGGCCCTCGGCGAGACCGGCCGCCTGGAAAACTCGTACCTCGTCTTCACGTCGGACAACGGCATCCTCATGGGCCAGCACCGCATGGTCGCCCGCAAGCGCAACAGCTTCGAGGAGACGATCGGGGTCCCCCTGATGGTCCGCGGCCCCGGGATTCCGGTGCGGGCGGTCGACCAGCCCGTGCTCAGCATCGACCTCGCTCCGACCCTGCTCGAGCTCGCGGGCGTGCCGGTGCCCGACAGCGTGGACGGCCGATCGCTCGTTCCGTTCCTGCGGGGTCAGACTCCGGCATCCTGGCGCACGGATGTGATCGTCGAGGGTTACGTGGAGACGCTGAGCCCGGCCCTGCGCACACAGGACTGGATGTATGTCGAGCTGGACTCGGGTGAGCTCATGCTTTATGACATGCGGCGGGACCCCTACCAGTTGGAGAGCCTGCACGACCAGGTCGACCCCTCGTTCTTCGAGCCGTTCCGCGCCCGGATCCAGACGATCCTCGGCTGCCGCGGCCCGAGCTGCCGGGAATAGCCTACACGCGGCCTCCAGCGCCGAGCGCGCGTGCGGGGGCCACTCGATTCGTTCACTGCTCTGCAACAAGCCGGCGACTATCGTGAGTCACTAAGAACATGGTCCCCGAGAGCGTGAGCCGCGCCTTGCTCGTCGCCGGCGGCCTCGTCGTCGGACTCGTGGCGGTCGAAACAGCGGCCCGGCTGACGTGGACGCAGCCCTGGCATCAAAGGCTTCAGGAGGAGCAGCAGCAAGCGGAGAGCCTGCCGTACCGGTTCAACTCCCTCGGTCTCAGGGACCGCGAGGTCGGCTTTGACAAGCCGAACGGGGTCGTCCGGCTGCTGGTGCTCGGTGACTCGTTCACGTTCGGGCAGGGTGTCGCCAGCGGTGCCGCCGTCTTCCCCCGACGCCTCGAGCGCGCGCTCAACCACGACGCGGGGCCGTCCGCCGCCAGTCTCTTCGAAGTGCTCAACGGGGGTCTGGCCGGTAGCGTGACTGCCGACTGGCTGGCCCTGTGGCGGCAGGTGGGGATCCCCTGGCAGCCCGACGCTGTGCTGGTCGTGTTCTTCCTCCGCGACGGGACCCGAACCGCATCCATCCCGCAGTTCTTCGGCCCCGTTCACGAGAAGATCACCGCTCGGAACCAGGCCTCGCCCTTCTATCGATACCTCTATGTCTACCGACTGGTTCGCGACCGGCTCGACCGGCGCGCGATCACGAACGCCTACCTGGCGGAGTTTCACGCTGCGTATTTCGGGTCCTACGATCACACGGCGGAGTGGCGCGCCGCCCAGCGCAATCTGCGCGCCCTCTTCTCCGAGTGCCGCGAGAGGGCGATCCCCGTCGGCATTGCAGTGTTCCCGGTACTGGCCGCCCTCGACGACACCTATCCCTTCCGCCCCATCTCGGAACTCCTCCTCGCCTGGGCACGAGCCGAAGGGGTGCCGGCGCACGATTTGCTGCCGGCATTCCTCGGACGAGATGCCTCCCGCCTCTGGGTCTCTCCCTGGGACCAACACCCCAACGCCGAGGCGCACGGCATCGCGGCAGAGTCGCTCCTTCCATTCGCGCGCTCGCTGCTGAGCGACAACGGCTAACCGACCGTTCCCTCGTCCACTCTCGGCCCCGGCGCTGTCCGGGTCGAGTGGTCGTCCAGGGCGGGGACCGCGCGGGCTTCGGGCGACCGGCGCGCCACCGTCTCGGGAGGGAGCCAGCGAGGCTGGTCCTGCTGCTGCGGCTTGTTCCGTCGGCAGCAAAAGGCGTGCAGCGCCAGACGGCGGCGCGGGGTGCGGTTGGCCGTCCCGGCGTGCCACAGGCGGGCGGGCTCCACGATGCACGCTTCGAAGGCAGCGCCCTTGTCCACGAGGTTCGCGAGCCGCCGCGCGCCCGGCTCCGGCCTGAACTCGGCGCCGGCGCGGTCGCCCTCGGCGGCGAAGAGAGCGTCGAGGCCTTCCACGAGGGCCCGTCGGCGCTCCGCGGACAGGACGCCGACGAGCCGGGTGAACCGATCTTGACAGCCGCTCCGCACCGGGCCTAGAGTTCGGGCCAGCCGACGCACACATCCAATCAGACGAACGCCCGAAGGAGGAGCCCTTGCCCAAGATCCTCGCCCGAATGGGTGTATTCCTGGCCGTGCTCGCGGTGGTTCCCGCGGCGCACGCCCAGCGCACCACCGGCACGCTGGTGGGAACGGTCCGGGACGAGGGCGGCGGCGTCCTGCCTGGCGTGACCGTCACCCTCGAGGGAGACCGGATCGTGGGGACGCAGACCACGACCACGAACGAGGAGGGGTTCTACAGGTTCGCGGCCCTCCCCCCCGGCGCCTACGAGGTCGACTTCGCCATGTCGGGCTTCGCCAAGCTCCACCGACAGGGCGTGCGGATGTCGGTGGGCGCCACCGAGGAGGTGAGCGTCGTCCTCCAGGTGACGCAGCGCCAGGAGGAGATCACGGTCGTCGGCGACGTCTCGATCGTGGACACGCAGACCAACCAGGTCAGCACCAACTACGACAAGGACTGGGTCCGCAACGCTCCGGTTCCCCGCTTCAGCATGTTCGACCTGCTCGCCGTCTCCCCCGGAGTCTCGCAGCAGTTCCAGGGCGCCACCACGATGTCGGCGTTCGGGTCGGGCACGGACGAGAACTCCTTCCAGATCGACGGGACCAACCTCACCGCGCCCTCGACCGGCGAGGCGTGGCCGTACCCCAACACCGACGCCATCGAGGAGATCGAGGTCCTCGCCCTCGGCGCGCCCGCGGAGTACGGCAACGTCACCGGGGCCGTGTTCAACGTCGTCACCCGGC
>Ga0268386_10001909_pt1 | contig 14531 bp, 13 predicted proteins | sample RVTome_15_FD_200260 | JGI IMG/M metagenome (GOLD analysis project Ga0268386, IMG submission 200260) | Soil microbial communities from uranium-contaminated site in the Upper Colorado River Basin, Wyoming, United States - RVT150D86... ...
CTCATCCGACATGGCCACTACCCCAACGATTTCTATTGGGCGCTATCGCCGTCTTGATCTGTTTGCTCAGTGGGCATGCCGGCCCACGGCTGGTCGCTGCAGCGGTGCCCGGTCCATGCGAGCCGGGTTACGTGCAGAACAGCCCCGAGGGGATTCCTTTCGTCCGCGTGGCCCTAAAACGCGCTGCAGATTCTTCCGAGAACCCCGTTCTGCTCACGTGGCTGGGGCACTCCAGTTTTCTGCTGACGTCACCCGCTGGGCTGCGCCTGCTGATCGACCCCAGCGCCTGGCATCCCCTCTCGGGCGTGCCGGATGTCGTTACCGTGAGCAATCTGCATGGCACCCACCGCGCGGTGGAACCCAGAATGAGTTCCGCAGAAATCCTCTGGGGCATGCACCCCGAGCAGGGATGGCGCCGCATCGTGCTCACCATCCGGGATGTCGAACTGTTCAACATCCCCAGCTATGCGAGTCATGAGATGACGCAGAACAGCGCCATTCACAATAGCATTTTCGTGTTTCGGGTTGCGAGACTGTGCATCGTGCACTTGGGGAATCTGCGTCATGTCTTGACGCAGCGGCAGCTCGAACAGCTCGGCATGCCGGATGTGGTGATGATTCCAGTCGATGGCCACTGGACGCTTGAGCCTGGGGATATGTTAACGGTGATCGACCAACTCCAGCCGCGCTTGGTGATTCCGATGCATATCGAGTCGGTAGAGGACGCTGATCTCTTCGCGCGGCACACGGCCAGTCGCTACGCAGCCCGCCGTCTTCCGGGACGCACTCTTGTCCTGAGCCGGTCCGTACTTCCCGCGGCTACCGAGGTTGTCGTTTTCGGTGATCAGCAGTAGTAATGGGTTCTACTATTTCGTTTCTCGTTTATAGACGCAGAGCAGCTTTAGCGTGGCAATGCAGACCACACCTCCTGAGCAAACGTGCGGATTAAGCCCAACCGCTCCCCCGGATCAGGTGTGTGTGGAATGATCGACACTTGATGAATACCCGATGCCGCGAGCTGCTGCACCTGCTCGCGGCATTCCGCAACCGTGCCGGCAATGGCGAATTTCGGCACGAGCCGATCCGGCACCAAATCGCTGTGCTCCGCTCCGACCACCATGTGCTGATAATACTCATAATGCTCGTAGATGTTTGCCACCACCGCTTGATCGTCTTCGCTTAGGGTGAACGGCAGGGGACGCTTCAGCACCCGCGCCACATGAGACTTCACATGATGGCGCGCCGCATCACCATCCGCGCCGATCGAGCACGGCGTCCAGCAGATCGTCTTAAAGCCCTCGGCCTCGAGGTCGCGTCCTGCTTCCTGCGCCCCTTGCTGAATACAGGCGAACGCGCCTTGCAGATACTCCGGCGCGGTGCCCACCAGAATAATCGCGCCATCCGCTACTTTGCCTGCTAGACGCAGCAGCCTCGGACCGCTGGCGCCGATGATGATTGGAATGCGTGGGTGGGTCACCCAATCCAGTCGCATGGCGCCCTGCCCCAGGTCCACTTCCTCGCCGGCCAGAAGTTGCCGAATGACACCAATCGCCGTTTCCAGAGCCGCCAGCCGCGACGGGCGCTGGCCAACCGTTTCCACCGCGCTGTCGCCAGTTCCAATGCCGAGCGCCACACGGCCACCGGATAATTCGCCCAGGGTCGCCAGCGCACTGGCGGTGACACTGAGATGACGCGTTACCGGATTGGTTACGCCCGTGCCCAGCACGATACGTTGCGTGGCCACGGCTGCTGCCCCGAGATTAATGTAGACTTCGCGCCAGATGGCCTGTGAATCTCCCATCCAGATGTGCGAATACCCCAACCGCTCCACTTCTCGCGCGATTTCGACAATCTGCGACGGCGGTTCCGTGGGAAACAATCCCAGTCCCAGTTCGGGAGTCGTCATCGCTCAGGTTTCCTTCTCGATCACTGCCAACGTCTCGGGTGGCGGCGTCTGCTCACTCCGGTCTCGCACGACAATCTCGCCGTTAACGATGACAAACGAGATGCCCGGGATATCGCCTGCGGTGAAACCGTCCAGGGCGTCGGTTCCCACCGAGCCGGTGATTTTCCCCATCAACACCAGATCCGCCGGTTTGCCGACATCCAGGAATCCGGCCTCTAACCGATGCACGCGAGCGGCATTTCCCGTGGCTAGACACCAGGCGACTTCCGGACTGACATCGCACAGCGAGGCCAGCAGCGCCACGTTGCGCAACATGGCGCGCGGCAACACGCCGGTGCCGGATGGGGTGTCGGTGCCGACAATAATGCGGTCCAACGCCTCAGCCCGATGCACCATCTGCATCAATTCAATATCCCGCCGAAAGCTACCGGCGGTGGCGATCTCAAGGGCGCAATCCATCTCGTTGACGACGGTCTCCATTTCGCCCGGCGGCATGGGGATGGGACCGCCCGTAATATGAGCCGCCACGTCGGGCTGAATAGCATTGAGCACTTCAAACCCCGCCGGTCGGCTCACGCCAGAGCGCGACACGCCACCGGTGTGAATTTTCACCACGATGCCGCGTTCGCGGCACCAGCGCACGTAGCGCTCGGATTCCACTTCGTCATCGCCGTAGGGGTAGAAAATGAACTTGACGCAGCCGATGCCGTCCTGGGCAATTTCGTCAAAATCCGCTTCGGTTAATCCGGGCGTTAAGAGCAAGGTGCCCGCGTACAGACGTGGCGCCTTCTGCGGCAGGTTGTCGGCGCATCGCTTCGCCAGAACCGCGAGATATTTGAACAGGCGCGGTTCCGGATTCTCCAAGGGCAAACCCGGCACGTGGAGTTCTCCAGCCGACACCAAACTGGTGACCCCGCCGTGCAGATAGGCGTGCTGCCAACCCACGCTATTCTGCGTCGGCGTGAAGTCGCCAAATGTCGGATGCACATGCGTATCAATTAGTCCGGGCGCCGCAATGAGTCCTCGGGCGTCGATGATCGTGTCGGCATCCGAGCGCGACGAGGGGATTTCGGCAATGCGGCCATCTTCGATGTACAGGCTGGTTGCCTGACGCAAGGGATGGCGCCAATCCCCGGTCACGACCGCGCCGAGATTCACGATGAGTAATGATGACATCCCTCCCCCCTCATGTTTAATCCCTTGCAGAGTGCAATTCTCCGATGCTGACTTCGTGAGTGTTTAGCGCCTTTGCACCTTGGCCGCGACCTCCTGCGCCAGGGCGATCAACTGTTCGTCAGTTCCTCTCGCGCCGAACAGGGACAGGCCACACGGCAATCCGTCCACCTCGGCGAGCGGCAAATTGAGTTGTGGGCAGCCGGTGGTGCCGCCGAGGCACGTCAGGGTGCTGATCCTCGAGCGCAACTCACGGCGCGCCGAAATGCGCTCGCCAACTGGCGGGGCTGGCGTCGGCGTGGTCGGCAGACAGATCACGGATCGGTCTGCCAACACGAGGTCCATGCGCGTCAGAATAGTCTGCCGCAACCGTCGGGCGTCGTCCACCTCGGCGTCCGTATATGATCTAGCGGTGAGATAGCGCTCCGTGACCTCAAAGCTGAATCTGGGATTTACCTGGTCGATCCAATCCTGAGCGGTTTCCCAGGCTTCCCGGCCCTGCAGCACTTGCTGTTGGTCCATCCAATCGGCCAGCCGTTCGGGGGCGAGCCGCTCGGTCACCGTGTCACCCACGAGAGACGCCACCACCTCAACAATGGGCCGCAAGGCTGCGGTCACGGCGGGGTCGGCCACTTCAAACGCATCGGCCGCGATGACCAAACGACGCGGCGGCGGCGCGGTCATATCGCTTTGGAGCAGCACGGCGCCAACGCGGCTAAAGGTGTCGATGTCACGCGTGAACCAACCGACCGTGTCGTAACTCGGCGCCTGCAGCAGCACGCCGTCAAGCGGTATGCGGCCATGCGTCGGCCGCATGCCGTAGAGACCGCAGAAACTCGCCGGAACCCGCACCGACCCGCCGGTGTCGGAGCCCAGGGCAAAGTCGACTAATTCGCCCGCCACGGCCGCGGCGGAACCGCTTGACGAGCCACCCGGCACCCGCCCCGGCGCACGCGGATTCACCGGCACGCCATAATGGGCGTTCTCACCAAGAATGCCCCGGGTAATTTCGTCTGTCAGGGTTTTGCCCACCATAGCGGCGCCCGCCTCCACCAGGACCTGTACGGCCCAGGCATGGCGCTGCGCAGGCGCGTGCGTGGCCTTCCAGTCGGGGTTCCCCCCACCCGTGACATATCCGGCTACATCAAAAATGTCCTTGGCCGCAAAGGTTAAACCGGCAAGCGGCCCACTTGCGGCGCCTTCGAGATAGGCGTCTGTGTCCTGACAAAACGCGTTTAACCGGTCATCAATGGCTCTACGGGAGGTGGACATAAATCCTACTCCTCCATTCGCCTGCCTGTTTCACAGGCTTGCAGGGGTGTATACCGAACATCAAAAACGGGTCGGCGCTGCTTGTAATCTACATGATAGAGAGCAGCATTATGCTCTCATGAATCCTTTGAGGGCGGAGGATAGATAGAAAGTCGGCTAAGTATAATCGACTGCCAACTGTCCGACACGTTCAATAATGTCATGAACGGGTTCGGACAATTCTGGCGGAAGTTTTGGGTAGTCTTGATCTTCTGACAGGTACAAAAAGGCATAATATAGTGGTTTCAATCTTTCTTGCAAATTTATCTCTTTCCGCTCGAAATATGCCGCGACGTCGGCGCATCGTTGTTTGGCTAGGAGCAGCATAAGATATAAGATGGTGTCCTGCTCAAATGTTTCGTGGAATGTTTCATCCGCCATGAAGGCTTCAGCCGATTGTATCGCGTTTTCGATCTGATCATTCCAAACGTAAATACAGGCCAATGTGTGTGCATTAATGCTGCTTTTCTCAGCTTCTACGGCACGCTGAGCATAATGCAATGCCTCTTGCTTTTTGAGTCTCTGCTCAAAATATAAGAGGGCAAGATTATGCATGGCACCCGCATGGCTCAGTTCCACTGCCTTCAGATAATACTGCTCTGCTTTTTGGTAATTTCTCAAACTATTATAAGAAATCCCAATGCCAAAATTGATATGTCCATTTTTATTATTGATAGACAAAAGACAATCCAGAGCTTTTTCGTATTCTCGATTCTGATGATGTTCATAAGATTTGTCTAATAACTCTTGATCTGATTGAGATAATTCAGCTGCCAAACCCTTATCTGTTTCTAACAACAATTGTCTTGTTACAGATTTCATCTGATATTCAGTTTCCATATCCAATTTACCTGTCCGAGCCAGTGCTTCGGTCAGGTAATAGGCGGCTTGGGGTTGAAAATACCCTCTCGTTACGGCTTGAATGTGCTGTTTGGCTCTGCTGTGTAGTTCGTCGGGGCCGTACCAATTTTCCAAAAAGCGCACCAGCCAGATCACCCTGATCTGGCCGCGCTTGGGAGCAACCCGCATCAGATACCAGATATTAAAAAAACGCTCTCGCAAATAATACAGATCCTGCTGTGTGTCAACCGGTGCTCGTTGGACGAGAAATACCTTTTCCAGTTCGCCGAGAACCGCCGTGATGTCATCGACGTTTCGACGCGTTTTACGGGCAATGTTGTCGGGGCTGATGGCATCCCAGTTCAGGGCGATGGCATTGATCACTGCTCGTTGGTGGGGTTCGAGATCGTCCATGCGGTGTTTGTAAAGCGGGGTCACTCTATCCAGAATTTGTTCCAGATCCGTCATGGACGTGCCGTCTTCGTCATTCGTCAGAATCTCAAATAACAACACGATCGTACGGATCACGCCACCGGTGAGAATGCGCAAACTTTCGACGCGGCCAGGTTGATGCTCCAGGATATGTTGGATCGTGTCTTCCTCGTCGTTGGCCTTGGCCAGTTCTAAGAGCAGGGTGTGCATCTCGTCGCGGTCTAACCCCTCCAGGCGAACCAGCTTAAAAAACTCATAGAACGCATGACCGTATCGGAAAGAGGCTTCCAGCGTGACGGCGGTAGCGCCCACCACCCGGAGGTGCGGACAGGTCATGAGCACCTCGCGGAAGCGGTGGCTCACTTTATCATCAAGCGCATCAAAACCTTGCAACAACTCCCCAAAATTATCGATAAATAAGACGAGCTTCTGGCCATGGCTTTCGAGTGCGTGAACCAACTTCTCAAAACAGAGGCGTTCATAATCCTGAGCATCGTCGTACGCTTCTGCCATCTGCGCCGATAAACCGGCAAAGGCATCATTTTTTTCTTCCAGGCTTTGCGCCGTCGCCTCCCACAGTTGCGCTAGGTCGGAAATCCCGTAATACGCATCTTCTTTGAACACAATTGGAATGAGCCACTTATTCAACGCCTCATCGTTCTCAATCGCATAATTCAGCCGCAGCAGCAGCGTCGTTTTCCCGGAGCCTCGCTGCCCTTCAATGAGGATGTGCTGTTCGGGATATTGCATGGTCGACGTTTTGAGATCTCGGAAGAGTTTCTCAAACACCTTTCTCCTGGCGACAAAGCCCGCAAGGAGCTGTTCTTTGCTCTGCTCATGGGGATTATAAAGATTGGCGACGCGGTCTTTAGCCATCGTAAACCTTCCTTACCTCACATAATTTCCCCACCACAACCGCAAGACCGGCGAGGTGAAGCGGTAATGGGTGTCGCCGTCTGTTGCACTAGCAAAAATATAGCCGTCAAACGCCAATGTTCTCAAAACAATAGCATAATTTTCGAGGTTGTGCGTGTGGGCGAGATCCCGAATGTGCTGCAGGGTGCACGCCTCCTCGCGGGCCAGCTGCTCCAAAAGGGCTAAGGCGAAACCGTACTCACGATTGTCAAAAATTTTCTTCAGGCGGCTGTAGTAATGGGCAAAGTAGATATCATTGCGCATCTCGCCAATTTTTGAGAACGCCCTATCGACGGCATCGACATGCACAGTCTCGTTCGTGTCCAAATAATCATCGATCAGTTCTTGGACTGCCAGTTGAATGTGAAACGGGATAAACCATGACATCTTGTCCAAAAGATGCGCAACCGCTGCATCATCGTATGGGACGCTGTTGTCATCGAGGAGTGTGGTCGTCAAGGTTGCCGCTTCGGGCCGGCTTAAGGGTGGGATTTCGATGACGTTTAAATCGTTGATGTGTACACTGGCATCGAGCCGTTCAGCCATCGTTGGCAACCCGATCGACCCGGTTAAAATGAAGCGGATATGATCATGCGCTTCATGCCGGATTTCGCGGTTGAATTGCAGAAATTGCTCGGCTGCCTCCGCGCCATGTGCCCGCAAGATATTTTCGACCGTTTGCGGAAATTCATCAATCATCAGGACCACGGTCGTGCCGTCCGTGTCCAGCGTGCGCATCAGACTTTTTAATTCTGCAAAATGGTCGGTTTCCTGACCTTGACTCAGCCCTACTTCGAAGCCTCCCGCTCCGACCTGGTTGATTCGGCTCAAAAAGGAACCGATAGCCTCCAATGATCTGCGAGGAAGCGTTTTCAGTTTGTGTAGTGATTCCAACAGCACCTGAAAGTATGTAGAGGCATTATCAACGGATTCGGTGATCAGATATTTGAACTCGTAGTTTTCTTGCGGACGATCTTCCAAAAAACGCATGATGGCCGTTTTGCCGACCCGCCGTGGCGCTGCGAGATATACATGGGCACCTGCATTTAATCTGTTATAAATGCGCTGGACGATGTTATCTCTGGGAAAAAAATCATCGCCTCGTGGCGTTTGCCCCACAATGTTCCGCATCGATGGCCCTCCTGACCGCCAGCTTGATGGAATACGCCCCGCTGCGGGCGAGCGCCATGCCGGAATTAATCCTGCAAACGGTGTCGACGCCCTCTCCAACTAACCCGCTTGGGGCGAAAGGCATCGGGTCCGTCGCCACTGTTCCCGCGCCGGCTGCAGTCGTCAATGCCGTGTTAGACGCCCTGTCGCGCCACGGGGTACGCCATCTCGATATGCCGCTCACCCCCGAGAAAATCTGGCGCGCCGGGTACCAACATACATCACCTCGCTAGGACCACTGCGCAAACCCCATGGCGCAGCCTGTCCCGGCGGATGATCGGTAGCACGGCACGTAGTCAAACAGCTCCATATCGAGATGCTCCGTGGCGCCCGTGACCACAATCCAATTGCGCATCTCCGAGCTACCCGAATTCATTTTTTCGCGAGGTAATTGCGACAGCTTAACAAGGCTCTTCTCGCGCATGCCGTCCAAGACCATGTGGTCGAGTTCTTCGTCTACCACGAAGTGGCTCATGCCACCCGTAGCCAGGATGCCGACCCTTGCCTTGATGGGCCAGGCTTCAATGGCGCTGCGCAGCGTGCGCCCCAGATCATAGCAGCGCTTGGGCGTCGGCTGATTGGGCGGGTAATAGGTGTTGACCATGATGGGCACGGTGGGAATCAGTTTGTGTTGCATCAACCGATGGTAGACGAAGCCAAAGGCATGGCCAATGCCGCCTTGTGACTGGCCCCCTCGGTTGGGATCGAGAAAACTGGAACGGCCCACATCGAACTCTGCTTCCACCAGGTATTCAATCAGGTGCTTACCCAAACCGGAATGCGTCGGAACCGTGCGGTCCTCAAGCGAATACTCGAGGAGCGGGCGATTGCCCGTCGACGCATCCGCTCCCCGGCCTTTGACCACGACCTCGTCGCCCCAATAAATGCAGAAACCCGGCATGTTATCGTCTCGCAGATATTCCTGCTGGTCGTCGCCCACCATCACCAAAATATCCAGATCTGCCTTGTACAACGCCTTGGCGACGTTGGCGATGCCCTTTTGGTTGCGCTCATGGCGCTCCCGAAATTTCTCGGGCGTAATCTCTTTGGCAATGCGCGCCACATCGGTCCGATTCAGGAGGCCGTCGTAGTCGGACACGATACCATCCGTACCAATCAGCGCGGGATTGGATTTGTCCCGCTCGCCCCGCGCTGCCCACAAATCGGGAAGCGTACTCAACTGGGGACTGTGGGAAGTGCCGAGACCCAAGACCATTTGCGCCATTGTCGTTCTCCTCCGACGCTGGGCTCTTGACGAGCCTGATTTGCCTACAGTCGTCTGTATTTATCCCAATAGTATCACACCCTGCTCCATGTCAGTGAGCCACATGTGGTGCATTGGCATTTATCCCGTCTCTCTCCGCCTAACGCCACATTGACGATGCGGATGTCCATCACCGATACAAATGAACCTAAGACCACGGTGCCGGCAATCACCCACTTACCGGCTGGCGCCCGTGTGGCTGGGAGCGTCTGCTGCATACCCTCTCTCGACTTGATCGGCCCTTGATTTGGTTGCAATCATGGCCTCTCAGCTTATAACGTTGCCATGAATAATACTAGTGTTGCGAGCTCAGAAGACACAGCACACGGTGCCGAAGCTTGTTATAATACCGTCCGAAGCCTCGGCGAGAGAGGAGACACCATAGAGAGTTGAGCATTGTACGGTAGATGGCCTGCCGGGAAATCTTGACGGTGGCATCCGGCTCCAGCAAGGTCGTTGAGGTGCAGATCACTTCCAGTGTCTGCAGGGCAAAGAGTAACGGCCACATACAACTCAAGCGCAGTCGCATCGGCCGCCTGGGAAGCTGAGCAATGTATTCCCGTGCATGATCCAGGTGCTCCAGGGTGTCGCGGACGAGGCGGTGTAGAATCGGCTGCATCCGCTCTTGAGCGCCCGGCTGACGAAGGTCTAAGACATCGAGTTGATGCGCCTGGAGATACGTCTCGGGCAGATAACAACGTCCTAGGCGGAGATCCGGTCCGAGATCCTTCAGGACATTGGTCAGTTGTAATCCCTTGCCAAATCGCATACCGAGAGTCCGCATATGGTCGAGGTCGAGGCGTTGCAGCCTGGGCACATGGGCGGCGTGAATATTCGTCCAGAAGGCGCCGACCACACCGGCCACATAATACGTATAGCGATCCAGCGCGTCTGCATCGGGGAGCGCCTGGGGGGCGTTGCTGTCCTCAGTTGGAAACTGCGTTAAATCCATCTCCATGCCTTGGGTGAGCGTGATCACTAACTCCTGTATAAGGAGCTGATCCGTTTCCGGCAACTCAGCATAGATCTGAAAACACTCGGGCAAGTGATGCATTAATTGACGCTCGCCTGCACTGCCCTGGTGCGGGATGAAGTGATCTCGAAGTTGCAGGAGTTCCTGTCGATCCGAACCGGCTTGAAAATGCTGGCGGAACGTCTTGAGGCTTTGTAAGCGTTCGGCGTACGGCAGCATCCGAGTATCGGCGATGGTGTCGGCTGCACGGCAAAACAGGTAGGCCAGGCTCACTTGATCGCGTGCGGCTCGCGGCAGCACGATCAGACTGAGATAAAAGGAACGAGACACCCGTTTCAAGATTTGACGGAGCAAGAGGCGCCGGGTCTGAGCGCTCAGCCTCTGGGTGGCCGTAAGCTGGGTGGGAGGTGAAGAAGACGGCCGCATCGCATAGGTCTTAATACTGGATGAGGGAAAATAAGTTATGCCCCTGAAGGCGGTCACGCCCGTTGAGAAACGTTAATTCAATGAGAAAAGCGAGTTCGTGAATCTTGCCCTGCAGCGCGTTGATGAGCTCGATCACCGCGCTCATCGTGCCGCCGGTAGCGAGAACATCATCCACCAGAATCACCCGCGCACCGGGGGGCAACGCATCCCGGTGAATTTCTAATGTGTCACTGCCATATTCCAGCTCATAGGTGGCTTGGAGGGTATCGGCCGGAAGTTTGCCTGGCTTGCGAACCATAACAAACCCGGTATTGAGCTTTGCTGCCAGAGCCGCGCCCACGACAAAGCCTCGCGCTTCCACGCCGACGACATAATCAATAGGTTGGTCACGATAGCGTTCGGCTAAGAGATGAATGGTTTGGTTAAAGGCGTCCGGGTGACCCAACAGCGGCGTAATGTCTTTAAACAGGATTCCTGGAGCCGGAAAATCGGGAATATCCCGAATTTGCGCCTTGATCATCTCAAGCATCGCCACCGTCCTTTCTGGCTCACCTGTGTGGGTTAGGCATCCTCCCTTGCCTGCGCTGGAGGCACTAGGACAATACCCGGGCCACGCGATGATTAGGGGATAAAAATTGCCATGGAGAGACGGGCACCGTTTTGCGCCGGACTTCAAAATGCAGGTGATAGCCCGTCGCCCGTCCACTGCGGCCCACGCTGGCGATGATATCGCCGCGCTGCACGCTCTGATCCGCTCGCACCAGGTTTTCGTGATTGTGGGCGTAGACAGTTACCAGATTATCCGCGTGCTGGATAATCACCAACCGCCCGTAGCCGCCAGGTCCCCAATCGCTGAAAATCACACGGCCATCTGCGGCAGCACGGATCGGTGTGCCTTTAGAGGCCGAAATATCAATACCGTCATGGCGCCGTGGACCACGCGATTGAAACTGACGCGTGATGGTACCCTGCAACGGCCACGCAAAGAGAGCAGTTTGCTCCTCGTCGGCCGCATGAGAGTCAGCAGACGGGCGGGATACGGAAGTCTGCGGCTGAGAGCGGGACGCCTCCGGATCACACGGGCAGCGGCTAGCCACGTGCAGTGTCCGCTTAGCGCCCGGGATGAAGAGCTTTTGACCGCTGCGGATGATAGCCGATTTCGACAGCCGATTCGTCCGTCTTAAGTCATGCAGATCGATCTCGTAAACTTGGGCAATGCTCCACAGCGTTTGCCCCGGTTGCACGCGGTGATAAATACCCCCTGCTGCCGAGCGGCGCGCAGCATCACCCCCGTGACAACTCATCAGCAAAACGGTGCAGGGGAAGAGAACGGACAGACATGGGAGCAGTCGTCGCAGTCGTACCGGCATGCGAGACCTGTCATTGTGCCTGCAGGTACTCGACGGTCTTTGCAACAGCCTGTAGAGGGGTTTCAACAACCAACACATCCCTGGCAATCGCCCAGGTTCCCAGGCCGACCACGCGGCGTCCCATCTTCAGGGCCAGGGCAATTTCAGACAGAGTACCATATTCCCCGGCAATGGCGATTAGGACTTCCGATGCGCGCGCCACGACGGCATTGCGGGCATCGCTCAACCCGGTGGCGAGTGGCACATCCACATAGGGATTAGCCTCCGCCGGTTCAGCCCCCGGAAGCAAGCCAATGGTCAACCCACCCGCTTGCTTTGCACCGCGCGAAGCAGCTTCCATGACGCCGCCCCGTCCTCCGGTGAGCACCACAACATGCTGTTCTGCTAAGCGGCGTCCGACTTCCTCTGCAATGCGCGCAGTAGGCTCGTCGCATGTTGCTGAACCGATAACCCCTACAATGCGCATTGCCATAGGAAAACCGCAGTCGAAAAGAGTCGGGGCGAGAAGATTTGAACTTCCGACCTCCTGCTCCCGAAGCAGGCGCGCTACCAAGCTGCGCTACGCCCCGTCAAGTTAAGATTATCCACTCTAAGGCCCAACCGTGCAATGTGACGGGCGAACTCGACTCGATTGCCACACCACCCAAATCCAACCACAGATAGAATCGGGGCGAGAGGATTTGAACCTCCGACTCCTTGCACCCCATGCAAGTGCGCTACCAGGCTGCGCCACGCCCCGGTTAAGTGGTTGGCTCGCGGTCCAACAGGTCCAACAGCTCGTACACATGCTCTTTCAGATGGGCCAGAGCCTGCGGCAAACTCGCGGTCTGCATACCATCGACATCGAGGGCACCCCGGAGCTGCTGTCGGGTCAGCATCTTGCGAGCTCCCGAGATGGTGTAACGCTCATTGTACAGGAGGTTTTGAATCTCGACAATAGCTTCAATGTCCGCACGGGCATAAATTCGCTGCCCGGAAGGATTTTTTTTCGGTTTTAACGTGGGGAATTCGGACTCCCAATACCGCAACACGTGCGGTTTAACGCCCACCAGTTTCGCCACTTCTCCGATTTTAAAAAACGGTTTGGCGGCTAAGATAGCAGACAAGCTCGCCGGTTTTACTTGCTCGTGTTGGTCTGTCACGGTAATTACTATGAGCCGACGCGCTAATGCCGTGCGGCTGGGATTAAGGACTGTATCCAGCAGATTCGCACTGGTAATACTATAGCTGAATCGAAGGGAAATAATCAACAATCGTTAGGTGACGCCCGCCCGTTTAGGCAGACAAGACAATTATTTTTTGCGGAAGTGGAGACGTACAGGTGTGCCAGCCAAACTGAAGGACTGCCGCAATTGATTCTCCAAATAACGTTGATAATGGTGCGCCACGCCAGTGGGACGATTGACAAAACACAAGAAGGTCGGGGGCTGTACAAACGTTTGCAACATAAACGTGAATTTAACGGCTTTGCCCCGATACAATGGCGCCGGGCGGCGCTCGGTCACCGTTCGCAAAAACGTATTCAGATCAGCGGTCGGCACCCTTAAGGTCGCGGCTTCGATCACCTGGTCAATTAGCGGGAACAATTTGACCACGCGTTGTCCCGACAGAGCCGACAAACTAATGATCGGCGCATGCGATAAAAACGGCATGGCATCGGCAATTTGCTGAACAAAATGCTTATACGTATCCGTTTCCTTGTCAATCGCGTCCCATTTATTCACCGCAATCACACACGCTTTGCCCTGGCGCTCAATGTACGTGGCAATGCGCACATCTTGCTCCACCACACCCGCTGTGGCGTCGAGCATGAGCACCGCGACTTCACACCGCTGGATGCGCTTAAGCGACATGCCAACCGAGGCTTTCTCCAGCGTTTCCCCAATGCGGCGAGGCTTGCGCATGCCCGCCGTATCGACTAGGGTGTACAGGCGTTTGTTGACCCGCACCCGGCTATCAATCGCATCCCGGGTGGTGCCGGGTGTGGCGTCGACCAATAGACGCTCTTCTCCGAGAATGCGATTGACCAGCGATGATTTACCGACATTCGGCCGTCCTACGATCGCCACCTGAATACTCATCGGCGCATCCGGCGCGTCGGAGGCTCGCGGCAGGGCCTCCAGAACGCCGTCGAGCAAGTCGCCCACCCCGCGGCCGTGCTCAGCGGAAATCAGGTGCGGTTCGTCGAATCCCAGTTGATACAAGCCGCCAACCTCCACCTCCTGGCCCGGCGCATCCACTTTATTGGCCAGCAGTAGAATCGGCTTATCGGCCTTGCGCAACCGGGCTACGACGTCTTGATCCGCGGCGGTCACGCCTTCGCGCGCGTTGACCATGAACAAAATCAGATCGGCCTCCGCCATGGCGTATTCCGCCTGGGCGCGCACGGCATTCATCAATTCGCTGGTCTGATCGGACACAATGCCACCCGTATCGACCAGGCGGAAGCTGCGGCCGAGCCACTCGGCTTCCCCGTAATGGCGGTCACGCGTCACGCCAGCCGTTTCGTTCACCAGGGCCGTTTGGCTTCCAACCAGGCGGTTGAATAGCGTTGATTTTCCCACGTTGGGCCGTCCGATAATGGCGACAGTTGGCAACGCCACGACGTTGTTCCTATAAAAACAGGCTCCATGAGGAACCCCATCTGTACTGATGCAGGTGATAGACCTTAAGCATTATACTTGATTGGCAACTGCAAGTTAAGCGGATTTGGCCATGTCGCGATGCTGGCAAGTGACCGTATAGCCGAGC
>Ga0268386_10001910_pt1 | contig 14529 bp, 11 predicted proteins | sample RVTome_15_FD_200260 | JGI IMG/M metagenome (GOLD analysis project Ga0268386, IMG submission 200260) | Soil microbial communities from uranium-contaminated site in the Upper Colorado River Basin, Wyoming, United States - RVT150D86... ...
TACCCTGGCCCGGCAGGGAGCTATCACTTGTTGGCCAAAAGCATAATAATCCTCATTTTTCCTGCCACCATTTCGGTAAAAATTTCCATTTTGGTCTTTTTTAGCAAAATCAAATGCTCCTTGCATGTTACGATGGGCATTGTGATAATTCTGGTCAAGGCTGGGACCTCCCCATTCCACATACCATTCATCATCAAACGGTAAACTCATGGAAGTGGTGTTCCTTTTAAGCTGCGGTAAACTGTCGGGATAATGGGTATTGATGACATAGGACTGCAACTGACATTGATCGTCAACCTGAAATATGATATCCATGGCAGTATTTTCATGAATACACTTGTAAGTTATCCTGCTTTCATCATGGCCGCTGAACTGCACGGAACGAATTTCTCCGGCCACTGCATAGATATACAACAGATTATCGGTCAATCTGTTAATTTGCGTATGGTCAAGTGTGTTAGGCTTGAATAGAGTGGCTATTCCGCGAAAATCCTGGCGATTAAAAAATTCCACAAACCTTCCGGTGACTTTTTGACAGGGGGCTTCCGAATCACTCACAGCGCAGGCAGTAAAAGTTAGGATAAAAATAAACGGTATCAAATTATTCCATCTCACTATATTGGCAAGCGATTTGATCATTTCAAATTCATTCTCTAATTTGTAATAAAGCTAATCCCTTCAGAAATGAAAAGTATTCCCAAAATTTTTGCATTAATGTGCATTGCATGCATTTGCTGCCAGGCCCAGCCAGGTAACATACCTGCCATTGAAGTCCAGATTGCCGGAGCGGAGATGGCAGCCCCCGAAGAAATGAGGAGCAGCGCCCAGGTATTAGGTTATGACCAGAGTGGTAATTTTGTAGAATTAAGGCCAGGAACCAATGAAATGGTATGTGTGGCAGATGATCCCAACACCGAGGGTTTCAGCAGCGCATGTTATCATAAAAATATGGAGCCATTCATGACCCGGGGCCGGGAACTCAGGGCTGAGGGCATCGATGGCCAGGATTTATTTGATCAAAGGGAACAGGAAGCCAAAAGCGGAAAGCTTAAAATGCCGCAGACCCCTTCCACCCTCCATGTGCTGACCGGTAATGGATTCTCACTGGACTCATTGGCGGTAATTGACCCGTATTACCGCTATGTGGTGTATATACCCTTTGCCACCGCGGAATCGACTGGTCTTCCCACCCAGCCCAGAGCCCCGGGAGAACCGTGGATAATGGATCCTGGTACCCACCGGGCACATATCATGATCTCACCGCCACGCAAATGATCGAAGATCATTGGGGAATAACAAGGTCCAGATCACCGTAGTAGGATAAATTGTCCCCGCCGAACTCGCAGATCATCGCAGAAAGACAACATCCTAAGCAATCTGCGGGAAACAGGTTAGTTGTTATTTGTTATTTGCTATTTACTAGTTGGTACATGCAATCAACTGTGTAGTCCACCTCCTCCTGGCTGGTATACAGATTAATCCCAAATCTGGTAACGCCACCCTTCGCCAGCAGCCCCAGCACGTCAATGGACCTTTGTGCGTAAAAATGTCCATCCCAGGCACATATACCGTTGGATGCCAGGAATTTACAAACTTCCACCGGGATATATCCATCCAGGGTAAATGAAATAGTAGGGGTGTGCCAATCCGGGTCTGGCGCAGGGCCAATGATGGTCAGGCCCTGCAGTTCTGATAATTTGTAGTACAACCTTTCATACAGAATGAACTCATGATCCGAAATCCTGGACATAGCCCCCGTAAGTTTGTCCCGAAGTGATACTCCTGTTCCCAGCGAAGCCAGGTAATCAACGGCGGCTCCTACACCGGCCAGCGCTGCATGATTCAGGGTTCCCGTTTCAATTTTACAAGGGGCTGACTTTTGCTGAGTTACTAACCGGTCTGTTGGTAACAGGTCTAGCAGGCCGGGCCTGGAGTATAATATGCCCACATGGGGACCGTAGAACTTATAGGCCGAGCATAGCAGGAAATCACAATCAAGACTGGTAACATCGACACTGAAATGCGGAACATGATGAACGGCATCCACCAACAGCAGGGAGCCTTTCTCCCTGGTCCATTCCCTTATATTCTTCAGATCATTCACTGTGCCCAGGGCATTGGAGGCATAACCCACCGCCACCAGACTGGTTCTGTCGGTCAATTTCTTTTGAAAATCATCATAGTCCAGGGTTCCATCTGTTTTCAGTGTGATTTCCTCAACATTGAAGCCATATTCTTTCAGGGTCAGCCAGGGCCCTCTGTTTGCCTCATGGTCTAATTGTGTGATAAGGATCTTACTTCCCAGCTTAAGAAACCTGGCCAGCGCTTTACTGAGGGAAAAGTTTAGGGTGGTCATATTTTGCCCAAAGCTGATGGTTTCCGGCCCTGTAGCCCCTAGTAAAGCTGCCATGCTTTTCCTGGCATATTCAATTACTTCATCTGTTTCCCTGGTGGTTATAAAAGTGCCATGTGAGTTTGAATTGCTGTTTTGATAATATTTACTGACAGCATGAATAACTGCCTGTGGTACCTGGCTGCCACCCGGGCCATCCAGGTATACCAGCGAACGACCATTGTATTCCCTGCTTAATGCCGGAAAATCCTGCCGGAAGCAGTCCAGAGATCCTATTTCTTTTTGCAAATCCATTTTAAAACCGGCGTCGGGCAATTTATTTATGCAGTGATTGGTGCCTTAAGGTATGAAAAAGAAAAATATCCCACCAAAATGAATTTACCATCCGGTTTAACCCTTAAGCACTGCCCTGGTCATTTCCTTTTTACCGGGCGGGCCTGGAAGCGACTCAACCATGAATCCCAGGGCCTTGAGATCTCTTTTGAATTGTCCCTGAGCACAGTAGGATACCACCATTCCCTGGTTCTCCAGCAACCGCTTTATTACCTCCAGAACCTTTATATCCCAGATATCAGGCTGTTTGCCCGGTGCAAAAGCATCAAAAAAACATATGTGATAGCGCTCCGCCGGAGTATGCTCCTGGATGGTTTCTTTACGCTTTAGAATTGAGAAATATGGATTCAACCACTCTATATAACCCCAATTGATAAGATGTAACTCCTTAAACCAGAAGCGGCTTTGGGCATGCGGTAAAATGTCTCCGTAATTCAGACGGCTGGCTAATTCCCAGTCCAATGGAAATGGCTCCAGCGTGGTATATTTGATTCTTTGCTTTTTTTCCTGACTGTATTGACAAGTCAGCAGAGCATTGAGGCCGGTGCCAAAACCAACTTCCAGAATACTTATCTCGGGACTTTTTGAAATATTACGGAAGTGATCCAACCCCTGGTCGATAAAGACATGCCTGGATTCGGTTACTGCCCCATGAAGCGAGTGGTAGGATTCGTTGAGGTTTGCCACCCACAAAGTATGTGAGCCATCCCTGGTTTCCCTTATTTGCAGGCTGCTCATTGAATCGCCCTGGGCGCTATTTAAAAATCAATGCCACCGCCATTGCTGAAACCCCCTCTTCCCTGCCCACAAATCCCAGTTTCTCGGTGGTGGTGGCTTTTACACTGATCCTCTCTTCCTCAATGCCTATTACCTGGGCCAGGCACCTGATCATTTCCGGGATCATCTTGCTGATCCTGGGTGACTGCAAACAAACGGTAGCATCCACATTCCCTATCTGATAGCCCTGTTCCGCAATTAGGGACACGACCTTTTTAAGAAGGATCTTACTGTCAATCAGTTTGTATTGCGGATCGTTGTCAGGAAAGTGATAACCTATATCCCTGAGGCTGGCCGCACCCAGCAAAGCATCGCAAATTACATGTATCAGCACATCCGCATCTGAATGTCCGACTGCTCCATGTGAATGAGGAATTTTTATACCACCAAGCCAGAAGTCTCTTCCCGGTGCCAGCTGGTGCACATCATACCCCTGGCCGACTCGTATGTCATTCATGCGGATTGTTTTTGATAATAAAGCGTTGAACTATTGTCATCCCTGAGTATAACCGGGGCCAGTTCCATGATCTCACCTTCACTGATTTCCCTTATTATATCCGGTTCACGGTTAACATATTCGGGATCGCCTGCCACCGCCGCAACCGCCAGGTTCATAGCCCTGTTCAACAATGTCACCTCCGAAAATGCCAGGCTTGATTCTGTCTGATTTTTAACTTTGTCCACCTCCCGCCTGGTAACACCCTCAGACAGTAACTTATCAATCTCCTTGCGGACTTCCTGATGGCCTTGCTCGCAGGTTTTTCCTTCACTGAGTTTCCCATGAATGACCAGCAGACCGGGTTCCAGGGAACCGGTAACATAGGCGGATATTGAACTGAAAATGGGATTTTTCTTAACCAATCCCTGGTACAGCCTGGAGGATTTCCCCCTCCCCAGGATATCACTTAACAGATCAGCCTGGTAATAACTTCGTTCAAATCTTTTAGGCATATGGTACACCTGGTAGAATGCATTGACCGGTACATCTGCAGTCATCTCGAGTTTCCTGGCCCGTGTTTGTACAGGTTCCTGGATAAGGCATCTCTCATAAACGGGACCTGCAGGTATATCTTCGAACCACCTGCGGCAAAGTTCTTCAATTCCTTTTATTGTTACATCTCCTGCCACAACCATGACAGCATTGGCCGGATGGTAAAACCTGTGAAAAAACTGCTTTACATCCTCCATGGAGGCCCTCTCTATATGTGAAATATCCTTCCCTATGGTGGCCCATTTATAAGGATGTTCCTGGTAGGCCATAGGTCTTAGTTTCAGCCAGGCATCACCGTATGGCTGGTTGAGGTATCTCTGCTTGAACTCCTCGATTACCACCTTTCTCTGCACTTCAAGTACCTGGGGATCGAAGCTAAGGCCCAGCATCCGGTCAGACTCCAGCCAGAAAGCGGTTTCCAGGTTAGCCGATGGCAGACTTAAATAATAGTTGGTAATGTCAGGGGAAGTAAAAGCGTTGTTTTCGCCACCCACCTTTTGTAGTGGTGCATCGTATGAGGAAATATTTACTGAACCTCCAAACATGAGATGTTCAAACAAATGGGCAAAGCCCGTCCTGTCCTCATCCTCATCACGGGAACCAACATTATAGAGGATATTAACTACTGCCACCTGGCTGGTACTATCTTCGTGAATCAGGACCCTGAGGCCATTATCCAGTGTTATCTGTTGGTAATCGATCATGCTGTGGCAAAATTAAAAAATAAGTCCATTTATTTTATGTCAAATAGTCTTGGCTTAAATTAACCGCAGGTCAAAAAGACACTTAGATGAAATTCAACGCTGCTAAATTCAGCAAAGCCAAACTACTTTCAATCTATAAAAACCTGCTTTTACCCAGGCTGATCGAAGAAAGGATGATCCTGTTGTTGCGGCAGGGAAGAATATCCAAATGGTTTTCGGGAATTGGTCAGGAGGCCACCAGTGTGGGAGCCGCCCTGGCTATGACGGAAGATGAATTTATTCTTCCCGTGCACAGGAACCTGGGAGTTTTTACAGTAAGGGATATTCCCCTGGAACGGCTTTTCGGTCAGTTCCAGGGAAAACTATTAGGGTTTACCAAAGGACGGGACCGGTCGTTCCATTTCGGATCCAGGGAACATAATATTGTGGGTATGATCTCACACCTTGGTGCCCAACTGGCAGTGGCTGATGGAATAGCGCTTGGACATTTACTGGCGGGACAGAACAAGGCAGTGCTGGTATTCACCGGTGACGCAGGCACCAGTGAAGGAGATTTTCACGAAGCACTAAACGTGGCCTCAGTCTGGAATCTGCCAGTGATTTTCGTGGTGGAGAACAACGGATACGGGTTGTCCACCCCCAGCTCGCAGCAGTTCAAATTCCGGAGTTTCACAGATAAAGGGCCCGGCTATGGAATTGAAGTGTGGAGTGTAGACGGCAATAACGTATTGGAAGTATATTCGGCTGTGAAAAACATCGCCGCCAGAATCCGGAAATCGCCCGGGCCGGTATTGATTGAGGCCAATACCTTTCGCATGAGAGGACACGAAGAAGCCAGCGGCACCAAATATGTTCCAGAGGAATTGATGGAAACCTGGAGCAAAAAGGATCCCATAAAAAATTTTGAGCAGCATCTTTTAGATTCAGGAGTGCTTACTGAAACACTTAAAAAAGAGTTCTATTCTGAGCTGGGTGATAAGATTGAGATATCATTAAAAACAGCCTTTGCGCATGAACTACCGGGTGCTGATATCAATCAGGAATTATCAGACATATATGCAGATAGCCGGTTGACAACCGAGCCGGAACAAAAATCTACGGAAAACCTCCGTTTTGTAGACGCCATTCACAAAGGATTAGACAAAGCCATGGAGAAACACCGAAATCTGGTGCTCATGGGCCAGGATATTGCAGAGTACGGGGGTGTTTTTAAAGTTACCGAAGGTCTTCTTAAGAAATATGGGGAAGAAAGAGTTCGCAATACACCATTATGCGAATCTGCCATTTTAGGTATGTCTCTGGGGCTGTCAATAACCGGCTACAAATCCATGGTTGAAATGCAGTTTGCGGATTTTGTGAGCTGTGGGTTCAATCAAATTGTCAATAACCTGGCAAAATCACATTACCGCTGGTCACAGAATGCCGATGTGGTGATCAGGATGCCCACCGGCGCAGGGGTAAGTGCAGGACCATTTCACTCTCAATCCAATGAGGCATGGTTTTTCCACACTCCGGGATTAAAAATCGTTTATCCCAGCAACCCCGGGGATGCACAGGGCCTGTTGCTAAGTGCCTTTGAAGATCCAAATCCTGTACTATTTTTCGAGCACAAAGCAATGTATAGATCCATTTCCGGTCCTGTGCCAACAGATTATACTATGATACCCATAGGACAGGCCAGCACCATTCACCGGGGTAACCAAGCTTCCGTGATCACCTATGGAATGGGAGTAATTTGGGTGGAACGGCTTCTGGCGGATCAACCTGATCTTAGCTTAGACCTGGTTGATCTGCGATCACTTCTTCCCTGGGACCGGCAAACGGTAGCGCATTCGGTAAAAAAAACCGGTAAGGTTTTGATTCTGCATGAGGATAACCTGACAGGAGGAGTAGGCGCTGAAATTGCCGCCTGGATTGGTGAGAATTGTTTTGAGTACCTGGATGCCCCGGTCTTGCGAGTGGGCTCCCTGGATACACCGGTCCCATTTTCGCCGATACTGGAAAAGCACTTTTTACCTGAGCAACGGTTTCGGGAGGCTATTATCAGGTTGTTGGAGTACTGAATAGAGCAACAGCATACAGGAAACAGCATACAGGAAACAGCATACAGGAAACAGCATACAGGTATAGAGCAAGCGCATACAGGAAACAGCATACAGGGGATTCTGCTTCGGATGTTGGAGCCCTACCTCTGCTCCATGCCCCAACACCCTGCGCATCAACTGTATGCTCAACCCTGTATGCTCTTGCTCAGCGAAACACCTGTATGCTCCACATTGTATGCTGTTGCTGTTAATTAAAATATTATTGCCGATGTAATAATTAACTCTTACTTAAGCTAATATTGGGTAAAAAACGTTATTAATTTGTTAGATAGACGAGTTTACCCGGATCTCTTGTTTAAATTCCAAAGTCCATATCGTATCTCTGCGGCTAAGGCAGGGGTGACCAATTCTGCATTCTGGTGGTTTTTATTCACAGCGCTAACAGTGCTTTTATTGACCGGAACCGGTCCATCAATGGCTCAGGACAAGACTCATTCCAAAAAATTGGAGAATGTAAAAACCAAGAAAAATAAGAAAAAGAAGGATAAGAAAGCATCACAGTACCAGGGAAAGATCGAGCCTGCTGCCACCCCTTCAGTAAAGGGCAATCCCACCAAAAAGTCCAGGAAAACCAGCGGGCAAAGTTATCAGGAGAGAATAGGCAACGACAAACCGCCGAGTGGAACCAGGGGAACCAAATTTTCCGGGGAAGGCAAGTCCAAAACTGTCGAAAAAGGCAGAGGCACCAGACATCGCGGGGACCCGGTGCCCACAGAACCCAGAGTTACAGGTAACCCCACCAGGAAGAGTACCAGTGGGGTTAAATACCAGGAGCGTATCGGCAATAACGAACCTCCCAGGGGTACGAAAGGCACAAACTACCAGGGACGTGGTCAACCGAAAACTATAGAACGATCTAAGGGAACGGATTATAAAGGGGATGTGGTACCGCTTGAAAATAACCGCGTTAAAGGTAATCCTACCAAAATAGATAAATCCGGCAAAGACTACCTGGAGCGAACCGGCCAGCAAGGGCCTCCGAACAATACTCCCGGAACAAAATTTGCTGGTAGAGGCAGACCTAAAACCATTAAGGGAGGTAATGACGGTACCACCTATGCCGGTCAAAGCACCACAGGGTCCACTTCCAATGCCGGTGGCCGTTCCACAATTTACGGAGAACGTGGCCGGAATTTTGAAGGGAGCGGGATCCCTGAAATAAAACGACAGGAACAGGGTGCAGAATGGAGTGGTAATCAGAAAGGAAACAAGTCCATTGAAGGTACCCCAGGCACCCAATTCAAAGGTAATCTAAAGGGAAATAAAATCATCAGCCGCTCACCGGGCACCGAATACAGAGGCGATCTTAAGGGCAATAAGGTTATTGAAGGAACCGCCGGAACCCAGTTCAGAGGCGATCTTAAGGGAAATAAAGTTATTGAAGGGACACCGGGTACCCAGTTTAGAGGCCACCTGAAAACAGGCAGGAAAAAAATATACGACTACGGAGGTGATTGGGCAGGAGACATGAAGTTGAAAGATGTAAAGCCCGATACCAGGGCCACCACCTATACCATCAAAGGCATGCGGGCCAAGCAAATCGCCCAGGGTCCCGGTACTACCTACCAGGGAAATCTGAAAGGTTCCAAAAAGATCGTCAACTGGGACGGGGCTGATTTTGAAGGTCACCTGAGGGTTAAAAGAAATCCAAAAGTTAAAACGGAGGGCACAACCTTCGCCGGTAACCTCAGGGTGAAACCTGATGCCAGGGTAAAAACTCCGGGAACTACCTTTGCCGGTCATTATAAAGTGAGTACGAACCCCAGAATAAAAACAGAAGGGGTCGATTTTCAGGGTACCTACAGGACCAGCACCCAATTCTTTAAGAACCGGTATTACCGTCAAAAATCCCGTGAACAACAACTGTTTGCGGGCAATTACCAGGTACGGCGTACCAAAGGAAAGGACCTTCATCCAAGCGCAACCTACAGTGGAGGTCGTCTGAAGGATCCTAATAAAAGAGAAGACTTTTCCCGACAGTGGAAACTGCTGGTAGCCAAGACCCAAAAGAATGCTGACCAACCCAAACATCTCAAGATCAAAAATAAAAAGCCAAAATACGATCCCGGGGAAAAAGACCTGTGGTATGACTAATCCGGAGTATAAATATGACGCGGGATAAACTATATCGATTTTTTTTCTGTTAATACGAAAATAGCTAAATTTAATGGCTAAGCTCGCTTATACATGAGGTCTCTTAAGGCTTTTCTTCTCGTATTACTAATATCGTTTGGGATAAAGGTTCAGGCTCAGGATCCGGAAGATTACGAATACACCGATGAATTCGTCTGGGGTATAAACAAGAATACCAGGGGAGGTTTAATCGGTGGTTTTATACTGAAAAAAAGCGTTCGCATTGACGATAACCGGTTCCAAACTTATGGGTTGGAACTGATGAATGTCAAGCATAATAAAGAAACCAGAATATCCAATCCACTCAATGGTAACTCTTTCATTTGGGGGAAGGAAAACTACCTTTATTCTATCCGGCTTCAGTACGGACGTGAGCATATTATTTTCAAAAAGGCGTCATTTCAAGGCCTCCAAATCCAGGCTATACTTGCCGGTGGGCCCACTATAGGTTTGCTGGCACCCTATTACATCCAGAACAATCAGGGAGTGAACGAACCATACAATCCTGAAAAGCACGTGGATTACACCAGCATTCTGGGTACCGGGAACATCCTTCAGGGAATAGGTGAATCCGAGGTAAAATTCGGGCTTAATCTAAAACCAGCCGTTAGTTTTGAATTTGGAGCGTTTAAGTCAAACGTGTCGGGTATCGAGTTGGGACTCATGTTTGAGGGCTTTACCGAGGAAATCATTCTGGTACCTCATGCCGATAATGATCAATTTTTCAGCTCATTTTTCGTTACCTTATTCTACGGGCGGCGAAGGTAGTTTTATGCTTTAACAAATCATTGGTAAATTAGCCTCATACTTATCATTCTATGATAGAACTACCGGTAATTTCTGCCGAAAAGGTACGCCCTCATAAACCAGACTGGTTGCGGGTAAAACTACCTGTGGGCCCGGAATATGCCAAAGTCAGGAAGGTGGTGGATCAATATAAGCTTCACACCATTTGTGAGAGTGGTAACTGTCCGAATATGGGTGAGTGCTGGGGCGCCGGCACTGCTACCTTCATGATTTTGGGCAATGTATGTACCAGGAGCTGTTCTTTTTGCGCGGTTGCTACCGGCAGGCCGCCAGAATATGATGAAGATGAACCTCAACGGGTTGCTGAAGCTATCAAACTGATGGGTGTAAAACATGCGGTCATAACTTCGGTAAATCGGGATGAATTAAAAGACCGGGGTGCGGAAATCTGGTATCAGACGGTGGTAAAAGTGAAGGAATTAAGCCCTGAAACCACCATAGAAACCCTTATACCTGATGTAAAAGGCCACTGGCAGGCGCTCTATCGAATGATCACCGCAGGTCAGGAAGTCGTATCTCACAACATGGAAACAGTAAAGAGGCTTTACCGGCCAGTGAGACCTCAAGCCAGATACGAACGCAGCCTTCAGCAGATAAAGCTTATCAAAGAAGCTGGCAAAAGAACAAAGTCAGGAATAATGCTGGGTTTAGGGGAAAAAGAGCATGAAGTTTATGAGGCTATGGAGCATTTGGTTGAACATGGATTGGACATTCTCACCCTGGGTCAATACCTGCAACCTACCAGACTTCATATTGAAGTAGCTGAATTCATCCACCCCGATGTCTTTGCTCAATACAAAGAAGAAGGATTGAAACGTGGGCTTAAATATGTAGAGTCAGGCCCGCTGGTGCGCTCCTCCTACCATGCTGAACGACATGTTCAGGTCTAATCGCAGTAAAACCACTGTTGGTCAAGCCAAAGTAGTGAGACTTGAGTTGCGGGACTACATGAAATATATTCTTCTGCTGATATTTACCTGGTTTTCAACACCCTCACTGGCCCAAAGATTCTATCGAAATGAAATCCCAAAATTAAATCAGACCATTACAAAACTTAAACAAGGTAAATGGGTGGAGCTGGCAGGTGACAATCTGAAATCAATTACACACTATAAAGACGATATGCTTCATGGGCTGGTGGTTGAATACTGGTCTAATGGACATTTAAAATCAGAGGGGGAATACCGTAATGATATCCTGCACGGTTATTTTAGGGATTACTATCGTGCGGGAGGTAGAAACCGGCAAGGCAATTACCAGCGAGGATTAAGGAACGGGGATTTTACCAAATACTGGGAAAATGGCCATATCCGTACCAGGGTAAGTTATGAAAATGACGTGGAACATGGCCTCATGCTGGAGTATTTTAAGGATGGAACCCTGAAAAGAGAAACCCCTTTTGTGCGGGGAGTGATACAAGGAGATGTCAAAACATATAATAAACAGGGGGACCTGGTAAAATCCAGGACCTTTTTAGGAAACTCAATTAATTAGATCAAACCAAGTGATAGAACTGGAGGAATTCAGACGGCAGGCACACCAACTGGTTGACTGGATGTCAGATTATTTGGGAAATATTCGAAAATATCCGGTCAAGTCCCAGGCAACGCCCGGAAGCATATACAAACAGATCCCGGATACGCCACCCCGGTATAGCGAGTCCATAGATATGATCATGGATGATTTCAGAAAAGTCATTTTGCCTGGAATCACCCACTGGCAGCATCCCAACTTTCATGCCTATTTTACCGGGAACTCAAGTTACCCATCGGTACTTGCTGAAATGCTCACTGCCACCATTGCAGCGCAATGCATGCTTTGGGAAACCTCGCCGGCCGCTGCAGAGCTGGAAGAAAAGATGATGGAATGGTTAAAATCTATGCTATCCCTTCCGGCCTCCTGGAAAGGTGTGATCCAGGATGGAGCATCCACCGCCACCCTGGTAGCTATACTATCAGCCAGGGAATGGAAGTCACAGTGGAGAATCAATCAACAGGGATTCAATGGCAAAGAAAGGTTTACCCTTTACTGTTCGGAACAAGCCCATAGCTCAGTAGACAAGGCTGTTCGCATTTCAGGCTTGGGTATATCGGCATTGAGAAAAATTGCAGTGGATAACCAGTTTGCCATGAAACCCAGCCAACTGAAAAAACAGGTGGTACAGGATGTGAATGCAGGTTATACACCCCTACTGGCGGTGGCGACAATGGGAACTACCGGCACCACTGCAGTTGATCCGGTCATAGAAATTAGTGAGATCTGTCAAAATAACCGGATGTGGCTGCATGTTGATGCAGCCTGGGCAGGAACAGCCCTGATCCTGCCCGACTACCGATGGATGGCAGCGGGATTGGATAAGGCAGACAGTTTTGTTTTTAATCCCCATAAATGGATGTTTACTAATTTCGACTGTTCTGCCTATTTCGTTAAGGATCCCGGTATCCTGTTAAAGACCTTTACTTTAATCCCTGAATATTTGAAGACAGCCACCGAGGGAGTAAGTAACTATTCGGATTGGGGCATTCAGCTGGGAAGGCGTTTCAGGGCTTTAAAGTTGTGGTTTGTTATAAGGAATTTTGGGACCGATGGATTGTGCGAAAAAATAGCAAACCATGTTAGTTGGGCCATGCAACTCGCTGAGACCATAGACCAGCACCCGGATTTTAAACTTATGGCCCCGGCCCCTCTCAGTACGGTATGCTTTCGATATTGTCCGGAAGGTTTTAAATCTGACCTTGACGATCTAAACAGGAATCTTTTGAATGGGGTCAACCAAAGCGGGTTAGCCTATTTAACTCATACCAGGTTGAACGGAAATTTTGTAATCCGACTGGTAGTGGGTCAAACCTACCAGAAAAAGCAGGATATAGAAAAAACCTGGAAGATCATTCTGGATTGCGCGGCAGATCTTTCATCAGAGATCTAAGACCCGAGATCCGCATACTCCTCCAGGGGTATACAACTGCAAACCAGATTCCTGTCACCATATGCGCTGTCAATCCGGCTGACCGTCGGCCAAAACTTACTTTCTTTAACAAAAGGCAAAGGATATACTGCCTGTTTCCGGGAATAAGGGAATTCCCAATCATCAGTTAACACTGCGTCAGCAGTATGCGGCGCATTTTTCAACAAATTATTAACCGGATCTGCCCTCCCCTCCTCAATATCTCTTATTTCCTGCCTGATTGCCAGCATCGCCTGGCAAAACCTGTCTAATTCAACTTTAGATTCACTTTCTGTGGGTTCGATCATCATGGTGCCGGCCACTGGAAATGAAACAGTGGGAGCATGAAAACCGTAATCCATCAGGCGTTTGGCAATATCTTCCACTTCTATTCCTGCCACTTTAAATGATCTGCAGTCAACGATCAATTCATGTGCGCACCGGCCACTCTTACCGGTATAAAGTATCTCATAAGACATTTTAAGCTTTTGGAGCACATAGTTGGCGTTGAGTATAGCCAATTCCGTGGCTCTGCTAAGCCCCTTCCCACCCATTAAAGCTATGTAGGCATAGCTGATGGCCAGAATACTGGCGCTTCCCCAGGGTGCGGCGCTTATAGCTGTAATGGCCTTCTCAGGACCCATATTAATTATGGGATTTCCCGGAAGAAACGGTTTCAAATGGGCAGCCACGCATATTGGTCCCATACCGGGCCCGCCTCCGCCATGAGGAATGCAAAAGGTCTTATGCAGGTTCAAATGACAAATATCTGCACCGATTTCCGCAGGACTGGTCAGACCCACCTGGGCATTCATATTGGCCCCATCCATGTACACCTGACCACCGGCCTGATGTACAATGCCGCAGATTTCTTTAATCCGCTCTTCAAACACACCATGGGTTGAGGGGTATGTCACCATCAGGGCAGATATCCTGGTCCCGTATAAGGCTACTTTATCGGTCAGGTCCTGTATATCGATATTGCCCAGTTCATCACATTTAACAATTACCACTTGCATCCCTGCCATTACCGCGCTGGCAGGATTAGTGCCGTGCGCAGAAGATGGAATAAGCGCTATATCCCGTTCATTATGGTTATTATGACGATGATACGCACGGATAACCATTAGTCCGGCAAATTCGCCCTGGGCTCCTGAGTTTGGCTGCAGTGAAGTTGCATCAAAACCGGTAATGGTACTCAGCCATGCCTCCAACTCGGTGAACATCTCACGATATCCCAGTGCCTGGTCACGGGGGGCAAAAGGATGAATATTGGCCAATTCAGGCCAGGTTACAGGCATCATTTCTGCGGTTGCATTTAGCTTCATGGTGCAGGAACCCAGTGAAATCATGCTATGTACCAGGGAAAGATCTTTGTTTTC